>Ga0224508_10005233_pt1 | contig 10445 bp, 8 predicted proteins | sample SF_Jan12_sed_USG_4_FD_170157 | JGI IMG/M metagenome (GOLD analysis project Ga0224508, IMG submission 170157) | Sediment microbial communities from San Francisco Bay, California, United States - SF_Jan12_sed_USGS_21 | ecosystem: Environmental > Aquatic > Marine > Sediment | place: USA: California... | reverse complement strand
CCGGTTCGCAAAGAGGTCGCCATGACCGGTGAAATCACGTTGCGCGGCCGCATTTTGCCGATTGGCGGGCTCAAGGAAAAGCTGCTGGCGGCGTTGCGTGGCGGACTGAAGACGATCCTGATCCCGCAGGACAATTCCAAGGACCTGCCGGAAATCCCGGATAACGTCAAAAGTAACCTTGAAATCATTCCGGTATCGACTCTGGATGAGGTGCTCGAGCACGCGCTCGAGGAACCTGTCAAGGCAATTGAATGGGATCCGGAGGCGGATTCGGTCGATCCCGTTTCGACGTCGCAATCAAAAGACGATCACAGCGGCATCACAACGCACTAATTACGGGGTTTTCCGGCGATTCCAGTGCCAATCGGATTCCGTGCAGAATTGCATCACATGCCAATTAAAGGCGCGGAATTCCGGGCGTTTGACGTTGACGGAAGACTTCCAAGCGCTATAAACTCGCCGCACTTTCGCCTGGAAGTATTTTTACTTTCCTAGACTTTCCCTGGCCTTTAGAGGGGGGCTTTACCTTGAACAAAAACGATCTTGTTGCTGCAGTTGCCAGTGAATCTGGCCTGTCCAAGTCGGATGCGACGCGTGCTGTGGAATCGGTCTTCGATTCTATTACGAACGCATTGAAAACCGGTTCCGAAGTACGACTCGTCGGCTTTGGCACTTTTAGCATTACCAATCGTAAGGCTTCTACGGGCCGCAATCCGCGGACCGGTGAGCCCATTCAGATCCCTGCGTCGAAGCAGCCGAAATTCAAGGCCGGTAAGGGTCTGAAGCAAGCAGTTAACTAACTGTCGCAAGTTTATGATACCTACCGGCCGCCCAGCGATGGGCGGCCGGTAGTTTTTTGAGCGACAGAATCGACAGGGTGTTATTCGATCGCAAGACCGGGTAAACATCTTCTGGCGACCATTCGGATCGGGCGATTAGCTCAGCTGGGAGAGCACCTCGTTTACACCGAGGGGGTCGGCGGTTCGATCCCGTCATCGCCCACCACCGATCCGGAACGGCCATTTCGGATTTCTCAGGTTCGGACGCCGATCGACCGTCCCAATCGGGTTTTGTCGACCATCTACTTTCGGATGGTGTGCCGGCCCATCGGTGTTCTGCGGCAATATTGCGCCATAAAATAAAATTTATTTTTCCGGTACTATTGTGTGGCCATTAGCGGATGGAACGGATAATCCGCGATCGCGCATTGGCAGACATGGCAGTTGGGGAAATTCGTGTGACCGGCCTTTCGCGGCGCCAAATTTTCAAGATGATGGGCATGACGGCGGCCGGCGCCATGGTCGCGCCGTTCAGTCTATACAATGCGCCCGCCGCTTTCGGCGATGCGGCGGCAAGCGGATACGGTCCTCTGCATCCAAAGGTGCCGCTTAACGGGGCGAAATTGACCGATACCATCGTTGGCGATCTGAGCCGTTCCACGCTGCTCGATCTGCCCGCGGGTTTTGAATACACGGCGTTGTCGATAACCGGCGAGACGATGAATGACGGGAAACCGGTGCCCGGCCGCCATGACGGTATGGCGTGTTTTTCCGCTCCGAATGGCGGCACCGTATTGATCCGCAATCATGAACTGAGTCCAGGTCCGGACGAATTCGGAAATTCGGCCGGCGTCGACGCTCCGCCGGGAAAGAGTTGGGATAACGCCGCGACAGGCGGCGCCACGTCACTGCTGGTCGGAGGCGACGGCAGGCTCGTCCGGCATTTTGGCGTGCTCGGCGGAACCCTCCGAAACTGTGCGGGCGGCGTTACACCCTGGGGATCCTGGATCAGTTGCGAGGAAAGCGTGAAGGTGCCGTCGCGGCATAACGGGCTAAAGCGCAAGCATGGCTACAATTTTGAAATTCCGGCGGCGGCCCGCGGTTTTGTCGAGCCTATTCCGCTGACCGCGATGGGCAGGTTCAATCATGAAGCAACCGCCACGGACCCGCGTACCGGCCATGTGTTCCAAACGGAAGACCGTGGCGATAGTGCCTTTTATCGTTTTCGCCCCACACAGTACGGTAAACTGCGCGCGGGCGTTCTCGAAGCGATGGTGATCGACGATCGGCGCTTGTCGCGGGATGCAAATGGGGCGGCGGACACGCGGAGCGGCGTTCTCAGCCTGCGGAACAAACCGCTGTCCGTGCGTTGGGTGCCGATCGAAGACGTCGATCCGGCCTCGGACACGGTCCGCGATGAGGCGCATGCCAAAGGCGCGGCCCTGTTTGCCCGCGGTGAGGGCGCCTGTGCCGTCAACGGATTGATTTACTTTGTCTGCACCAGCGGCGGAGATGATGGTAACGGACAGGTCTGGGCACACGACCCGGCCGCCTCGACGGTCACGCTCGTGGTTGAATCGGTGGCCAGATCCGAATTGGATAATCCGGACAACATCACGGTGTCGCCGGACGGCAGTCTCTATCTTTGCGAAGACGGTGACGGCGAACAGTTCGTGGTCGGCGTGACCCCTCGGGGCGGGCTCTTCAAATTCGCGCGTAACAGCATACGGCGTCCCGACCGGGGCGGGACGGCCGACAACACTGAATTTGCCGGCGCGTGTTTTTCACAGAACGGCCGCCACATGTTCCTGAACAATCAGAGCATTGGCATTACCTATTGCATTTGGGGACCGTGGGACCGTTTGCGATGAGGCGCTCCGGCACGGAGGTCCGGTCGGATTGCGGTCGTAGTTCTACTGGAATCGCTGGCCATTGCGCGATGGTGTTGCGAATCATCGGCTGGATCGCCATGCGAATCGACGGCGAATGACGAATAGGCGGCCGGCCGGGATGCTTGCTTGACACCCGTCGAGGCCTGGATTACATGGACGCACCTCTTTGGAATGGGGGTGTAGCTCAGTTGGTTAGAGCGCCGGCCTGTCACGCCGGAGGCCGCGGGTTCGAGTCCCGTCACTCCCGCCATTTTCCTTTAATCGTATTACCATAGGTAGAGAGAGTCGCGGGCGATGCCGCCTGGCGCGCGGCGCTTGGTGCGCTGCGTCCCGACCGGTTGCCAAATCATCACGGCGGCTCCATATCTGGCTTGGTGAAAAGGGAAGAATTTTTGAATAGTTCCGCCTTTTACTTAAGGGACGCAGTCACTATAGTGCACGCGGTTTGGCGGAGTTGGCCACGTTGATGCGGTGCCTCCACTGCAATCGGAAATGCGCGTTGCGGGTGAGGGCGCGGGGAGTGTAGGGGTGCAGAAGTAGATGGACGCGTTACTCCGCGAATATCTGCCTATCCTGATTTTTTTAGGCATTGCCATCGGTATTGCCGTGGCGATGGTGACGGCGAGCTATATTGCCGCCCGGCAGAAACCGGATTCGGAAAAACTCTCCGCCTATGAATGCGGCTTCGAAGCGTTCGACGACGCGCGCAGCCGCTTCGATGTGCGGTTCTATCTGGTGGCGATCCTGTTCATCATCTTCGATCTTGAATTTGCGTTGATCGTTCCGTTTGCCGTGTCATTTGGCGATATCGGCGCGAACGGATTCTGGTCGGTTTTGATCTTCCTCATTATCCTGACAATCGGCTTTATCTATGAGTGGCGGAAAGGAGCGCTCGAATGGGAGTGACGGCACCGCCGAAGGGCGCGCCGCTGCCGCCGGGCGTGGATCAGGACGCAATCTTGCGTGCGGTCACCGACGAGCTTACCGATAAGGGATTCGTGGTTGCGCAGCTCGATAAAGTCGTCAATTGGGCGCGCACCGGATCGCTTTGGCCGATGACATTCGGCCTCGCGTGCTGCGCCGTTGAAATGATGCATGCCTATATGCCGCGCTACGACCTCGACCGGTTTGGCGTCGTGCCGCGGGCCAGTCCACGGCAATCGGACGTGATGATCGTCGCCGGCACGCTGACCAACAAAATGGCGCCGGCGCTGCGCAAGGTCTACGACCAGATGGCCGAGCCGCGCTGGGTGATTTCCATGGGATCCTGCGCCAATGGCGGCGGCTACTATCACTATTCCTATTCGGTGGTGCGCGGCTGCGACCGCATCGTGCCGGTCGATATCTATGTCCCGGGATGCCCGCCGACGGCGGAAGCACTGGTATACGGAATTCTCCAACTGCAGAAGAAAATTCGCCGCACGGGCTCAATTGCCCGCTGACAACCGGCAGGACCGAACGCACCAGATGAACGAGACTCAACAAGCTGTGCTGGAAGCACGGGTTTACCTCGCGAGCCAACTATCGCCTGACGTGGACGAGCTGTTGGTGGTAAATGGCGAGCTGATCCTTCAGGTGCGCCCCGATGCGCTTTTGCGGGTCATCAAGTTCCTCAGAAACGATGCGAACTGTCTGTTCCAAATGCTGATCGACATTTGCGGGGTCGATTATCCCGAACGCGAAAAGCGGTTCGAGATCGTCTACAATCTTTTGTCGCTGAAACAGAACATGCGTCTGCGCATCAAGGTCTCGACGGATGAAGGCACTCCGGTGCCCTCCGTGTCGTCGGTTTACCCCACCGCCAGCTGGTTCGAGCGCGAATGCTGGGACATGTACGGTGTTTTCTTTGGCGATCATCCCGATCTGCGGCGGATTTTGACGGATTACGGATTCGAGGGGCATCCGCTGCGCAAGGATTTTCCCCTGACCGGTTACGTGGAGGTGCGCTACGACGATGAACAGCGCCGTGTGGTTTACGAGCCGGTGAAACTGACGCAGGAATTTCGCAGTTTCGATTTCTTGAGCCCGTGGGAAGGCATGACGCCGGTCTTGCCCGGTGACGAGAAGGCGGAGCCGGAGAAAACGCCGTGACCACGGATCCGCTGATCAAGACGATGACTATCAATTTCGGGCCGCAGCATCCCGCCGCCCATGGCGTGTTGCGCATGGTCATGGAGATGGACGGCGAAGTCGTCGAGCGCATCGATCCGCATATCGGCTTGCTGCATCGCGGCACGGAAAAACTGATCGAATACAAGACCTACCTTCAGGCGATTCCGTATTTCGACCGGCTGGATTACGTCTCGCCGATGTGCCAGGAGCACGCCTTCGTGCTGGCCGGCGAAAAGCTGCTTGGTATCGAGCCACCGCCGCGCGCGCAATACATCCGGGTCCTGTTCGACGAGATCACCCGTATCCTGAATCATCTGCTGAACCTGACCGCTTTCGCCTTGGATGTGGGGGCGATGACGCCGATGTTGTGGGGATTCGAGCAGCGCGAGATCCTCATGGAATTCTACGAGCGTGTGTCCGGCGCGCGCCTGCATGCAGCGTATTACCGGGTTGGCGGCGTGCACCAGGACATGCCGGCCGGCCTGATGGATGACATCAAGGCGTGGTCCGAGGAATTTCCGAAATTCATCGAGGATATGGAGACGCTGCTCAACGAGAACCGGATTTTCAAGCAGCGCAGCGTGGATATCGGCATTATTTCAGCAGAGGACGCGATGGCGTGGGGCCTGACCGGGCCAATGCTGCGGGGATCGGGCGTCGCCTGGGATTTGCGCAAGGCGCAGCCCTATATGGTTTATGACGAACTGGATTTCGACATTCCGATCGGTAAGAACGGCGATTGCTATGACCGCTACCTGGTGCGGGTCGAGGAACTCCGGCAGAGCCTGCGGATTATCGATCAATGTATCGAGAAAATGCCCGACGGCCCCGTGGCGCACAGTGACCACAGGGTTTCGCCGCCAAATCGGGGGGAGATGAAGCGGTCGATGGAAGCGCTGATCCATCACTTCAAACTCTATACCGAGGGCGTCCATGTCCCGGCGGGAGAGACCTATACCGCGGTGGAAGCGCCGAAGGGCGAGTTTGGCGTCTATGTCGTTTCCGATGGCAGCAACAAGCCTTACCGCTGCAAGATTCGGGCACCCGGATTCGCGCATTTGCAGGCGATGGACTACATGTGCAAGGGGCACATGCTGGCGGATTCGGTCGCCATTCTCGGGTCGATGGATGTCGTGTTCGGCGAGATCGATCGATAGGCAGAAACAGGCGTGACGCAAGACATGAGCGACGACTTTAAATTTAACGACGAAAACCTTGCGATGGCGGAAAAGATTATTGCCCGCTATCCGGAAGGCCGGCAACAGAGCGCGGTTCTTCCCTTGCTCGACCTGGCGCAACGCCAGAACGGCGGGCATGCGGACGACGCGGTCATCGACGCGGTGTCGCGGATGCTCGGCATGGCGCGTATCCGGGTCGTCGAGGTGGCGACGTTCTACACCATGATCAACCTCAAGCCGGTCGGGAAGTTTCATCTGCAATGCTGCACCACCACGCCCTGCTGGCTGCGCGGATCGGCGGAAGTGGTGGACGCCATGAAGAAGCATCTCGGCATCGATTACGGCGAGGTGACGAAGGACGGGCTATTCAGCATGGTTGAAGTCGAATGCCTCGGCGGTTGCGTCAATGCGCCGATCGTGCAGATCAACGATGATTTCTTCGAAGACCTGGATGCGAAGTCCATCGTGCAGGTGCTCGATGCCTTGAAGAAGGGCGATGCACCGGCGCCGGGACCGCAAATCGAACGTCAAACCTCCGGACCCGCCGGCGGCTTGACCACATTGACCGATCTTGAACTGGCGAAAGAGTAGACGCTGATGCTGCAGGATAAGGACCGCGTCTTTACCAATCTCTATGGCCAGCACGATTGGGGGCTGGCCGGCGCCCGCAAACGGGGCGATTGGGACAAAACCGGCGCACTGCTCAAGAAAGGGCGCGACTGGATCGTTAAGGAAGTCAAGGCGTCCGGACTGCGCGGCCGGGGCGGCGCCGGATTTCCGACCGGATTGAAGTGGTCGTTCATGCCGAAGGAAGAGAGCGAGCGGCCGCATTATCTGGTCGTCAACGCGGATGAGAGCGAGCCCGGCACCTGCAAGGACCGGGATATCCTGCGGCACGACCCGCACAAGCTGGTCGAAGGGTGCCTGCTGGCGGGCTTCGCGATGGGGGCCCATGCGGCCTACATATATGTGCGGGGGGAGTTCTACAATGAAGCCCAACGCTTACAGGCGGCCGTTGACCAAGCCTATGAAGCCAAGCTGCTGGGGAAAAATGCCTGCGGCTCAGGCTGGGAGTTCGATGTCTATGTTCACCGGGGCGCGGGGGCGTATATCTGCGGCGAGGAAACCGCGCTGCTCGAGAGCCTGGAGGGCAAGAAGGGCCAGCCAAGGCTGAAGCCACCCTTTCCGGCGATGTCCGGTCTCTATGGCTGTCCGACGACCGTCAACAATGTCGAGAGCATCGCCGTGGCGCCGACCATCCTGCGCCGCGGCGCCACTTGGTTTGCCGGCTTCGGGCGGGAGAACAACACCGGCACGAAGGTGTTTTGCATCTCGGGGCATGTCGAGAAACCCTGTAACGTCGAAGAGGAAATGTCGATCCCGTTGCGCGAGTTGATCGAAAAGCACGCCGGCGGGGTGCGCGGCGGCTGGGACAATCTGCTGGCGGTGATCCCCGGCGGTAGCTCCACGCCGATGATCCCGAGATCGATTTGCGACGACGTGTTGATGGATTTCGATGCGCTGAAGGAAGTGCAGACCGGGCTCGGCACCGCGGCGGTGATCGTCATGGATAAGTCGACGGACGTGATCAAGGCGATTGCCCGGCTTGCCTATTTCTACAAGCACGAAAGCTGCGGCCAATGTACGCCGTGCCGCGAGGGCACCGGCTGGATGTGGCGGGTGCTGGAACGCATGGCCAAGGGGGACGCATCGGTGGATGAGATCGATACGCTGCTCGATGTCTCGAAGCAGGTCGAAGGGCACACCATCTGCGCGCTTGGCGACGGCGCCGCCTGGCCGGTGCAGGGGCTGATCCGCCATTTCCGGGATGAGATCGAGAGTCGCATCCTTGCCAAGAAGGGCAGTGGCGCGAAAGCGGCCTGACGGGAGCACCGAATGCCGAAACTCACCATCAATGGACAGGAAATCGAGGTCGATGCCGGCCTCACGGTGCTGCAGGCCTGCGAGCAGGCGGGCGTTGAAATCCCGCGCTTTTGCTACCACGAGCGGCTGTCGATTGCCGGCAATTGCCGTATGTGTCTGGTCGAGGTCAAGCCGGGACCGCCGAAGCCGGCGGCTTCCTGCGCGTTGCCGGTTGGCGACGGGATGGAGGTGTTTACCGACACGCCGATGGTCAAGAAGGCGCGCAATGGCGTCATGGAATTTCTGCTGATCAACCACCCGCTCGATTGCCCGATCTGCGACCAGGGCGGCGAATGCGATCTGCAGGATCAGGCCATGGCCTACGGATACGATGGCAGCCGGTACGACGAAAACAAACGGGCCGTCAAAGAGAAATACATGGGGCCGCTGGTCAAGACGATCATGACCCGCTGCATCCATTGCACGCGCTGCATCCGGTTTTGCGCCGAAGTCGGCGGAGTCGAAGATATCGGCATGATCAACCGGGGTGAAAACGCCGAGATCACCACCCTGGAAAAAGCCATTCAGTCAGAAATGTCCGGCAATGTCATAGACTTGTGCCCGGTCGGCGCGTTGACCTCCAAACCCTACGCCTTTACGGCGCGGTCGTGGGAGCTGACCAAGACGGAAAGCATCGACGTGATGGATGCGGTCGGCAGCAATATTCGCGTCGACGCCCGCGGCAACGAGGTGATGCGCATCCTGCCACGGCTGAACGAAGACGTGAACGAGGAATGGATTTCGGATAAGACGCGGTTCGCCTGCGACGGGCTGAAGCGCCAGCGGTTGGACCGGCCGTATCTGCGCAAGGACGGCAAGCTGTCGCCGGTCGGCTGGCCCGAAGCGTTCGCCGGGATTGCGGATAAGGTCAAATCGGTCGGGGCCGGTAAAGTCGCGGCCGTCGCCGGCGACCTTTGCGACGTCGAATCGCTGTTTGCCCTGAAGGAACTGATGGCGAAGATCGGATCGCCGCATCTCGACTGCCGGCAGGACGGCGCGGCGCTCGATGCGTCGGTGCGCGGCAGCTATCTGTTCAACACCACGATTGCCGGGATCGAAGACGCGGATGCCTGTTTGATCATCGGCAGCAATCCCCGCAAGGAAGCCCCGATCATCAATTCCCGGCTGCGCAAGCGCTGGCTCATGCGGGGCTTCGAGATCGGCGTCGTGGGGCCGCGTCACGACCTGGGATTCGACACCGCCTATCTCGGGGCCGGGCCGGAAACCCTGGATGCGATCGCCAAGGGTGACACGCCCTTTGCCGACGTGTTGAAGAAGGCCGAACGGCCGATGCTGATCCTGGGCATGGGCGCGCTGGCCCGGGCCGACGGCGCGGCGGTGCTCGAGGCGACGCGGGCGATCGCCGAGGATTGCGGCATGGTGGCGGAGGGCTGGAACGGCTTCAATGTCCTGCACACCGCGGCGGCCCGCGTGGGGGGACTCGACCTGGGGTTCGTCCCCGGCAAGGACGGCAGGAACACGCAGGAAATTCTCGACGGCGCGGCGTCCGGCGATATCGGGCTGGTCTATCTGCTCGGCGCGGACGAAATCGATACGGCAAAGCTGGAAAAAACCTTCGTGGTCTATCAAGGGCATCACGGCGATGCGGGCGCCCATGCGGCGGACGTGATCCTGCCGGGCGCGGCCTATACGGAAAAGAACGCGATCTACGTCAACACCGAAGGCCGCGTGCAGTTGGCGCAGCGGGCGGTATTCCCGCCGGGGGACGCGCGCGAGGATTGGGCAATCTTGCGGGCGTTGTCGGAACATCTCGGTGAACCGCTTGGTTTCGATACACAGGACGCGCTGCGGGAAAACCTGCGGGCGGCCCATCCGGGTTTCCTCGCGATCGACACGGCGGAATCCGGCGATTGGCAGGCGTTTGGCAAGAAGGGCAAGATGACGGGCGAGCCCTTCGTATCGCCCATTGCAAATTTCTATATGAGCGACCCGATCAGCCGAAATTCGGAAACAATGGCGCGCTGTGTGGAAGAATTGACAGACGCATCGACGGAGGCGACAGGCACCGATGGCTGAAGTCTCCATGCCCGAATTCGTGCAGGACTACGTCCTGCCGACCGCCTGGATCATCGGCGGCATTATCGCCATCGTCGTGCCGGTATTGTTGTCGGTAGCGTATCTCACTCTGGCCGAACGCAAGGTGATCGGCTGGATGCAGCTGCGCAAGGGACCGAATGTGGTCGGCTGGTTCGGCCTGTTGCAGCCGATCGCGGACGGGCTCAAGCTTTTCACCAAGGAAACCATCATTCCGGCGAGCGCGAACCGGGTGATCTTCTTCCTGGCGCCGGTTGTCACCTTCGTGCTGAGCCTGATTGCATGGGCCGTCATTCCGTTCGGTCCGGGTCTGGTGCTGGCGGACATCAATGTCGGATTTCTGTACCTGTTCGCGATTTCATCGCTCGGCGTCTATGGGATCATCATGGCCGGCTGGGCGTCGAATTCGAAATACCCCTTCCTGGGCGCATTGCGCTCGGCGGCACAGATGGTCTCCTACGAAGTTTCCATGGGGTTCGTGATCATCACGGTGCTGCTCTGCGCGG
>Ga0224508_10005232_pt1 | contig 10445 bp, 17 predicted proteins | sample SF_Jan12_sed_USG_4_FD_170157 | JGI IMG/M metagenome (GOLD analysis project Ga0224508, IMG submission 170157) | Sediment microbial communities from San Francisco Bay, California, United States - SF_Jan12_sed_USGS_21 | ecosystem: Environmental > Aquatic > Marine > Sediment | place: USA... | reverse complement strand
TACCTTGGCCCACCGTCTGGCCAGCCTGTCGCAGCAGCTGCAGCAGCTCGGCCACTCGCAGGAGTCGGACCGCCTGGTCGTGGGCGACGCCATGCGCCAGATCGACGCCGCGCGCCGCGGCTTCCTCGATCTCGGCAAGGCGTGGGACGGGGAATATGCAGGGTTGATCGCCCCCGAGCCCGCCCCGGCGCCGAATATAGAACCGTTCAGAAACAGGGCGCGAACGCGGGAGTGACTATAGACTTACTCAAGAGTCACTCAAATAACAGGACCCACTATATTATGTGTTTCAGTCTAATTACTTTCGAGTTCCCGAAATATACATTATGCGCGGGTAATAATGTTACCCGTCTTTACTTTCAAGCGCCTGGACCGGGTTTCTTCAGATTTCGCCTTAGCCGTGTTCCCCTTCGGTTCACGGTTTCCCCCGACCATATGTCGTACCCTGCATCAGGCGCGCGAAGGTTGCGCGCGGGCGCGCGAGGCGCGATACTTGGTGCCCCGAACAGGAGTCTGTCCCATGGATCCCGAAGCCAAGATGTTCCTGATCGCCTGCGCGCTGCTCTACCTGCTGCCCGCGCTGATCGCGATGCTGCGCGCGCACCCGAACGCCGCGGCGATCGTCGCGCTGGACCTGCTGCTCGGCTGGTCCCTCATTGGCTGGGTCGTCGCGCTCGTGTGGTCGCTGACGGCCGTGCGCCGGCGGGCGTGAGCGCGCCATGACCGACCCCCTCCCCTCCATAGAGGCCCGCTTGGAGGCAGGATACTACGACCGCGCGTTTGGGGCCGGCAAGGACATCCGCTGGCTTTTGGAAGAGGTGAAGCGGTTGCGGCGGGAAGTTCACATCGTTTGTGTGAGTGGTCCGGAGACCGTGACGGATGGGACCGATGACTGACCTCCCCTCCATAGAGGCCCGCCTGGAGGCAGACGGAGGGGTGAGCAATCAAGAAGGCAGGATCTTGCTGAGGCAGCCAGACCTGAGCGCTATTGACGTAACAGGCTGGAAGTGGCGCGACATAGTAAAGATTGCCGAGACTGGCGCGGTGTTGGAGATGAGTGGAGATTGGAGTTTTTTAGGAACCGTTCAAACGGAACAAGATCCCGCCTAGGCGGGTAGGGCTGCGGTGACTTGCGAAGACGCTGATATATTCGCTCTGTCAGCGGAGCAGCACGGGAAAGTCAGTGGTTGACTAGGCTGATAATCGGGGATGGCCTCCCGAAAGGCCGCTGATGGAAACGGCCGGCATTGCTAACCGGCCCGCAGCCCGTTAACGAGGAAGGAGGTGATGCGAATGCCAAGTGGACCGAACTATGATAGCGCGGGAAACTACCACCCGCCAATAAGTCCGTGGCCCCGTTTTTGAGGCGGGGCCGCCCTACTCAGGAAGCGCCTGGATCGTGATCCCGAACCGCTCTGCATCCGGCACACACAGATAGAAGGCTCCGATCCGCTTCCGATAGTCTGACATTCTCGACCACGCTCCCAATCCAATGAGGCAAGCCGCGTCCTCTAGGGCCATGGCCTCGATATCCTTGGCTTCCTTGGTTGCCTCCTCGGCTACTGTCTCGTAATACCGGGCCTGTGTGCAGCCCATCAAAGCGAGCATGAGGATGAGAGCGATGGTCTTCATGACAGGTCTCCCGTGAATCGGCGTGGGTCCTCCTCGCGGTTGAGGACCGCTTCGAGCGCGGCGTCGATCGCCGCGTTCCAGGCAGTCCAGCCGTCCGCGTCCAGCTTCAACGCCCTGAGCCGCTCGCAGCTCGCCTCCCGGTCCTCGAACAAGGCTTGTCGCAGGCTCTCCGGATAGCGCTTCAGGAGGTCGGTCAGGCGCCGGACCTCGGACGCCTGGCTCATCGGCAAGTGACGGCAATCTCGATTGCGCCGGTGGCCTGGCCGCCGTTCATGGTCTCGATCCTATAGGTCGTGCGGTCCCGTCCGACGAAGCCCGGCGGCGGGGTATAACGCAGCCCCGCGGCCGTCCGCTCGAAGACGCCGCCCGCCTCGGTCGGCGAGACCAGGCTTTCGAGCCGCCCGCCGGTCGCCATGTCGACGCCGTATACGTAGAAGACCTGGCCGCCGTCCGGCGCGCTGTCGTTCGCCAAGGGGTCGGGGCAGATGACGGCCGTGTCCTGGACGGTCGCGCAGCTGTCCGCGCCCGCCACCGGCGGGGCGCTCTGGGCCCGGGCGAAGGCCGGCGCGGCGATCAGCAGGGCGATAAAAAAAGCATATCTCATGGCGTTTTTCCTTCCGAAAGGGGTTGACAAAGAGGGCCATTGGCCCTATCTCTTAGTCATCAAACAGGTTTTCGCGATAATCGCCCAGGCCGGCCAATGTCCCCACTGGGCATATGCCGCCGGCATGTCGCGCCTGTCCTGCTGCTTCTGCATCATGGCGAGCCGCGCGGATCTCACGACGGCCGCCCGTCTGGCGCCCGACCTCTACCGCCGTTATGTGGAAATAGAAAAGCGCCTCGGCTTCACCCTGTCGCCGAGCCGCGTTTATCTTGAGGACTTGACTGGCATCGCCAGCGAAAACCAGACCGTAATCCCCGCGATCCCAGCCTTCCTTGACCGCCGGCGCGACATCGATCTCATCGCCCTGGCGACCGCTTAGAAACGGAGCAAGACGATGACCCCCACCGAGTTCAAGGACGCCAGAAAGGCGCTCGGGCTGTCCCAGAGCGGGATGGCCCGGGCGCTGCGCGTCGAGAGCGACCGCACGATCCGCCGCTGGGAGGCCGGCGAGCGCGATATCCCCGGCCCCGCCATCGTCGCGGTCGAGTACATGCTATGGCACATGGAACGATGGCAGCCCATAGACACGGCACCGAGGGATGGAACGTGGGTGCTCGTTTGCGGCAATGGCTGGCGCGTAACAATGGCATGGTATGGCCAGAATCCCCGCATCAACAAGTCTTATTGGAAGGCCGACGAAGAATGGGACGATTACGACCTTGCCGACCAGCAACCGACGCACTGGCAGCCGCTCCCGGAGCCGCCGGCGAAGCACGAAGGACCCCCCGCTCGTTCCGCAGGGTCTCGACCAGCCCATAGGACTCGCCGCCGTCCCGGTGGGTGATCTTGAGCAGGCGCCAGCCGAGGGGCGCCAGGCGCCGGTTGGTGCGGCGCATCCACTGGGTGGCGCAGGCCGGCGGGTCCCGGCGGCCGGGCCAGTACGCCTCGAGCTCGGCCAGCGGCAGGCCGCCGCGGCGCTCGTGGACCTTGCGCACCAGGGCGGCGTGCCGCGCCTTCAGCGCGCAGTGGCCGAGCGGCGTCACGATCATCCGCCCCAGGAACGCGATCCGGTCGGGTCCCGGCCAGTCCTGGCGGCAGCAGGGACAGCGCATCTCGTCCGCTCCGTCTGTCAGGCATCGGAGGCCGCGATCACGGCCGTTTGAAATTCGGGTCGGTCTTCAAATGGTAGTCTTCCAGGTTCCGCACGCGGTCGGCGAGATCCGAGGACGGCAGGCGCGCGACGATGATATCGAGCCGGTCGGCAAGACGGGCCAGCGACGTCTCGAGCCGTCCGATCTCGAGCCGGCGGTCCGCGGTCAGCTCGATGCGCAGGGCGTTGGCCTCGATGCTGGTAAACGGGTTCGGTCTCAGAATGCCGGTCTGACCGACGCCCCAGGTGCCGGCCCCGCCGCCGATGATCCCCAATAGCCCGATCAGGAGCGCGCGCTTCCAGGCTTCAAGGCTCGAAACGGCGTCGTTCGATTTCTGCTGGTCGCTCACGTAGCGGGTCCGGAGTCCATTGCGTGGGGATATGCAGGGAAGAGGCCTGTGAGGAACCCCACAGACAGCAGCGCCGAAAGGCGCTTAGCTTCGATCGCCATGCCGGGAGCTCCTTCTAGCTGCTGGCCTGGAAGTCGTCCGGCCCTCGTTCCGAGCGGGGGCCGGGCGGCGCTGGGATCGAATCCGGGCACCCGTGGGGATAGCGGCGGGCCCCGGTCCGTAATACCTTTTATGGCAACGATCGACGAAACATGCCGCAGTAGCCGGCGCGGGCGCCAGCGGCGGCGCGAGGTCCTGGCGCTTTGGGCCGTGGTCCTGACGCTGGCCGCCGTTGGCCTGCCGCTCTGCTATCTCTTGGCAGCCGGGCCGCTGCCTCGCTAAACTCCGGGGCGGACGAACGAACGGAGGCGCAACTCATGCGGTCGGTGATCCTTTTCTTTGTCGTGCCATTCATCGGGCTCTGCGCGCTCGGCGCCGGCCTGGCGGTCTATGTGAACCACGCCGCGCCGGTCGTGTGGCAGCTCGAAGACCCGCAAAACTAGTGGCCGGGCAGATCGATCTCACGGTCGACGGCGCGCAGGTCCACGAGCTCGCCGACGCCCTCCTCGCCCAGGCCCTCGCCGCCGAGCGCCGCGGGCGCGACTATGACCGGCGCATGCCCGACCGCGACCGCCGCTATTGGCGTCGTCGCGCCCAAACCCTGCGCGCCTTCAGCGCCGAGATCATCGGCGCATGGCGCGCGCAGGAAGCGCCGCCGCTCTAGGCGTTCTGCACCCCGTAGAGCCGCGCCGTGCCCGCGGCGATGTTGCCGACGTCGTAGAGAAAGCGCAGGCCGTCGATCGCCCCGGTCGAGAGCCGCGTGGCGACGCCGATCGGGATCGAGACGCGTCCGCCCGCCGCGTTCAAATAGTGGCCCGTGAACTCGATTCGCTTGTCCTGAACCGTCGCCGCCGGGTTATAGATCCAGATCCGCCAGTCGCCGAACTCGTCGGCGGCGTTACCCATTCCTACCGCGGGATCGTGCAGGTTGATCTCCGTGTCGGAGGCGTCCGAGAAGGGGCTCAGCGCGCCGAGCGTGCCCTGCTGCAGGCCCCACTCGTAGTCGGCGGCCCCGGCCGCATAGGTGCCCGTTAGGCCGGTCCGCAGCCACAGGTCCTGATTGTCCGTGGCGGGCTGAAAACCGATCAAAGTGCAGAGATACAGGTCGAAGCTCGACGACATGCCGGTGACCTCGAGGGTCGCCGAGGCGCTCGCAACCGCCGTGTCGATCAGCTGCAGCCCGCCGGCGAAGGCCGAGTTGACCCCGTCGTGGTTGTGGTCCTTGGCCGCCGTATAGGCGTCGCCCAGCCATTCCTCGAGATGGACGAGACTGTCGCGGATCGACGTCATCAGGGTGACGTTGATCGGCGAATTCGCGTCGATCTGGGTGTCCAGGATCGGTGTGAAGGATTTGGAAGGGGCTACCATGTCGCCTCGCTCAGAAGATCGCGTAGGAGTCGCTGCCGTCGCTGAAGCCGGCATCGGGGGCAACGTGCGCCCACTCGTCGTCGGCCGGATAGTCGCCGGCCGTGTTCGGCGCCACGAAGCCGTAGCGCAGCGCGAAGCCGGTCGAGCGCAGGCGCAGAGCGATCTCGCCGCCCTGGTCCTGGCGCCGGGTCACGATGCAGCGGAGCGTCCGGGTCGCACCGTCGAAGTCGACGAGCTGGCCCATCTGCACGTCGACCTGGTCGCCCTCTCTCAGCGCGGCGTCCTTGGCGGCGACCCGCGCCTCCAACTTGAGCGGCGCGTCCCGATAGTAACCCGCCGCCCGGCTGATCACCGCGAGCGCCGCCGCGTCGTTGGCCGCGGCCCACCAGCGCGAGAAGGTCGTCACGACCCGCCGGTCGTCGTACTCGTTCGCGCTCTCGGCGTCGGCGTCGACGAAGATCTGCGCCCTCAAATAGTTGGCCTGCTCGCGCCGGTTCTCGACCGGCGAGATCAGGCCGTAATAGAGCGCGCGCACCGTGCTTCTAAGGTCGTCGCGGGGCTCGACCGAGGTCGAGCCGGCGATCATGTTGGCGTCGTCGGTCAGGGTCGCCGCCGCCATCTCGACCGGGGTCAAGGGCGCGAAGACCTCGAAGCGCACTTTCTGCGCGACCGGGTCCCACCACATGATCCCGCGGAGCAGGGCGACCAGGTCGGCCAGCAGCTTGGAGGCATCCTCCGGCGCGGTGATCGCGGTCGTGACATTGAAGGCGGGCCCCAGCCAGTCGAGCTCCTCGGCCGCAAAGCCCGCCGTGTCGATGTCCGCGGTTGCGATCCCGGCGTCCTCGAGGATGTCCTGCAGGACCGTCGTGGCCGGGATGTCCGTCCAGGTCCGGCAGATCTGCACCTGGGCGCCCTCGCTGGCCGAGTCGGCGGTCGTGCCGAAGGCGCCGCGGTGGCCGGTGTCGGGCCAGCTCAGGACATCGGCGGCGTTGCCGGTGTACTCGATGACCTCGCGGCCGATGCGCACATGGCCGCTCGAGGGGTAGCCCGCGCCCTGGCCGCTGCCCAGCGTGGCCGAGAGCGCCGCGGCGGTCAGGTCGAGCGCGAGCTTGCCGCTCGACGGCTCGGGGACCTTGCGCCGGTCGGCGAGCTTGATCGGGTCCTTCAGGACCACCCGGACCTCGCCGCGCGCGTCCGGTCCCTTGATCGACTCGATGATGTAGCGCTCGTCGACGAAGTCGGCCCAGTCCCACGCCCCGGCGAGATAGGCCCGGCGCACCCGCGCCGCCCGCCCGACCGCGTTATGGTTCCGCGCGATCAGCCGCGCCAGCCAAGTCGACCCCGCGGCCACGGCCCGGGTTGCTTCGTAAGGATCCTGGACCCCATCGGGGGCGGGCTCGTCGCGCAGGGTGAGGCTCGCGGTGCCGCGCTTGGCGAGGCCCTTCTCGATATCGATCTCGGTCGCCGCGAAGGACTTGGCGGTGACGTAGGGCCGCAGCTCCTCGCCGAGCGGCACCGGCGCGCCCCGGTCGGCGAACTTGTAGGTGATGCTCGACTTGGTGTAGTTCGGCTTATCCTGGCAGGTGCCGAAGGTGTTGTAGCATTCCTGCCCCGCCGGCAGGCTCGCCGTGCAGGGGGCGATGCCGTAGGTATTGGAGCAGCGGTCCAGGTCCAGCTCGAGGACCGTGACCTGGCGCCGGGAAAAGTCGGTCATCTGGCCAGCGCCACGCCGAGAACCTCGAGACTGAGATCGGCGACGGCCTTGCGGTGCGGCGTCTCGAAGCCGCCGGCGGCGGCGACCAGGTGCAGCTCCTCCGGCTTGCCGACCCGATCCCAGGCGAGCACGAAGGGGTCGTCTCGGAGGTGCGCGGTCCAGGCGGGCTGCCAGGTATCGCGCAGCCAATCCCAGCCGACGAAGGGGAAGGTGAGGGTCTGGCGCCACTCCTCGTAGTCGATCGCCCGGCCCAGCGGATGGCCGCCGACCGAGGTCGACAATTTGCCCATGGGCCGGCGGGTCAGCGGGTCGAAGCCGCTGCCCAGGCCCTGGGGCGCCTCGAGCAGCTCGCCGATGGCGGCAATCGCGATCGTGGGCGCCACGGCGCCGACGATGTTCATGCCGAAGTGGCGGTAGCTGCCGGCGGTGAAGAAGGCGGCGAAGGGCCGGTTGGACGTGGGCGTCAGCGTCGCCAGGATGGTCGAGGTCGCGAAGTCGTCATCGGAGCCGCGCACGGTCGCGGTCACCCCCTGGGTCGCGAAGTCGTGGCCCCAGAAGAGGCAGTAATCGGCCGAGAGCCCGGCCTGGAGCGTGATCCAGTCGACGTCGAAGTCGTCGGTCGCGGTGGCGCCGAGGTCGAGGCGGATTCGGCTCGTCACGCCGTTTTCCCAGTCGTCTCCGCCGGCGGTCAGGTCGTGCATGTCCCAGATCGCCAGGACCCAGGAGCCCGGCGTCCCGCCGGTCGGGTCGGCGATGGTTTTGCGGTGGTTCGCGCTCGAGCCGTGCGCGGCGTTGATGTAGAACGCGGAGCCCTCCCAGCCCGAGCCCGCGTTGCGCCTGATGCGCGCCACGATGTAGCGCTCGACGGCCCCGTCGATCGTGAGGCCCGAGGGGCTCAGGATCTGCGGGTCGGTCGTGGTGGCAAGCACGTTCAGGAAGGTTGGGTTGGTCGTGAGGGTAGCGTTCACGCCGCTCCAGCCGTCGGCCGAGGCGGTGAACTCGTAGGCGAGGCTCGCCAGGTCCGTCTTGACGATCGTCGAGGCCGCCCCCGCCTTCCAGGAGGTATAGGGCCGCCAGTCGGCCAGGTCGGCGATGTCGAAGCCGGCCGCCGTGCTGCTCGCGGTCAGCGTGCCCTCGGCATAGCGGTTGTCGTAGAGGAAGGCGGGTTTAGCCATTATGCCGCCTCCTGTGTGATGTTCAGCACGGTTCCGTCGTCCAGTGCCTCGTTCAGGGTGGGGATCAGGTTGTTTATGACCCAGTCGAGGGTGACCATGCCGCTGTCGGAGGCGATCTGGAGGTTGATCTGCCTGGGCGGCAGCACGACCTGCCCCAGGTCCGGCACGTCGCCGCCGCCTGTCCCGCCGGGCGGCGTCGAAACGCTGGGCGCCGCCGGGGCGCCGCCGCCGGAGGTATTGCTCGACCCGCCGAACTTCTGGCTGGCAATGGACTTGACCCGGGCCGCGCCGTAGAGGAGCGCCGCCGCCGCCGCCGCCGCGCCCAGCGCCGGGCCGATGATCGGAATCGAGGCCAGGGCCTTGTACGCGCCGATCGCCGCGGCATGGGTGTCCATGACCGCCTGGCCGATGGCCGCGGCCTTGCCGATCTTGAACATGGCTTTCGACTTCGAGCCCTGGAGCTGGGCGATCTGGCCGAGCAGGTCGCCGGTCGTCTGGAGCTGCCCCTGCAGCCCGCTTTCCCAGATCCCCTTGACCGCCTCGGCCTGGCGCTCGGCGGCCGAGAGGCCGCGCTCGCGCGCCGCCTCCTCCTCGGCCTCGCGGCGTTCCCGGTGCCGGCGCTCCAGCTCCTCGCGCTCGAGCTGCGCGGTTTCGAGCGCCAGGGTGACGGCGTCCTGCTTCTCGAGCTCGGCCAGCTTGGAGGCCTCGATCGCGTCGAGCTGGCGGGCCAGGCGCAGGTCGAGCAGGGCGAACTCGTCGTCGGCGGCGCGCAGCCGCGCCTCGGCCAGGCTGAAGAGCAGGCGCTCGTTGGCGGCCTGTATCCGCTCGGCTGCCTGGGCCTCGCGCTCGGACGAGAGCCCGGTCCCCGTCGTGCCGCCGCCGCCGCCTGGGCCGCCTTCGGTCCCGGTGCGGGACGCCGCCTCGGCCTCGCGGGCGCGCATGAGCTCGACGAGCGCGGCCTTTTCCTGCTCGAGCCGCTGGATCTGATTGGCGAACTGGCGCTCGGCGAACTCCTCGCTGCGCTTTTCGGCGAGCTCGGTCCGCAGGCGGAGCGCGTTCGCGAGCTCCTCGTTCACCCCGCCGAGCTTCGCCCTGAGCTGCGCGAGGCTCGCCTCTTCCGCCGCGGTGGTCGCTAGGGCGATGTTGTTCGCAAGGTCCGCCCAGAAGACCGCCGCCTCGCCCACGATCTCGCCCATCTTGACGATCAGCGGTGACGCGGTGAGCAGGGCGTTCTGCAGATTGACCCCGACGGTCTTCTCCATGCGGGTCAGCGCATCGTTCGCGCGCTCGGCCTGGCGCACGTCCTCGTCGAGAACGATACCGAGCTCGCGCGCCTCGCGGCGCATGGCCTCGAGTCCCGCGGCACCTCCGGCCAGGGTGTTCACCAGCGCGACGCCCTCGCTGTCGAAGAGCTTCTGGGCGATCGACAGCCTGCGGGTCTGGTCACCGACCTTCGAGAGACCGTCCGCGACTTCCGGGAGGATCTCGTCCAGGGTCTTCAACCGCCCGGTGGAATCGCGGATCGAGATGCCGAGGGCGTCGAGCGCCGGCTTCGCCGTGCCCTTGCCCGTCTCCGCGATCTCGCCGAGGCGGCGCGTCAGGCGCTGCAGTCCCATCTCGAGGACCGACTGCTCGACGCCCGTCAATTCCGCGGCGTGGCGGTATTCCTGCAGCGCCTCGGTGCCGATGCCGAGCTTATCCGCCGTCTTGCCGATGGCATCGGCGTTCTCGACCGCCCGCTTGGTCGCGACGACGAGCCCCGCCGCCATGCCGGCGACGGCGGCGGCGCTGACCCCGGCGCCGAATGAAAGGCCGGTGAACTTGCGCTGGAGCGTGTCGGCCTGGCGCCCGGCCTCGGCGAAGGCGCGGCCGGCCTTGTTGTCGCCCTTGAGGACGACCCGGGATTCCTGGACGGTGCGCGCCATTAAGTCTTAGCCTCCTGCCGCGCCACAGCGAAGCGTTCTTCCAAGAGCGCCATCGCCCTCAGATAGAGGTTCGGCTGGTCGTAGAGGCCGCCCGAGAGCGGCAGGACCTTGGCCTGCCAGAACTCCCAGAGCCGCAGGGTCTCGCTCGCCTCGGCGGCGATCGGCAGCGGGCAGACCCGCGAGCGCCACTCGATCGCCGTGCCGACCGAGACCCACTCGGAAAGCGTGCCGTTCGCGGGCGCGATGGCCATGTCCCGGGGCGTATCGTCTGGTGGACGGAAGGTGCGCCCCGGCAGGGTGCGGAAGCCGAAGTGCTCGGGGTCCGGCGCCGGGTTCAGCTCGCCGCAATGTCTGCCGTGCCGGCATCTAGCGCAGTCGAATTCCTTGCGGTTGGCGGCGACTTCGACTGCGACGATGAGTTTTTTTCC
>Ga0224508_10005231_pt1 | contig 10451 bp, 10 predicted proteins | sample SF_Jan12_sed_USG_4_FD_170157 | JGI IMG/M metagenome (GOLD analysis project Ga0224508, IMG submission 170157) | Sediment microbial communities from San Francisco Bay, California, United States - SF_Jan12_sed_USGS_21 | ecosystem: Environmental > Aquatic > Marine > Sediment | place: USA... | reverse complement strand
GCTGCCAGGCCACCAACAAATTCTCGTCTTTTCATCCTGATCCCTGCTGGTATCGCACAAGCGGTCAAGTGTATGGCCAGTTGGCGCCGAAGCCAACGAAACAACCATGTGCGCCCCTGACCCACCTTTGGCAGTAAAATAACCTCTATTAGCTTTTTTATTCCCACTTTTGTTTATTTTTCTTTCGAGTGGGATTAATTATCGAAAAGGGCCCCGATCCGAGGATGGGGGCCCATATCTTCCCTGACTTACATGCAATTGCATCGTCCCTGACGCCCGCAAATTCTCACATTCTTTGGCGGCCGCTATGGCTATTGAATCTCTTTGATGCATTAATAAAGGCCATGATTGGCTTATTACAAAGGGTTTCCGGGGCTACGGTCACCGTAGCCGGCGAAACTGTCGGCGAGATTGGCCGTGGGCTTATGGTGCTGGTTGCCGTTCACAGGGACGATAACGAGGCTGATATCACGCGGCTGGCCGAACGGATCCTGACGTACCGCGTATTCCCGGACGCTGAAGGGCGCATGAATCGTAGCCTTCTGGACGAGAGGCTGGATTTGCTGCTGGTGCCGCAATTCACGCTCGCAGCCGACACCAAAAAGGGTACTCGCGCCAGCTTCACCAAGGCAGCGCCGCCAGAGACGGGTGAGGAATACTTCGAGCGCCTGGTCGCTGTTTGCCGCGAGCAGCTCGACACGGTTGAAACCGGGCGATTCGGCGCCAATATGCAAGTGTCATTAACGAATGATGGCCCTGTAACGTTTTGGCTTGAAACCTGAACACCTGTGGCGCTGTGACACCGGTACGGTTTTGTTGCGTAGGCAGGGGTATCATGAACATAATTCGCGGCTTGACTAATGGGGCCCGGCCCCGGGAGTAACAAATGTTTGCCAACATTGGTCCGTGGCAGTTGTTGATCATTCTGCTCATCGTCCTGGCCATCTTCGGGACCAAGAAACTGCGCAACCTGGGCTCTGACCTCGGTGGTGCGGTAAAGGGTTTCCGTTCAGCAATGAACGAGGCAGACGAGACTGTCGAGCAGATCGGCGAAGAGTCGAAGGATGCTGACTTCGAAAATACGCCTGTCGAAGAACCCGACAAAGAGAAAGACGCCTAGTTGCCGGAGCAAACCATGTCCTCAATGGGCGGCTCGGAATTCCTGTTACTGTGCCTGATCGGGCTCCTGATTCTGGGGCCCGAGCGATTGCCGCGTGTTGCCCGCCAGATTGGCAGCTGGGTGGGCAAAGCACGACGCATGACCCGCTCGATGCAGCGCCAGCTCGAGAACGAGCTCGACGCCGAAAAGAACCTCGGTTTCGACCCCAACGAGATCAAGAAGGAATTCGATCCGGCGCAAATGATGACGCCGAACGAGGACGATACTTACTCGCCACTGCACGGCGAGGACAGTGACGAAGAAACGCCGGTGCCCGCAGAAGAGGGTGAGAAGACTGCGTAATGGCGGAAGAGCAAAAAGAAGAGCTCGCTGAGGGCACGTTGCTTTCGCACCTTATTGAGCTTCGTGGCCGCCTGTTCAAGATGCTCGGAGCGGTATTTATCGTATTCCTTGCCATGATTCCCTTTGCCAAGACAATTTTCAATTATGTCGCCGAACCGCTCGTCAGTGTCGTTCCGAATGGCGAGCTCCTGGCGCTAAGCCCGGTCTCACCACTGACTGCCACGATCGCGCTGACGTTTTATCTCGCTATATTCATTTCCATGCCCGTAATTCTGTACCAGGTATGGGCGTTCGTCGCACCAGGCCTTTATATGAAAGAAAAGCGCTTCGCTTTTCCGCTGCTCGCAACCAGTATTGCGCTGTTCTACGCCGGAATGGCATTCGCCTATTACGTGCTCTTCCCGTTGATTTTCGCCTTTGTATCCGCGTTTACACCGGAATCCGTCAACTACCAGCCTGACATGACGCTGTATGTCAGCTTCGTCATGATGGTTGTGCTCGTCTTCGGCCTGGCTTTCGAGACGCCGATCGCGACCGTACTTCTCGTCTGGACCGGGCTGACGACACCAGAGAAGCTGGGCAAAGCACGTCCATACGTGTTCCTCGGCGCCTTTGTTGTCGGCATGCTACTGACGCCGCCGGACATCATTAGCCAGACAATGCTTGCCATACCGGTATACCTTCTCTATGAGGCCGGGATCATTATGTCGCGGATGTTTACGAAGAAGACTGAAGAAACAGAAGCGGTCTCAGATAACCCGTAGGAGCCCGCCCCGGCGGGCGACTGTCAAGTAGCCAGTTACACGTGAAATAGTGTTTAATTCGTAGCCCACCTAGAGAGGAGTGCACGGCTGCAGCCGTGAGCCGGGGGAAATAATAATGACAGACTCTGTGGCCGCTACGGCGGAGGACTACGGCAGCGACGACGATTTTCTTGGCCACCCGAAGGGCCTGTACGTTTGCTTCACGACCGAACTCTGGGAGCGCTTTTCATTCTACGGAATGAAGTATCTGCTGCTTCTGTACTTGACGAAGTATCACCTGTTTTCCGATGAGGCCGGCCTGGATGTGCTGGGTTCGTACGCCGGCCTCGTTTATGCATTGCCGGTTATTGGCGGACTGATCGCTGACCGCTACCTCGGTATGCGCAAGTCCGTGTTGTTTGGTGGCATCCTGTTGTCACTCGGGCACATTTTGATGGCCGTCGAAGGGCACCAGGCGATCTTCTACGCAGCCGGAACAACGCTGACCGATAACCTCACGCTAGCGACCGGAGAGGTGCTGACCGCCGGTACTGTGCTCGCGCAGGATATTACGCACCAGGATACCCGGGCCCTGAAGGTCTTCTATTTTGCGCTGGCGCTTATTGTCATGGGCGTCGGTTACCTGAAGCCCAACATTTCCACGATTGTCGGCAAGCTCTACGGCAAGGACGATCCACGCCGCGACTCCGGTTTCACCATCTTCTACATGGGCATCAACATCGGCTCGTTCGCCGCCACGTTACTGTGTGGCTGGCTTGGCGAAACATTCGGCTGGAAATACGGCTTTGGTGCTGCCGGCATCGGCATGATCATCGGCCTGATTTCGTTTTCATATGGACAAAAGTTCCTTCATGGCCACGCGGAACCATCAGACCCTGAGGCATTGACGCAAAAAGTATTCGGACCCGTCAGTCGCGAGTGGTCAATTTATCTCCTGAGCCTGCCGGCGCTCGGTGTGTTCTGGCTGCTCGTGCAACATGAGCCCGTCGTGCTTCTGACGCAGAACATCTTCCTGATCGTTGCCATCGTCAGCATCATCCTTTACTCGATGATTCACACGAGAATGAACCAGGACAACAAGATGGCGTACGTGTTTGCGGGAATCACCATTCTCGCCGGCATCTATACCGTGCTTGCGAACCTCGATCACATGCCGGGCTTCCTGCCGACCAGTGCGGCGATTGCCGAGTACAGCGTTTATCTTGCGCTCGCATTGATCGTCGGCTTCGTCGTTTACGGGTTCATGACCCACCACTCCGAAGAGTTCAGCCGCACCGTCGTCTTGATGTTCCTGATCCTGACGACCGTTGTTTTCTGGGCCCTGTTTGAACAGTCGGCCGGTTCGATGACGCTGTTTGCGGATCGTGTCGTTGATCGCACGGCGGGTAATATGACCTTTACCGCCGCACAGTTCGGGTCGCTTAATGCGGGCTTCATCATGCTGCTTGCATTGCCGTTTGCCGCCTTGTGGGTCTGGCTGGCCAAGCGCAACCTCGAGCCATCAACGCCGGTGAAGTTCGGCCTCGGAATCGTCCAGGCCGGCCTGGGTTTCGGGGCGCTGGTCCTTGGTGCCCAGTTCCCGGACTCGGCGGGTCAGGTCGCCATGATCTGGCTGATCCTTGCCTACCTGCTACACACGACTGGCGAGCTATGCTTGTCGCCCGTCGGGCTGTCGGCCGTTACCAAGCTGTCCATCGGCCGCGTGGTCGGTGTCAGCATGGGCACGTGGTTCCTGGCGACAGCGCTTTCGGAAACCGTCGCAACCCGGCTCGGCAAGATGGCGGCCATTGCTACCGAGGGTGGTGCGATCACCGACTCCGCCAATGCACTGGCAACCTATACGCAACTGTTTGAGTTCCTGATGTATGTCGGCGTTGGCGTCGGCATCGTCGTATTGCTCGTTTCACCATTATTGCGCCGCGGTATGCACGGCGTGCATTAAGGGGCGGAACGAAAGGTGGAACTGCGGCTGCTAGAATGTAAAGATCTGTGGGAGCGACTAAAGTCGCTCCCACATAAAGAAGAATAAGAAACAGGGGAATCAGATGTCAGAAGAAGCTAGGGCTACCAACAACAATGGTGGGTTCCTGGGTGCCGTCGAGCGCATCGGCAACAAGTTGCCCGATCCCGCGATGCTATTCGTGGGGCTCTTGTTCATTGTGTGGGTCCTGTCCTGGTTGTTGTCATACCTGACGTTCAACTTCATTGATCCGCGCTCCGGCGAGCCGATCGTTGTCATTAACCAGCTTACCGGCACCTCCTTTACGGCGTTTCTTACGGGCCTGGTAACCAACTTCGTACAGTTCGGCCCGGTGGGGACCGTACTCGTCGCGATGCTTGGCATAGGAGTTGCTGAGCACTCGGGCTTCATCACGACCGGTATTCGGGCGTTGCTCAACGTCACGGCGAAATGGCTGCTAACACCTATGGTCATACTGGTTGGAATCGTCAGCCATTCAGCTGTCGACGCGGGCTACGTTCTTGTCATTCCCATTGGCGGTGTCATCTTTTACGCGGCCGGGCGTCATCCGCTCGCCGGCATCGCGGCGGCGTTCGCCGGCGTATCGGGCGGTTTTTCGGCGAACTTCGTGCCCGCGGCACTCGATCCGCTGCTACAGGGCCTGACCCAGAGCGGTGCTCAGCTTCTCGACCCGTCCATCGAGGTAAACACGCTCAACAACTATTTCTTCACGACCGCTTCGTCAGTGCTGATCGTAGGTCTCGGATGGTGGATTACCGACCGCATCGTGGAGCCGCGGATAAGCGGTACACCGATCGACGGCGACGCCGAAGATCTGCCTGAGATTCACGACCTGAAGCCGGAGGAACGCCGCGGCCTCCGGTGGGCGCTGATAGTCATGGTTCTGGGGCTCGCCGTGTTAATCGCATCACTGATGCCCGAAAGCTCGCCGTGGCGGGACGCTAACGGCAATCTGGCAACATTCCAGGCGCCGATCATGCGCTCGATCGTTGCATTGATATTCTTCCTGTTCCTGATTCCAGGAATCGTTTTTGGCTATATCGCCGGCACTTTCAAAGGCACGAAGGACGTCATCGAAGGGATGTCACACTCGATGCACCAGATGGCGTACTACCTCGTCATCATGTTCTTCATCGCACAGTTCGTGTTTTCGTTTAGCGCATCGAACCTGGGCACGCTGCTCGCGCTGGCCGGCGCTGAGGCGCTCAAGGGCCTGCAGGATTTCCCCTCGATACTGATTGTGGGCATTGTTCTGCTAACTGGCTTCGTCAACCTCTTCGTCGGCTCGGCCAGCGGCAAGTGGGCGCTGTTAGCGCCGATATTCGTACCCATGCTGATGAGCCTCGGGATCTCTCCAGACCTCACGCAGGCGGCTTATCGTGTCGGCGATTCGAGCACGAATATCGTCACGCCGCTGATGCCGTATTTCCCGCTGGTCGTTGTGTACTGTCAGCGCTACGTCAAAGGCACCGGTATCGGTACGCTGGCGGCAATGATGTTGCCGTATTCGCTGTGGTTCCTTACAACATGGACCGTTTTCCTGATCATCTATTACGCGATCGGATTGCCGCTTGGGTTCGGCGCGAGTTACACCTATCCATAGCCTGACGTAGATACAAGACTTCGAGAAACTCGGCGCTTTCTATCTCGGCAAGCGCTTCGACACAGAGACCGACAAGCTCACGGAGGAGCTTGTCCTCTATGACGCCAAGGATCTGACGACGCATGCCGTAATTATTGGCATGACGGGTTCCGGCAAGACCGGCCTCGGTATCGGCATTCTCGAAGAAGCCGCTCTTGATCACATACCGGTTATTGCCATAGACCCGAAAGGTGACATGGGCAATGTCCTGCGCACATTTCCGCAACTGCGGCCCGAGGGCTTTCGACCGTGGGTCAACGCGCGCCGCATCGGATAAGGGCCAGACGGTTGATGAGTACGCGTCGGGCCAGGCCGCCCTGTGGAAGAAAGGACTGAGCGAGTGGGGGCAGGCCGGTAGCCGCATTGCTCAAATGCGCAAGAACGTCGACCTCGCAATCTATACGCCCGGCAGCAACGCCGGCCTGCCAGTTTCGGTGCTGCAGTCATTCGCGGCACCTGACCCGGTATTGATTGAAGATGTCGACCCGGTCGCAAGCCGCGAGCACATTCTGATCTCACGACTGCTCGATAACGCCTGGCGAAATGAGCGAGACCTCATATGGATGAGATTTTCGGTTACATGCCGCCAGTCTCCAATCCACCATCGAAGAAGCTTTTCCTCACATTGCTAAAGCAGGCGCGTGCCTATGGGCTGGGGCTGGTACTGGCAACCCAGAATCCGGTCGACCTCGATTACAAGGGTCTCTTAAATACGGGCACCTGGTTTATCGGCCGCCTGCAAACGGAGCGTGACAAGTCCCGCGTGATGGAAGGGCTCGAGGGCGCCAGCGATGGCGACTTTGACAAACAAGCAATGGAACGTACGCTGGCCGGCCTCGGCAAGCGGCGCTTCCTGCTGCACAACGTGCATGAAGACGAGGCCGTTGTGTTCGGTACTCGCTGGGTGTTGTCATACCTTGCGGGTCCGTTAACACGCGACAACATCAAGAGCCTGATGTCGGCCGCCAAAACCAAGGTCGCTGCGGCCGTACGCAAAGTCAGCAAGCCGAAACGACGAGTGGAGGCTGAAGCACCAGCGCTGCCGCCGGAAGTCGAGCAGGTATTTATCCCGTCAAAGGCCGACGAAATTGTCTATCACCCAAGACTCATCGCAGCTGCTGATATGCTTTTTAACAGCGCCCGGTACCGTGTCGAGACGGAGAGTCGAGCGGTCTATGCCGTCGAATTTGAAGTTGGCCCGGTCGATATCGACTGGGATAACAGTGACTCGTTGTCGATAAGTGTTGATGACCTTCGTAGCAAGGGGCACGAGGCGGCAAGTTATGCTGCGCTGCCCGCAGCTGCCGGTGCGGCAAAGAGTTACGTTGCATGGGGTCGCGATTTCAAGCGCTGGGTGCGACAGAACGAGACCATCACGCTCTATCGCAGCAAGAAGTTCCGGTTGACGTCCGAGGCAGGTGAGACCGAAGGTGATTTTCGTGCTCGCCTCCAGGTTGTAGCTAGTGAGAAACGTGACCTGGCCATTGCCAAGAATCGAGCGCGAGTCACAACAGGCCAGCAAGAAAAAACTCGACACCGCTGTGTCGTTCGGCACGGCAATTCTCGGTGCCGTGCTGGGCCGCAAGCAAGTGTCGAGTACTTCAGCAAGCAAAATAGGCACGGCCATTCGCAGGGCAGGCGGTGCCCGCAAGGAAGCGGCCGACGTCAAACGTGCGAAGCAGACCGCTCGCAAAGTTCAGTCCGACATGCAGGCGCTCAGTCGCGACCTGAAGAAGGAAATCGCTGCCCTCGAAACAGCATTTGATGCTCAGTCCGAAGAGCTTGCCCAGGTGGTGGTGCGGGCCAAGAGCACCGACATTCATGTGCCGCTTGTCGGACTGGCCTGGATGCCTTACACGGCGGATGAGAGTGGCCGACTCAGGCCCGCCTGGTAATCACTCTCCGGCACACGCACCGGCGTAGGCCTTGACCACGCCAGCATTCTCGATCTGGCATTCGTTCTCATAGGTAACGCCGTCTATGCCACAAACGGGCGCGTAATCGCGGGGGCAGTTCCTGCCCTGGCCCTCACACATGCCCGCGTAATCGATTCGCACACCACGGCGCTCTGCCTGGCAGGCGTTGCTGTACGTCATGCTATCCGAACCACACACCGGAACGAAAAGCGAGGGGCATGAGCGGACATTGCAAATGCCCGTCGTGTACGTCAGTGCCCCTTCTTTCTCGGCCGCACAGGCATTGTCATAAGTCACATCACCGGAACACACGGGCGCGAAGACTTTCGGACAGTTATCAACGTCGCAAAGGCCAATGCGCTGAATCGGCACACGCTCCGCATCTGCTTCACAGCGATTGATGTAGGTGCGCCCATTCATGCCACACACCGGATCTTCGATGCTCGGGCAGCCGTTCGGGGTGCACTCACCCAGTCCCGCGACCTCAACACCAGATACCCTGGCGAAGCACTCGTTGATATACGTGTTGCCGTTGATTCCGCAAACCGGGTCGTACGTTTCACCACAGGCGCCATCACCGGTCGGGCATCTGCCCTGGCTGACGACTTCAACGCCCGCCACCCGTGCAACGCAGTCATTGCTGTACGTCTGGCCATCGATGCCGCAAACCGGGTCATACTGCATGGTGCATGCGACATCACCTTTCTCGGCGGTTTCCTCCTGGGCATAACCGCTGGCAAACAACATCGGTGAAATTGTCAGAACCACAAACTGAAATGCGACGAGAGTCTTGTTCATCATTTGGCGCTTTTACCTACCCCACGTATCTTAGAACACTTTCGTCAGATGCGGTTCCGTTCCTGGTGCAACAATCTGCCGATCGTCACGACCTCGAACCCCTGGTCTTCGAGCAGCGGTAGCTCTCGTTCCAGCACCTCCAGCGTTTCGGGAAACGGGTGCCCGATGGCAACTGCCTGGCCATTGCGGAGCGCAAGAGCCTTGAGGCGCTCGAGTTCGCGTGTCACGGCTTCGACGGACCGCTCGTGGTCGAGGAATACATCACGACGTGTGGCAGTAACCCCGGCTTCCTCCGCGGCCATAAGCGCAACACTTTCGTGCGTCGTGTAACTATCGATAAAAAACAATCCGTCTCGTTCACCGATCTCCTGCATCAACCAGGCCATGTGGCCGGGGTGTCGCGTCAGCAAGCTGCCGCGATGACTGCTGACGCCAACTGCAAATGGCACGGCATCAAAAGCTTCTGCAAACGCCGTTTCGAACACCGTTCTGCTCATGTCGAGAGTGATGCCGCCGGGTTCTGTGGGGCCGCGCTGGTCAACTGCCTCGAGAGGCAGGTGCAGCAACACTTCCTTGCCACGGTCATTTGCAAACCTGGCGAGTCGCGATCCATGGGGTGTGCGCGGCAGCACGGCAAAGGCGACCGGGCCAGGCAAGCTGATCGCGCGCCGGCCGGCTTCCAGCTGATAACCAAGGTCATCAATGATGATTGCGATACGCGGTTGTTGTTCGGCGTTGCTGTGTGACGCCGACAGCAGCAACATCGCCGTCAGCACGAACCAGGGGCGAATCATGGCGCCTTGCTGTGCATCACTCTTTGTCGCTGCAACCTGTCGACCGCCTCCACAAGCTGTGCGTCCTGCTCATGGTCGATAATGCCGGTCAGGCTAAGGTCTGGAAATCCAGGCGTATCTTCGACGAATACGTCAGGCGTAATCCCGGTTTCGTGAATAGAGTCGCCTGACGGAGTGTAGTAACGGGACGTCGTCAATTTGATCGCCCGCCCTTTCGACAGCGGCATGACAGTCTGGACGAGGCCTTTGCCGAATGTGGGTGTACCAACAACGGTTGCGCGGCCATGATCCTGCAATGCACCGGCGACGATCTCCGAGGCTGATGCCGACCCCTGGTTGACGAGGACGATCATTTCCGCGCCATCGAGAACATCTCCGCGATGTGCCGAGCGCCGAAACCGCGAGTCCGCCGTGCGGCCTTCCGCAGAGACGATGACACCGGAATCGAGAAACAGGTCGGACACATCAACCGCCGCATCCAGCACACCACCTGGGTTGTTGCGCAAATCCAGCACGAGACCCTCGAGCATGCCCTCGTTCTCATCCTGCATCGTGTCCACCGCGCGGCTGAGTTCGCGTGCCGTTGTTTCGCTGAACTGGTTGACCCGCACATAGCCGTACGACTGGTCCAGCAATTCGTGGTATACGCTCGCCACGCGAATAACTTCGCGACGCATCTCATGAATGATTGCCTCGCCGTCGCGCTCTACGGTAACGCTGACCTTGCTTCCAGCCCGGCCGCGCATGCTCGTCATCGTCTCGTGCAGGTTGTTGGGGTCGAGGGCTTTGCCGTCGACGGCTATGACCTGGTCACCACTGCGAATTCCGGCACGGGCCGCAGGCGAGCCGGCAATCGGCGTGATGACCGTCATAATGCCATCCTGTTCGTTGACCTCGATGCCGATGCCACTGTAGCTGCCGGTCGTGCTGATTCGAATATCGCGGTACTCGTCAGCGTCGAGAAATTCGGAGTGCGCGTCGAGATCCCTGACCATGCCGCGAATCGCCGCATCGAGAAGCTCGCTATCGTCAACAGGTTCGACATATTCCCTTTTGACGCGCTGCATGACTTCGGCAAATAACCGTGCTTGCTC
>Ga0224508_10005230_pt1 | contig 10452 bp, 3 predicted proteins | sample SF_Jan12_sed_USG_4_FD_170157 | JGI IMG/M metagenome (GOLD analysis project Ga0224508, IMG submission 170157) | Sediment microbial communities from San Francisco Bay, California, United States - SF_Jan12_sed_USGS_21 | ecosystem: Environmental > Aquatic > Marine > Sediment | place: USA: California... | reverse complement strand
ACGAAGCTTCGCGAGAGGATCGGAGAGTCCCTGGGGTCCATCCGTGAGGGAGAGCCGCTCGCGCGCGTGACGACCGCGAATCTCGAAGCTCTCGAGCTGTACTCTCGTGGCTATCGCGAGCCGAGAAGCCGGGATGCCCTGCCCTACTACGAACAGGCCGTGGCGCTCGATTCCGGCTTCGCGATGGCGTGGAACAGCATCGCCGTGGTGCTTCGGAATCAAATGTCGGAGCGAGCTCGCGCGCTCGAGGCGCGCACGAAGGCCTTTGCGGCCCGCGATCGTCTCACGGGACGCGAGAGACATCTGACCTCCGCCATGTACTACATGGACGTGGAGGACGATCTCCAGCGGGCCGCGGCGGAGTATGAAGCGATGCTCGAGCTCGACCCGAACGACCCGACCGCGATGAACAACGTGGGGCTGATCTACGGCGAGCTCGGCGACAACGAGAGTGCCGAAAGATACTACCGCGACTTCATCGCTCTGAATCCGGACGAGTTCGCGCCCGGGTATTGGAACCTGGTCCAGACGCAGATTCAGCTCGGCAAGTGGGATGACGCGTGGATGACGATCGATACGGTCACCGCGCGCTTCGCCGATCCTGACGACCCGTCGGACGACCCCGCGACGTATCTCCGTACGCTCGTCGCGGCCAACCAGGGGGATCTCGACGGCGCCATCGGCATTCTGACGGACATGATCGAGCAGGTGCCGCGGGGCGCCGGGGCACGTCTTTGGGGCGACCTGGGTGCCATGTACGGCGCACGGGGGCGCCTCTCGGACGCGCGAGACGCGATGAGCACCGCATCCGGGATCACGCGGAATCGCCTGCCCTCGGAGTATTGGGAGGATGCGATCCAGCGGGCCTGGCTGGAACTCCTGGCGACCGGGCAGCAAGCCCCGACGATCGCCGTTCTCGATGAGGCGGAGTCGACCGTTGCCTTCCTCTCGCTGGAGGTCCTCGATCGACCGTATGGGCCGCTCGCCGAGCTCCTGGCTCGTGCCGGCCAGGTGGACAGGGCGCGAGACCTTTTGGCCGAGGCCGATTCGCTCATCGCGCCGGAACACAAATCGATTTCCTTCATCAAACGGGAGATGTTGCGGGCCGAGGGAGAGGTCGCACTCGCCGAGGGGCGATTCGACGAGGCCATCTCGGCGTTTCGTCGATCCGACCGGGGCGAGTGCCGGATTTGTGCTCTGAGGGGCCTTGCGGCGGCGTACGAAGCGACCGGACAGGCGGACTCGGCGATCGCTGTCTACACTCGTTACGTGGATACCCCTTTCCCGGATCGATACGCGTCCTACTCCTACGCCCTCGGCCCTGCCCTCGCGCCAACGCTCGAGCGGCTCGGGCAAATGCATGACGAGAGGGGCGACCGCCAGGAGGCCGCGACGTATTTTGCGCGGTTCGTCGAGATATGGGCCGACTCCGACTCAGAGCTTCAGCCACGGGTCAACGCCGCACAGGGTCGCCTCGAGGAGATCCTGAGGGAAATCGGTTGATGAAGAAGCTCATCAACGAAGTCCACCGACGGTCGCTCTGGCAGGTGCTCGGCATCTATCTGGGCGCGTCGTGGATCGCGCTCCAGGTCGTGAACGAGATCGGGGACGCCGTCGGGCTACCGGAGTGGGTCTCGCCTGGAGCCCTGGTCCTGCTGGTACTGGGAGCACCGGTCGTCCTCGGCACGGCGTTCATCAACCAGGGGTTGAAGACGCGAGAGCCGGAGGCGGAGCCGCAGTCGCTCGCCGATGCGGGAGAGGTCCCTCCTCCACGGCCACCCGAGAAGACCGGGGCAGAGAAGCTGTTCACGTGGAAGCGAGCCATGCTCGGCGGCGCGGCAGCATTCGCGCTCCTCCTCGTCGGCGCGGGGATTTGGATGGCCATGCGGGTCACCGGAGTGGGTCCGGCCGGTACGCTGGTCGCCAAGGGCCTCCTGGAGGAGCACGACCGGATCGTGCTCGCCGACTTCGGCGGTGGTACGTCGGATGAAGCTCTGGCGAATACGGTGACCGAGGCGGTCCGGGTGGACCTCGCTCGTTCACAGGTCGTCCGGCTCGCCGATCCCGAGATGGTCTCGGGTGCGCTCCGGCGGATGGGTCGGGCGGATGCAGAGCGTCTCGACGAGGACCTCGCGCGGGAGCTCGCCCAGCGTGAGGGGCTCAAGGCCGTACTGACGGGTGACGTGGCGCCCGCCGGATCGGGCTACGTCCTCACCGCCAGTCTCATCGCTCCTGCCACGGGAGAGATCCTCACCTCCGAGCGCGCGACCGCTCGCAGCGAAGAGGACGTGATCGACGCGATCGACGAGCTGTCCAAAGCCGTCCGGGAGCGGATCGGCGAGTCGCTGCGGACGATCCGGGCCGAGGAAGGCCTCGCCCAGGTCACTACGTCCGACCTCGAAGCCCTCCGACTCTACACCGAGGGCGCACAACTGGTCGAGGGCGATGACTACCAGCGCGGACTCGACATGCTCGAGGAGGCGATCGCCCGGGACAGCGCGTTCGCGATGGCGCACCGAAAGCTCGGAGTCGAGCTGAGCAATCGGTTCGAGAACCGCAGTCGCGAGCTCGCGGCCATCGAGGCGGCCTATCGCCATCGGGACCGTCTCTCTCCCAGAGAGCGGTATCTGGCGGAGGCCGCGTACCACGGGCGTCAGGGCGATACGCAGCGCCAGATCGACGCCTACCAGAACATGCTCGACATCGACCCCGAGGATCCGTGGGCGCTGAACAATCTGGGGGGCATCTACGGCAACCTCGGGGACTACGCGACCGCCGAGCCCTACATGGAGCGTGCGGTGCAAGCGGACTCGCTTTCGAGCGCGTTGTCCATCAACAACGTCATTCTCGTCGAGGTTGGTCAGGGCAAGTATGAGGAGGCCGAGGAGACCCTCGCCACGGCGCAGCGACGGTTCCCGGACGAGGGTCGCATCCGCGTGAGCTGGGCACTCCTCCCGTCGGCGAAGCTCCAGTACGACTCGGCCGTCAGCAGGACGGCGACGTTGCTAGAAGATGCGAGCACCCCCTTCCAGCGTAGCCAGGCGGCGGACATCTACAGCGCAACGGTGGCGGCGCGCGGCGAGCTCGAAGAGTCCGAACGCATCCTGGCGAACGCCGAGCAGGTCGACGTCGACCGTGGCCTGACGGCTGAGGCCTTCGAGAAGTCGCTCGCGATGGTCTGGAGCGACATTCAGGTGCTCGAGGACCTCGAGTCGGCGCAGCGGCGCTTCGAGGCGGCGCTGGCCAAGTATCCTCTCGACGAGATGAATCCGGTCGATCTCCCGTGGGTGCAGTTGGCTCGGCTGAGTGCCCTGGCGGGCGACATCGACCGATCGAGCGAGTTGAGCGCGCAGTACCTCGAGGAGATCCCGGAAGAGTCTCGCGGGCTCGGCCCCCTGTTCATGCAGCTCGCCGAGGCCGACCGAAGCCTGCGCGGCGGCGATCCGGATACCGCGATCGACCTCTATCGACGGGTCGAGGATCGGTGTCGCCGTTGCGGCCTCTACTGGATCGCGCAAGCGCATCTCGCCGCCGAACGCCCCGACTCGGCGATCGCGACCTATACCCGGCTGGTCGATGACAACAACCTCTACCGCGTGTACGACGACGCTGGTGAGCTCGGCCCATCCTACGAACGACTGGCCCAACTTCATGACCAGCGCGGGGAGCTGGAGTTGGCGGCGAGGTACTATGCGGCCCTCGTGGAGCTGTGGGCGGACGCTGACGAGATCCTGCAACCGAGGGTACAGGCAGCGGACGACCGGCTTCAGGAGATCCTGAGGGAGATCGGGTGATGAAGAACCTCATCCACGAGATCCACCGGCGATCGCTGTGGCAGGTGCTCGGCATCTATCTGGCCGGATCCTGGATCGCCCTCCAGGTCGTCGAGACCCTATCCGAGAGCATGACGCTCCCGGAGTGGGTTCAGGGCTTCTCAGTGATCCTCCTCGTGCTGGGACTCCCGGTCGTTCTCGCGACGGCGTTCGTCCAGGAGGGGGTCGGTCGGAGGACGGCGGCCGATCCTGGCGCTGACGACGATGGCCCGGTCGATGACGCGGCGCACGAGCCGCCCGCGGCCTCGGATCCAGAGTCCGCCGGGGTGACGAGCAGCGCTGTGCCGGTCGCCGGTCGAGGCCCGGCGCACGGACTGTTCACGTGGCGCCGGGCCGTCGCCGGAGGAGTCGTGGCATTCGCTCTTCTCGGTGTCGCCCTCGTCGGCTGGGTCGTCATGCGGTCCCTCGGAGTGGGCCCGGCGGGCACCCTGGTGGCGAAGGGCATTCTCGAGGACCAGGCGACCCTGCTCCTCACAGATTTCCTGGCTGACGACGAGTCACTGTCGCGCGCGGCAACCGAGGCGATTCGCGTCGACCTGAACCAGTCCAACGTCGTCGACGTAGCGGACCCGGGGTTCGTCCTCGCCGCGCTGGACCGTATGGAGAGATCCCTGGAGGAGGGACTCGACGTCGCTACCGGACGCGACCTCGCGCGGCGCGAGGGGATGCCCGCTCTGATCTCGGGCGAAATCACTGCGGTCGGGGCGGGCTACGTGCTGACTGCGCAAATCCTCACGGCCGAGAGCGGTGAGGTTCTGGTCGCTGATCGGGTGACGGCGGAAGACGATTCCGAGTTGATCGGCGCGATTGATCAATTATCGAAGAAGCTCCGTGAGCGCATCGGGGAGTCGCTGGGCGACCTCGCGGCGACGCCGGCGCTGGAAAGCGTCACGACGGCGGATCTCGAGGCGCTGCGGCTGTATTCGCGGGCGGTCGGCCTTTCCGACGCCGGCGAGCAGCGGCAAGCAGCAGATCTTCTCGAAGAGGCCGTGGTGATCGATTCGAGCTTCGCGATGGCGTGGCGGAAGTTGGGGGCGATCTACACTTCGGGCGGCGGTGCCCTCGGACAGCAGTCCCGAGGCGTGGACGCGTACGCGAAGGCCTACGAGTTCCGTGACCGTCTGACCGAGCGCGAGCGCCTCCTGACCATGGCTGGCTACTACCGCGACGTCGAGCAGGACGCCCGCCGGTCGGCGGACGTCTACGAGGAGATGCTCGAGAACGATCCCGACGACACCTGGGCCCTCAATAATCTGGGCATCATCATGGGGTCCGACCTCGGGGACGACGACCGTGCCAAGGAGCTCTTGAGACGGGCTGTGGAGCTCGAGCCGGAGACCTCTAACGGATACTGGAACCTGTCGGTCGCGGAGGGCCGCACCGGTGACTTCGAGACGGCCGGGGAAACGCTGGATGGGTGGAAGGAGAACCTGCCGGGCGACGCGACGCCGTATCTGTTCCACGCGGGCCTCGCGGGCTCGACCCGTCGATACGAGGAAGCCGACAGCCTGGCGCGGCTCGCCCGCACGATTCGTCCGGGGAACACCCTGGATGAGTCGTTCGCTCTAGGGAACCTGACCGTCACCGCGCTGACGCGCGGACACGTCGCCGATGGGTATCGCCTCTCGCGGGAGGCCGAAGAGTTCAGCGCGCAGCTGGGAGTAGGCCGGGCGCTGGGGATTGCCCTGGGCCGAGCGGAGTTCGAGCTCGATACGAGGTCCGATCCTGTAGCCGCGGCCCGAGCGTTGGAGGAGGCGCTCGCGCGGTACCCGCTGGATGACATGGGCCCCCTCGATCCGCCGTGGGACCGTCTCGTCGTATTGGCGGCGCGGCTGGGTGGCGCCGCCAGAGGGCAGGAGGTACTGACTATGTGGGAGACGGCGGACCCCAACGCCTCCGCGCAGCCTGCACACGATGTCGCGCGGGCATGGATCGACATCGCCGATGGCGACGCTGCTTCGGCCCTCCAGAGGCTCGATGGTGTGCGGGACCCGGAATGCCTGGACTGCGCACCGTTCGCGCGGGTGTCCGCGGCACGCGTGCTCGATGACGCCGACTCGGTCATCGTCTACGGCGAGGCCTACGTCGATCGCCCCGGCATGTTCAGGGTGTTCAGCGACGCATCGACGCTCGGACCGGCGATGGAAGAACTCGCTCAGCGACACGATGAGCTGGGAGACCTCCTGAACGCGGCCAGGCACTACGCGGCGTTCGTCGAGCTCTGGGCGGACGCGGACGAAGAGCTACAGCCTCGGGTGCGTGCTGCGCAGGCGCGGCTCGAGCGGATCCTGAGAGAGATCGGATAGGGGTGGGGCGGTCCGGGGGACGAGTACGACGAAAGTGATGTGACCCCATGGCGCTCAAAAAGCTGATCGAAGAGCTGCACCGGAGATCACTCTGGCAGGTGGTGGTCGCCTACCTGGTCTTCACGTGGCTCCTCTTCGAGACGTTCGAGATGCTGACGACGACCGTCGGCCTGCCCACGTGGGTCGAGCCGACAGCGGCCGTCCTCCTCATCGTCCTCTTCCCCGCTCTCCTGGCCACCGCGTCCATCCAGAAGGGTCCGAGGGCCGCGTGGCCACGACTGACTTCGGAGCCGAAGGCCGACCGCGCCCCGGTAGGAGGTCCTGCGCCGGACGACAGGGCCGGGGCCTTCCCTGCCGTGCCGGTAGAGGAAGAGGACACGGAGAGGACGGGACGGCGGCGCTGGGCGATGGGGCGTCTCTTCACCTGGCGTAACACCCTGGCCGGAGGCGTGGGCGCTTTCGTGATCCTCGCCCTCGTTACCACGGTGTACATGATGTTGCGAACCGCGGGGATTGGGCCCGCGGCTACGCTCGTTGCCCAGGGCACGCTGGACGACCGGGAGCGGCTGATCCTGGCGGACTTCGCCAGCCGGCCGGAGCTGGACGATCTCGCCATGGCGATCACCGAGGGCATGAGGCTCGATCTCGCCCAGTCGCCGACTGTCCGGATACACTCGCCTCGCGCGGTGGCGGCCGCCCTCGCGCGGATGGAGCTCGAGCCCGATGCGGCACTCACCTCGGACCTGGCCCGGGAAGTCGCCGTGCGCGAAGACGTCCGCGGCGTGGTGGCCGGGGAGGTCAGCCAGGTCGGGTCCGGGTACGTCATCCGGGCGGAGGTCTTGAGCGCGGGCGACGGGGCCGTGCTGATTTCGCAGCGGGCCACGGCCCGGAACGAGGACGGGCTTGTCGATGCGGTCGACGAGCTCTCGAAGAAGGTCCGCGAACGGTTCGGCGAACCGCTGGGCTCGATCGGTCGGTCCGAGCCCCTCGAACGAGTGACCACGGGCGATCTCGGGGCGCTACGTCTCTACTCGAGCGCGATCCGGGCGATCGATGTCGAGGGCGCCGACGATCGCGGCCAGGTTCTGCTCGAGGAGGCGCTCGCGCGCGACTCGACCTTCGCCATGGCCTGGAGAAAGCTCGGGATCGTCCTCAGCAATCGGGGCGAAGAGCGGCGGCGGGTCTATCACGCGCTGGAACAGGCCTTCAACTACCGTGACCGCCTGACCGCTCGTGAGCGGGATCTGGCCGCCGCGGCCTACTACGCGAACGCGACGGGCGAGACGGAGCTGGCGGCCGAGGCGTATCTATCGCTCCTCGACCGCGAGCCGGACGAGGGGACCGCCCTCAACAATCTTGGCGTGCTGAACCTGGAACTGCGGAATGAGGCAGGGGCGATTCCACTCTTCCTGCGCGCGCTCCAGACGGACTCGACCGCCTCGATTCCGTTCATGAACCTGATCTGGGCCTACGGCAATCAGGGCGACTTCTCTACGGCGGTCGAGCACATCGACTCCTACCCGTGGTTGATAGACGACCCGACGGCGCGCGAGCACGAAGCTCAACTGTGGGCGGCGGAGGGAGAGTTCGAGGAGGCCCGGACGCGTCTCCAGGGTCTTCGCGCCATCCAGTCGGCCAGCCCCTACTGGCGTACGCAGACGAGCGACGAGCTCGCCGGGGTCGCCGCAACTCAAGGGCAGCTCGGTGAGGCGGAGGAACACTACCGGGACGCGATGGCCTCTCTGGTCGAGCGCGGCCTCCCCAGCGCGGCAATCGTGGAGGCGACCCGGCTCGCCCGCATGTATCTCCACGTGACGGACGATGGTCCGGGCGCCCTGGCCACCATCGACTTCGCCCTGCGGTCGCACCCGCTCGAGGACATGGATCCGCTGGATCGCCCGTACCTCGATCTGGCCGAGGTATACGCGGCGGCGGGCCGCGCGACCCGGGCCCAGCAGTTCCTCGACGAGTTCGTGGAGACGGTGCCGGTAGACATCCACTCGTCCGAACAGCGGACTCAGTTCGATCGCGTGGCCGGGGCCATCGCGCTAGCGGCGGGCCGCGCCGAGGAGGCGATCGACGTGACGAGGCGCTCGGATCGTTTCACGTGCAAGCTGTGCGCTCTCCCCCAGCTCGCGCGGGCATACGAGGCGGCGGGTCATCGCGACTCCGCGATCGCGGCCTACGCCCGGTACGTCGAGACGTCGTACGTCTTCCGCACCAGGGACACGGATCCCTGGTACCTGGGAGCGATCCACGAGCGGCTCGGCGAGCTCTACGAGGCCACCGGGCAGCGGGCGAAGGCGGTGGAGCATTACACTCGTCTCGTGCGTCTGTGGGAAGACGCGGATGACCGGCTGCAACCGCGCGTCGAGAGAGCGCGGGCGCGTGCACAGGAGCTGGCCGGCTCGGAATAGTCGCCGCCGGTGGTCGTCGTCGCGGGACGCCCGCCTAGGGCTTCTTCCCTGGCCGGGTTCCGCCGGAGACCAGCGCGAAGTCGACCTTCCGCTCTGCGCGGTCGACCCGCACCACCTGCACCTCGACCTCGTCTCCCAGCCTGAACGTCCTTCGCGTGCGCCGTCCGACCAGGGCGTGTTTCAACTGGTCGACGCGGTAGTAGTCGTCTCCGAGCTCGCTCACGTGGACGAGGCCATCGATGTCGTAATCCACGAGCGTGACGAAGAAGCCGAAGCCGGCGACGCCGCTGACCGTCGCCGCGAAGTGGTCTCCGAGGTGCTTCTCCATGAACTCGACCTTCTTCAGGTCCACGGAGTCGCGCTCGGCTTCGTTCGCGAGGCGTTCCCGAGCGGACGCCTGTTTCGCGGTCCCCGAGAGCCAATCCCGATCGAGACGGCGGGCGGAGGCCGGGTCGTCGAACCAGGCGCCGAGCTGTCTGTGGACCACGAGATCGGGATAGCGCCGGATCGGCGAAGTGAAGTGCAGGTAGGACGACGACGCCAGGCCGAAATGCCCGTTGTTGGAAGGCGAGTACTCCGCGCGGGCCAGGCTCCGGAGCACCGCGATCGCCACGAGCGGCTCCTCGGGGCGTCCCTTCACCGCCTCCAGAAGACGCTGGTAGTCCCGTGGACGCGCCCCCTTCGCGGGGAACGAGAGGCCGAACTCGACGGCCAGCGCGCGGATGTCCTCGAGCTTCTCGGCCGGAGGCTCGTCGTGGATCCGGTAGAGGGCTGGCACCGCCTCCTCGATCGTCCACCTGGCGACGGCCTCGTTGGCCGCGATCATCCAGTCTTCGATGAGCCGATGCGCCTCGAGTCGCTCCTGACGCCGCACGTCGACGGGGGCCCCCTCCTCGTCCAGGATGACTCGCGACTCGGGAAGATCGAAGTCGAGGCTGCCTCGCTCCGTTCGGCCCTTCCGAAAAGCGATGCTGTACTTGAGCAGGTCCCTGAGGTCCTGACGAAGATCGGGGTCGGAGCCGACCGCCGAGTCGTCCCCGCCTTCCAGGATCGTCTGGGCCTGCTGGTAGGACAGCTTGTGCGCGCTACGGATCACTCCCTTGGTGAAGCGGGCCTTCTCGAGTTCGCCCTCGGCCGTGAGGTCCAGGACCGCCGAGAGGACCAGCCGGTCCTCTCCCGGCACCAGCGAGCAGAGATCGCTCGACAGCTCGTGTGGCAGCATGGGGATGACGCGATCGACCAGGTATACGCTCGTTCCGCGCTCCCAGGCCTCGTCGTCCAGCAGGCCACCGGGTCGCACATAATGCGACACGTCCGCGATGTGGACGCCGACGCTCACCGATCCATCGTCGTGCCGCTCGATCGATAGCGCGTCGTCGTGATCGCGGGCGTCTGCGGGGTCGATCGTGACCACCCGGAGTCCCCGAAAATCCTCACGGTCCGCCGTGTCGGCCTCGGAGATGCCGCGTGAGGCAATCGATCGAGCCTCCGCGAGGATCTCGTCCGGGAACTCTTCGGGAAGCCCGTATCCGATCTGAATCGCCAGGACGTCGGATCCGGGGGCCCCTGGACGACCGATCACACGCACGACCCGACCCACCGGGGTCGGCTCCTGGTCGCCCCAGGACGTCACTTCGACGACGACCAGATCACCGTCGGTCGCATCACCCAGGTCGGGACCAGGGACGTAGAGCTCGAGCCCGAGCCGCGGCTCCGAGACATCGAGCCAGCCATATCCGTCCTTCACGTGGACGACGCCGACCAGCCTCTTGAACGCGCGCTCCAGCACCTCGATGATCCGCCCGCGGGGACCCTTCGCCGCTCGCTCTTCCACACGGACGGTCACCCGGTCGCCGTTCACCGCCCCGCCCAGATCGCGACGCCGCACGAAGACGT
>Ga0224508_10005229_pt1 | contig 10453 bp, 10 predicted proteins | sample SF_Jan12_sed_USG_4_FD_170157 | JGI IMG/M metagenome (GOLD analysis project Ga0224508, IMG submission 170157) | Sediment microbial communities from San Francisco Bay, California, United States - SF_Jan12_sed_USGS_21 | ecosystem: Environmental > Aquatic > Marine > Sediment | place: USA... | reverse complement strand
CGCTCTTTTTCTATGATCTAGAATCGATTGAATGAAGATTTCCCTAAACTGGCTGGCAGATTACATCACCCATCTTCCCAAAGAAGAGCAATTGAGTGATATTCTCACAGAGATTGGGTTGGAAGTAGAGGGAGTAGAGAAGGTAGAAAGCATCAAAGGTGGTCTGGAAGGGGTCGTTGTCGGAGAAGTCTTGACCAGTGAGAAACATCCGAATGCTGACCGATTATCCGTAAATGAGGTAGACACCGGCGGAGACGGACCACTGCATATTGTCTGTGGGGCGCCAAACGTCACGGCGGGACAGAAAGTATTGGTTGCGGTTGTCGGTACCGCTCTATACGATAAGGATGGGAAAGCCTGGAAGATTAAGAAAAGTAAGATCCGGGGAGCTCTGTCCGAAGGAATGATTTGTGCGGAAGATGAATTGGGGCTGGGGGACGACCATTCGGGTATATTGGTGCTACCGGATAACATTGAGATTGGAACGTTGGCAAAGGATTACTTTGGTGTATCTACAGACACCGTCTTTGACATCGGTTTGACTCCGAATCGTTCAGATGCCACGTCACATATAGGTGTTGCCAAAGATCTGGTAGCATCGTTAATCGTCAATCATAAATTTGATGGAGCACTCAATTTGCCATCAGTAGATCATTTCTCAATTAGCGACAGAGTTAGTGATATTTCGGTCGAAGTGATGAACTCTGAGGCTTGTCCGGGTATACGGGAGTGGTTATCACGAATTTGATAGTACAGGAATCTCCTGCATGGTTGCGAAACCGGCTTAGTTCGATTGGCGTGCGACCCATAAACAATGTGGTCGATGTCACGAATTTTGTGCTTCACGAAACAGGTCAACCCTTACATGCATTCGATCTAAGTAAGATTGCTGGCGGAAAAATAGTGGTGCAAACATTAAAAGAAGGCAGTCTGTTTGTGACCCTTGACGAACAGGAAAGAGAACTCAGTTCAACAGATCTGATGATTTGCAATGGCCTGTCAGAAGGTATGTGCATTGGTGGAGTCTTCGGAGGGATTCATACGGGCGTTACAGAAAGGACCCAATCCATTTTTCTGGAATCTGCTCATTTCCATCCAGCTTGGATAAGACGAACCTCAGACCGTCACAATCTATATACTGATGCATCGAGGACATTTGAAAAAGGAAGTGATCCTAATATCTGTCTTTATGCTCTGAAAAGAGCAGCAATGCTTCTCGAAGAGTTGGCTGGTGGTAGAGTTTCTTCGGAGGTAAAAGATATTTATCCGTCTCCTATCCTTCCAGCCCAGATAAGACTGGAGTTTAGCCACTTAAATCGTCTAGTGGGCAAGGACATAGTCCCCGACAAAATCAAAGGGATACTGTCCGCGATGAACATGCAGATACTTGACGTGGATGAATCTGGCCTGCTAGTCGGTGTTCCGACTGACAAAGCTGATGTACAACGAGAAGTTGACCTCATTGAAGAAGTGCTTCGAATCTATGGATTCAACAATATCCCAATGCCCAGTCAGATGAGTATCAGTGTTACTACGACAGAGCGTCCGGATCCACTACAGGTTCGAAACCGGGTAGCCGACTATTTGGTATCTCAGGGCTGTAACGAAATGATGGGTATGTCCATGGTTGACAATCGCTATTTTGAGAACACCTTCCAACTTGCCGAGTCCGAGCTGGTTAGAATCAACAATACAAGTAATGTGCAGGTTGAGGTGATGCGGCCTTCGATGCTGATTAGTGCCTTGGAGGCCGTACTCCATAACCAGAATCGGCAACAAACAAATCTTCGTCTTTTTGAATTTGGGTATTCTTATCGCAAGGGAGAGGCTGGTTTTGATGAAAAACATCATCTGACCATAACCTCAACGTCTTGGGAGCAAGAGTCCTGGCATAATGATGGACAAAGACCAGGTCATACTTTTTATGCGCTGAAATCTTTGGTGGAGAGCGTTTTGGCAATGCTAGGTGTAGACAGCTGGCATACAGAACAGATGTCGGATGAATGGCATGTTTATGGCCTACAATATGAAAACAAAGGTGGTACACGTATTGTCACGGTGGGTAAGGTAGCAGAGACAATATGTAGCCAACTGGATATCCGAAGTGATGTATACTATGCTGAATTTGATTGGAATCATCTAATGATGAGCAGTACAATTGACAAAGTTGAGGTGAAAAGTGTCAGCAAATACCCAACGGTACGTCGCGATATGGCTTTGGTCGTCGATAAATCGACCGCCTTTGATGTCATACGTTCGATCCTTCTGAAAGGGCAAAAAGAAGTAAGAGAAGTCAATCTTTTTGATGTATTTGAGGATGCTAAGGTGATTGGAGAAGGTAAGAAATCATATGCTATCAGTCTAGTGTTTGGAGATGAAACAAAGACCTTATCGGACAAGGAAGTTGATAAGTCGATGGCGGCCCTGGTGGAGCGGTGTCAGCAAGACCTAGGTGCGAAATTGCGATAGGAATTAATTTTTAATTTGCAGGTCAAACTGCCTATATTTGAAGCTATGCAAGACATGCTCCTAAAACTCTCGGGAATCGAAGAAAAAGTGAGGCAACTGGTGCAAAAGGTGGAGTATCTAAAGAAGGAGAACATCATTCTAATTGAGGAAAATGTGAGCTTAAAACAAGAAGTAGAAAAATACAGAGTGGGAACAGCTGGTGTGCGTGAGAATTTCAAGGACAGAAGGGATGGAACCGTTATTCACATGCAGACACAGTCGGAGCATTTGAGGAGAGAATTGGATAAATACATCGTGGAAATAGACAAGTGTATTGAGTTGATTAATAGTATGTGATGGAAGACGATCTCAAAAGTATGCAGGTGTTCATATCGGGTCGATCGTATCCATTGAAAGTAAAAGACGGTGAACAAGAAGTCATTCAAAATGTCGTGGATGAGCTTGGCGAAAAGATCCGTGATTTTCAACTCACTTATGTCAATAAAGATAAGCAGGACTGCCTTTCGATGGCATTGCTTACCTACGCAGTAGACAACCATCGGCTGCGGCAAGAAGCATCCTCTCTCCAAGTCCTTTTTGAGAAAGTTGATGAAATCGACACAATGCTCAAAGAGGCGTTATCCTAGATCAGTGATGTAATCCACTCAGGTTAGCTTGCTAGGCAAGCGATTTTTTTTAACAGTTATAAATCGTTGGTATTATGGAATGGTTACTGAATGGTATCGTTGGAGTGGTTGGAGGTGTTATACTAGGTCTTTTGACCATCGGCCTCATTTTGAGAAGATCAAATCATAAGAAAATTGAAGAAATCAACAAGAAGGCTGATTTAGTTGTGCAGGAAGCGAGATTAACCACTAAAAGAATGGTTGATGAAGCTGAGACAAAGGCAGAAAAGATTGTCGGTAAGGCGGAAAGCAGAAATGAGAAAATCAAGCAGCGCAAAATCCAGGAGGCAAAAGAGAAGTTTAGCGGGTTGAAGTCACAATACGAAGAAATTAAGACGCAGCATAAGCTTGAGCTCAAAGAGCGCGAGATCGATATCGTCAATAAGGAGAAGGATCTTTCAAAGGAGCAGAAATCATTTCACATCAGAGTGGATGCAGTTGAACAGCAGGAGGCTGAGAACAAAACTATCCGGGAGAATCTAGAAAAGCAGCTAAAGATTGTGGCTAAGCGGAAAGAAGAGCTAGCTGCAGCTAATGAGCAACGGATTGAAGAATTGGAAAATATTGCGCGAATGAGTGAGGCGGAAGCCAAGGAAAAATTGATCGAAGCTGTTAAAGCGAAAGCCGAAACAGATGCTATGGCGGTTGTCAAAAGAACCTTGGAACAAGCTAAGGCGAATGCAAATAAGGAAGCCAAGAAGATCGTGATCCAAAGCATTCAGAGGATGTGTGCCGAATACACGATAGAGAACACGGTTACCGTGTTCAACCTAGAGTCCGATGATATCAAAGGGCAAATCATAGGTCGTGAAGGTCGGAACATCAGGGCATTAGAGGCAGCAACTGGCGCGGAGATAGTAGTCGACGACACCCCGGAGGCGATCGTAATCTCCAGCTTCGACCCGATTCGCAGAGAGTTGTGTCGATTGGCTTTAAAACGGCTTGTAGCTGATGGTCGGATTCATCCTGCTCGAATCGAAGAGATTGTAGCGAAAACAAAAAAACAGCTCGAGGAGCAGATCATCGAGATAGGTGAAAGAACAGTCATTGAGCTGGATGTACATGGATTAGATCCCACTCTGGTTCGAATGGTGGGTCGTATGCGCTTTCGGTCATCGTACGGGCAGAACCTGTTAAAACACTCAATCGAGACCGCAAATTTATGTGCGATTATGGCGGCTGAACTGGGACTAAGTAAACAACAGGCAAAACTTGCAAAGCGGGCTGGTCTACTGCATGATATCGGAAAAGTTGCTGAAGAAGAAACAGAATTGTCACATGCGATTTTAGGGATGCAGATGTGTGAGAAGATGCGAGAACATGCAGCTGTCTGCAATGCCGTTGGCGCTCACCATGATGAGGTCGAGATGAATAATATCATCTCACCCATTGTGCAAGCATGTGACGCTATCTCCGGAGCTAGGCCGGGAGCGCGACGCGAGATTCTGGAGAGCTACCTAAAGCGCATAGGAGAGTTGGAAGAACTGGCGATGAGTTATGATGGTGTTCAGAAAGCTTTTGCGATGCAAGCTGGTAGAGAGCTCCGTGTAATAGTAGAAAGCGAGAAGGTATCTGACGAATATGCCGATGATCTTAGCTTTATGATATCACAGAAGATCCAGGATGAGATGCAGTATCCCGGACAGATTAAGGTGACTGTCATCCGAGAAAAAAGAGCAATTAGTGTAGCTAAATAGGTTTTAGTCCATCTCTTTCAATATCGACTGAGCAAATGCATCAGGTGTCATAGAACCTTGATCACCTTGGCCTTGTCTACGTACGGAGACCGATCCATTGTCTTGTTCCTTTTGGCCAACGATCAACATATACGGTACTTTTTTGAGCTCAGTGTCTCGGATCTTCCTACTGATAGATTCCGTCCTGTCATCAATGTAACCTCTTAAGTCAAGACTCTCCAATTCACTGAGTATTTTTTCGGCGTAGGGAATGTATTGGTCACTGATTGGCAAGACAGCAAATTGATCCGGAGTCAGCCAAAGAGGAAACTTACCGGCTGTATGTTCGATCAAGACTCCCACAAATCGCTCCATGGAACCAAAAGGCGCCCGGTGAATCATAATAGGTCTATGGGCATTGTTATCAGAACCAACATACTCTAGTGCAAAGCGTTCCGGTAGATTGTAATCGACTTGAATCGTACCTAACTGCCAGTTTCTGCCCAGGGCATCTTTGACCATAAAATCTAACTTCGGACCGTAGAATGCCGCTTCGCCCAACTCCACTACAGTGTCAAGTCCTACTTCGTCTGCTGCTTCCTGAATCATTCGTTCCGCCCTGTCCCAGTTTTCATCCGAACCGATGTATTTCTCTTTTTGTGCTGGATCACGCAAAGAAACTTGTGCTGTGAAGTTTTCAAAACTTAGCTTTGTCAATACATGCATTGTAAGATCCAAGACATCCAGAAACTCAGCTTTCAGTTGGTCTGGCGTGCAGAAGATATGGGCATCATCGACGGTGAAACTCCGTACTCTTGTTAATCCATGTAGCTCACCACTTTGCTCGTAGCGGTAAACCGTCCCAAATTCGGCAATTCTCACTGGCAATTCCCGATATGATCGCGGCCGATGCGCATATATCTCACAATGATGCGGACAGTTCATTGGTTTTAGAAAAAACTCCTCTGAGTCTCGTGGTGTTTGAATGGGCTGGAAGCTGTCTTTACCATACTTCTCGTAATGACCAGATGTCATATAGAGCTCTTTTTTGCCGATATGTGGTGTGATTACGGGAGTGTAGTTTCGTCTCAGCTGTTCTTCCTTCAGAAAATCTTCGAGCCGGGTGCGCAGCGCTGTACCTTTTGGCAACCATATTGGGAGCCCTGCTCCCACTTTTTCCGAAAACATAAACAATTCCAATTCTGCTCCGAGCTTTCGATGGTCTCTTTGTTTTGCCTCTTCTACCAGTTGCAGATATTCGATTAGTTCCTTTTGTTTGGGAAATGCCACACCATAAATTCGGGTCAGCATTCTACGTTTTTCATCACCACGCCAATAGGCACCTGCTACATTAGTCAATTTGATGGCTTTGATTTTTGAGGTATCCGGCAAGTGAGGCCCCCGACACAGATCGACAAAGTTGCCCTGCTGATAGAAGGTGATCGTCCCGTCTTCTAATTCCTCTATTAGCTCCAATTTATACTCGTCTCCTTTCTTATCGAAGTACTCTACTGCATCTTTTTTAGAAACTTCTTTGCGGAGATATGTACTCTTTTGTTGGGCCAGCTCTTTCATTTTCTTTTCGATGGCTGGTAGGTCCTCTATCGAGATCTGTCTGTCACCTACATCGATATCGTAGTAGAATCCGATGTCGATGGCTGGTCCGATGCCGAATTTAATTCCTGGATAAAGCAACTCCAGGGCCTCAGCTAACAGATGTGCTGACGAGTGCCAGAAGGTCGATTTGCCACCCTGATCATTCCAGGTCAGGAGCTCGAGCTTACTATCTTGATTGATAGCCCTTGTTGCATCTATTATTTCATCGTTGATTTTAGCCACCAGAACATTTCTGGCCAGGCCTTCACTGATAGAAGATGCGATTTCAAGCGCAGTTACTCCTTGCTTGTATGGCCGGACACTACCGTCCGGAAAGGTTACCTGGATCATCCTTTCGAAGCACTTTTCTGGTTAAGCGCCTCAAAAGTAAGGTTTATTTCTCAAGCCTCTTGAGAATCCTAAAGCCCTTGTAATACTGCTTTTATTTGAAGAAGTGTTTTGGATTCGAACAACAAGGATTGATGATGATCGCTACCAATCTCAGTCTCGCTGATGGCAAACTCATATTCATTTTCTGTCAGTTGACGGATAGCTAGAAAGATCACTTGGGCCCCAACTGGAAGATGAGCGATACAGTATTTACGATCATCTGTTGGGTATAGATTTAGAATGGCCAATTGATCCACCAAAACCGCAAACACTACAGTATTGAGATGTGTACTCAACGTGTCTACCGAGAGACACACAGGATTCTTGACGCTTTCATCCACCAGTTTATCAACATTGATCCAGGCAAGTCGATCCGTAAAACAGTCATAACCCACAAAGAAACTTGAATCGGTCTGTCGCTCAACAACAACTACGGCGCTACTGGATCCCGGTTGCTGATCTGCCTCATCCCAATTAAAGGTAGCCGTAGCATCATTACCATAGAATAGTTCCATGTCCGGATCAGGATTCGTTGATGGAATCGAGAATGGTAACACCTTGTCGGGTTTTAAACGTAGTGCTTTTCCCTGATGAAACGCTGATATGTGAAAAGCCCCTGCCGATATCAGAAGTCGGTCATGAGAGACGGTTGGTTTTTGATGTACGATGTAGTCCCTCTTTATCTTCAGTTCAATAATCAAGATTTGAACCGATTCGCATGAACAACTTGAGCCATTGTCATATTCAAAAATATCAGGATGGAAAGCGAACTGGCGACCTGCCGGTGTAGTGATCAATTGATCGAGTTGCCCGTCAATGGTAAAGACAGACGTGTCGTCGGCAGCTGTGAAGCGTGAGGAGAAATCAAAAGATGAGGGAAGATCATCCGGCAGAAACTGATCTACTTCCTTTTGACAAGCTAGCCAAAGTATGCTGGTTGCTGCTGCAGCAATCAGGAACGAGAGAATTCTATGGTTCATTTCAGTTTTTATTCGCTAAAAGTTCTGTCTCCAGGCCAAGCCAATGCTTACCTGCTTGTAACGCTGGTCAATGGGATAGTTGTCCAATGTTAAATCTTGCAGCGGATATCTGAAGTTTGCACGTAAGTGCACAGTTTGATTTGTATTAAGGTCAATCTCATAGCTCACGGATCCCAGCACATCCAGACCAGTTGTACTCTTGAATAGTTTATATCGATTTGGATCATTACTGTCAATAGAAACAATCTGTTGATCTGGTGACAATAGATCACCCCTCTTCCAGAAAGCAAAGTTCAGTGCAACCCCGGCATGAACCCAAAATCGATGCTGCTTAATGTTGAAGGCATAACCTCCGAGTATGGGCAGATCAAGAAATGTATAGCGGTTGTTTGAAAGTTTGATTCGTTGTCCATACTCTGTCACTACTGAAGTGTCAGTCCGAATGATGGGAGTACCATTGTTGTAAATGGTGTCGGTGATAATATTAACAATGGTTCGACTGGCATTAGGATCACTAAAATCAAAGACCTCATGCAACCTTCGTAGGCTAAATCCCGACTTAACTTCCAGCTTTCCTTGAAAACGGATACCGACCAGAGCTTCTGCTGCAACCATTGTTTTTATCCTTTCGGATTCTTTTCGAATATCTCGATATGGTGCCAGTTCGGGATCTTTCAATGTCATCGATCGAATGGGATATCCAGTATGGAGATTCATCTCAACAAAGGGTTGAATAGTTCCAATTGCAGTAAACGAGGGACAGGCCTGAATTTTTGGTTCCTGTTCAAGTGACGCTAAAGACTCTACCCTACCCAATTTCCGACTTGCCAGCTCACTGATAATATCATGGCTTCGGCTTTTCTGGGCGGCTTCTCTTTCTAAGCCAAATATTTCCCCTGACTCAAGACCACTAGACTTCTCATTATGATATTTTATGGAACTAATCTTGATCGCAGCTGCCTGATTAAGATGTCGGTCAACGGTGGCCAGTCCATTTCTACTTTTTTCAACTTGCCTAATGTGACTGCCTTCTACGGGAGCAGCTTCATTGACAAGATCGCCGGATTGATGACTTACTGGATTGAGAGAAGCAAGCACTTTGGAATCGCTTATGATCCCCTGATCTTCAGCTGGTATCAAAGTTGTTGGCTCCCCAATCAACTTCTCAGCCTCGCTGTTGGCCATCCACTTTTGCTTTTGTGCGGATTTAAAGAGCTCCGTCCTATTACTTTGCGTATAGTATAAGGCCAGTGAGCCTATTCCAGCAGCCAAGATCCAGAAGAAAAACCATTTACGATCTTTCTTTTTAGTCAATTCGTCAGAAACATTTGACCACATATGAGCTGGAATCTCTGTTTCCAGATCGTAAAGCCGATTCCTAATATGTTGATCAAATCGATTCATGAAGCAATACGTTCAGCGCTGATTATCCTCTCTTGCAGTTGCTTTCTCGCCTTTAACAGTTGACTACGTGAGGTAGCCTCGGTGCAGCCAAGTACTTCCGCAATTTCTTTGTGTGAATACCCTTCGATAACGTACATATTGAAAACAATACGATATCCTTCTGGCAATTCGCCGATCCACCCTAAAATTTCATTTTCTCCAAGTGATGCTATGACACCAGGGTCCAGTGGTTCCTCTATCAGGTCTTCGATACCGGTCCGCTCTTTTTCAAAACGCTTGGTTTGGTATTTCTTTAATGCGGTATTTACAAAGATCCTGCGCATCCACCCCTCAAAGGAACCGGCAAATTTGTATTGGTGAATGTGTTGGAAAAGTCGCACAAAACCGTCCTGAAGAATGTCCTCTGCATCAGAACGGTTTCGAGCATATCGTATACAAACTGTCATCATTCTCTTACTGTACTGATCAAACAACTTCTTCTGACAGGACGAATCCCGTCTGATGCATCCCTTGATAATCTGTTCGTTGTTCAATCAGATGAGGATTTACGCTTAGTTTACTTTAAGAAGATCCTTGTTATGGAGGTTTCGTTGCCTAGCCTATAAAGTAAAGCCAAAAATGGGCCAAATATTTTCTAAAGGATTACGTATTTAGCATACTAAGTTGCCAGTATAACAAAACCACGCAGTGCTTTCACAGGCGTGGCTTCATTTCTTTGGTAGGTTTTGCAGCGTTAAAACATACTAACCGTCCACTTCGAAGGTGATTTTCAGGTTTACTCTAAACTTGTCTACCTCTCCACCTTTCACCGTAGTGCTTTGCGTTTGAACAAAGGCTGAACGAATGTTCTTGACAGTCTCGGATGCCTTAGATACTCCTTCACGAGTTGCATCCTCCCAGCTTTTGTCCGAGTCCGACAAGATTTCGATCACTTTTAGAATCGCCATTTTGACTTTGATTTTGGTTAAGAAAAAGATGAGCCAAAAAAGTAACAAATTTATTTCGTCTTCTACTTATTCAATCACATCTTTCAATCGCTTTTGTGCGTCTTCGACATCTTTCTGTGTAGGATCAAGTTTGAACGATTGTCCATAATGACTTCTAGCCTCTTCTACATGTCCCAATAATTCGGCGATCAAACCTAAATAGTAATAAGCTCGGGCATACCCCGGTTCCATCTTCACTGACAATTCAAAGTGTTCCCGAGCTTGGTCCAGGCTGTCCGTTTGCAGATATAGGATGCCCATATTGTAGTATGCATCAGCATAGTAGG
>Ga0224508_10005228_pt1 | contig 10456 bp, 8 predicted proteins | sample SF_Jan12_sed_USG_4_FD_170157 | JGI IMG/M metagenome (GOLD analysis project Ga0224508, IMG submission 170157) | Sediment microbial communities from San Francisco Bay, California, United States - SF_Jan12_sed_USGS_21 | ecosystem: Environmental > Aquatic > Marine > Sediment | place: USA: California... | reverse complement strand
GCGAGGTTCTGGACGGCGGAGGCGAAGACCGTGCGCTCGGTCCAGTCGGGGGTGAAGGGGTTGGCGGGCTGCTCGTACCACTTGTTCGAGGCGACGATGTCCACGGCGTCGTCGCCGTCGAGGTCGCCGAGGGCGAGGCCGACGTGGGGGTCGACGATGCCCGCCACGATGCGCGTGCGAGGCCAGCTGCCGGCCTTCGGGTCGGCGGGCTCGTCGTAGAGGTAGACGTCGCCGCCGACGTAGAGCGCGACGAGCTCGTCTTCGCCGTCGCCGTCGACGTCGCCCCGTGCGAGGTCGTGGTGGAAGCCGCTGGCGGCCGGGTCGATCACGTGCCGCGTCCAGCTGCCCTGGGCCGCGGCGCCGAAGCCGGGATTCTCGAACCAGATCAGGTCGCCGAAGAGCAGCGCGGTGGCGACGTCGGGATCGCCGTCGCCGTCGATGTCGTAGACCTGCGCGCCGTTGGAGCCCACCTTGGGGTTGATCGTGTCGAGGTCGAAGCGTTGCCAGCTGGGCGCCTTGTACCACTGGATGACGTTGCCGCCCCCGGCGACTACGTCCACCAGGCCGTCGCCGTCGACGTCGGCCGCCGCCGAGAAGCCGGGCTTTCCGTTGCCGCCGTAGGCGCCATCCACCTCCTCGAGGGTGAAGGCGAACTGCGCCCGTGCGGGCGCGGAGAACAAGGCCAGCGCGACGAGCAGGACGGCTGCGCGAGAATCTCGTTGCTTCATCGGTTGCCAGGGGGAGGAGCTGCCGGAGGCTTGCACATCGACAGGGGAGTCACATACCGCAGGGTGGGTGGCCCGGCGGAGCCGCATGGGGACGCGGAAAGTTCAGGCGTCGAGCTGCACGACCTCGTTGATGTGGCCCTCGGGGTCGAGCACGAAGACGACGCGCACGCCGAAGCCCTCGATCCGGTGGATCGGGGCCGGGACGCTCCCGCCCGCCGCCTCGGCGCGTCTCACCAGGGCTTCGATGTCCGTCGTGGTGAAGCCCTGCACCGACTCGCCCGCCCGCGGGCCGCAGGAGTCGAGGTGCTGGATCAGCGTCAGCGAGCCGCCCCCCGGCGAGGTGGCCCGGTAGGTGATCTCGTCGATGGGGCGACCGAGCATCGTGTCGCGGTGCCGGTCGAAGGGCACGAGGCCGAAGACCTCCTCGTAGAAGGCGGCCATGGCCTCGAGGTCGTGCACGAAGACCTTGCTGAAGCCGTACTGCGCGTCGCGCGTGGCTCCGTGGGGTCGAGCGGCCCGTGATGTACTCATTTCGCGATCATTATTGAGCACTTGACGCCCGCGCGCCGCGCCGGCCCGCGGCGGCGCTGTCGGGCGCTGCGCGAATGGCGCAAGATCCGGGCTCGCCCCGAACCCCCACTAGACCCGGAGAACCGTCATGCGAAAGAGGGATTGGCTCCTCGTATTCGTGCTCGCCCTGCCGGTCGTGCTGGCCGGACTGACCTACAGCTGGTCCTTCACGCCCCACGGACGGCTCGACTACCGGGCCGCCTTCTTCCTGAACCTGCTGACCTTCGAAGCCACCTTCCAGCCTGATCCCGCCTCCGACTTCGAGCTCACGATCCCGATCAACCTGGCCTTCCCGCTGAGCGCGCTGCTGCCCCGGGAAGACGTGCAGCGCACCGAGGATGTCGCCATACCGGGTGCTGAGGGCGAGGTGCCTGCGCGCGTCTACTGGCCCGACTCCTCCGACGCCGCGGCGGCGTCGCCGCCCGTCATCGTCTACCTCCACGGCGGCGGCTTCGTGGTCGGCAGCGTCGACATCTTCGACGGGCTGGCCCGCTCCCTGGCCAACGCGGCCTCGTCGCTCGTCGTGTCGGTCGACTACCGCCTGGCGCCGGCCCATCCCTATCCCGCCGCGCTCGACGATTCCTGGGCCGCCCTCGTCTGGGTGGCCGACAACGCCGCCCGCCTGGGCGCCGACCCCGACCGGATCGTCGTGGCGGGGGACAGCGCTGGCGGCAACCTCGCCGCGGCCCTCGCGCTGAAGGCCCGCGACACGGAGGGGCCGCCCATCGCCGCACAGCTGCTCTTCTACCCGGCCACCGACCTCTCGGACACCGAGTACCCGAGCACCGATCACTTCGCCGAGGGCTACGGGCTCTCCCGCGCCGCGGGCGACACCTTCCTCACGGCCTACGCGGGCCATCTCGAGGGCGAGCCCGAGGCCTACCTCTCCCCCCTCCATGCCCCGAGCCACGCAGAGCTTCCGCCGGCCCTGCTCGTCACCGCGGGCTTCGACCCGCTCACCGACAGCGCGCGTGCCTATGCCGAGCGCTTGCGCGAGTCGGGTGTGTCCGTGACCCACGCCCACTTTCCGGAGACCATCCACGGCTTCATGAGCGTCGACCTATTCTCCCAGCGCCGCGCCGCCTTCGAGCGCACCAGAGCCTTCCTGCAGGAGCGGTTCGGCGCCGAGCCCGACGCTGCGGTGGCCACCTCGTCGTGAGCCTGGCCGACCGCGCGGTGCTGGTGACGGGCGGAGGCACCGGCATCGGCCGGTGCATCGCCAAGGCCTTCGCCGAGGCGGGGGCGCGGGTGGCCGTCAGCGGCCGCCGCGCCGCGCCCCTCGAAGAAGTGGCGCGCGAGCTGGGCGAGCGCGGCTGCGCCGTTCCCGGCGACCTGAGCCGACGCGGCGAGTCGGCGCGCATGGTCGAGGCGGCCAGCTCCGCTCTCGGTGGCCTCGACGTGCTGGTGAACAACGCCGGGGCCTTTCCGCGCGCCCCGCTGGCCGAGCTCTCCGACGCCGATCTCTGGAGCGCCTTCGAGACCAACGCCATCGGCCCGCTGGCGTTGATTCGCGATGCGCTGCCGGCGCTGCGCGCGCGTCCCGGTGTGGTGATCAACATCGGCTCGACGGTGGCGCGGATCGCCAAGCCCGGCGTCTCCGCCTACTCGGCCTCGAAGCTGGCGCTCGAGCAGGCCACGCGCTGCCTGGCGGTGGAGCTCGGCCCCCTCGGCATCCGGGTCAACTGCGTCGCGCCCGGCATGACCTCGACGGAGATGATCGAGCCGCTGCGCGCCAGGCCCGAGGTGATGCGCGAATACCTGGCGGCGACGCCCATGGGCCGCGCCGGCGAGCCCGAGGACGTATCCCGCGTGGTGCTCGCCGTGGCCTCCGACGACTTCGCCTGGGTGACGGGGCAGGTGATCCAGTGCTCGGGCGGCTTCCAGCTCTGAGCCGGCCGCGCGGCGCAGGCGGTCGCTAGCCGCTGCGCGGCAGGCCCAGCGCCTGCTGCGCGATCAGGCCGCGCATGATCTCGCTCGAGCCCCCGTAGATGGTGGCGCCCGCCGCCAGGCGGTAGGCGAACTCGATGGCGCCCTCGGCCGGAGCGCCCTCGGCGTCCTCGGTCAGCAGCGAGTCGGGCGCGATCAGGTCGAGCAGGGCGGAGGCGTCGGAGAGCAGCGTCTCCGTGCCGTAGAGCTTGTTCATCGGGCCCTCGCCGTGCTGGGACGCGCCGGTGGCGCTGCACCAGAGCGCCCGGCGGCCGAGCAGCAAGGACGCCTCGGTGTGCATCGCCAGCCGCGCGAGCTCCTCGGCCACGCGAGGATCGGCGAGGACGGGTCGGCCATCGCGCTGTGCCGTGCGCGCCCAGCGCTGTGCGCGCTCGAGGAGGTCGTTCAGGTAGAGGTACTGCACACCCGCCACGAGCCCGGAGCCGTGCTCGATCTGGAGGGCGTAGCCCACCACCTTCCAGCCACCGTTCTCTTCCCCCACGCGGTAGCGGTCGGGTACGCGGACGCCGTTGTAGTAGGTGACGTTGGTGCGCTCGTCCGCCAGCGTGTGCACCGGGTGCACCTCGACGCCGGGCGCGTCCATGGGCACGAGGAACATCGTGAGGCCCTTGTGCTTGGCCGCCTCGGGGTCGGTGCGTGTCAGCAGGAAGACGTACTGGGCGATGTCGGCACCGCTGGTGAACATCTTCTGGCCGTCGATCACCCAGTCGTCGCCGTCGCGAACGGCGCGGGTCTGGGCGGCGGCGACGTCGGAGCCGGCGGCCGGCTCGGTGTAGCCCAGGCTGATCACCGCCTCCCCGGCCAGCACGCGCGGCAGCACCTCGCGCTGGAGCTCCTCGCTGGCGAAGTGCATCAGGGTCTGGCCGACCATGCCCGTGGTGAAGCCCGCGTAGGTAGACCAGCCCACCCGGTGGTACTCCTCCCAGAGCGCGGTGGTCTCGTAGGGGGTCGCATCGCGGCCGCCGAAGTCGCGCGGCCAGTGCGGGAAGAGCAGGCCGGCCCGCGCGAGCTCGCGCTGGAAGCCCGCGTCGAAGCCCTCCCACCCGAAGTGCGCCTTGGCCCGCAGCTCCGGGGTGAGCGCCCGCTCGAAGAAGTCGCGCGCCTCGACGCGAAAGCGCTCGGATTCGGGGCCCAGGTCGAAGTCGAGGGCGCAGGGGCCGGCTTCGGGGAGGGCCACGGACTCGGCGCCGTCGCCCCAGAGCCGCTCGGAGGCCTGTAGCAGCGCGTCGCTCGGGCTGCCTCCCGCCAGCGCCCACGCCTTGGCCCGGCGGTAGTAGAGCTGGATGTCGTACTCCAGCGAGACGCCGTAGCCGCCGTGCACATGAAGAGCGAGCTCGGCGGCGGTGGCCGCGCTCTCTGCGGCCGAGGCGAAGGCGAAGCAGACCCGGGCGGCCGCCTGCGGCTGCCCGCTGGCGATGGACCAGATGGCGTGCTGCAGCTGCAGCCCAGCCGCAGAGACTTCGGTAGCGGCGTCGGCCAGGGGATGGGCGAGGCCCTGGAAGGAGCCGATGGGTCGGTCGAACTGCACGCGCGTCTTCGCGTACTCCGCGCCGATCTCCAGGGCGCGCCAGCCCAGGCCGTTGAGCGCCGCGGCAGTGAGCAGGTGCCATTCCTCCACGGCGGCGCGCCAGGCGCGTCGCGCCGCGTCGCCGCGCGCCAGCTCGACGCGCCGGCCGCCGGCAGGCGCGGCGTCGAGGTGCCAGCGCGCCAGGGGGCTCGCGCCCAGGTTCGGCAGCGGGGCCCGGACCTCGCCCGGCGAACGCCGCAGCGCCACCAGCGCGTCGCCGTCCAGAGCGAGCACCGCGTCTGCCGTGGCGCCGCCCGCGACGAGCTGCACGGGACTGAGGCTCGCCTCCCGGAGGGCCAGCGCGGGGAGCGCAGCGCCCTCGAGGATCTCCCCCAGCAGCGCGCGCGCCGCGTCGCTTTCGACGCGCGCCAGCAGGCCCGCCGCGCAGATCGCCTCGACCAGCGGCGCCGAGGCCAGCGCGCGGCCCGCCTGCTCGGCGAGGATGGCAGCGTCGTGCAGTCCGCCCCCGCTGCCGCCCAGCGCCTCGGGCACCCGCAGCCCCGGCGCCCCCGTCTCTACCAGATGCTTCCAGAGCGCCGGGTCGAAGCCATCGGCCTCGGCGGCGCGAACGCGGTCGGCGCTCGACTCGGCCGCGAAGAGCTCGGCGAAGGTGCGCTCGAGGAGCTCCTGCTCCTCGGTCAGAGCGAACTGCATCGGGGGGATTCCTCCGGCTGCGGACGGCGGCGGGCGCGTCGGGAAACGTCGAGAGTATAGAGGCCGCGGGGCCGTTTCTTGACTTCGCGCGCCAAACAGGACGTCGGCAACGACAGCGGTTCTCCAGGGGTTTTCGCTCGCGACCCGGCGGGCGAGCCGGTAAGGTGATGCGTCGAGGAGACCCCGCATGAGCCTTCCCCCCGACCAGCGCCTGATCTCGGCCGACGACCACATGGACATCCACGTCCTGCCGCCCGACCTCTGGCAGTCGCGTCTGCCGGCCGCGCTGCGCGACAAGGGACCGCGTGTCGTGGAGACCGACGACGGCCCCTGGTGGGAGTGCGAGGGGCGACGCGTCTCGCCCAGCGGTCGCAAGCAGGCCGGCTACCTCCAGTCCGAGCAGCACGGCTTCCGCCCCGGCCAGGCCGAGACCCGCCTCGAGGACATGGACCGCGACGGCGTCCACGCCCAGGTGATCTACAGCCCGCTCACCACCCAGCTGCGCATCGGCGACGGCGCGCTGCGCGCGGCCTGCCTCGCCGCCTACAACGACTGGGCCGCCGAGTTCAACGCCCTCGACCGCGACCGGCTGCTGTGCCTGGCCCACGTGCCCGGCCACGATCCCAAGGCCGCGCGCGACGAGCTGCTGCGCTGCGCAAAGCTCGGCCACCGCGGCGCGATCATCGGACAGGAGGAGGGCGCCCAGGCCATCTACGAGGAGTCGTGGAAGCCATTCTGGGACGCGGCCGAAGAGGTGGCCATCCCCATCCACGCCCACCTCGGCCCCGCGCCCAAGGGCCTGCAGCCGCAGCTCGGTTCGTGGCGGATGCCGGCCTTCGTGGCCATCGTTCCCATGCAGCTCGACGAGCTGCTGGTGGGCATGGTCTTCTCGGGCATGCTGGAGCAGCGCCCCAACGTGAAGTTCGTGCTGGGTGAGGGGGGCCTCGGCTGGGTGCCCTACGTGATCGAGCGCATGGACCACGAGCACGAGAAGTACTTCGACAAGGTCGAGGACCACCGCCTCCAGGTCGAGCCGAGCGAGATCTTCGCGCGGCAGATCTACGTCACCTACGAAGACGAAGACCTCGGCGTGCGGCTCATCCCGGAGATCGGCGTCGACAACGTGATGTGGGCCTCGGACTATCCCCACGGCGACAGCACCTGGCCGCACTCGCGCAAGGCCCTGGCCGAGTCGCCGCTGGCGTCGCTGGGCGACGAGGTGCTCCGCAAGGTCACCTGCGACAACGCGGCGCGGGTCTACGGCATCGGCTAGGCGACGCGCCGCGCGGCCGACGAGCATGACCTCGCAGCACTCCGCGCGCTACGTCGCCGCGCAGACGCCGGTCCTGGCAGAGGGCTGGAGCCTGGAGCGGCTCACGCCGCCGAGCCGCCTGTACGGCGCCAACGGCCTGCGCACCGGCTCCGACGGCAGGCTCTACGTGGCCCAGGTGACCGGCAGCCAGATCAGCGCCCTCGAGGTGGAGGGCGGCGCGCTGGAGACCCTCAGCCCCTTGGGCGGCGAGATCGTCGCGCCCGACGACCTGGCCTTCGGTCCCGACGGTGCGCTCTACGTCACCGAGGTGATGGACGGCCGCGTCAGCGTGTTGGGCGGCGACGGCCGCTCGCGACCGCTCCGCGACGATCTGCCCGGCGCCAACGGCATCACCTTCCACCGCGGTCGCCTCTTCGTCGACGAGTGCCGCCTGGGCGGACGCCTGCTCGAGCTCGACCTCGCCGGGGGCGCGCCGCGGGTGCTCCTCGAAGACCTCCCGCTGCCCAACGCCCTGGAGGCGGGGCCCGACGGCTGGCTCTACTTCCCGCTGCTCGGCGCGAACGAGATCTGGCGCGTGCACCCCGACGGCGGCCCCGCCGAGCGGGTGGTGGGCGACCTGGGCACGCCGGTCGCCGTCAAGTTCGACTCCAGCGGCTGCATCGTCTCGCCCCAGGTGGCCACGGGCGAGGTGCTGCGCATCGATCCGCGAAACGGCTCGCGCAGCCTGGTGGCGGCCCTCGATCCGGGCCTCGACAACCTCGACTTCCTGGGCGAACGGCTCTTCGTCTCGAACTTCGACGGGCGCATCAGCGAAGTGCTGCCCGGTGGCGCCAGCCGCACGCTGCTCCCCGGCGGCCTGAACTGGCCCCTCGACCTCGCGCACGGTCCCGATGGTCGGCTGTACGTCGCCGACGGCACCTCTTTCTATGCGCTCGGCCCGGGCGGAGCCCTGCAACGCCTGGGCATGCTCTTCAGCCCCGGCTACCCGGGCTTCCTGCGCGGCGTGGCGCCGGCGCCGGGCGGAGGCTTCGCGGTGACCACTTCGGGCGGGCAGGTCGCGCACTACCGACCCGAGCTCGAAACGAGTGAAGTGCTCGCCGAGGGCTTCGACCAGCTCTACGGCGTGGCGGTGGCGCCGGGCGGCGCCTGGGTGGTGGCCGAGCTGGGCGCGGGACGCGTGCTGTCGGTGACGCCGGGCGGGGTGGAGGTGCTGGCCGAAGGCCTGCGCGAGCCGGTGGGCATCGCGATCGGGTCCGACGGCAGCTGCCTGGTCTCGGAGTCGGGGGCGGGCCGGGTGGTCTCGGTCGCGGCCGGCGGCGTGGAGACGGTGCTCGATGGGCTGGAGCGGCCCCAGGGCCTGGCGCTGCGAGGCGAGCGGCTCTACGTCGTCGACGCGGCCGCCAAGGTGCTGATCGAGCACGCGCTGGGAAGCGGCGCGCGGCGCACCCTCGCCCGCGAGCTTCCGGTGGGCGCGCCGCCGGGCGTCGTCCCCAAGCCCCTGCGCGGCCTGCCGCCCTTCTCGGGCCCCCAGGGCCCCTTCGCGGGCCTCGCGCTCGGACCCGGCGGAGCGCTCTACGTCTCGGCCGACGCCGAGGGCAGCGTGCTCGCGCTGCGCCCCGTCTCCTCCGAGCCGATCACCTCGTAGACGCGCGAAAGGAAGAACCAGCGCCCATCCCGTTTGACGTACTCGTCGTCGAAGCAGCCGACCACGGTCCTCTGGCCGCCGCTCTTGGGGAAGATGAGCTCGCGGCAGTAGGCTTTGCCACGCGCCCGCTCGCCGTCGACGTCCAGCTCGGCGGGAAAGGCGATCATGCTCATGAAGCCGACGTATTCCATCTTCTCGAGGAAGGCCGCCACGATGGCCTCGCGGCCCCGCACGGGCTCGCTCATCGACGGCAGCTTCCAGACGCCTTCGTCGGCCCAGGTGTCGCCCCAGAGCCGGGCGTCGACGCGCATCGCGCCGGCTGCGAAGGTGTCGATGAGCTCGCGAATGGCGAGGCGATCCTCGACGGGGCCCTGGTTCATGGCGCGGAGGATAGACCGTGAGCGTCGGGCGAGACAGCACGGCGGGCAGAGGAGGGAATCGTGAGCACTCCCGGAAAGGGCGGCGGTCCGCTGGCCGGCGTGCGCGTGGTGGACCTCACCGCGATGGTCTTCGGGCCCTACTGCACCCAGATCATGGCCGACCTCGGCGCCGACGTGATCAAGGTGGAGCCGCCCGCCGGCGACAACACCCGCTTCGTCTCCCCGGGGCCGGCGCCGGGCATGAGCGGGGTCTTCGTCAATATCAATCGCGGCAAGCGCAGCGTCGTGCTCGACCTGCGCAGCGAGCCGGGACGCGACGCGCTGCGGCGCCTCGTCCGGGGGGCCGACGTCTTCATCCACTCGATGCGGGCGCGGGCCATCGCGAAGCTCGGTTTCGACTACGAGGCGGTGGCCGCCCTCCAGCCGGACATCGTCTACACGAACTGCACCGGCTTCAGCCGGCGCGGTCCCGACGGCGACCGCCCCGCCTACGACGACACCATCCAGGCCGAGTGCGGGCTGCCCGCGGTGCAGGCGCTGCTGACCGGCCAGGCGAGCTACGTGGGGAGCATCCTGGCCGACAAGGTCGCCGGACTCACCGCGCTCTACGCCACGATGACGGCGCTCTTCCACCGCGAGCGCACGGGCGAGGGCCAGGAGGTGGAGGTGGGCATGTTCGAGACCATGGCCTCCTTCATGCTGGTGGAGCATGCCAACGGCGCTCTCTTCGATCCGCCGCTGGGCCCCGCCCACTACCACCGCGCCGTCGAGCCCAACCGCCGGCCCTACCCCACGAAGGACGGCCACATCTCGGCGCTGGTCTACAACGACAAGCAGTGGGCCGCCTTCGTCGGAGCCGTGAAGCCGGCCTGGGCGAGCGATCCGCGCTACGCCACGCTCGAGCTGCGCGCGCAGCACACGGCCGAGGTCTACGCGAAGCTGGGCGAGACGATGCGCGAGCGCAGCACCCGCGAGTGGCTCGATCTCTTCCGCAGCATCGAGATTCCGGCCGCGCCGATCCGCAGCCTCGACGAGCTCTTCGACAATCCCCACCTGAACGCCGTCGGGCTCTTCGAGACCGTGGACACACCACACGGGCCGGTGCGCTTCCCGGGTCCGCCGACGTGGTTCTCGCGCACGCCGGGGCGCGTGGCCGGCGGCGCTCCCGAGCTGGGGGCCGATACCGAGGCGGTGCTGGCCGAGCTCGGGCCCTCCGAGGAGTGAGGCGGCGGCGCGGGCTCCGGGGCGGGCGCGCCGTCTTCGGCCTCGCGGCGGTGCTGCTCTCCGGCTGCGGCGAGGCGCCGCAAACCTTCTCGATCGCCACCGGCGGGCCCGCCGGGCTCTACTACCCCTTCGGCGGGGGCATGGCCTCGATCTGGTCGAAAGAGCTGCCCCACGTGAACGTGAAGGCGGAGGTCACCGGGGGCTCGGTGACGAACGTGATCCAGGTGGCGCGCAAGGAGAGCGAGATCGGCATCGCCATGGCCGACGTGGTGTCCGACGCCTATCTGGGCCGCGGCCGCTTTCCCGAAGCGCTGCCGCTGCGGGTGCTCTTCACGGCCTATCCCAACCTGGTCCACATCCTCACGCTGGAGGGCAGCGGCGTCGAGCGGGTCGCCGACCTGCGCGGCCGCCGCGTCTCGCTCGGGGCCGCGGGCTCGGGCACGGCGGTGGCGGCGGAGAACGTGCTGC
>Ga0224508_10005227_pt1 | contig 10457 bp, 5 predicted proteins | sample SF_Jan12_sed_USG_4_FD_170157 | JGI IMG/M metagenome (GOLD analysis project Ga0224508, IMG submission 170157) | Sediment microbial communities from San Francisco Bay, California, United States - SF_Jan12_sed_USGS_21 | ecosystem: Environmental > Aquatic > Marine > Sediment | place: USA: California... | reverse complement strand
GCCATTCCGGACGCGCTCCTCGAAAGCGAGCTCTTCGGCTACGAAAAGGGTGCTTTCACCGGCGCCACCCGCCAGGTCAAGGGCAAGATCGAGACCGCGCATCACGGCACGCTGTTTCTCGACGAGATCGGCGACATGCCCGCCAATCTTCAAGCCAAACTCCTACGCTTCCTCGAAGAGCGGCGGATCGAGCGCTTGGGCGGCAGGTCCGAGATCGACGTCGATGTGCGCATCGTCGCGGCCACCCATCAGCCGCTGATGGCGCGGGTCGAGGAGGGGCTGTTCCGGCAGGATCTCCTGTACCGGCTCGCCGGCTTGACCATCGAGATCCCGCCGCTCAATGCGCGCGGCGACGACACCTTGTTGCTCGCCCAACATTTCGTCGAAACCTTCGCCGCCGAACACGGCCGCCCGGCAAAGCACCTCGCCGAAGACGCCAAACGCGTGCTTATGGCCCATGGTTGGCCCGGCAATATCCGCGAACTCGCCAACACGTTGCAACGCGCGGTCATCCTCGCCGAGGGCAATGTGATCAGGGCCGGCGATCTCAACCTCGGTGCCAAGGCCGGTGCTCTGGGATCGATGTCGGCCCCGTCGCAATCGCCACCGACGGAGTTCATCTCACTTCGGGAAGCACGCGATCAGGCAGAACGCCAGGCGGTGGACGCCGCGGTCAAGAAGTCGGCGGGCAATCTTTCGACCGCCGCCAAGCTCCTCGGCATCAGCCGCCCGACCCTCTATTCGCTGCTCCGCCGCCATGAGGATCTCCAACCCCAGGCCTCCGCCGATGCCTGACCTCACCGACCTGCAGCCAATGACCTCCACCCAGCATTGGGATGACCACACATGATCAGCCAGCATCGCCCCACGCTCGCCACAACGCTGTCCGCCGTCGCCCTCCTCGGCTGGCTGGCTTTCGATCGGCCCCATGACGCCCGCGCCGATGCCGCGCGTTCGGCCGGCTATGTCGACGACGCCGTCGAGCGCCTGAAGCAAAGCGACCCGCAGGCCGCGGTGATCCAGCTCAAGAACGCGCTGCGCGAAGATCCGGGCAATGTCGAAGCCAGACGGTTGCTGGGCGAAATCTACCTGAACCAGCAGCGTTTTCCGGAAGCAGAGAAGGAGCTGCGACGCGCCCATGAGGCGGCCGCCAGTCCTGACAACATCATCCTTCTGGGCCGGGCCCTTCTCGGCCAAAGTAAGACCGACGAGACGCTGGAGCTGATCGACGGGGCGAGCGCTGCGGACGCCGAGCAAAGCCGTGCCTTGGCGTTGCTCAAGGCTGAAGCGCTCCTGGGTGTCGAGCGGTTGGTCGAGGCGCGCGAAGCCATCGCGGCCGAGCTCGAGAGCAACCCGCTCAACATCGACATCAGCCTGACGGACGCCAGGATCAGCCTGGCCGAACGTGATATCGGGGCGGCGAAGATCAAAGTCGGTCGCGCGTTGGAGATCGATCCGGGGTCGATCCAGGCTTGGCTCCTCGACGTCCAGATCAAGACGGGCGAAGGCCGCTATGACGCAGCACTCGCCGCCCTCGAAAAGCTTGCCGAGCTCGCGCCTGGCAATGATCGCGTCAAGGTGATGCGCGCCGAGGTCCTGATCCGCCGCGCGAAGTTCGACGATGCCGAGCGCATGGTCACCGACGTGCTGGAACGCCAGCCAGGCGACGTCGCCGCGAACTATCTCCTGGCGACCGTGCAATCCAACAAGGGCGAGCTCACCGCGGCCGACGCCACGCTACGGAGGATCGCCGATCTCACCCGCGACATCGACGAGGTGACGTTGCTCTCGGGCGTGGTCAAGCTCGGCATCGGCCAGCAAGCGCAGGCCGAAACGCTGCTCGCGAAATATGTTTCGCGCGCGCCGGAGAATTTGCCGGTGCGCCGTCTGCTCGCCGGCCTGCAGCTCGAGCGCGGCAGCCCGCGCGCCGCGATCGACACGCTGCGTCCGGTGACCGGCCCGGACTCGACCGACGTGATCAGCCTGCAGCTCAGATCGAGCGCCGAGATTCAAATCGGCAGCGTCGACCAGGCGCGCGACACCCTGCTGCGGCTCGCCAGCCTGGGCAGGGCGCCGTCGGCAGCCCAGGCCGCCACCTTGCTCTCGGTGCTGAGCAGCCCGGACGATTGGATGCCTTCGGATCAGGCGCGCCTCGACATGGCGCGGATCCTGGATCTGGTGCGGAACGGCCAGGGCGAAGAAGCCTTTGCCGCAGCCGCGGCGCTGAACGACCAGCACCAGGACAATCCCTACGCCCTCAATCTCTTCGGCATGACTCATCTGGTCGGTGGGGGGGATGAACTGGCGGCGCGACTTCTGTTCGAGCGTGCCATCGATCTCGAGCCTGCCTATTTGGACGCGCACAAGAACATCGATCGCCTCGATATTCGCGAGGCGCGTTTCGATGTCTTGGAGGAGCGCCTGAAAAGCCGGATCGTGGACGGCCTCGATCCCGAAGGCAGCGCCTTTCAGCTCGCCCGCCTGCAGATGAGCCAAAAACGCCCGGACGACGCGCTGGCGACGCTGCGCGCGCAGGCCGAATCCCAGAAGAATTCGGTGCTGTTGCGCCGCACCCTGCTCGCCCATGCCGCACAGCACGAGCAGAAGGACGAAGTCGCAAGGATCACCGAAGAACTCCTCGCCCTCGGCGATGCCGGCGATCCCGCCGCCTATAGCGCTGCCGGCGATCATTTCTTCAACAGCGGCGATTACCAAGCCGCGGTCTTCGCCTATACCAAGCTCAACCAAGCCAAACCCGACACGCCGCCACTGCTGATCGCACTCGCCCAGAGCCAATATCGCGCTGATGACATCGACGCGGCGCGCGCATCGCTCCATCACCTGCGCTCGCTCGATCCAAAGCATTTCGTCGCAAATAACAGCCTGGTCGATCTCGACATCCAGGCCGGCAAGCTCGACGAGGCGCTCGCCTTCGCCGACGAGGTCAAGACCATCGCTCCCGACCAGGCGGCGCGCCTCACCAGCAAGATCCTGATGGAAAAGAACGAAGGTGGCCAAGCTCTCGCGGTCCTCGAACAGTCGCTCGCCGAAACGCCGTCGCCGGCAGTCTCCAGAGCGCTGTTTCAATTGCGCCGGCAACTCGGCCTCGAAGACGAAGCGGTGCTCGGGCTGAAAAGCTGGGTCGCCACCAATCCCGACGATGTCGGCGCCCTCGATCTTCTCGGCGATGCCCATGTCGCCCGCCAGGAGTTCGAAGCCGCGCTTCATTATTTCGAGCGCGCGCATCAGCTCACGCTCAACGACCCGGTGTTGATGAACGATCTCAGCTGGGTGCGCTTCGAGCTCGGGCGGCCGGGGGCGGAAGACCTCGCGCGCCGCGCCTATCAGATCAGCCAGAACCCGGCGATCAGCGACACGCTCGGCTGGATTCTCGTCCAAAAGGGCCAGACCGAGGACGGGCTTCGTCTGCTGCGCGAGGCCCATCAGGGGCTGCAGGATAACCCGGATATCCGCTTTCACCTCGCTTTTGCCTTGCACAGCCGGGGCGATGCCGAGGGCGCCAAGGCCCTGCTGCGCGATCTGGAGAGCTGGCCCCAGCCCTTCATGGAACGCGAGCGCGCGCTCGAGCTGCTCGAGCAGCTGAAGCGCTCCTGAGCCTGGGCGTCGATCGAGCAGCCCCGAAGAGCAGGTCATGTGCGGCATCGCAGGCTTCGCGCCAAAACCGGATCGCCCCCTTCTCGATGCGGCCACGCTGCAGCGCATGACCGGTCTCTTGGCCCATCGCGGCCCCGACGCCGAGACCTTCATGGTCGATCGCGGCTTCGGCCTCGGCCACCGGCGTCTTTCGATCATCGACGTCGAAGGCGGGGACAATCCGCTCGAAGACCCGTATGGCGCGGTCTCCCTGGTATTCAACGGCGAGATCTATAATCACCTGGAGCTGCGCGCCGAGCTCGAAGCCAACGGCGCTCGCCCGAGAACGCGCAGCGACGGCGAGGTCATCCTGCACGGCTATCTCGCCTACGGCCTCGATCGCATGCTCGCACGCATCCGCGGCATGTTCGCCTTCGCCCTTTTCGATCGCCGGGATCTGACCCTGCATCTCGCGAGAGATCCGTTCGGAATCAAGCCGCTCTACCACAGCACCACCAGGGATGCGTTGCTGTTCGGCTCGGAGATCAAGGCGATCACCGGGGCGCTGCCGGGGCCTTGGGAGCTATCGCGCCGAGGCCTGCTGCAGAGTGCTTGCCTCGGCTTCACGCTCGCGCCCGAAACCATCTTCGAGCGGGTCAAATGCCTGCCTCCCGGCCATGTCGCCACCTGGCGAAACGGCGACCTCGGCATCAGGCCCTACCATGCCTTGACCTTCGCCCCCGACCGCGAGACGGCCGATCCGGAAGCGCTCTGGCATCGGTTTCGCGAAACGGTCGGACGCCACCTGATGAGCGAGGTGCCGCTTGGCGCCTTTCTTTCCGGCGGTATCGATTCGGCAGCAGTGGTCGCCGCCATGGGCGAGATCTCCGATCGTCCGATCGATGCGGTCACGGTCGGCGTCGAAGCGCCGGAGATGGACGAGCGCCGCCATGCGCGCCTGACCGCACATGCGCTCGGCAACATCAACCTGCATGAGGAAACCGCGGGCGCTTCGATCACCGAGCTGTTGCCGAAGCTCGCCTGGCATCTGGATCAGCCGTTTGCCGACAGTTCCGCGGCGCCGACCTGGCTGGTGTCCGAAGCGGCCAGACGCCATGTCACCGTGGCGCTCTCCGGCGACGGCGGTGACGAGAACTTCGCGGGCTACCGGCGCACCCGCTTCGATGTTCTGGAAGACTGCATCAGGCAATGCGTGCCGACGCCGGTCGGCCGGCATGTCATCGGCCCGCTCGGTCGCGCCTGGCCGAGCTCGCCCAGATTGCCGCAGCCCCTGCGCGCCGGCACGCTTTTGAAAAACGTCGGCAGCGACTGGCTGGCGGCCTATATCCGCTCCATGGCGCGCATTCCTGAAACGCGCGCACGCCGCCTGCTCCACACCGATGTGCTCACCCCCGAACCGCTGCGCATCGGCTTCGAGCAACACGCGAAAGCCGTCGCCGATCTCGACCCGCTGTCGCGCGCGCTCGCCATGGATTTTCGCACCTGGCTCGCCGACGACATCCTGGTCAAGGTCGACCGCATGTCGATGGCGCACAGCCTCGAAGTGCGGGTGCCGCTGCTCGATACCGATTTCGTCGCCTACACCGCCGGCCTTCCCACCCAGGCGAAGCTTAGGAGGGGCCAGGGCAAGCAGCTGTTTCGGCAAGCCCTGCGCAACCGCATCCCCGACCAGATCCTGGATCGCCCGAAGCAGGGCTTTCACTTGCCGCTCGACGCCTGGCTGACCGGACCGCTGCAGCTCCGTTTGAGGGCCCTCGCTTCGGACCGCGCCGGCGCGGTCGCCGACTATGTCGACCTCGATCTGGTGGCGACCTCGATCGAGGAGCACGCCCAAGGGATCACCGATCGCAGCACCGAGCTCTGGTTCGTTCTGATGCTCGATGCCTTCCTCGAACACGGCGCGCACAACGCGCGCGCAAACCGGGCCTAGTGGTATGACCACATCATTCGCTTCCTACGGTCTTGGCAAATTGGACCAGGATTCAAAACCTTACGCTCCTCGCCGAGGCCATCCTCCGATGTGGTCGTACCGCTAGGAGGTGGAACCTTGACCGAGACCCTCCTGCACGTCTTCCCGAGCTTCGCCACCGGCGGCGCGCAAACCCGAACCATCGATCTCGCCAACACCATCCTGGCCGACAAGAAGCACATCTTCGTGTCGTTGGATCGCAATTTCAGTGCCGCCAGAGGCCTGAACGGCCATGTGCGTCACGCCCTGCTCTCGATCGGCTGCCGGCGCTCCGGCCGTCCGGATCTGGACAATCTCAGGATGTTTCGCAATCTGGTCGCCGAACGACGCCCGGCGGCGCTGCTCACCTACAATTGGGGGGCAATCGAAGCCGCACTCGCCAATCGCGTCGCGCCGATTTGCCCACATGTGCATTTCGAGGATGGTTTCGGGTCGGACGAGGCCCTGGGACGCCAGCTGAAGAGACGCATCTGGACGCGACGCATCGCACTCTCCGGGCGGAGCACGATCGTCGTGCCCTCGAGGACGCTTCTGGGCGTGGCCCGATCCATCTGGCGCTTTCGCTCCAGCCGCCTTTGCTACATCCCGAACGGCATCGACTGCGCGCGCTTTGCGGACGCCAAGACCGATGACGCGCCCCCCCTTCGCCAAAATGCTGATGAAATCCTGATCGGCACCATCAGCGCGCTTCGGCCCGAGAAGAACATCCAAAGGCTGCTTCGCCTGTTCGCGCGGCTGAATACCGACCTGCCGCTTCGCCTGATCATCGCCGGCGACGGCGCCGAGCGCCAAGCGCTCCAAGCGCTCGCCGAAAGCCTCGGCATCGCCGCGACCACCCAATTCGTCGGCGAGGTGCAAGACCCCGAGCGCATCCTCGCCGAGCTCGACATCTTCACGCTCACCTCGGACACCGAGCAGATGCCGTATGGCCTGATCGAAGCCATGGCCGCCGGGCTCCCCATTGTCGCAACCAATGTCGGCGACGTCGGCGCGATGCTGCCCGCGGCCAACCAGCCGTTCATAGCACCGCCGCAAGCGGAAGCCCTGCTCGGCGCGCAGTTGCAGCGACTGGTCGAACGACCGGATCTGAGAACGATGATCGGTGATCTCAACCGTCGCCACGCCAAAGCGAGCTTCGATCGCCGCGCCATGCTGGAACGCTACCAGGGCCTTTTCTCGACTCTGATCCCGGGATAGCGCCATGTCGATTTCGGCCGTGATCTTGAGCTTCAACGCCAAACGGGACCTGGAACGTTGCATCAGCTCGCTGATCGAGGTCGAAGGGCTTGCCGCCGGGCGGGACCAGATCCTGGTGATCGACAACGGCTCGACCGACGGCAGCCAGGCGGTGATCGAACGCCTCGTGGCCGCCCATCCGGGTCTGGTGGACGCGACCTTTCTTGCCGCTAATCTCGGCACCACGATCTCGCGCAATCTCGGCTTCGCCAAGGCGAGCGGCGATCATCTCCTGGTGATCGACTGCGACATCTACTTCGAAACATCCGTGCTCCAACCGCTGATCGAGCAGCTCGCCGCCGACCCATCGATCGGCATCATCGCGCCCAAGCTGATCTTTCCGGACGGCAGGCCCCAGATGTCGACGGACGTCTTCCCGACGGTGCTGCGCAAGCTAGAGCGGCTATTCCGGCTGCGCGCGCTTGAGCGTCGCGATCGACCAGGTCAGGCGCGAAGCCGGCCGGTCGACTATGCGATCTCGGCGTTTTGGCTGATGCGCCGCGAGCTGGTCGATCTGGTCGGCCCGCTGGACGAGCGCATCGTCTACGCGCCCGAAGACGTCGACTTCTGTTTGCGCACCTGGCTCGAAGGCAAGCGCGTGGTCCATCGCCCGGACCTCGAGGTCGTGCATGACGCCAAGGAGCGTTCCCGCTCGCTAAGGGGCCTCTTGTTCACCTGGCGCCATCTTCTGGGCCTCGCCTATTTCTTTAGAAAACATCGTTACGCGTTCAGCACGCGCGCGCTCTACCGGCGGATCGGCAGGCTGCGCATCAACACCGCGCCGGCCAGCGGCGGCGGCGGCGCGCGTGAGGCCGAGAGCGGAGCCGGCGGATGAGCGCTGTCGCCGAAGACATCCCGCCCGTCGACATCACCGTTTCCGGCGATTGGGACGCAGACGAGTGGGACGCCTATGCCCTCGCCGCGGGCGCCGACGGCCATTTCCATGCCTATGCCTGGCGAAATATCCTCTGGCGTGCGCTCAAGCATCGCCCTCGCTACCTGGCCGCCAGGCGTCGGGGCTCGATTACCGGCATCCTGCCGCTGTTCGATGTCAACAGCCGTCTGTTCGGACGATCCCTGATCTCCGTGCCCTTCCTGAACGGCGGCGGCGTGCTCGCCAGCGACGATGTCAGCGCGCTCACCTTGCTGCGCCACGCCCACGAGTTCATGCAGGAGAATGGCCATCGCTATGTCGAGCTTCGCCATCGACAAGCGTTTCCCCTGGCCGACAACTTCATCTGCCGCCGGCACAAGGTCGCGATGCGCCTTGCTCTGCCCGTCGATCCCGATCAGCTGTTCGCTGATCTCAAAGCCAAGGTCAGAAGCCAGGTCAGACGCCCGGTGAAAGCTGGCGCGCGCGCGCAGGTGATCAACGGCCAGAACATCGTCGACCGCGACATCGACGCCTTCTATCGCGTCTTCTCCGAAAACATGCGCGATCTCGGCACGCCGGTCTTTCCAAAAGCGCTGTTTCGCGAGACGGTCGACGCGTTCGGAGGTCGGGCTTGGCTGGTGATCGTCTGGCTGGACGGCCATCCGAGCGCTGCTGGCCTGATGGTCGGTTTCGGCCCATCGATTGAAATGATCTGGGCTTCGTCGCTGCGCTGTTTCAATCGCCTGTCGGTCAACATGCAGCTCTATTGGGAAGCGATGCACACGGCGATCGAGCAGGGCTATCGGCTCTTCGATTTCGGCCGCTGCACGGAGGGCGGCCCGACCTATCGCTTCAAGGCGCAATGGGGGGCGGAGCCCGCCCCGCTGCATTGGCATTATCTCGGCAATAAGGAACGCATCCCCGATGTCAGCCCCGCCAACCCCCGCTTCCACCTCGCGGTGCGCGCCTGGCAAAACCTGCCGGTGTCGATCGCCAATCGCATCGGCCCGATGATCGCGCGCAGCCTGCCGTAACGGACGACGCACCCGCTACCGCATTTCTCGATCTCGGGGCTTGCCGCCGACCGATCGCTTCGCCAGATTGCGCTTCGTATTCAGACGAGACGAGAGGATGATCATGGGCGACCCCGCCGTCAGCAGAGCCGTCGAGCAGCCGACGCCCAAATATCTGAGAGATTACCGCCCGCCCGACTATCTGATCGACACGGTCTTTCTGGACTTCCAGCTAGGCGAGGCGAACACGGAAGTCGAAGCCCGGCTCTCGATCCGGCGCAACCCTGCTGCGGAACGTCACCCCGATGGCGGCGCCATCCCGCTGGTGCTCGACGGCAAGGATCTCACCCTGCTGGCGATCTGCCTGAACGGTCAGCGCCTGCCGGAGCCGCGCTACACCATCGACGCCGAGAGCCTCACCATCCCGGACGTACCGGAGCGCTTCACGCTCGAGATCATCACCCGCATTCAGCCGGAAAAAAACACGGCGCTGGAAGGCCTCTACGTCTCCAACCACATCTTCTGCACCCAATGCGAGGCCGAAGGCTTCAGGAAAATCACCTATTTCCTCGATCGCCCCGACGTCATGGCGCGCTACCGGACGCGCATCGAGGCGGATCGGGCCGCCTATCCCGTTCTCCTCGCCAATGGCAACAAGGTGGACAGTGGCGAACGTCCGGGTGGGCGGCACTACGCGGTCTGGGAGGATCCCTTCCCCAAGCCCGCCTATCTCTTTGCCCTGGTCGCCGGCGATCTTGCCGTGCTCGAAGACAGCTTCACCACCAAATCGGGGAGGGACGTTTCCCTCCAGATCTACGCCGAGCCCGAGCAGATCGACAAATGCGGTCATGCGATGACCGCGCTCAAAGACTCGATGCGCTGGGACGAGGAGCGCTTCGGCCTGGAATACGACCTCGACCAGTTCATGATTGCCGCGATCTCCGACTTCAACATGGGGGCGATGGAGAACAAGGGGTTGAACGTGTTCAACACCAAATTCGTTCTGGCCAAGCCCGAGACCGCGACCGATGCCGACTATCACGGCATCGAGCGGGTGATCGCCCATGAATATTTCCACAACTGGACCGGCAACCGCATCACCTGCCGGGACTGGTTCCAGCTCTCCTTGAAAGAGGGCCTCACGGTCTTTCGCGACCAGGAATTCACCGCCGACACCCACAGCCGCGCGGTCAAGCGCATCGAGGACGTGCGCGGCCTGCGCGCGCATCAGTTCATCGAGGACAGCGGCCCGCTCGCCCATCCCGTGCGCCCGGAAAGCTATCTTGAGATCAATAATTTCTATACCACCACCATCTACGAAAAGGGTGCTGAGGTGGTGCGCATGATCCACACCCTGATCGGCGAGGACGCCTTTCAGCAAGGCATGCGCCTGTACATCGAGCGCCATGACGGCCAGGCGGTCACCTGCGAGGACTTCGTCGCCTGCATGGAGAGCGCATCGGGCCGCGATCTCGCCACCTTTCGCCGCTGGTACAGCCAGGCGGGCATGCCCAGGCTTGCGGTCGAGGACGACTTCGACGAGGCCGACGGCGCCTACCGCCTGACGGTCCGCCAGTCGACCCCACCGACACCCGGCCAGCCGGAAAAAGCCCCGCAGCACATCCCCTTCGCCCTCGGCCTGCTCGGTGGCAACGGCCGCGACGTTCCGGTCACGCTCGACGGCGAGAACCAGGCCGGGCCGACCACCCGCGTCCTCGAATTGACCGACGAGAAAACCACCTTCACGTTC
>Ga0224508_10005226_pt1 | contig 10460 bp, 5 predicted proteins | sample SF_Jan12_sed_USG_4_FD_170157 | JGI IMG/M metagenome (GOLD analysis project Ga0224508, IMG submission 170157) | Sediment microbial communities from San Francisco Bay, California, United States - SF_Jan12_sed_USGS_21 | ecosystem: Environmental > Aquatic > Marine > Sediment | place: USA: California... | reverse complement strand
AGACTCACCAATTATAAGAATACCGCAAACTGTCAAGGACAGCATTGTTTAAATATACCTTAGACAAGCATCGACATATTTATAGGAATTATTTCACCTCCGAGACAGTCATTTTAGCCTAGCTCTTACGGGTTCGAACTCGAATCAACATGCTGCTAGCATTCACGACAAGGAAAGCGCCACCGAGGGCGTTGTGGACGGCGGCCGGCAGGACGAACCTGATGTATGCCCAAAGCCAGATCAGGCAGCACCACCAATCCAGGCGGGCTCGTGGGTTGGCCTGGCTGTCGGCCGGGCTTCTTGTCCTGACCCTCACGGTCGTGCAACCCCAGCCCAGTGACGCAGACGGGCCGGTTCCCAGCGCCTGCCCGGAAATGACGGACTCGATACGGCGGATCTTCATCGCACTCTTCTTGCGCGAGCCCTCGGCCAACGAAGCGTTCCACTGGACAAGCAAATATATGAATGGCGAGACGAACCTTCCCGAGATCGCAGCCCAACTGATTCGTTCGAGCGAGTTCCAAACCCGCTATGGAGCAAGGACTTCGAGCGAGTTCGTGGAGCTCATGTACCGCAATACCCGACGACCTCTCCCCTCAACCGACGAGTTGAGTCACTGGACCTCGACGCTCAACACCGGCTATGGCCGGGGACCGATGTCACTCTCGCTGATCGAGTCCGAGGAATTTGTTGCCAGCACTGCGACTTCCCGCCCGCTTTCCGGTTATCTGCGGTGGTACCCGCCGGGGACGCACTGGTACTGCGGTACCGGATCGAGGACGGAACTGAGCATCAAACCGCTGATCGGTGAGGTCATATTCGCCGACCGTCTCATCCGCAACGATGGCGATGTCGGCGACAACATCCAAATCGCCACCGTCGAGAACGGTGTCGACAACGCCGTGATGGCGACTGGCCTGCTGCCTCCCCGGGTCACCGATTACACCTGGTTCGGAGCATTCGCCGGCGACGGCTTCTACGGCTCGTCCTTGAACATCACCGCAAGGGCATCAACCCGTTGGGTGGTGGTGTTCTACACCGAGCCGATCGGCCGGTCGCGATTGGGCTGGCAGATCCAGCTGAATCTCGGGGGCGACGGGCAACGGTCCGGTTGAAACAGCGAAACCGCACTGCCGATCGCATTCAGTCGAGGGAAACACTCATAATCGGTGTGTCTTCGCTCGAAGCCTGCTGAGAGGTCGCACCCCGGGTAATCAGCAGCGTGTCGAAGTCGTCCGACCAGATGGGGCCCGATAGGACCACCGGATCCTCCGAGGTCTGCCAGGTGAACGAACCGAGCGGAACCACGATGTCAGCTGCGGTGTTCTGGATCCAGACCGCATAGAACGATCCGGACTCGGTTGCCTCCAGGCCCTCAAACTCGAACTCGTAACGAGTTCCGGTTTCCGTCGATGCGATCTGGACGATGCCGGTGGCATCCGGGACGGCATCCGCCGGCTGCATCTCGAACGAGAGGACCTGCCCATCTTCGGCAGCATCGTACAGTCCGAAGACGTTGGTCAGAACGAGCAGGGCGATCAGGGCCAACCCGAGGCCGAGCAGAATGGAGGTGTACGGCGGTCGGTTGTCCTTGTCCTTGTCGTTTGTTTCGTTGGTACGGAAGAACGGCAGGTTCAAACCAGGGGTTGGGATGGCTACAGCGGCTTCCGAGCTCGGGCTCGGATCAACGACGAGCTTGGCGCCTTCGGCCGGAACGCGGTTCGAAGCGCCGTGGTCACCACCATCGGAACTGCGCTCGACGATCGCCAGCAGACGTTCCTTGGCCCGGGGCTCGGGACGGATCCAGGCAGCAGGGCTGGCGAGCTGCGACTGAACGCGCTTGATAGCCGACCGCTCTTCGGCGTCCAGATCGGAGCCGTCGGCCACGCCGGCCAGGTACCAGGTCAGCGCCGACTCCTGGTCATCTGTCGGGGACGCTTCAGCGTCGGGTCGAATAACATGATCCAAGAGCTGGACGAGGCGATGGGATCCGCTGTACGAACGGGATTTGACAGCTCCTACCGTCGTATGCAGCTCGGCTGCGATCTCGGGGTGAATGCGACCCTCAGCGTGAGTCAACCGGAGGACATCGTGTTCGGTGCCCGAGAGCTGATCGACGGCCAGGCGAATCTCCCAGGCCTCCCAGGCCTTCTCGACGGCCGCCTTCTCGTCCTGTCGATGGGTCGGGGTCGGATAGCCGTTCAAGCCCGGCATCCGATCTCGGTGCCGGTGCAACTCGACTTGCTGGGCGGCCGTTCGGCGGGCCAGTGTGAACATCCACGGACCCCGAGGCTGGTCAGGAGCCATGGAGTGCTCGGCCTGCCAGGCGGCGGCGAAGGTGTCCATCAGGGCCTCGTCGACTGAATGGCGGTCAGGGGCGATGCTGGCGATGACGGCGATCACCGGACCGCTGTATTGCTCGAACATCGCCACCAGCTCGTCAAATCGCCCATCCGTTGCCGGTTCCGGCGAATCAACCGGGAACAGCACGTTCGCAGGCTCCTGGTATTCGCTCGCCACCAATCGATCGTCGGCTCGACCGTCGACGGTGAGATCGACAACCGGTTCGCCGAGCACAGCAGACATCGGGCCGGACTGATCCAGCGATGATTGGTACTCTGCCATCGATTCCGCCCCGTCTTCCCCTCCGCCTGACGTCGCCGTCCTGCGATCCCGAGGATCACCCTCATCCCAACCGACCGCGACGTCTTCACGATTGCCTTCCCCTACTTCGATACCAGCTTCGCCAACGGCTGGCAAGATGTCGTCGTTGGAGTCGAGAAAGACCAGCGGCGGAAGACTGTTGCCCGCGGCGCCGGTTTTGCCGGTGGGAGCGCCTGGTTTCGGGTCTTTTCCGGTCGTGACCGGCTCCATGGGAGCAAGGATCGACCCATCAACTCTCTCGCTGCGCTTCCGCGCCGGCTCAGCCTCGATTTCCGGCTCAGCCTCGACTTCCGGCTCAGCCTCGATTCTCGGCTCGGGCTCGATTCGTTGTCCTGGTGCCGGCACCCTGCGGATCAACGGCTGAGGGTCGGGCTCGATCAGCGGTGGGGCATCAGCATGATCATCATCGGCCGGCTCGTCCTCTTCACCGCCGGGTTCGCTGTCACTGTCGGTGGCCTCCTCAGCCGATTCCTTCGCTCCGAATCCGGCTCGATTGATAACCGGGGGAATCGAATTGAGGTCGATGATCTCGGTGACCTGCCCGTGTATGCCCGGCAGGTCTTCGTCGACCGTGATCGTCGCCTTGGTCCCAGGTTCAAACCCTTCGACAACCTCCCACTGCTCGCCGACCAGCGCCGGCGTCGTCCAATCACAGGGGCCGTGCCCATTGCGAGGCGGCCCGGACAGTGCGGGCAGCGGCGATGTCCCCCGTTGGATTTTGACCATCGGCGGGATCTGGAAGTAGTCGGAGGGACGATCAAACACGGTTGGACCGTCGTCGGACGGTGGCGGTTGGTTCTGCGCCTGGGTCGGATCGGCAACAGAACCACCGCCACCAGATCCCGGCTCTTCGGCCATTGACTCAGCGAGCATGGCGAACGCTTCGTCATCGCTGAGACCCGGGAGTTCTCGGCTGGAGTTGGATGGCGATTGTCTGGGTCGGTTGGGAGGGGTAGCAGGAACGGACGGCGTCTGATCGTTCATGTACTTTCCTTGAAGCGGCGGTATTCCGTCGAAGGCCCGAGGATGGTGCGGCTTCCGCCGCCACTTCCTCTATGACGAACACATTGGACGGAACTGGTTCAGTCGCTCCCGCGGCGTGATAGGCACTGACGTCGCCGGCTCATTGACCGCCTCTGTCATTTCGCCTCGTACACGGGGCAACTGGCGAACAACATTAGCGCATCAACCGGTTGATGTCTCGTCCTTGGTCGGCAACCTCCGACAACCTGAGACCAAGAAGCGGGGAGTTCTGCCCACACCCGAGAGAGCCGAAGACCAGCCGAATCGGCGTCCGCCAACGGCGCTAGGCCGGCGATCGGCCGGCTGTTGGCGATGGCGTCGGCCCCGATCCCCAGCTGACGAAGTCCCCAGAAGCCACTAAAACAGGCTCTCCCACCTGGTCGACCAGATGGATCCAGATCCCCGCCCGGCCGCCGATGGAGCCGGCCAGGGCAAAGGCCGATGAGTCCGGTGACCAACGCGAAATACTGTGCGTGTACTGGGCAAAAAATGGGAGGTAGTTAACCAGTTCTTTGATCGAGAGCTGGATGATTGGCGAGCTGACGTCGCCCCCAACCGGCTGATCACCGGACCAAAACCGCCAGCGGGCCCGCCGATTGGGGACCGAACCGCCCGTTTCCAGCCAGGCCAATTTCGAGCTGTCGGGACTCCATTCCCAGGCCAGGACGACGTTCTGGTCGGTGACAGCTGTCGTTCTGCCGGTCTCAATGTCGAGCACGATCAGCTCCTGGTCCCCGACGTCGGTCTGGACGGATCGCTGACCACCGGAGGGCAAGGCTGCCTCGAGGACGTCATCGGACGCAGACCCCGGGGCCAGCTGCAATGCCACCTTGGTTCGGTCAGGGCTAAGGACGAAGCGGATCGGGCCGTTGACCTTGAGCAGGGAGGACACTAATCCATCCGTTGCGTTGACCCGACTGAGCTGACCGTCGACAACGGCCAACACCGTTTTCGAGTCGAGCCAAGCCGGCGAGCTGAATCCCCCGCCGGTGGCCAGATCATCGCCGGCCACGGGGTCCTCCGAAGGGCGGGAGCGCAACGACTCCTCGCTTGACTCCTGGTCGAGCCCGAACTCGAGAGCTTCCCCGGGGTCGAAGATCGCCAAACGCTCGTCACCAACATGGCCGGCGAAAACACCGCTGTCGGGGGCCCAGGAGAAGAAGAAGGGGGCGTCGTCGGCCACCCATCGGGCCGCCTGACCCGGACCGACGACGCCGGCCTCGACCAGCGACGGCCGAACCGAGTTCCGAAGGTAGGCGATCGTGGAGTCGTCGCTGCTCCATTGGAAATAGAAGATCGGCTGCCCGGGGACGTTGCTCACCAGCCACGGTCCGTCGACCTCACCGTCCTCGGTGAAGGCCTGGACCCGGGCCTCGTGAGCCTGGGCCGAATCCGAGCTCCAGATCAGACGGCTACCGTCGGTGGACCACGTCGGCTGACTGGCCAGGTTGGTCTGGCCACCGTCGAGTTCGAGATGAGCCAAGCCGTCGGGTCGGGCTACGGCCACCGTCGGCCCATTGCCGATGGCCAACTGCCCATCGAGCTCCGAGACGACGGCCAGCACCTCCTCAGCTTTCAGCCAACCCTCGGGCAGCGAATCTTGATCATCGGTCTCATCTTCGTCCGATTCGTCCTGTCGGAGTTCCGTGGTTGAGGTCGGGGCCGGCCCAGTGCTTGGTCCAGCATCGTCGGGTGTGGCCGTACTGCACGCGGCACCGGCCAGGACGATCGCCAGGACCGGGATCCCGAGCGCCCTAAGCCGTGGGTTCGAGACGGTTCGTCGCCGTCGAACGCCTCTCAGCCGATCAACGAAACGACCGCCGGGCATTCCGGCGTCGATCCAACACTCGGGCGTCGAAGGATCGTTGTCGGCTGCGATACCCCCACCGTAGCCGGGATGCGGGAGACGGGGCAGTCGGTGGCCACGGCCGGATTGACATCTCGACGTCGACACTCATCGGCGGCAAAGGCTTAAATGGGAGGTCATGGTCTCAGCAAGTTCCGGCTCCGGTGGATCGCCGAACACGTCCGACGTCGTCGACGGTATCGATATCGAACCGGTCACGGCCTGGCTCGAAGCCAACATCGAAGACGCCCGTGGTCCGTTCAGCTTCGAGATCATCGAGGGCGGTCACTCGAACCTGACGTACCTGGTCACCGCCGCTGACGGGCCACGGCTGGTGCTGCGTCGGCCCCCCCTGGCCGCAGTACTGGCGACCGCCCACGACATGGGCCGGGAGCACCGGGTCATCAGTGCAATCGGCAAGACCTCGGTGCCGGTGCCAACGGCGCTCGGCCTCTGCGTCGACGATTCGGTCAACGGGGCACCCTTCTACATCATGAACTACGTCGACGGGGTGGTCCTCCACAACGAGGAGATCGTTGAGGACAGCCTTCCCGATCACAATCTGCGGCAAGCCGTGAGTGAGTCAGCCATCGTCGCCCTGGCCGATCTGCACACCGCCGATCTGCACGCCATCGGCTTGGGCGACCTGGGACGGACCGAGGGTTACGTCGACCGGCAGCTCAAGCGGTGGCAGGGTCAATGGGAGAAGACGAAGACCCGAGAGCTTGAGGCAATGGACGAGGCGTACCAACTACTGCTGACCGCCCGGCCGGAGCAGCGCTACACCAGTGTTGTCCACGGCGACTACCGTCTCGGCAACATGCTGGCCGATGCAACCAACGGGACGATTCTGGCCGTCCTCGATTGGGAGCTCTGCACCCTCGGCGATCCGCTGGCCGATCTCGGCTATCTGCTCAACAACTGGCTGGAGCCTGGAGAACCGAACTACCGGGGAGCCACCGACTTTCCCACCCAGGCCGGCGGATTCCTGACCAAGGCCGAGTTGACCGAGATCTACTGCGAGCGGACGGGTTTCGACGCCGAGCATCTCGCCCGGCACAGCGGCTTCTACCAGGCCTTCCAATTCTGGCGTTTGGCCGCCATCGTCGAGGGGGTGTATTCCCGCTATTTGAAGGGGGCGTTGGGCGATCTGACCGAGGAACTCGACGACTACGCCGACCAGGTGGTGCAATTGGCCGGCGCCTCACTTGAGCTTCTGCAACCCGAGTGAACGTTGATTCCCGGGCTCGAACTCATTACGGTTGGCTCGGAGGGCTAACAGCCCAACCTGTGAAGCGGGAGAGCGACCGGCCCGGCCGGTCCGCCGAAGGAGCAACCGCCCCGAAAACTCTCAGGCCCCAGTACCGCTAACAGGCCACATAACTCTGGAGAGAGCCAATCGCGAATTGGCCACCGAAGGGGAAAGAGAGCGCACCGATCGTTCTCGAATCTCTCAGGTACCGGCGACAGAAGGGGCACCGGCGGGGTCGAACGACCGCGGAATTGAGGTGCCATGCCAAACAACAGTGCTAATGAATCGAGCGAGCTGAGGCTCACTCCGCTCCATGGACTCCACGGCGAGCTCGGGGCGCGGCTTGTGCCCTTCGCGGGCTGGGAGATGCCCCTTCAATATGAGGGGGTGATTGCCGAGCACACGTGGTGCCGGACCCAATGCGGGCTGTTCGACGTCTCCCATATGGCCGTGATCGAGCTCCGAGGCGAGGACCCGGCGGGCGCTCTGGAGCGAGTGACACCGGCCGGGATCACCACGTTGGCCCAGGGCCGACAGCGATACGGTCTTCTGGTCAACGAATCCGGGGGTGTCGTCGACGACTTCATGGTCACCAACTGGGGCACCCACCTGACGATGGTCGCCAATGCCTCCCGGCGCGATGTTGTGATCGGGTTCCTCCGGTCGCACATCGGCAACACCGAGTTGGTCGAACGGGATGATATTGCCCTGCTTGCCATCCAAGGTCCGGCTGCGGCCGAGGTCATGGGCTCCCTCACCGAGCCCGGCTCCATTGAGGACATGGTCTTTCTCGACAACCGACCATTGACGGTTGCCGGGATCGAGGTTCTGGCCGCTCGCTCCGGCTATACCGGCGAAGACGGGTTCGAGTTGGCCGTCGCTTCCGACGACGCCGACCAGGTGGCCCGCACCCTGCTCGCCAATCCGGCGGTCAAGCCCGTTGGGCTCGGCGCCCGGGACACGCTGCGGCTGGAGGCCGGTCTCTGTCTCTACGGCAACGACCTGACCGAGGACACCTCGCCGGTCGAGGCCGATCTGGTCTGGTCGATGCCGAAGCGGAGGCGAGAGGCCGCCGACTTCCTTGGGGCTGATCGGATCACGACCGAGCTGACAACCGGGCCGGGCCGGGTGCGGGTGGGGATCCAGCCCGAGGGGCGCCGACCCGTCCGCGACGGCGCCAAACTCTCTGACGTGGAAGGCCGACCGGTCGGATTCGTCTCCAGTGGGGGATTCGGTCCCACCGTCGACCGACCGGTCGCGATGGGCTACGTTCCCCCTTCGCTCAGCAAGCCCGGCACCGGGCTCGTCGCCGATGTCCGTGGCACCGACATAGCCTGCACCGTCGCTGAACTACCCTTCTCGCCCCATCGATTTCATCGAGGTTGATCATCATGGCCGACATCCCAACCAGCAGCTTCGCTCCCCGCCACATCGGACTAAGCGAGGCCGAGCAGGCAAACATGCTCTCCGCCCTCGGGTATCAGAGCGCGGCCGACCTACTCAACACCGCCGTTCCCGACTCGATTCAAACCCAGGAGCCGCTACGGGTTGACGGGCCGATGACCGAGCATGAGGCCCTCAAGGCAATACGGAAGATCGCCGACGAGAACAAGGTTTTCAAATCGCTGATCGGGTCGGGTTGGAACGACTGCGTCACTCCGCCGGTCATCAGGCGGAACATGATCGAGAATCCGGCCTGGTACACCTCGTACACCCCCTATCAGCCCGAGATCAGCCAAGGTCGACTTGAGATGTTGCTGGCCTTCCAAACGATGGTGGCCGACCTGACCGGATGCGAGATCGCCAACGCCTCCCTCCTCGATGAAGCGACGGCCGCCGCCGAGGCCATGACCATGGTCCGTCGGATCGGCCGCTCGTCGGGGACGAAGTTCTTCGTCGACGCCAACTGCCATCCCCAGACCATCGACGTCGTTGCCACCCGGGCCAAACCGCTCGGCATCGAGCTCGTTGTCGCCCCGGTTTCCGAGGTGGAGGCCAATGGCCTTACGGAGGAGACGTTCGGCGTGCTGCTCGCCTATCCCGGGTCGACCGGCGAGATCGTCGACATCCGGCCGATGATCGACGCCGTCCACGAGGCCGGAGGTCTCGTAGCCGTCACCACCGACCTTCTGGCCTGCTGCCTCCTCACCCCACCGGGCGAGATGGGGGCGGATGTGGTGGTCGGTTCCGCCCAGCGGTTCGGCGTACCTCTCGGCTTCGGCGGACCGAGTGCGGGGTTCATGGCCACCGCCGAGAAGCACGTGCGTACGCTGCCGGGACGCCTTGTCGGTGTTTCCGTCGATGCCGACGGTCGTCCGGCATACCGGCTGACCCTGCAGACCCGGGAGCAGCACATCCGCCGGGAAAAAGCCACCTCCAACATCTGCACGGCCCAGGCTCTCCTGGCCAATGTGGCCGCCGCCTACGGGGCATGGCACGGCCCAGCCGGGCTGACCGAAATCGCGAGCCGACTCAACAGCCTGGCCTCACGTTTCGCGGCCGGCGCTCAAGCGCTGGGCCTCACGACCTCGAGCAAGTTCTTCGACACCGTCCGGATCGAAGCGCCTGACCGGGCCGAGGCACTGATCGCCGCGGCCCGGGAGCAGCAGATCAACCTACGGCCGATCGACGGCGACCAGCTTTCGGTCAGCTTCGACGAATCGTCGACGGTTGAGCTGGTCGATCGTCTCCTTTCCGCGCTGGCCAAAGCTGTCGGCTTGGAGTCGGCCGGAGCGATCCAGGCCGGATCCGATGCCGGACCCTCGAGCTTGCCGGTCGGGCTGGCCCGCGACAGCAAGTTCATGACCCATCCCTGCTTCCATTCGTACCGAACAGAAACCGAGATGATGCGGTGGCTCCGGCGGCTTTCGGATCGCGATCTCGCTCTCGACCGAACGATGATTCCGCTCGGAAGCTGCACGATGAAGCTCAATGCGGCCGCCGAGATGGAACCGATCTCGTGGCCCGAATTCGCCAACATTCATCCCTACGCTCCGGCCAATCAGACCGAGGGTTACCGCCGCCTCATCAGCGAGCTCGAGGACGCTCTGGCCGAGGTCACGGGCTATGACCGAGTGTCGTTGCAGCCGAATGCCGGCAGCCAGGGTGAGTTTGCGGGCCTGTTGGCCATCCGGGCCTGGCATGACCACCGGGGAGAGACCAACCGCAACATCTGCCTCATTCCCGCATCGGCTCATGGAACCAACGCCGCTTCGGCGGTCCTGGCCGGGATGAAGGTCGTCGTTGTTGCCTGCGACGACGATGGCAACGTCGACATTGACGATCTGAAGGCCAAGATCTCCGAGCACGGCGAGGCACTTGGCGCTCTCATGATCACGTACCCGTCGACCCACGGGGTGTACGAATCCACCGTCGGCGACGTTTGCCGTATGGTGCACGACGCCGGCGGTCAGGTCTACACCGATGGTGCCAATCTCAATGCACTCCTCGGTGTGGCCAAACCCGGCAAGTTCGGTTCCGACGTCAGTCACCTCAATCTCCACAAGACGTTCTGTATTCCGCACGGAGGCGGAGGGCCCGGGGTTGGCCCAGTGGCGGTCGGCGAGCATCTCGCTCCCTACCTGCCCGGTCATCCGGTTGTCGAGTTGCCCGGTACGGGCGCCGTCGGGGCCGTCTCATCCGCACCGTGGGGGTCAGCCGGCATTCTGCCCATCT
>Ga0224508_10005225_pt1 | contig 10460 bp, 6 predicted proteins | sample SF_Jan12_sed_USG_4_FD_170157 | JGI IMG/M metagenome (GOLD analysis project Ga0224508, IMG submission 170157) | Sediment microbial communities from San Francisco Bay, California, United States - SF_Jan12_sed_USGS_21 | ecosystem: Environmental > Aquatic > Marine > Sediment | place: USA: California... | reverse complement strand
CGCGCGAGGTGGGCGCCGACCGGATCGTGAACGCCGTGGCCGCCTTCGAGCTGTTGGGCGGCCCGGTGATCGCCGTCGACTTCGGCACCGCCACCACCTTCGACTGCGTCTCGGAAGCGGGTGAGTACCTGGGCGGCGTGATCCACCCCGGCATCCACACCTCCATGGAGGCGCTCTTCGAGCGCGCCTCGATGCTGCACCGGGTCGAGATCGCGCGCCCCAAGTCGGTGATCGGCCGCACCACCACCGCGGCGCTGCAGTCGGGCCTGCTCTACGGCACCGCCGGCGTCGTCGATTCGATGGTGGAGCGCATCCGCGGCGAGCTCGGGCCGGCGCAGGTGGTGGCCACTGGCGGCCTGGCCGGCCGGGTGGCCAACGAGAGCACCAGCATCGAGCGCGTCGAGCCCTTCCTCACCCTGGAAGGCCTGCGGATCATCTACGAGAAGAATGCCAAGCCCCGAAAGGAGAGCCCCCGGTGAAGGACGTCAAGGTGAGCGACACCCACAACTATGCCCTCGTCGGCCACGCGGCCGACGGCAAGACCTCACTGGGCGAGGCGATCCTCCACGGCGCGGGCGCCACCCACGAGCTGGGCAGCGTCGATGCCGGCAGCTCGGTGCTCAACCACACCCCCGAAGAGAAGGAGCGGCTCACCACCCAGACCTCTTCGGTCTACGCCTACGACGCCGGCGGCAAGCACTACACCCTGGTGGACACCCCCGGCGACTCCAACTTCCAGGCCGAGGGGCAGATCCTGTTGCAGCGCCTGGACGGCGCCGTGCTGGTGGTCTCGGGCGTCGACGGCTGCAAGGTGGGCACCGACCGCATGTTCCGCTTCTGTCGCGAGCACGGCCTGCCGCTGGTGGCCTTCGTCAACGGACTCGACCGGGAGCGCGCCGACTTCGACGCGGCCCTCGAGTCGCTGCGCAACCTGGACGCCAAACCCGTGCCGATCTGCGTGCCCATCGGCAGCGGCGAGGGTCTGCGCGGCGTGGTCGACCTGCTCTCGGGACGCGCCTACACCGCCGAGGGCGAGAGCGACCCGCCGGCCGAGCTGGCCGACGCCATCGCGGCCGCGCGCGAGCAGCTCGTCGAGGACGCCGCCGAGTGCGACGACGCCCTGCTCGAGCGCTACCTCGAAGAGGGCGAGCTCAGCCCCGAGGAGATCGCCCAGGCCCTCACCCAGGGCACCCGCCAGGGGTCGCTGCTGCCGGTGCTGTGCGGCTCGGCCCTCCTCGAGCTGGGCTTGCCGCCCCTGCTGCGCGCCATCGCCGAGCTGCTGCCCACGGCCGACGCAAGGCCCCAGGCCTTCACCAGCGAGGACGGCGACGAGATCCCCCCCGACCCCGATGCGCCCTTCAGCGCCCAGGTGATCAAGACCGCCATCGACCGCTACGCCGGCACGCTGTCGATCTTCCGGGTGCTCTCGGGGCGCGTGGTGCACGACTCGACCGTGCTCGACGCGACTCGCGGCGAGAAGGTGCGCCTGGGCAAACTCTTCAGCATGCGGGGCGCCGAACACGAAGAGGTGCCCGAAGCCGGCCCCGGCGACCTGGTGGCCGTCGCCAAGCTCAAGGACGTCCACACCGGGGGCACCCTGACGGCCGAGAAGGGCGGCCCCGTACCGGCCCCCCTGGCAATTCCCCAGGGTGTCATTTCCTATGCCATCCAGGCGAAATCAAAGGGAGACGAGGATAAAGTCTTCAGCTCGCTCATCCGATTGGTGGAAGAGGATCCGACGCTCCAGCTCGGCCGCGATGCCTCCACTGGCGAGCACCTGCTCACCGGCCGCGGTGAGCTGCACGTTCGGATCACCGTGCAGAAGCTCGAGCGCATGTTTGGAGTGGAGGTCGAGCTCCAGAAGCCCAAGGTCCCCTACCGCGAGACGATTCGGAAGAAGGCCGAGCACGTCGAGGGGAAGCTCAAGAAACAGACCGGCGGGAAGGGAATGTTCGGAGTCTGCTACCTCACCGTGGAGCCGCTACCCCGCGGCTCGGGCATCGAATTCTCCGATGAGATCGTCGGCGGCGCGATTCCGCGCAACCTGATCCCCGCGGTCGAGAAGGGCGTGCGCGAGGCCTCCGAGGCCGGCCCCCTTGCCGGATACCCGGTGGTGGACGTGAAGGTCCGCTGCATCGACGGCAAGCACCACTCGGTGGACTCCAACGAGATGGCCTTCAAGCTCGCCGGCTCCTTCGGCTTCAAGTCAGGCCTCGAACAGGGCTCGCCCACGCTGCTCGAGCCGGTCATGAACGTGCACGTCTCGGTGCCCGACTCCCACGTGGGTGACGTGATGGGCGATCTCTCCAGCCGCCGCGGGCGGGTGGGCACGGGCCTGGCCCAGGGCGCCGCCCAGATCATCGAGGCCCAGGTGCCGATGAGCGAGCTCTTGGAGTACGCCAACACCCTCACCGCCATCACCGGCGGCCAGGGCGAGTTCCACATGGAGTTCTCGCACTACGACGAGGCTCCCGCGAACGTGCGGCAGAAGGTGATCGCCGAGTCGGCCGCGAAGAGCGGCGAGGACTCCTGACGGGGGCGCAATGGGAGAGCAGCCGCAGAGAATCCGCCTCGAGCTCTCCCAGCAGGCCGAGAAGTACGTCCGCGCCGATGCGCCGCGCGAGACGCGACTCATGGCTGCGCGCGGCGCCCTGCCCCTCCCCCCGATCGAGCTGGCCACGGCGCTCTTCGCGCTCATGCACGACCCCGACACCGAGATCAAGACCCTGGCCCGCGAGAGCCTCGAAGGCCTGCCCGACACGGTGATGGAGCCCGTGCTCTCGGGCCCCGCCCACCCGAGCCTGCTCGACCACCTGGCCCGCATCTCGTTGGACGACGAGGCCCGGCTCGAGGCCCTGGCCCTCAACGCCGCCACCTCCGACGACACCTGCGCCTTCCTGGCTGCCTCGCCCCACAAGCGCGTGGTGGAGATCGTCTCGAGCAACCAGAGCCGCCTGATGCGCCATCCGCCCATCGTCGATGCCCTGGGCGACAATCCGCTCACGGGCCGCGCCGTGATCGAGCGGATCCTGACCTTCCTCGACCTCCCGGTCGAAGAAGAAGAGCAGGAGGAAGTGCTCCGCAATGCCGACCAGCTGGACGACGAGGAGGCTCGAGCCGCCCTCGCCGCGGTGCTCGGCGAGAACTCCGAGCTCCTGCTGCAGGAGACGTCCGACGGCGAGGAGTTCGACGAGTCGGTGCTCGAAAAGGGCGGCAGCCTCTACGCCGTCATCCAGAACCTCTCGGTCTTCCAGAAGATCAAGCTGGCGCGCATGGGCAACAAGGAGGCCCGAGGCCTGCTGGTGCGCGACCGCAACAAGATCGTGGCGATGGCGGCCATCACCAGCCCGAAGATCACCGAGAACGAGCTCGTGGGCATCGCCAAGTCGCGCAACGTCTGCGACGACGTCATCCGGGTGATCTCCCGCAACAAGGACCTCACCCGCAACTATCAGGTGAAGCTGTCGCTGGCCACCAACCCCAAGACCCAGCAGGCCACCGCCATGAAGTTCGTGAACTATCTCCAGGACAAGGACCTGCGCGGCCTGATGAAGAGCAAGGACGTGCCGACCGTCGTCTCGACCCACGCCCGTCGCATCCTTACGCGCAAGGGAAAACTCTGATGGCCAAGCTCGACCCCGAAGCCCACGAAGTCAACGCGCGCATCCTGTACTGGGGGATCGACGGCGCCGGCAAGCGCACCTGCCTCGCCGGCGTCTACCGCAAGCTGCGCCCCGACCACCGCGGCGAGATGCACGAGGTGCCCTCGCGCTTCGACCCGTCCACCTTCTACACCGTGCTGCCCATCGAGCTGGGCGACCTGGGTGGCACGCGCACGCGCATCGAGATCGTGTCGGTGCCCGGCGGCGCCGAGCACGCGCCCACCCGTAAGCAGCTGCTCGACCAGGTCGACGGCGTGGTCTTCGTGGTGGACACCCGCCGCGAGTGCATGGAGGAGAACCTCAATAGCCTCGAAGAGCTGTCGAAGGCGTTGGAGGACTACGGCCGCTCGCTGGAAGAGCTGCCGCTGGTGGTGCAGTACAACAAGTGCGATCTCTCGGAGCCGCTCGACATCGAGGACCTGCACCGCCGCCTGGCCTTGCCCGGCGTCACCGTCTTCGAGTCGACGGCCAGCGAGGGCACCGGCCTGCTGCCCGCGCTCTCGACCATCTCGAAGAAGGTGATCCGCGTTCTGCGCGAGAGCAGCCGCAGCGTGCCGCGCACTCCCCTGGTCGCCGATGCCCCGCCCGCTCCCGAGCCGCTCGCGGCCGCCCCGCCGGCCCCCGAGCCGGAGCCCGAGCCCCTCGACGCCGGTCCCGCCCCGACCGAGATCGACACGAGCCAGGCCATGGAGGAGGCGATCCTCGCCGAGGCCGCCCACCCCGACCGCGACGCCGTGGGCAGCGAGGCCGAGCGCGCCGCCTGGATGCTCGAGAGCGACGACTGGGAGCACGGCGCCGACCTCGAGGCCCCGCTGGGGGCCCGCATCTCGCCGGCGCTCAGCATCGTGTCGGTGGGCGAGGCCACCCGCGCCGACGATCGCAGCGTGCGCGTGCCGCTGGTGCTGGGCGACGATGACGGCGAGACCTCGACCCTGGTGCTGACCGTGCGCCTCGACCCGCTGATCGACGAGGGTTCCGACTGATGTGCAAGCCGCTCGGCACCTGCGAGGGCAGCGACTGATGCGCAAACGGATCGGCATCTACGGGGCCACCGACGAGGCTCTCGCGCTGATCCCCCTGCTGGAAGCCAACCCCGGCGTCGAGATCGCCGCGGTGGTCGATCCGGCGGCGCTGGCGCTGCTGGAGCGCCTGCCCCACCTCGAGCCCGAGCTGGCCGGGGTGCTGGAGCAGACCCTGGGCAGCGACCTCGCCACCCTCACCGACGACCCACAGCTGCACGCGGTGATCGACACCGGCATCGCCGCGCCCTTCGCCGATCAGTGCCCCGAAGGCCTCGACCGCGGACTCCAGGTGGTGTCACCGCTGACCGCCCGGCTGCTCTGGGGCCACGGCGTGCCCGGCCCCGAGCACCAGAGCGAGCTCTTGCAGGCGCTGCGCGAGGTGGTCGAGTCCTACAACCTGACCGTCGACACGGACGAGCTCTTCCTGCGCATGCTCGAGATCGCCATCGGGGTGACCGGGGCCGACGGCGGCTCGCTGATGCTTCTCGACGAGCGCCACGGCGAGCTGCGGGTGCAGGTGGCCGTTGGCGTCGAGCCCGAGCTGTGGCCGAAGATCCGCGTATCGCTGGGCGAGGGCATCGCCGGCCGGGTGGCCGCCGAGGGCCGCTCGCTGCGTCTGCGCGGCCAGGCCGACCGCGCGCGCTTCCGCATCGTGCGCGAGCGCTCCGACGTGGAGTCGGCGCTGTGCGTGCCGCTGATCCGCGACGGTCGGATCCTGGGCGTGCTCAACCTGCACCACGGCAGCCACGCCGACGCCTTCACGCCCGAGGACCTGCGCTTCACCGAAGAGCTCGCGGGACTCGACGCCCAGATCATCGCGCGCGCCCAGGAGCACGCCTCGCTGCGCAGCCAGGCCGCGCGCTACGAGGCGGTGCGCGAGGTGCAGCGTCGCATGAGCGGCCCGGCCCCATTGCGCCAGCGGCTGCAGGGCGTCTGCGAGTTCGTGGCCGAGCGCGCCGCGGGCGGCATCGCCACCCTCTACCGACGCGAGGCCTCGGGCGAGACGCTCCAGCTGGCCGCCACCTCGCTAGCCGGCGGCGGCGCCGGCGCCCGCATCGCGCCGGGCCAGGGCATCGACGGCCAAGTGGCCGCCTCGCAGACCCCGGTCTTCCTGCGCGGGCCCGCCGGCCAGATCGCCTACGCCTCCCTGCCCCTGCTGGCCGGCGATCTGCTGGTGGGAGTGCTCTCGGTGCAGTCCGGGCCCGACGCGCCCAGCGGACGCGCCGTCGAGGAGACCCTGCAGGAGATCGCCGCCTGCGTCGCCGAGACGATCGCCGCCGCCGAGCGCAACCGCGAGATCAGCGCGCGCGCCGACCTGGCCAGCGCCATCAACGAGGCCGGCATCGAGATGATCTCGGCCACCGACCTCGCCGAGGTGCTGCGGCTCGGCACCTCCGCCGCCGCCATGGTGCTCGACGCCGAGCACGCGGTGCTGCGACTGCAGGATGAGGACACGCGCCGCTACGCGATCCGCTCCTACTTCGGCTCCGCCGACGGGCCGCTGCAGGAGGCGCTGTTCCGGGTCGACAAGGAGGTCTCGGTGGACGTGCTGCGCCGCCGGGCCCCGCTGCGCATCAGCGACCTGCGCGGCGACGCGCGAATGGCCGCCCTGGGCGGCGACCTCAGCTCGTGCCTGGCCTCCCCGCTGCTGCGCGAAGGCCGCATCGTGGGCACCCTGGCCCTCTACGACCACATCCCCGCCGACGCCTCGGGCCCCGCCCCCTTCAGCGAGTCCGACGCCGAGCACTTCGCCGCGTTCGTGTCCTATCTCGAGCGCGCCATCGCCAACGCCCTCTTCCACGAGCGGGCCCAGCGCTTCCGCAACTTCGACGAAGAGACCGGTCTGCCCAACGAGCGCTACCTGGTGCAGCGCATCCGCGAAGAGGTGGCACGCACCGCCCACCGCGAAGGCGGCGTGGCGGTGGCCGTGGCGCGCATCGAGAACCTGGCCGAGGTGGAGCAGACCTCCGACCCGGTGAAGCTCTCGCGGGTGGTGCAGCGCCTGGTGGAATCACTGCGCAGCCACGCGCGGGACTTCGACGTGGTGGGACGCTGCGCAGTCGATCGCTTCGTCGTGCTGATGCCCGAGCCGGGCCAGGACCCGGGCCGACGTGTGCTCGACCTGGCACGCACCGTCGCCGAGGACGTCTCCAAGGACGAGGCCCTCAACACGCCCGTGCGGATCGCGCTGGGCTTCGGCTACGCCGTCCACCCCGCCGACGGCCGCGACGCCGAGGAGCTGCTGGCCCGGGCATCCGAGCCGCGCATCCACATGGTCTAGAGCCCCGGTCTCCCGGGCCCCTCAAACGACTCCCTCGACCCGCGACGCGAGAGGCGTGTGCGGAATGCCGACCGACGCCGCCACCCCCTCGTGCACCAGCGCGCCGCGCCAGACGTTGCAGCCCTGGGTCAGGTCGGGGTTGGCGGCCAGGGCCGCCTCGACGCCCTCGGAGGCGATGGCCTCGACGTAGGGCAGGGTCGTGTTGGTGAGCGCGAAGGTGGAGGTGCGCGGCACGGCGCCGGGCATGTTGGCCACGCCGTAGTGCACGACCCCGTGCACCAGGTAGGTGGGGTCGGCGTGGGTCGTGGGCCGGATCGTCTCGACGCAGCCGCCCTGGTCGACCGCCACGTCGGCGATCACCGAGCCCGGCTCCATCCGGGCCACCATGGCGTCGGTCACCAGGGTGGGGGCGCGCCGTCCCGCCACGTAGACCGCCCCGATCAAGAGGTCGCTCTCCGCCACCGAGCGCTCGATGTTGGCGCGGTTGGCGTAGAGCGTGTTGAGGTCGCCGCCGAAGATGTCGTAGAGGTAGGTGAGCCGGCGCAGGTCGATGTCGAGCACGTCGACCTCTGCGCCCAGGGCGTGGGCCACCCGGGCGGCGTTCACGCCCACGGTGCCGCCGCCGATCACCGTGACGCGCCCGCGCCCCACCCCGGGCACGCCGCCCAGCAACAGGCCCTTGCCGCCGCGGTCGCGCTGCAGGAGCGACACGCCCACCTGGGTCGCCAGCCGCCCCGCCACCTCGCTCATGGGCGCCAGCACCGGGAAGGTGCCGTCGGGCGCGCGCACGGTCTCGTAGGCGATCGCCACCACGTCGGCCTCGAGCAGGCCGCGGGTGAGGTCGGGGTTGGCCGCCAGGTGCAGGTAGGTGAAGAGCACCGCGCCCGGCGAGAGCAGCGCCACCTCTTCGGCGTTGGGCTCCTTGACCTTCACCACCAGCTCGCAGGCCCAGGCCTCTTCGCGCGCAACGAGCCGTGCGCCGCGCGCCTCGAACTCGGCATCGGCGAAGCCCGAGCCCTCGCCGGCCCCGCGCTCGACGAGCACTTCATGACCCGCAGCGACCAGCACCGCGGCCCCGTCCGGCACCATGCCGACGCGAAACTCGAGCACCTTCGACTCGCGCGGAACACCGATTCTCACGGGGCGGTGGCTCGTCGCAATCGATTCCTCCTGGCCGGCTCGGAGGCGGCCGTTCGACTTCGCCTCGCTGCGCGCTCGCTCGCTAGCTAGCCGCGAAAGGCGTCGATCAGGATGTCGGCGATCTCGGGGCGCATGATGCGCGGATCGGGGCGCTCCCCGCCGCGCAGCTGCTCGCGCACCTTGGTGCCCGAGACCGACACGGGCTTCTCGTCGGGGTGGTTCTCGTTCAGGTCGACCCGCTTCATCGACTCGTAGTAGGCCGCGAAGCCGATCTTGCAGGGCTGGATGTGCAGCTCACCGGCCAGGTCGTCGAAGATCTCCTGGGCGTCGAAGTCGCCCCAGATGGGACTGCCGTCCTCGTAGGGGGCGTCGGCGTGCTTGCGGCCGATCACCAGGTCGCTGAAGCCGTAGTTCTGGCGGTAGATGGCGTGCATCACCGCCTCGCTCGGGCCGCCGTAGAACATCTTGATGTCGAGGCCGATCAGCTCGAAGACCTCGGAGAGGTCGTAGCCGCGCTCCTTCCAGAGCGCCTCGTCTTTGTCGCCCTGCCCGAGCAGCCGCTCGTCGTGGAGCTTGCGATAGGCCTTCATGCGCACCGCCGCGGGCACGTCGTCGCCCTTGAGCTCGCCCACCAGCGGGTTGAGCACCACGCCGGTGAAGTGGCCCTTGCGGGTGAGGCGCTCGGCGCCGGCCACCAGCGCGTACTCGTGGGCGCGGTGCAGGGGGTTGCGGGTCTGGAAGGCCAGCGCGTGCTCCCACTTGTGGTCGCGGATGAAGGTGCGGGTGCGGCGCGGCGAGAGCATGAACTCGCCGTACTCGGGATTCACCGGCTGGGGCAGCGCGCGCAGCTCACCGCCGACCAGCTTGGTGCGCACGTCCTGCTCGATCTGGCGTCCGCCCGGATGGTCGAAGCGATCGGTGGAGTAGACCTTCTGGACGGTCTTGGCCTTGTCCCAGTCGAAGACCTCCAGGTCTTCGACCACGCCGACGATCTCGCCGGCCTCGTTGCGCACGGCGGCGGCGCCGCCGCGCTCGAGGCGCGCGGCCTCGTCGTCGCCGACGGGCAGCGACAACGGGATGGTCCAGGCCAGCTCCCTGCCCTCGTGCTGGATGCGCCGCTCGTCGAGCACCTGGTGGTAGGTGGCCTCGCGCATCGGGCCGGTCAGCGGCGAGAGCGCGCCGTCGGAGAGCCGGTAGACCGTGGAGAGGTCGGCGCGGGTGACCCGCAGCGAGGGCAGACCCTCGGCCTCGGCCAACAGGCGCGCGCGCTGGGACAGGGGCACCACTCGGTCGACGAGGGCTCCCCCGCCGTGGACGGGAACGAGATCGGAATCGGCGGTCATCGGTTCGGTTCTCCTCGGGCTGGGCGAAGGCCTACCAGACGGGGAATTCGGCGTCCCCGTCGGCGAACAGGATGCGGTCTCCGGAGCCATCGAATCGCCGGACGTAGAGGTGGCGGCGCAGAGGCTCCTCGGCCGCAACGTATACCACGTGGGCCCCGTCCGGGGATGGCGCCGGCCAGGTCTCGGCCCGGGCCCCCCGTCCCAAGACGGCCCGCCCGCTGCCGTCGGGCCGGATCCGATGCAGCCGGGGCTGCCCGCCGCGCAGGGCCGCGTAGACCAGCCAGCCGCCGCCCGGGGTGAAGCGCGGCTGGGCGCCGGGCCCGAGCCGGCGCGGCGCGGCCCCCGGCGGGGCCAGCCACAGCTCGCTCCGCCCGTCCGGGCGCTCCCGTGCGAAGGCCACCGCCCCGCCCCCGGGCGCGCAGGCGGGGCTGTGGTCGACCGGGCCCTCGCCGAGCAGGGCGTAGGGACGCCGCCCACCGGGACCGCTGATCCAGACCCGCGAAAGCGGCACCTCGCCGCCCGCCTCGACCCGGGTCACCACCACCCGGCCCTCGCCGGCGAAGCAGGCTTGGGGGTGAAGTGCCGGGCCGCGGGTCACCGCCCGCAGTCGCCCCGAATCGCGTTGCCACTCCCAGACCTGCAACGCGCCTCCGCCCGGCTCGGGCTGGGAGAAGAGCAGCTTCCGGCGATCCGGCGACCAGGCCAGCGGCACCGCACCGCGCCGCGCCCCCTCGATGAAGCGCAGGCTGCGGCGGCGCGGGTCGAGCAGCGCCAGCCGGCCCTCGCGCCAGTCGGGTGGCGCGCCGCCCAGGGCCTGGGAGAGATAGCGGCCCAGCACGCCGACGTCGGCGCGCAGTCCGAGCTTGTGACCGCCCACGCGCGGACCGCTGGCCACCCCGAACGGCTCCTCGGCCAGCGCCTCGGCGCGCTGCCGGGCCTCGGTCTCGGTGCGGTAGTGGACCGCGATCCACTCGGCGCCCAGCTCGGCGTCGGGCAGTCCCGGCGACGCACA
>Ga0224508_10005224_pt1 | contig 10461 bp, 10 predicted proteins | sample SF_Jan12_sed_USG_4_FD_170157 | JGI IMG/M metagenome (GOLD analysis project Ga0224508, IMG submission 170157) | Sediment microbial communities from San Francisco Bay, California, United States - SF_Jan12_sed_USGS_21 | ecosystem: Environmental > Aquatic > Marine > Sediment | place: USA... | reverse complement strand
TTTAGCGGTCAGCCGATGGCAAGCGGTAACGCCGGCATTGGAGATCGGCACCTTGAACACGGGCTCGCTTTCTAGCGGCAGCTCGAGAATTCGATCAGCCTCGGCAAGAATCGCGTCGGGCGTTTCGCCGAGCGCCTCAACCTGTAACTCGGGAACGAGCTTTGACAGCTTGACGATCGCACCGTCGATGTCGGTAATGCCATGCCGGTGCATGAAGGTCGGCGTCGTCGTCAATCCCTTGACGATACCAAAATCGAGCGCCGCCTCTATTTCGGCAAAATCAACAGAATCCAGATAAAGATCCATTCACTTCCCTCAAGCCGCCTGGCTGCTAACCAGATCGTGAATCTCGATCAGCGGGCGAACAAAATCCGCAAGATCGTCCAGGTAATACTGACTGGCCGCATCGCACAAGGCCTCGGGCGGCGTCGGATGCGCCTCGATAAATACGCCATCGACGCCCGCGGCGACACCGGCGCGCGACAGCACGGATAAAAACTCGCGATTACCGCCGCGCGGATCCTTGCTGGGGATACCGTACTTACGAATCGTATGGGTAATGTCGAAAACGACCGGATAACCGATTTGGGCCAGCAGCATAAAGGCACGAGGATCGACGATCAGATCGTTGTATCCAAACGTGTAGCCGCGCTCGGTCAGAATGATCTTGTCGTTGCCTGAGGCTTCGATTTTCGCGCAAGGCTTGATCATGTTATCGGGCGCAATGAACTGCCCATGCTTGACATTAATTACAGCGCCGGTTTTTGCCGCTGCGACAACGAGTTCTGTCTGCATGCAAAGGTAGGCCGGAATCTGCAGCACGTCGACCACTTCGGCAGCGGGTGCTGCCTGCGTCGGGTAATGAATGTCCGTCAGAATCGGTAGCTCGAAGGTCTGCTTGATCTTTTGCAGGATTCTTAGACCCTCCTCCAGACCCGGACCCTGGTAGTACTCGAGCGAGCTCCGATTGTCCTTCGAAAACGAACTCTTGAAGATCACCGGAATGCCGAGATCGCCTGCGATGCCTTTGATTCTTTCGGCGGTCCGCATCATCAAGTCTTCGGTTTCGATGACACAGGGGCCGGCTATCAGGAAAAGTCCGCCCGATCCGCAATTGATATCGCCGACAGCAACGTGTTTCTTACTCATAGACTATGTGGCTTTGAGGCTGGTGGCGGCATTGTGCTTGCTGGGGATAGCAGCTGCAACTACCGCCTCGTCGAGCATGGGCCGTATGAGTTCGAGGTTCCGCCCCGACGCGCCCTGGCCGTCGATAACCACTCGACGCGCGCGCTGCCCCATTTCAGACCGTTTGGTCGCTGAGTCGACCAGTTCGGCGATTGCCGAGCTGAGCTCACCGCGATTGCGGACCATGACGCCTGCTTCAGCTGCCAGCAAATCGGCGACCGTCTCCCGAAAACTGAAGTTGTGCGGACCAAATATCACCGGCAAGCCCAGAATCGCCGGCTCCATCAGATTGTGGCCGCCCTTGTTCGAGCCGCGAAAATAGAGGCTGCCGCCGACGAAGGCGATATCGGCCGCGGCGTAGCACGCCCTGAGCTCGCCGAGCGTGTCAACGACGATGACTGCTCCCTGGCCAATCGATCGGCCGGGATCCTCGTCAATTTCGCGCTTCGTGACCGCCAATAATCCGGCTCGCACGACATTTTGCATGATGGCCGGTGCTTGATCGGGATAGCGTGGCACGATCACCAGGCGAGTCGCTTGCGCCCGGCCCCTCATCTGCGCGTAGGCGGCAAGCAGATCTTCGTCTTCGCGCGGGTGCAGGCTACCGCCAATAATCACGCAAGCGTCGGCGTCGAAACCAAGCTGCTGCCGCAGCGCAGTACGCCGCGTCGCATCAATTGGGTCGGTCGTTAAATCGTATTTCATGTTGCCGGTTACGGCGATGCGCTCAGGCGGAACGCCGAGCATGCGGAATCTCTCAGCATGAGCTTCGGTTTGCGCTGCCACGAGCGCGACCTGCCGCAAGGCTCTCGGCACAATGCGGGACCAGCGATGCAGTCGAAACGAACGCTCTGAGACCTTGGCATTTACGACAACGACATTGATCCCGTACCGCGCGGCGGCCAGCAACTGATTTGGCCAAAGGTCCGATTCGACGATGATGATGAGCCTGGGCTTGAGCCTCGACATCAATCGGCGCTGGATAAAAGACAAGTCCAACGGAAAACGGAACACGAATTGTTCAGGGTATGAGAGCCTCGCAGAGCGAACCCCGGTCGCCGTGTGACTGCTGATAACAAGCGGTTGATCGTCCCGCGCGAGCAAACGAATCAGCGGTTCGATCAGCCTGACTTCGCCGACCGATGAACCGTGGAGCCAGACGGCGCCGGCGGGAGGGTTAACTAGACCAAGTCGTGCCGGTAGATCTCCCCAACCGGAACTTCGGATCAATCGATAGATGAGCCACGGCGATGCAAGCACGAGTCCCAGCAGATAAAGGAGATCGAGCACGAAGCGCATTGGGATCAGCGGCGGCCATCATTGATGCAGATGGCCCATTCTATCGCCTTCGGCCGTCGGGGCGACCTCGCGAGACTCAGTCAGCCTTCCGCGGATTGCTGCTCAGTCAGCGCTTGAACCGTGGATGTGCTGCCGTAAGCTCGGGCCCATTCGAGCAATAGCTCTGCCCGCATGGGCCGAGCGATATAGAAACCCTGAGCAAGCTCGCAACCCAATTCCGCCAGGATCTGCAGGACTTCGATGCAATCGACGCCTTCGCCGACGACGCGCATGCCAAAGGCGTGCGCGAGCTCCGTTGCGGCCTTGATGATATGACGATCCTTGGCGTCTATCGGGGCATTCGTGACGAATGTCTTGTCAATCTTGATTTCACTCGCTGGAATATCCTTGAGGTAGCTCAAAGACGAATAGCCCTTACCGAAATCGTCAATAGAGAGTTCAACCCCAGACTTGCGAATGCGATTGAGACGCCCGAGTACCGAACCATCGTCCGAGATCAGGCTTTCCTCAGTCAGCTCGAGAATTAAGCCGACACCGCATTTCGATAGCGTTTCTACCAGTGCATTCAGCCTCGGCCCGAAATCTGTATGGTCCAGCACACGGGCCGAGATATTGATCGCAATCTTGAACTCCTGCTCAAACACCGGCCAGGAGCTTATAAGCTCCGCAACCTTGTCGAAAACAAGCCAGGTCAGGGGGACGATGCTGCCGGATCGCTCGGAAAGCGGTACGAATTCGCCGGGCAGTATCAGCCGACCGGATTCCTGGCGCCAGCGGATCAGCGCCTCGGCGCCGATCATTTCGCCATCCGAGATGCGCACCTTGGGCTGCAGATAAACCTCGATCCCACCATCCTTGATGGCGCGCTCGAGATCACTTTGAAATTTCCACAGCGTGACTTGCTCTTGGGTTGCTTCAGGCCGATAAATTTCGAAATTCAGGTCTTTGGCGCTTGCCTCATTCAGAGCGAGTTCGGCGCGCCGGTACAAACTCTCCGCCGAGTTCGCGTGGGTCGGATGCATCGCAACGCCCAAGGTCAGATCGACGAAAAGCGAGTCGCCGTTGTCCTGGAACTGGGGAGGCTGCTCTTCAGCCAGATGAGAAGTGATATCGATAATCGTCGTCATCGAATCCAGCGACAATAGAATCGCAAACCGTCGCTGGGCTAAACGAATGACGGGCGTATTGGGCGGCAACATTGCCCGCAGTTGCTGAGCATACTCAGTACAGAATTCGCTTGAACGGTCGTCGCCAAAAGCAGAGCCAATGCGATTAAAGGCATCGAGCTGCGCCAGCAACAGGCCGGTCAGCTTGTGCGGTGACTCGCGTTTTAAGAATTCCGCGATGAACTGCATGCTGCGGCCATTACCGTCGGCTGGGTTCGCAGTATTGACTGGGCGGTCGTTCATTCCAAAGTGCTTGAATCGAGACTGATACCCTAGGAGCGATGTATTGAATCAAAGCCCTTGTCGATTTGCTGTGAGGCCCATCACGAGCGGCAAGTCAGGGAAACTGCCATGCCCGCGCCGCTTGTGACGAAACACGTCAGCTTGGGTTGACATAAGCTGGACGGGCACAGGCAAGACGCGAGCTACGCATTGCTGGCACGGGCCTTGCAACGCACTGTGCATGGCACGCTTACGCCCCAGTCTAAGGTCGACGGAAACCTACACAGAGACGAATTTCCTGCGTCTCTACACGGCAGATACCGACAACATGCCGGAGCCCCTGGTCACGCTCGAACACTTTTCTTACTCCGCAGGCGAAGCGGGCCAATCGGGCTGGTCATGCCTGACGATCGTCAATTCCGAGACGATGAGCCGCAAGGACGCCGTATTTATTGCCAGGCGATACGCCGCGGAAAACGCAATACCGGTTATCTACGACTGCCAGAACGATCTATCCGAAGGCGACGGCTGGACGTAGCTGTCCACACCGACGTCCATTGCTGGGCGTCTGGTACAACGCGATAATAGCTTGATGAACTCAAGCCCCAGAATCGGCTTCGTCAGCCTCGGCTGCCCTAAAGCCCTGGTCGACTCCGAACGTATCCTCAGCCGCCTCAAATCCGAAGGCTACTTGACGACAGGTGACTACCAGGGTGCGGATGTCGTCGTCGTCAATACCTGCGGCTTTCTCGATAGCGCTCGCGACGAATCGCTCGACGCCATCGGCGAGGCTATCGCTGAAAATGGACGCGTCATTGTCACGGGTTGTCTCGGTCGCGACGCCTCGCTGATTCGCGATCGCCATCCTGAAGTGCTGGCCGTGACCGGACCGCAGGCCTATGACGCCGTTGTGGACGCCGTGCATGAAGTCGTACCGCCACCGCACGACCCGTTCGTCGATCTGATACCGCCCGGCGGCATCCGGCTAACGCCAAGGCACTATGCCTATCTAAAAATATCGGAAGGCTGCAACCATCATTGCCGCTTTTGCATCATTCCAACGCTGCGCGGACGGCTAGCGAGCCGCTCGGCCAATGACGTGCTCAACGAAGCTGAAGCGCTGGCCGAAGCTGGCGTTAAAGAGCTCATTGTTATTGCCCAGGACACCAGCGCGTACGGCGTAGATATCGGTTACGCAACCAGCCAGTGGCGTGGCCAAACGATTAAGGCCCGCATCACGGAGCTTTGCGAAGCAATGAGTGAGCTGGGATTATGGATTCGCTTGCACTACGTCTACCCGTATCCGCACGTTGACGAATTAATTCCGCTAATGGCAGACGGTCGTTTACTCCCTTACCTCGATATTCCGTTCCAGCATGCAAGCCCTAAAGTCCTGCGCGCGATGCGTCGTCCCGCATCGGAAGCCAGAACGCTCGACCGCATCCAGAGCTGGCGGCAACAAGTGCCCGAACTGACATTACGCTCGTCGTTTATCGTTGGCTTTCCGGGAGAAACTGATGAGGATTTCGACCACCTGATCGACTGGCTTCACGAGGCGAAACTGGACCGTGTCGGCTGCTTCCGGTATGAACCGGTGACCGGTGCCGCAGCAAACGAGCTGCCCAACGCTGTCCCATCTGAAGTCACGGAGGAGCGCTGGCATCGTCTGATGTCTGCGCAACAAGCCATCAGCCACGCCAGGCTTGCTGAAAAGATCGGCCACAAGATTGATGTCATCATCGACGCGAAAGACAGCGAACAATTCATCGGCCGTTCTGCCGGCGACGCGCCCGAGATCGACGGCAACGTGTTCCTACCGCTGAACGAACGGATCCAAATCGGTGACCGCCTGACCGCGGTCGTGGACGACGCCGATGCCTACGACCTCTGGGCCAGGCCCGTGCCGGCATAAACGGATTTATGAACCATTTAGTCCGACCGTTTGCCGCGCTCAGACCGCGGCAAGCAACAGCGCAAGCCGTGATTGCCCCTCCCTACGACGTCGTCGACATTGACGAGGCTCGGACGCTCGCGGCCAGTCGGCCGGAGAGTTTTCTCCACATCTCCCGGCCCGAGATTGACTTGCCGCCGGGGACCGATCCGTACAGCGACGAAGTCTATGCAACCGGCGCCGAGAACCTGAGGCGGCTGATCGCAGCCAATATTCTCGAGCGCGAAACGGCCGCCTGCTACTACGCTTATCGTATGACCGTGGGCAGTCATCGCCAGACGGGTGTCGCGTTTGCCGCTTCAGTCGATGCCTATGAATCCGGGCAAATTCACCGGCACGAACTCACTCGCCCCGATAAGGAAAACGACCGCGTCCGAAACATCCAGTCACTAAATGCGCAAACCGGCCCGGTATTGTTGACCTACAAGGCGGCTGAACGCGTAGACGGCATCCTCGATGAAGTCGCGAAATCGTCGCCGCTGCTGGAAGCCCGCGGTCAGCATGACGTGATTCATACCGTGTGGCGCCTTGACGATGCAGCTGGGATTGACGAATTAACGCATGCCATCGATGCGCTCGGCGACCTCTACATTGCGGATGGCCATCACCGCTCGGCGGCGGCAGCCCGCGTGGCTGCAGAACGAAGAAAAACCGGATCGACGCATAACGACAATCACGATTTCTTTCTCAGCGTGGCGTTTCCGGACGATCAAATGCAGGTATTCGACTACAACCGCGTCGTAATGGACCTGAACGGGCAATCGGTCGACGATTTCATATCTACAGTGAGTGATTCATTCGACGTGGAGGCCGTTGATCATCCGGCGAAACCCGAAGCGCCACGTAACTTCGGTATGTATATCGACGAGCAGTGGTATCGACTGAAACCGACAGTACATCCCAGCACGGATGATCCCGTCACAAGCCTGGATGTCAGCGTTCTGCAGAACAGCCTGTTGGCTCCGATTCTCGGCATTGCCGATCCACGGACCGATGGCCGCATCGGATTCGTCGGCGGAGTTCGTGGTCTTGACGAGCTTGAGCGACGCGTAGATCGAGGTGACGCGGCGGTCGCATTTGCGCTCTATCCAACCGGAACTAAAGACTTAATGGCGGTTGCCGATGCGGGACTTCTGATGCCGCCAAAATCGACCTGGTTTGAGCCCAAGCTCGCCGATGGATTGCTGACCCACCGAATCGACTGAAATCGCTCAGGCCTCATGAAGTCGGCGAGTCCCGTTCCTCGCAATTCGGACTTGGTTCTCAGAATCGCGGGCCGGGACTGGCATTACAAATCATCGCGCTTCAGGCTGATTCCACTGGAATCGACGATGCGTGACTCAAGGGTGGCAAACCAATCAATTCAAATCGATGAACGTAGCGCGGCGCAAGATGCCGAGCCGGCGCCCGCATTCGTTGAACGCCGAACCAGTAATCCGGATCGTCGCAGAACTTCGCTTTGGAGTTTAATCAAAGGGGGTCTGATACCTCAAAGACGCGCCGGGCGCCGGGCGAGCGACCACGACTCTCCAATCGACTGGCACGACCCTTACCTGCTGTTTCTCGCCGTCCTGATGCTTTCGCTCAGCGTCACGGATGCTTTTTTTACAGTCAAACTGATCACCAACGGTGCGGAAGAAGCGAACCCGGTGCTTGCATTCATGCTGAATGAATACCCGGGGCTATTCGCGATAGCGAAAATGCTGTTGACCGGTTTCGGCATATTGGTGATGGTCGCGCTGGCACGCGCCCGCCTGTTCGGATTGATTTCCGGCCGACTGATCTTTCAGATTATGGTGTTGGCCTACGTGGTGCTTGTCGGCTACGAGCTGTGGTTGCTGCGCTGGCTTCGCTAAGCACCAATTAGGGCCGGCAGGCCGATGGCAGGTATCGGGAGGCCACTGTCGAAGCCAGGTAGACGGAAACGTTGCCGCCACCCGCCGTGCCAAGCGGCGCTAATCCTGCCGGCGCAGATTCGTACCCGCAACGCCAGACGATTCCCATTTCGCCTGTTTCATACGGCGTTAACGCGACAGTCAGGCCCGCGATCGAAGCAGTCGCTTGCTCGCCATACGTAATGACGATCGCCCCGTTGGCGACGTCGATCGACGAGACGTACGACCCCTTCGTATCCGTGGCGTTGGCAGACAGACCCGCACTGGCGCGATCAACAGGCGCGTTGCCGGTATCGAGGAATGCCGACACGATAGGCGCCTTGGCGGCGGCTGCCATATTCACGCCCTCGGAAACCTGGGCCCGAATGACATAACCCTGATAGACGGGAACCGCCATCGACGCGAGGATGCCAATGATCGCAACGACGATCATCAACTCCATCAGCGTAAAACCGGCTGCACGTGGTTGGACGCGCGCTGCGATAACAGCGCGACTCAATGGTAAATCAGACATGGACACCCTCGAATCGATTGCGACGACGAAACGAAAGCTAAGGCTAACGTTAGCCCCTCGAAAAGTCGTTGATTCGCGTCACTGTAAGCGACCAAAGGTTCTTACATAAGCCGAGGCATTTCTTACGGTGCGTCGTCCGACCAACGCCGGGTCAGATCACCGTAGGCATCAATGCGCCGATCGCGCATGAACGGCCAGCCGATACGTGACCGCTCAATCGCACTGCGATCTATGGTCGCGACGATTACCTCAGGCTTGTCTGAAGGTGCGTTGGCCACTATCTCGCCATCCGGCGCCGCAACGAAGCTCGAACCCCAGAACTCGATACCGCCATCGCCGTCAGGTTCCGGCTCGAAGCCGACCCGATTGACAGCAACGACGAAGCAGCCATTGGTGACGGCGTGGCTTCGTTGCACGAGTTCCCATGACGTCAGCTGCGAGTCGCCGTTATCGCTTTTCTCTTCTGGATGCCAACCGATGGCAGTCGGGTAAATCAGAATTTCGGCGCCCTGCATTGCCGTCAACCGCGCAGCTTCCGGATACCACTGATCCCAACAAATCAGGACCCCAATCGAACCGGCCGACGTCGCGAAACACTTAAACCCCAAATCACCCGGCGTGAAATAGAATTTCTCGTAATACCGGGGATCATCGGGGATATGCATTTTGCGGTACTTTCCAATGTAACCATTGGAATCGATAACGGCGGCGGTGTTGTGAAAAATCCCCGGCGCGCGGCGCTCAAATAGACTCGCAACAAGACAAACGCCTAGCTCTCTTGCGAGCGCAGCAAGGTCCTCGGTCGTCGGTCCGGGCACAGCCTCTGACAGCGAAAAATGGACGTCGGATTCGCTCTGGCAAAAGTACCGGCTTCGGTAGAGCTCGGGGAGGCAGATCAGTTGTGCGCCACGTTTAGCCGCTTCGCGAATTCCCCGCTCGGCAATTTGATCGTTGGCTTCGACTGAATCGGTCATCGCCATTTGGACGATTCCGAGTGTCAGGCTGCCAGTGATATCACTTGTACTCACTGATCTTCGTCATCTTCCGCTGGCACGCTGCAGTAGGTATTACTGCGGAAACAGGCCATGTATTGATCAAGAATCCGCATACCTTGCCGAGGACGAATATCGCCGGCGCGAATTCTGGCGCGCACCAGGTCACTCATCCGTCGATGCAGATCATTGGGGAAATACTGAACTTGCGCCAGCATGTCCTGCACAGCCGTCGCCGGTATGACCTTTTCAATCCAGAAATTGCCCGGCTCATCGGGATCAGCGTAAACGTGCGCTTCGGCAACACGCCCGAACAGATTATGCGCATCACCGACAATGTCTTCGTATGCGCCCATTAAGAAGAATCCGAGGTAATAAGGTTTACTCGAATCGAGTTCGTGCAAAGGCAGATAGCGATTATCTGCAAGACTGGAAACATAGTGGCTGACCTTGCCATCAGAATCGCAAGTTAGATCGATAAGCTCCGCCCTTCGCTCAGGCTTTTCGTCGAGACGAGCGATTGGCACGATCGGAAATGGTTGCCCGATCGCCCAGTGATCCAGCATCGATTGAAAGACAGAAAAATCGCATAAATACTGGTCGGTCAAGAGCCTCTCGAGCTCAGCGAGCTCGGGAATATTCTCATCGGAAAATTGCTCGAGCCTCTCGCAAATTGATGAGGCGACCAGCCAAAAAATGCTCTCTCCAATAGCCTGTTGCTCGAGATCGAGATAGCCGAGCGAAAACAGCGTTCTGACTTCGTCGAGCCGTTCGTTGGCATCGTGGTAAGCCTCGAGCAATTCATTTGCTGCACTGCAGGTATCGACGTACGACAGAATCTCTTGGAGCTGCCGCAACGGCTCAGCCGACTCCGCAGGTAGCTCGGGGACTTTGGAGCCCATCAGTTTTTGCTGTGCGCCGAGCACTGGCACGATTAGGACTGAATGATGAGCTGTCATGGCGCGCCCGGACTCTGTCACGAGTACTGGCGGCGGCACATCGTTCGACTGACAGACTTCGTTCACCGTGTAGACGATGGCGTTTGCATATTCCTGCAGGCTGTAATTGATTCCGGCATCTTCCTCGAAATGCCCCTTGTCGTAATTCACACCGAGCCCGCCGCCAAGATCGAGAAACTCGATACGGAAGCCCCGCTGCACAGTCTCGGCGTAGATTCGAGATATCTCTTTAGTCGCTTGCTTTAGAACTTGAATGTCTGCGATCTGCTACCGAT
>Ga0224508_10005222_pt1 | contig 10462 bp, 10 predicted proteins | sample SF_Jan12_sed_USG_4_FD_170157 | JGI IMG/M metagenome (GOLD analysis project Ga0224508, IMG submission 170157) | Sediment microbial communities from San Francisco Bay, California, United States - SF_Jan12_sed_USGS_21 | ecosystem: Environmental > Aquatic > Marine > Sediment | place: USA... | reverse complement strand
GGACTCGCGAAGTATGAAGGAACGCTGATCTTCGTGTCACATGACCGGTGGTTCGTCTCGGCCCTGGCCACCCGCATCGTCGAGATCAAACCCGAGGGGTTCGACGACTACCGCGGCACCTTCGAGGACTACATCGCCCACTGCGGCGACGACCACCTGGACTCCGATGCCGTGGTTCTCAAGGCACGGCGGGAGAAACGCAAGGAGAAGAAGGCTCGTGGCACAAACGACGGCGACCGTAAACGCCAACTTCGCCAGCTCGAACGCGATCGCGATCGACTTACCGGCGAGATCGAGCAAGCCGAAGCTCGCGTTCACGAGATCAACGAGACCTTTTGCGACCCGACGTTCTTCGAGAAGACTCCGCCCAAACAGGTCAACAAGCTCGAGCGCGAACAGAAGGACCTGGGCGTCAGGGTCGAGGAGCTGATGAAAGAGTGGGAGCGGGTCGAAGCCGAGATTGAGCTGCTAAACGGTTAGCGCCATACGGCACTGGCCGAGGGTTGCCAGGGAACGGCGCGAGCAAGGAGACCTTCGACGGTTTCACCGGTGCTTCCTACGCTCGCTCCACCAGCCCACGAGCGGCGGCAGCCAGCACAGGTTGGCGGCCATCGTCTCGAGCGCGGTGAGCACCTGGGTGCCGGGCTCAAAACCCAGGAGACGCGCCAGTGCCAGTCCGACCGGCACCACGAGGACGACGACGAGACCGGTCAGCATGACCGGGTGGGTAAGGTAGGCATTGACGGCGCGACCCAGGCTTGGTGACCGCGAGCGCAGAAAGAGAAACCCCGAGACTCCACCGCCGATCTGATCCGACATGGCATAGAAGAACGGGATGTAGAACCCGGGCACCCCGTAGACATCGACACCCATGAGGCGGCTCGTGCCATCGACCAGCCACGGGAAAGCCATCCCGGCGAGCTTGCCCCAGCCATAGGCCTGGGCCAGCGAAGCGGCCGCCCCGGAGAGATGGCGGCGCAGGGCGAAGAAGCCTTCGAGAAGACTCTCGCCTTCTCCGGTTACTGTCCTGACCGCCCACTGCCCGAGACCGCTGCGCCCGAGCCCCAGCCGGTCGAGAACAAACCCGAGCGCCAGTCCGCCGAGAAATCCGGCCGCCGTGTAGCGGGCGAGCTCGCCGAACTCCTCGACCGCGTCCTCGGTCAGCTCGGCGCTGGGATCTTCGGTCCTCTCGGTCTTTTCGGTCCCCTCGGTCGTTTCGCTCATTGGCGCAGGTTCTCGAGCAGCTTCGAGAGCGGCAGGGTGTTGAGCACATCGCCGGGTTCGAGCCAGGCGCGGCGGGCCTGATCGATCCCGTAGCGCATCGCGTCGAGGTCGCGCACGTGGTGGGCGTCGGTGCTGATCACGATCTTGACTCCCAGCTCACGCGCCCTCATGGCGTGGGTGTCACGCAAATCGAGCCGGCTGGGAAGAGCGTTGAGCTCTACGGCCACGCCTTCTTCGAATGCGCAGTCGAGAATTGCATCGAGATCGAAGTCCATCCCCGGACGCTGGTTGATCTTGCGCGCCGTCGGATGAGCAAGAACGTGCACCGCGGGGTGCCGTAGCGCTTTCAGAATACGCCGGGTCTGCTCGGCAGGAGCCAGATCGTACTGCGAGTGAACGGCCGCCACTACCAGATCGAGCTCGGCCATCGCGTCATCGGTCTGGTCGAGCGAGCCGTCGGGAAGTATGTCTACCTCCTGGCCCCGGAGAATGCGGATCTCGGGATGACGCTCCTCGACCGCCTCGATCTCCTGCCACTGCAACCTCAGCCGCTTGGCGTCGAGACCTCCGACGACACCCAGGTACGGGCTGTGGTCGGTCATCGCGATGTACTCATAGCCGCGCGCGGCAGCCGCCGTGACCATCTCCTCGATCGAGCTCTTGCCATCCGACCAGGTGGAGTGCATCTGCAGGTCTCCCCGGAGATCGGCAAGCTCGATCGGCCTTGGCAGGCGTTTCTCGGCTGCCGCCGCCATCTCACCTCGGTCCTCGCGCAGTTCGGGCGCGATCCAGGGCAAACCCAGGGCCCGATAGACGGCTTTCTCGGTCATCCCCGAAACAAACCGGCCCGAGCCCTGCGCATCTCGCTCCTCGCCGGTCGAGACCGAGGCTTCTTCTTCCGGTTCGAAAAGCCCGTACTCCGACAGATGAAACCCGCGCTCGAGGGCGCGTTGCCGCAGCTTGATGTTGTGCGGCTTGGAGCCGGTGAAATAGATGAGCGCGGCGCCATAGCTCCGGGCCGGCACCACGCGCAGATCCACCTGCAGGCCCTTCTCGAGGATCACCGTTGCCCGGGTGTCTCCAGCCAACCGTACCTCCGAGACCTCGGGATAGCTGACGAGGCAATCCATCACCGCTTCCGACCGCGGGGCAACAACCAGGATGTCCAGGTCTCCGACGGTTTCCCGTCGACGGCGAAAGCTGCCGGCGATCTCGACCCGCCGTACCCCGTCCGCCACAGCCAGCTGCTCGAGCAACGGAGCGGCCATACGATCCGCTTCGACCAGCTTGAACCGACCGCGGTGTCTTTGGTGTTGCGTCATCGCCCTGGCGAGTTGCAACTCAGTCTTGCGCCCGAAGCCGGAGAGCCCGGCGACGGTTCCGGCCTGCACCGCGGCAGCCAGGTCCTCGACGCTTTCGACCCCCAATTCCTTCCACAGCCGCGCCGCCTTCTTGGGTCCCAGCCCCGGGAGCGCCATGACCTCGACGAGACTCCGCGGCACCTCGGACCCGAGCTCGTCCAGCAGCCTCAGCTCCCCTGTCTCGACCAACTCCTCGACATGCGCCGCCATCTCGCGGCCGATGCTCGGGAGCTTTGTCAGGTCCTCCCCCGACGCGACTCTTTTTCGGAGCGGTGTCGTCTCCTCGCTCAGAACCCGCGCCGCATTGCGATAGGCACGAACCCGAAACGGATTCGCCTCCTGGAGCTGGAGCAAGTCGGCCACCTCCTCGAGCACCGCGACGATCCGTGCGTTCTCCATCTAGCAGCCCGTACTACATCAAGAGAACTGCGACCAGAGCCATGCACAAAAGCAGCACCCCGAGGACCAAATGGACCGCCAATGGCAGATAACCCAGCCCCCGGACCGGTTTGCGAATCTTGGTTCGAGCAAGACGGGCACACACCGCGGAAACCACCGCCATGCCCAGAGCCAAGAATTGCCAGAGAAAGAAGATCTCGGCGCGGTTGGCGCCCGGAGTGAACCCGCTTGCCGTCGTTTCGGCAGCCTTTTCGGGAAAGATCGCCAGAAAAACAGATAGCGCAAAGATCAGGCTCCAGACAAAAACCGCTGTCCGGACAAGATTCGCCGCGGTCTTCTCGGTCATTCGGAAGCCCGTCGTCGAGAACCTGGCCAGACTGTGAACAAACCGGTGTGGTGTCTCCTCCCGAGTCGCATGCCCTGGTGGACTTGCTCCCACCATTTCATCACTCCCGAAGATTACATTTCCAGCGGTCGGTTTGCGGAAATACTCCTCCGGGTCTTTGGGGTGACGCAATTTGGCATTCCATGGACGCTATGGGCCTTAATGTTCGCGAGAGAACCCTCGAATCCCGCGTGACCACCTGCTTTGCCGGAGTTGGCCTCTTTCTTGCGCTCTACGACGTCAACCCCATGAGAGACGCCCGACGCAAAGGACACCCCAACCTGCCACGGACCTGCGGACGCACGTCCGTCGTCGCCATATTTCTGGCTATGGCGTTGCTTTTCGTGCCGGGATCTATTTCCGCGCAACGCGATCTGCAGCCGTCGGAGCGGACAAAACAGATCCCAGGCGACTTGGCCCCAGACGAAGCCGCTGTTGCGCATCTCTATCTCGAGGTGCTCCCGGCGGTGGTCGCGGTCTACGGAGAACTCGACCTGGTCACCGACGAAGGCGTCGAGACGATGCGTGCCCACGGCAGCGGCGTAGTGGTCTCGGACCACGGCCGGGTTCTGACTGCGGCCCACCTCCTGCGTGGTCAAGACCGCGTACTGGTCGGCACCCAAGACGGGCTGGAGTACCCCACCACGACGATCTTCTTAGACGAAGACTCGGATCTGGCACTGCTGGAGATCTCCGAACCGGTCGCCGATCTTGCAACCGCCACTCTCGGAGACTCAGACTATCTGGCCGTCGGGCAGCGTGTGATGGTCATCGGCAGCCCCTTTGGCCTCGTGAACTCTCTTTCGGTGGGACGGATCAGCGGCTTCCGGCAGACCAACGACGAGTCCGGCCAGGCAACCGCCGAGTTCATCCAGACCGACGCGGCAATCAACATGGGAAACAGCGGCGGGCCGCTCTTTGACTCGGCCGGTCGCCTGGTCGCGATCGCATCGAGCTACTGGACGACTGCGGGCGGCTCGGCGGGGATCGGTTTCGCGGTGACCATCAACACGGCCACCGAACTGCTCGAACACTCGACCCGAACCGCCGCCCCCGCCCGTCCGTCGCCCGAAGCAACCCGCGCCAGCCCGAATCGGGGCGTGTTCGAAGCCGCCCCCGCCGCCTACGCCCCGGTTGGTAGCTCCGGCTAGCCCTTTTTGCACTCTGGGTGCTAACCAATCGTCCGGGCCTGCGTCTAATGTAGGTGAATGCCAGCATTAGCGCCCGCCGCCCCCCCAACCGATTCAGAACTGATCGAGGAGATCCTCGGCGGCCGGCTCGACGCCTATGACGAGCTGATGGGCCGTTACGAACGGCACGTCTACAAGACCTCTTGGGGCTTCGGTGGTAGCCACGAAAACGCGATGGATCTCTCCCAGGCGGTCTTCCTCAAGGCCTATCGGCGGCTGGGCAGCTTCGAGGGACGGAGTGGCTTCAAGACCTGGCTGATGAAGATCGCGTACAACGAAGGGGTGAGCTGGTTACGGTCGAACCGCCGCCACGTACAAGGCCGGGAATCTTTCGAAGGCGACTTCGGAAAGCTCGCCGCGGCCCCGTCGACCCCCGACCAGGAGATGCAGCAGCTGCAGAAGGAGCAGCAGCGGATTCTTCTGGGTGGTCTCGGACGGCTGAGCCGCCGTTATCGCACGGCCCTTGTCTTGCGCTATCTCCATGGCCTCTCCGTTCGTGAGGTGGCATCGGTTCTCGAGTGCAGCGAAGGGACGGCAAAAAACGTCCTCTTCCGGGGAGTTCGAAACCTGAGAAAGGAGGTCGTCCGGGCTTGAGCCCCGATCACCAGAGAGATCAGGACGACCGAAAGGACAAAACAATCATGCCGGAATGCGTCGATAGTCAGAAGCTCATCGAGAGGCTGCTCGAAACCAACGAGATCGGTGACCTCGAAGGACACGTGGCCGGTTGCCCGGTCTGCAGCGAACTCTACGAGGTCCACCGCCAACTCGCCGGAGTCGACCTGAAGTCGGTCGAGCCGGCCGACGCCGATCTCCTGGAGCTGCGCCGGGGCGTACTCCGAAAGGTACGGAACGAGCCGGCCCGGGAACGTGGATGGGGCCCGATTTCAGCCTTCTTCGCAAGACCGGCCTTTGCGGCCGCCCTCGCAGCGGTCCTTCTGGTCGTTGGGTTCTTTGTGGGAGTCGGCGGCCCGCGTGGAATGCAGAGTCCGTCCGCTCCCAAGGAGACTCTCACCGAAGGGATCGAGCTCGCTGCATCGCAAAGCCATCGGTTGGCGGAATCCGAGAACTCTCCTTACCTCTACTCGAACGTGCAGGTGAAGGAGCTCGATAGCGACACCATCGCTTTGAGCTTTGACGTCTCCACTCACCTGGACCTGATCCGCCAGAAGGATGATCCGTTGGTGACCGAGGTCCTGGTGCAGTCGCTGGTCAACCGATCGCCCCTGGACACCCGGCTCGAGGCGATCTCGCTTGCACCCTCGCTCGAACCCAAGGTGCAGGACGCGTTGATCGCTGCACTGCTCGAAGACGACAACCTCGCCGTTCGACTCAAGGCTCTCGACAGGCTCGCTGCAGACCCAAGCGAACCGCAGGTCCGGGCGGCTTTTCTAGATGTTCTCAAACGCGAGGAGTCCGTTCAGCTACGGCTCCTGGCGATCGACAACCTGACCGCCGGTCAGGTGCCACCCGAGGCGCTGACCGCGGCGCTGGCAGAGGGCCGACCCGAACCGGGAACCGCCATCGCGGCGCGCGCCCGAACGTATCTGGCCGACTTCTAATCGAGCAATGGAAGGAAGCGCCAAGGCGCTCCAGGAGGAATACACATGAATGCAAAAAGAACAACCGTCCTGATCGCCCTGTTGGCGTTCCTCGCCGGCCCCGGCTTCCTATCGGCCGATGTCCGGGAAGAAGAGATCGAAGCGACGCCCGGCGAGCTTCTCCGGGTCGAGATGGCCACCGGCGGCTCGGTACAAGTCGTCGGCTGGGACCGCAACCTGGTCTCGGTGGAATCCGAGGCAACCGGCCGCGACCGCGACAAACAGACGGTCGAAGTGAGGCGGACATCCAACGGTGTCCTGGTCAAGACCGAGACCATCGGCAAGGGAAACCACCACAAGTCCGGGTTCGAGATCTCGATTCGCGTGCCACGGCGGTTCAATGTCGAGATCGAGTCGATGGGCGGAGACATCTCGGTCGAGGATGTCGAGGGAAAGATCGGCGGCGAGACCATGGGTGGCGATCTCGACCTGTCGAACCTGACCGGGGTGCTGAAGCTCTCGACCATGGGTGGCGACATTGAGCTGACCGACTCGCGGGTCGACGGCGAGGTGAGCACCATGGGCGGCGATGTGATGCTCGAAAACGTCATCGGCGACGTGAATGGTTCATCGATGGGCGGCGACGTGAGCTATAAGAACGTGACGCGCCCGGACGGCTCCTCGACCGGTCAGGCGGTTACCATCACCACGATGGGGGGAGATATCGAACTCGGCGAAGCCATGTCGGGCGCCACATTGGAGACGATGGGCGGGGACATCGAACTGGCTCGAGCGGCGGTCTTTGTCGATGCGGAGACCATGGGTGGTGACATCGTGCTGGGAAGCGTCGATGGCCGGGTCACCGCCAACACCATGGGCGGCGACGTCGAGGTCACCGTTGTCGGAGACCCCCAGGCGGCGGATCGCGATATCGAGATCGACTCCAAGGGCGGCGACATCCACCTCACCGTGCCGCGAAACTTCTCGATGGAGGTGGACATCGAGATCGCCTATACAAAAGGCCGCAGCGACAAGTACGAGATCATCTCAGATGCCGAGCTCGAGATCAGCGAGTCGGATAGCTGGACCAAGACCTTCGGGTCACCACGCAAGATCATCTCAGCCGGCGGTAGCTTCAACGGCGGCGGCAACGACGTCAAGATCCGCACGATCAACGGCGATGTGTACCTGAAGTACGCCAACTGATGCGATCGGGCACCGCTGCCGGCGCGATCGCGATTCGGGGACAGTCCTCCTTGCTCAACTCGGGGACTGTCCCCTTTTCTTAGTGTAGAGCGCGTTGACCACGACTCGCCGGCCTTTCTCGAGCGGAACCCTCACCGTGTTGGTGGGCACAACGGGCTCGAGATCGAACCGCGCGACCTCGGAGTCGAGCGTCGGCGCGTCCACCAAGAAGGTGCGGCCCGACGAGAAGCCGCTGTAGACGTGTTCTTCTCCCGGCACCGGCTGTGTGCCCTTGCCGTGAAGATCCGTTTCGGGGTGGAAGACGGAGACCAGGAGCCTGCCACCTGGTTTGAGAACCCGAACGGTCTCGGAGAGCGCGCCGTCCCACTCCTCTCGGCTAGACGCACAGTGGTAGAGACCGAGCGCAACGACCAGGTTAAACACGTCTGCGGTGAAGTCGCCCAGTTCGTCCATCCTTCCGCGACGCACTCGCCGCGACGCTTCCTTCTCGCCCAGAATCTCCGCCACACGTTGACGGGTGCGAGCGATCATCGCCCGGGACGCATCCCGAGCGTGAACATCAAACCCACGTTTGGCCAGCACCACCGTGTTGCGACCGCCGGCGCAGCCAAGATCGAGGATCCTCCAGCGGCTCGCGTCTGTAAGACCGTCCATCAGCTCGAGCAACCTGAGATCCGGATCGCGGGCAGCGAACCTCTCGACCGAGTCGGGCTTTTCCCACACCGAATCATTCTGGTTTGCAGCCGTGGCCATCCCGAGAAACTACCACCGCCAGACGTCTTCGACCGCCCACCCGCAGTGGGGTGCGCAGAACCGCCCACCCGCACGGTTCGCTTCCAGGAGAGTCCTGCTACCCTGATGATTCATGGGAATCTTGCCGCTCGCGCTGGCTCTCGGCGTCCTGCTCGCTGCTCCCGGTCCGATAGGGGCCGAGGAGAAGGCTTCTCAAAGTCCACCCCCGCGCGGCCGGATCCTCTACCGTCTCCATTGCAGCTCATGTCATGGAGTATCCGGTGCCGGAGACGGCACCATCGCTGACGATCTCAGGGTCGAGCCCGCAGATCTGACCCGAATAGCCAAGAGGCGTGAGGGGGATTTCCCTCGGGATGAGATCGCGCAGATCATCGATGGACGAATCGACATTGGAACCCACGGAACCCGTGAGATGCCGATCTGGGGTCTTTCTCTCCGGGACCTCGGTCGCGGCGACGACCAAGAGGTGGAGGTCGAATCTCAAATCAACCTGCTGGTCGATTACCTCGCCTCGATTCAGGAGCCGCCGCTCGAGAACACCCCCGCGTTCTAGCCGCTCACAGCGACGGCCAACAGAACGAGTTAGACGCCGGAAATGTCCGGAGATGCAAGGCTTGCGACCGAGGTCGACACAGGCGTACTCGAAGTACGCCGAGGAGGCCGCAGGGAGCGTAACGCAGCAGATTCGGCCCTTTCAGGCGTCTACTTGACCGGGATCCCGAGCCGTCGCTTGAGTTCCCTGAGGTGTCGGCGACTGACCACGGCGCGCTGGCCGTCCGCCAGTTCGACATGGTTGATGTCGTCCTCTCGCTTGAGCGCGCGAATCGCATCGAGGCTCACCAGTTCGCTCCGATGAGTGCGGACAAACCCCACGTCAGCGAGCCGTTCCTCGAGCGAGGTGATGCTCTCGTCGAGAAGATAGTCGTGACCCTCGTGGCGGAATACCGTGTAGCGGTCCTGGGCGTGAAATCGCGAGATGGTCCTCGGGTCGAACACGCGGATAGTGTCCCCGCGCCTTGCCGTGATGCGGCGCGGTTCGTCCCGGCCGACGATTCGCTCGAGCAGCCGCTCGAGATCCGGCGTTTCTCGCCTCGCCGCCCGGCGCTCGAGCTTGCGAATCGCTGTTTCGAGACGTTCGGCCTCGACCGGCTTCAAAAGATAATCCACTGCGGAAGTCTCGAAGGCCTCGACCGCGTACTCGTCATAGGCCGTCGTAAAGATCACCCGCGTGCTCTCGGGCAATCGGCGCGCGAGCTCGAGACCGTCCATCTCGGGCATCCGAATGTCGAGAAACGCCACGTCGGGCTCGAGCTCCACGATCCGCTCGAGCGCCTCCTTGCCGTCGGCTGCCTCGCCCACCACCTCGAGCCCTTCGATCCGCCCGAGCATTCGCTTGAGGCGATTCCGCGCCACCCGCTCGTCATCGACGACCAGAACCTTCACGCGATCTCCGATGCCGCCGATCCCGCCTCGGATTTGTCCGAGGCCCCGGCGTCTTCTCCTCTCGCCACACCTTCGAGCGGCAATCGGACCGTGACCCTGCAGCCACCGGCTGCGGGCGACTCGGTTTCGAGTGCCGCCTGGTCACCGTACACCATCGCCAGGCGCTGACGCAGATCGTCGAGAGCCGTCCCGCTTCCTTTGTGCTCCGAGTTTCCCAAACCCGGACCATCGTCCTCGACGGCCAATTGCAGGCTCAGGCCCTCCCGTTTTGCGCGAACAACCAGCTTCCCTCCGGAGGCGCGGGGCGCCACCGCGTGAAGCACCGCGTTCTCTACCAACGGCTGGAGCAACAAGGGTGGAACGAGGAGACTCTCGACCCCCGGTTCGACCTCGACCTCGGCGCGCAGCCGCTCGCCGAGCCGGATCCGCTCGACCTCCAAGTAATCGGTGACGGCTTTGAGCTCCTGTTCAAGCCTCACCCATTCGGTCTTCGACCCGTCCAGCGAGTAACGGAACAGACCGGAGAGTTTTTCGAGCACCTTCTCCGCCCCGTGCGGATCTTCCTCGATCAGACCGGCGACGGTATTGAGGCTGTTGAATAGGAAGTGCGGATTGGTTCGCGCCTGGAGCGCTTCGAGCTGCGCCTTAAGCGCCTCTTTTTGCGCCTGCTGGGCCACCAACTCCGTGGCACGCGCCCTTTCGCGCAGTTTCTCGAAGGAGACCACGGTGACCACAATCACCGTCGCCACGACCAGACCGATTCGAAACACGTCGGGGCGCATGTCGGTCGTCGACGCGCCGCCGATCGCATCGATGATCCGGATAGCGACCTCGACACCGAAGCCGACTCCGGTGACCACGATCAGCACATGGCTCGCGTAGTAGGCCAGGCGCCCAGGGAAGTGTTCGAGGATCGGTTTCTGGGCAAACCGGTAGAGGTTGGAGAGGCTCATCCCGATC
>Ga0224508_10005221_pt1 | contig 10464 bp, 8 predicted proteins | sample SF_Jan12_sed_USG_4_FD_170157 | JGI IMG/M metagenome (GOLD analysis project Ga0224508, IMG submission 170157) | Sediment microbial communities from San Francisco Bay, California, United States - SF_Jan12_sed_USGS_21 | ecosystem: Environmental > Aquatic > Marine > Sediment | place: USA: California... | reverse complement strand
CGGCCCGTCGGCACCGTCCGGCCACGTTCGTTCGACGTCGTTCATGAACAGGAATTCGCCGTTGCCGACCCAAACACCGTCGCCGCCGAAAGCCAGCGAATAGCCGTAGAGACCCCAGAGAACCGTCATCAAGCCCATCAAGAACACGCACTGCATCATCACGCCCAACACGTTCTTCTTGCGGACCAGGCCGCTATAGAAAAGCGCCAGCCCCGGGGCCGTCATGAACAGCACCAGCGCACAGCACGTCAGCATCCAGGCGTTATTGCCCGCCAGCGCCGCCGCATCCGCGGCTGCTTGTACGGACTCCAGCGTCAGGGCCTCTTCCTCCTCCTCTTCCTCGTCCGGCTCGTCCGGTGCCTGCTCGTCTACGACTACCTCGTCGACCACCACTTCCGTGGTCTCTTCGCCGGTGGCTGCTTCGTCGCCCGGCTGGGCGAACGCAGGCCCGCCGCACCAGAGGAACAACACCGCCCCACAACACACGATTGCCATCAGTTTGCGTAACTTCATGGTAAACCCCCGCGTTCGATGCGTATTGATTCGAACAGAAAGAAAGACGGCGGCACCGGTGGCCGCTACTGCCCGCCCCAAGAAACGACTGGCGATCCATCACGGACCTTGCCAATCGACCGAGGGCCGACCGTGCCTGAGCAAGGCCGCAATACTATGTACGATGGCTAACAGGCTAACCGGCCATCCGGCCGTCGTAAAGGTGCGCCGGGCGATTTTCCCCAAAAAAAAGCGGGTGTGGCCGTTCAGCCGTCGCCCGTCTGCCACGGTACATCACCATGGCCCGACTCGGCGTTGGCCACGCGGGCCAGCACGAACAGCAGGTCCGCCAGCCGGTTGAGATAGACGACCAGCAAGCCCATGTCTGGTGGGTCCGATTCGCGCCGCGCCAAACTGATGACCCGCCGCTCCGCTCGGCGGCAGACCGTACGCGCCAGGTGCAAGTGGGCGGCCAGGGGGCTGCCGGCCGGCAGGATAAATTGTTTCAGGGCAGTCAGACGCTGGTCGTAGCAGTCAATGTCGGCCTCCAGGGCGGCGATGTGCGGCGGGGCGATGCACGGGTTTGGCTGCCGGGACGCAGTGCCCGGTGTCGCCAGCTGTGCGCCGATCACAAACAGCTCGTTCTGGACTCGCTCTAACAGCGGACTCAGCGGGCCGGCGTCGCCTGTACTGCGGGCCACGCCCAGCACGGCATTCAGCTCGTCGACCGTCCCGTACGCTTCGATCCGCGCGTCGTCTTTCCAGGCCCGCCCGCCGCCGATCAGCCCGGTCTGCCCATCGTCGCCCGTCTTGGTGTAGATTTTTGCCATGGTGGTTGTTGCCGTGGCTGCGTCGCCAGCCGGTCCGCGGTGCTCTATAATAGGTTGGTATCCTACCATAGACGACCACCCTCCTTGAAAGAAGCGGCAGGCTGCCCGCCGCGGGTTCGATTCACCATTGCGTAAGTTCATCAAGTTTTCGCGTTGTTTTTTCCTGCAAGGGGGTCCTCCCCTGCCGGGGTTTCTGTTCTGGATTGCGCTCTGGTGCGCGGCGACCGGGCAGGCAGCGGGCGACGACGAAAAGGGAGTCGAAGGCCGATTCCTCAGCAACGTCCGCCAGGTAACTTCTGATTTTGTCAAAGCGGGCGAGGGCTATTTTTCGCCCGATGGAGAAACGATCGTTTTCCAAGCGGTGCCGCAGGGGTACCCCTTTTACCAGATCTACACGCAGTCGCTGGCCAGCAACGAAAAACCGCGGCGGATCAGTACGGGACGCGGCCGCACAACCTGCGCGTACTTTCACCCGGACGGGCGGCAGATAATCTTTGCCTCCGGCCACCTCGACCCGCAGATCTCCGACACGGAGGCGGCCGCCGTACGCGAGCAGGAGGAAGACCGCAAGAGCGGCCGGCGGCGGAGGTACAAATGGGTGTTCGATCCGCACATGGAGATTTTTCGAGCGGATTTAAAGAGCGGCGATCTGGTACGCCTGACCGAATCACCCGGATACGACGCGGAATGTGCCTACTCGCCCGACGGCAAACAGATCGTTTTTTGCAGCGACCGCGACGGGGATCCGGACCTGTATATCATGCAGGCGGACGGCAGCCAGCTGCGGCAGTTGACCAATACCGCGGGCTACGACGGCGGGCCTTTCTTTTCGCCCGACGGCAACTGGGTGATTTTTCGCAGTGACCGCAAAGTCAAAGACCAGCTGCAGATCCACGCCATCGGTGTCGACGGCAAACACGAAGTGGCTCTAACGGATAACATGGGTGTGAACTGGGCGCCTTACTGGCACCCCACGCAACCCTATATCATTTGGTGCGGAGCGGATCATTCGGACGCCCGGGCTCGGCCCAATTACGATCTGTGGCTGATGAAGTACCGTCTGCAGGAGGGACGGCTGCTGAAGGGTCCCGTGACGCGTGTCACCGATCATCCGTCGGCGGATGTATTGCCGGTGTTTTCACCCGACGGCAGCCGGCTGATGTGGACCAGCAACCGTACCGCGGACCGCAGCAGCCAGCTGTGGATCGCCGACTTCGCCCTGCCCGCATCGTAGGGATTGCACCGAGTGGACACGTGCAGATGCGTGTAGATAAACGTTGAAATGGTCAGGACCGCGACCATGGCCACGGCACAGCCCCTAGCGACCCTGAAATACCAGCCGGGTGGGATGGCCGAAGTGCTACAATTTCTCAAGCGGACACGCAGCGAATTGCGTCAGTTACGGATGGTGCGCGTCTGGCCGGACCGGCTGCAGGTGTTTGACGTGAACCAGGACTTCTTCGAGATCCAGGGGTTAGGCTACGGTGACCCCGACGTGGTCGAGGCCCTGGACGTGGTGGCGGCGGCTTACAAACGAGAGCAGATCCACGAACCGGTGGAGCAAGACTACAAGGAATTCAAGACGGGACGCCGCTATCCCTGGGCAGCTGACCGGGTGATGTAAAATGAGGGAATGCGTTGGGAACGATGCGGTACTGCCGCCGACCAGCCGATTAACAGCACATCCCGGAGGTTATGATGCAACAAGTAAAAATCTTTGAGTGCCTGGAAAACGAGATCAAGTCGCTGGAAGAGGAGATCAACCAGTGGCTGCGCGACTCCGGTGCCAGGATCATTAGCATCACGGGCAACATTGCTCCACAGGGTGCCACCAGCCAGCCCAAAGCGCGGCCGGCGCCCTCGGACGTGTTGCTGATCGTTTTGTACGAGCTGTCTGGATAGACGAGGAAGTGTAGAGCAATTGTCCCAATTGCTTTGCGAAATAATTGGGACAATTGTTCTACAATGATAGAGACGAGTAAGGGGTCGGGAGTCTTTTTCGGACAGCGGGATTGGTCGTTGTGATAACGGGTCGTTCGGTCCGAAAAAGACTCCCGACCCCGTTTGCGTAGCCATCAACTAAAACGGGAACAAATTTGCCGGCGTGTTAGAATGGAAATTGAATAACCAAGGTTTTGCTACGATGAGGTTTGACCGATGAGAAAATTGTTGATGATGCTGACCCTGCTGGGAGTGCTCGGTTTCACGGCGGCCGCACTCGCCGCAGACCAGCCGCAGGCGGAAAAAAACGCGAAGCCGCAGGCGGAAAAAAAGGACACAGAAAAAACGGAAGACAAGTCGGATTCGAAGGCGGAATCCAAAGAGCAGGCTGACAAGGGCGACCAGCCGGCGACGTTCAAGGTCGAGCAAAAGCCGCTCAAGATCGAAGTCACGTTGGACGGTATCTTCGAGGCGGAGCAGACGCGGGAAATCGCGGTCCGCATGGACGAATGGAATCAGCTGACCGTGGATTGGGCCATCGAGCACGGTCGGCGGGTAAAGAAGGGTGCCGAACTTTTGCGTTTTGACACCCGCAAAATCGATATCGCGCGGGCGGACCTGGAAACCGAGCTGGAGTCCGCCAAGCTGGCGCTGCAGAAGACGGAGGCTTCGCTGGAACTGTTGGAAAAGTCGGTGCCCGAGTCCCTGGCCGCCGCTCGTCGAACTGCCAGCGAGTCCAGCGAGAATTTAGAACGCTTCCATCAGCGCGAAAAGGCTGACATGATCAAGGACGTGGAACAGAATTTGAAACAGACGAAAAGGGCTTTGTCCTACCAACAGGAAGAGCTGAAACAGTTGGAGAGAATGTACAAGGCCGACGACCTGACGGAAGAGACCGAGGAGATCGTGCTGATTCGCGCTCGTCACCGGGTACAGGCCTTCGAATACATGCTGGAAAAAGCGCGGAAGCGGAAGGAACTTTTTCATGCGGTAACGCTGCCGCGCTACGAAGCCAACCTGATGCAGGTTGCCACCCAAACAAAGTTGGGCCTCGAAAAAGCCGAAGATACGTTGCCGGCCACGCTGACCGAGACCCGCTTGTCGCTGGAAAAGATGCAGACCGATTTGCGTCGCAAAAAAGAGAAACTGAGGCGGTTGCGTCGGGACCGTGATGAATTTACCGTCGTGGCGCCGGCGGACGGCATCGTGTATTACGGGCAGGCCGTGCGCGGCAAGTGGCCCAGTGTCACCACGGTCGCCAAGATGCTGAGCCGCGGAGCCGCGGTCAAGCCGAAACAGGTGGTGATGACCATCGTGAAGAACGACGACTTGTTCGTGCGATCGACCGTCGATGAAAAACAATTGCACCAGGTCAAGCGGGGTGCTAAAGCGACCGTCGCCCCGGCCGCTTTTCCGAAGTTGAAGTTAAAAGGCAGGGTCGATCGTGTCTCGTCGATACCGATCGCACCCGGCAAGTTCGGGGCGGACATCAGCCTGGCCGACACACGGCAGATCAATGCCGGCATGGGCTGCAAGGTCGCCATCCTGGTGGCCAAGAACAAGAAGGCGATCATGGTCCCCAGTTCGGCGGTCAAACAGGGCGAGGACGGTGAAAAAGGTTATGTGTACATCGTGAAGGCTAACGACCGGCGGAAGAAGAAAACCGTGCGCATCGGCCATACCCAGGATGACAACCTGGAAATTGTCAGCGGCTTGAAGGCGGGCGACACAATATTGAAAAAGAACCCCGACCAGTAATTCGAGGTGTAGCTGGATTCGCAAGAATTCAGAAATCTCTTCTCAACCGTCTGAATTCTTGCGAATCCAGCTACGAATGCGGGGCGAATCATGATCAAATCCGCTCAAGTACTAATGGCACTTGTTGCCGTAGCCCTAACATTTTCGCTCGCCACACGCGCCTCCGCCGACGAACCGCCGCAGACCGGCGCCGAAGGCGTGAACCGGGTTTTTCCGATACCGCGACCCGAGCCCGTCGATCCGCCAGGCGCGGCGGAATTGGAAGCCTCGCTGACCCGCGGCATCGATTTCCTGCTCAGCGTCCAGACCAAAAACGGCGCCTGGGGCAGCCCGCGGCGGACGAAAGGCCTGGATATCTACGCACCCGTTCCCGGTGCGCATCATGCATTTCGAGCGGCAACCACTGGGTTATGCCTAAAGGCGCTGGTTGAAAGCGGCGACAGCCGACCGGAGGTCCAGCAGGCAATCGAGCGCGGCCAGGCGTGGTGGCTGGAGAACGGCGCGCGTGTACGTCGAGCGAATGAAACGGCGCTCTATAACGTGTGGGCCCACGCGTACGGAATCCGCGCACTGTTGAAACTGCAGACCCGTGCCTGCGACGATCAAGAGAAAGTACAGCAGATCAAGCAGGCGATTGAGCAGCAGATCCAGATGCTGGATCGCTACGAATCGGTTAACGGCGGTTGGGGCTATTACGATTTTGCGCATCACCTGCAGAAGCCGGCCAGTATTCCGACCAGCTTTACGACCGCCACGTGCCTGATCGCACTGCTGGAGGCACGCCAGGCGGGCTACAAAGTGCAGGAGCGTACGATTGAGCGGGCGGTGGCGACCATCAACCGCCAGCGGAAGGTGGACTTCAGTTATCTGTACAGCGGGAGTCTCCGCTGGTACCCGATGTACGGCATCAACCGGCCGGCCGGCAGTCTGGGACGCAGCCAGGTCTGCAATCTGGCTCTGCGAATGTCGGACGACAAGCGCGTGACGGATCAGGTACTGATCGACTGGCTGGACCGACTGTTTTCCCGCAATATCTGGCTGGAGATCGGCCGCAAACGACCGATACCGCACGAGGCACACTTTGCCGTGGCCGGCTATTTCTTTTACTACGGCCACTACTACGCGTCGTTGTGCATCGAGCAATTGCCCACCGATCAGCAGCCGCGCTATCAGGCGCTGATGGCGAAACTGCTGCTGAACCTCCAGGAAAAAGACGGATCATGGTGGGACTTTCCCCTGTACGATTATCACCAACCGTACGGGACGGCCATGGCAGTCATGTCCCTGGTCCGCTGCCGCGCCGCAGAAAAGTAGGCCGCGAACAAGCGAAGCGCAGTTCCGGCGCGGCGGGATTCCGGCAACCTCGGGACCGAGCACCCCGGCTGATTGAGGACGCGTTCCGCATAGGGGTATGGCGGTCGAACCAAGCTTCTGCCTGAATCAGCCGGGGTGCTGCGCGGGCGCCAAGCGAGAGCGTTCGGATTACAGAATACAGAACAAGGAATTGAGAACGCAGAATGTTACTTACTTCTCAATTCTTCATTCCTTGTTCTGCACTCTCTATTCAAGGGCGCCAGCGAGCGAAAACTTGCCGAGACATACAACCCGCACATGTACCAACTCCCAGGGACGCCTGCGTCTTACATTCCGTCCAGCAGCCGCTGTACGCCTTGCTCCATCTCGTGGGTCAACCCAGCGGCCGCGCCTTTTGCTTTGCGATCGCTGGGCACCGGGATGGGGGGCCCGAACTCAACCATGGCCCTGCGCCGGCCGCGAATCGCGGCGCTGTACACGCCCAGGACGTCCTCTTCGAACTTGTCCAGCGTTTCTGCCATCCGCTCGATCGTCGGTCGCTCTTGTACGTAATCACCCGGATAGCTGAACAGTTGCACGACCAGGAATAAATCGTCCAGGTCGTGCTGGAATGCCTTCCGTCCCGGATCGTCTGCCGGTAGTTCGGCCAGTTGCTGCAGGGCGTGTCGCCGCAGCGCTTTGACCCGTGCGGGGATCTGATTGTCCGCCGCGCCGATCTCGTACCGCTGTTCGATTTGGTTGAGGATATGGTTTGCCAGGGTGTCGGTCCGTTGCGGCAGCGGTCCGGCGCAGGTGTGGCCCAGGAACTCCAGTTCTTTCAGCGCCATGGCGCCTTCGGCAAATCGATAGATACGTTCCGGCAGTGTCAGGTCCGGCCGCGGCCGCCAGAAGATTTCTTGCTCTAACCGATCCATCAAGGCCAGCAGGTTGTCCGTCGGGTCGTCGACGTATTCGTATTTGATGCCGCAGGGAATGCAGACGACATCGCGGTCGGCGCGTTTGGCGGCCGACAAGGCGATCGTGGCAGCACCCTCGCGAAACGGCGTTACCCGCTCGTTGATGTGATACACCTCGCCCTCGGGGAAAATGACCAGCGGCTGGGGCCGTTTTTGCAGAATCTCGGTCGCCTGCCGAAAGGCCTTCAAGTCGGTCCCCTCCCGATCCACGCTAAAACATCCGTGTCCTTGCAGGATCCACTGCCCGATCCGCGTCCGCTGAAAAAAGACTTGCCAGGCGGTCATGAAGTAGAAGGGGCAGCCGACCTGGTCGGACGCGTTGTACATAATGTGGGCGTCGGCGTGGCCCGAGTGATTGGGTGTGATCAGGATGCCTTGGCCGGCATCGATCGCCGCGCGCAAATGATCTAGCTGGCGGACTTTGACGTCGATCAATTGCTGCTCGCGATGCTGCATCCGCTTGCGTAGCGGCCGCCACAGCCAGATCCAGAAAGGATGCAATTTCGGCGACCACCAGCGGGGCGGCATTTGCTGGGCGTAGCGATTCATGGCTGCATGGTAATCCAAGCGGCTGGGCAGGCCCAGGCATGATAGCCCCTGGCCTGATAGCCCCCGGCCTGATAGCCCCCGACCTGATAGCACTGCGGCTGTCATCTCTCTTTTGTCGCGTTCAACCAGTCTGTATTATGTGCGGCGTATGTCCGACTACCGAATAGAACGTGATTCGATGGGCGAAGTGCAGGTGCCGGCCCAGGCCTACTACGGCGCGCAGACTCAGCGTGCCGTGCTGAATTTTCCGATCTCAGGATGGCCGCTGCCGCCCGCGCTGATCCATGCCATCGGGCAAGTAAAACACGCGGCCGCAGTTGCCAATCGCGATTTGGGAAAACTGACCGGCAGCGGCAAAAAGCCTTTGAATGCCGAGCAAGTGGAGGCGTTGCTGGCGGCCTGCGGCGAAGTGGCTGAGGGAAAGCTGGACGACCAGTTTCCCATCGACGTCTTTCAAACGGGCTCGGGCACGTCCAGCAACATGAACGCCAATGAGGTGATCAGCAATCGAGCCATCGAATTGACAGGTGGTGACAGGTTTGCCGCGGACAAGCCGATCCATCCCAACGACCACGTCAACATGGGGCAGAGTACCAACGACATGTTCCCCACGGCGATTCACGTGGCGGTGGCCTCTGAAGTCGGCCAGCGACTGATTCCGGCGCTGGAACGGTTCGGGCAGGTGCTGGCCGAAAAGGCGTCCCGCTGGGACAAGGTGATCAAGATCGGCCGCACACATCTGGCCGATGCGACGCCGTTGCGGTTAGGCCAGGAGATCGGCGGGTTCGCCCGGCAGTTGGAACTGTCCGTTCAGCGGGCCCAAGGGGCCCTGGAGGCGGTCGTCGAATTGCCGGTCGGCGGGACGGCTGTGGGCAGCGGCATCAACACTCACCCGGAATTCGGCGCGCGGGTTTCCGCAGTGCTGGCCGAGGAAACCGGCATTCCGTTCGTGGAGGCCGCCAACCATTTCGAAGCCAACGCTCAACGGGACGCCCTGGTCGAATGCCACGGCAGCCTGCGCACGATCGCGGTGACCTTGATGAACGTGGCCAACAATATTCGGTGGTTGGGTTCGGGTCCGCGGTGCGGTTTTTACGAGCTGAAACTGCCCGATCTGCAGCCGGGAAGTTCGATCATGCCGGGCAAGGTCAATCCGGTGATGTGCGAGAGCCTGATGCAGGTGGCGGCGCGGGTCATGGGTAACGATCAGACGGTGGCCGTCTGCGGGGCCAGCGGCGGGCAGTTCCAGTTGAACATCATGATGCCGGTGATGGGCCACACGACGCTGGAGAGCGTCACGCTGATGGCCCAGGCGACCGAGGCTTTTGTCAATTTCTGTGCCGCGGATATGGAGGCCAATGTGGAGGCCTGCGAGGCGGCGGTGGAAAAGAGTCTTTCGATGGTCACCAGCCTGAACCCCTATATCGGTTATGAAAAGGCAGCGGCCCTGGCCAAGGAAGCCTTCCGAACGGGCAAGACGATTCGCGAGCTGTGCCGCGAACAGCAGGTTCTGCCTGACCAGCAGTTGGACGAAGCGCTGGACGCGATGCGGATGACTGAGCCGCACGAATAAGCGCCACATCGAAATGAGAAGGAGATCGGATCGATGCCGCGAGGTCTAACGATCATACTGTTTCTGACGTTGGCGATTGGCTTGCCGATCGTCGTTTCCCCGCCCGTGTCGACGGCTGAGGAAAAGGCATTGCAGCCGGTGAAAGCGTCGACGGGCCCGAAGGCACTGATCAAATCCGCCTACGTCAAGTCCAAGACCGCTCGTAACCAGCGCGATTTCGCCGAGATCGTTTACTTGCTGAACCGTGCCCTGCGCAGCGACGGGCTGTTGCCGTCCCATCAGAAGTACGCCAGCGGGTTAAAGGGCTGGGCGCATAATCGTTTGGGCGAACAGCTGGTGGAACGCGGCCGCGAAGCGGCTGCCTTGGGACAATTTGAACTGGCCGTGAAGTTGAACGGCGATCACTGGAAGGCTCGCCACAATCGTGGCGTTAGCTATGCGATCGCCGGCCAGCACGGACAGGCGCTGGCTGATTTCAAGGCAGTCATCCGAATCCGGCCTGATTTTGCCAATGGTTGGTTCAATCGTGGTGAGGTCTATCTGGAGCAGGGCGACCTGGAGGCGGCGATCGCCGATTATTCCGAAGCGATTCGCCTGGCGCCGTCCGATGCAGCGTTCTACCATGCTCGTGCCACAGCGCTGGCCCGCGGCGGCAAGATCGAGCGTGCGGCGGACGACCTGGATCGCGCTTTGCGCATTAAACCCGACTTTGTCGCGGCCTTCGTCGAACGGGGCGATATCCGCGTCCAGCAGGGAAAATACGAAGACGCCATTGACGATTATCGATCGGCGCTGCACACCGATGACAAGAACGGTACGGCCTACCGCAGCCTGGCCTGGCTGATGGCGACCTGCCCGGTGGAACGCTTTCGTGATCCACAGCGCGGTATCGCCGCGGCGCAAAAGGCCCTGGTGTTGCTGGGCGAAAACGATCACAGCAGCCTGGAGGTCCTGGCCGCCGCGCAGGCCAACGATGGAAAATTTCCCGAAGCGGTGGCGGCCCAGTCTCGCGCCGTGATTGTCCTCCGCGGGCTGGCATCGAAGGACCAGC
>Ga0224508_10005220_pt1 | contig 10464 bp, 8 predicted proteins | sample SF_Jan12_sed_USG_4_FD_170157 | JGI IMG/M metagenome (GOLD analysis project Ga0224508, IMG submission 170157) | Sediment microbial communities from San Francisco Bay, California, United States - SF_Jan12_sed_USGS_21 | ecosystem: Environmental > Aquatic > Marine > Sediment | place: USA: California... | reverse complement strand
GGACTGTATTTAGTATTTACACCTCTGTTTTTGCGTGGCTGTTTGCGATCGGAGCGCTATTGAGCGTGGTCCAAGACCCAGCTTTCCGCCAAGCGGTTATACGAAATGCCTTCGAACGTAACGTACGCCGGGTGACTGATGGGTTTTACCTGGTCTGCGGCTACGGCGATACTGGCGAGCAACTGGTAAAGGCCTTATCGGAAAGGGCTTTGAGAGCCATCGTCATCGACAATGACCAAGAACGGATCAATGACTTGGAGCTTGGTAGTACGAGTTTCTATGTCCCCGGTCTTTGCGCAGATGCAGCTGATCCAGCCGTCCTCGCCTCCGCGGGGCTAAGGCATCCGCAGTGCATTGGGGTTATTGCCATTACCAATAACGACCATACCAATCTGCAAATCGCAATTTCGAGTAAGTTACTAAACCCGAAGATTCCTGTCATCTGCCGGGCGGAATCCCACGACACAGAGGCTAATATGGCTTCTTTTGGCACCGATCACATCATCAATCCATTCGATACCTTTGCAGAAGATCTTGCGATGGCGCTGCACTGCCCCAGTATGCACCTCATCCACGAATGGCTGACCAGCGTACCCTACACACCGTTGACTGAACCTCTGCTGCCACCGCGTGGCGCCTGGGTGTTGTGCGGATATGGTCGATTCGGCAAGGCCGTGCATAAACACCTAACACGAGAAGGTGTCTCTGCAGTCATTATCGAAGCAGAGCCCGAACTCACAGAGTCTCCCTCGGGCACAGTGATCGGTCGGGGTACCGAAGCGGACACGTTACAGCAGGCAAAAATTGGCCAGGCCGTGGGGATTGTGGCGGGCACTGACGATGATGCAAACAATCTCTCCATAGTGATGACAGCCCGCGAACTCAATCCATCGCTGTTTGTCGTGGCGAGACAAAATCGACGCCGGAACGATGCCATCTTTGCCGCAGCATCCTTGGATTTGGTGATGCAGCGAAGCCGCATCATTACGCGAAAAATCTTATCCCTGATCACGACCCCGCTGATGGCTGACTTCCTTGAATTGGCGCGTCGTAAGGACACCGATTGGTCCGATCACCTGCTCTCTCGTGTTCGTAACGTTGTCCACAAGCACGCTCCCGATACCTGGCTTGTTGATATTAATGCTGATACGAGTCCATCCATCAATGCAGCTATGAGCGAATCATTATCGTTATCGCTGAAACACCTTTATACCGATCCCCACAACCGCACCGAGCTGCTTTCATGCACAGCATTATTGTTACGACGACACAGCAATGACATCCCCTTACCCGATGCGGAAACCATGCTCGAATCTGGAGATCAATTACTGTTCTGCGGACGCAATAGCGCTCGTAATCAAATGGAGCACATCTTAACTCGCCCCGACGTCCTGCTCTACATTGTCACCGGCCGCGAGATGCCCTCAGGCTTATTGTGGCGCCGTCTGATCCAACGCACCGCTTGAAACTGTTTACTTTTTATCTTTGTAACATATCAAGCCAGTCGCATATAGCCACGGCGTACTCCCTGCTTCGAGAATATGACTTGCCATAGTTGAAGATGACGTGCCCGAAAAGCGCCTGCACAAGAAAGTAGGAAATAGTTCCACATACGATAGAAGCGCTCGCCATAGCGTTGCTCGAACTCCCCCCAGTTACGGTTAAAATTCTCAAACCAGGCCATCAGGGTTTTATCGTAATCTGCCCCAAAGTTATGCCAATCCTCCATGACGAACACACCCTCAGTCGCCTTGGCGATCTGCTTGATCGACGGCAGCATCGAGTTTGGGAAGATGTATTTTTCAATCCATGGGTCTCCGGAGCGCACTGAAATTTTGTGCCCGATCGTGTGAAGAAGGAACAAACCATCATCTTTGAGATTACCGGCAACCGCCCGCATATAGGTCTTGTAATTACGATACCCCACGTGCTCGAACATCCCCAGTGACACGATGTGATCGAAAGTGCCCTCCAATTGTCTATAGTCACACAGCCGAATTGTTACAGGTAGCCCTTTACAAAGTTCTTGGGCCAGCCCCACTTGCTCTTTCGACACTGTAATCCCCACCACCTCAACACCGTATCGCTCTGCAGCAAACTTAGCGAAACTTCCCCAGCCGCAGCCGATATCTAACACTTTATCACCGGCCTTTAATTCAAGCTTACGGCACACTAAATCGAGCTTTGCCTCCTGTGCCTGATCAAGATTGGCAGCATTGTTCCAATAGCCACAGGTATAAGTCATACGTGTGTCTAACATGCGCTGATAAAAATCATTGCCGATGTCGTAATGATGCTGCCCAATCTTAAAGGCGCGGGATTTGCCTTGCAGGTTAACAATGTGGGCTCTAACGAACTCCACCAGCATAAAAAAGTTGCGGTCAAAAGTACGCTGGATGTCACTGGACAAGACCTTTTCAAAAAAATGATCAAGCCGCTCACAGTCCCACCACCCTTCCATGTAGGATTCGCCCAACCCTAGGGTCCCCTGGAGCACTGCACGCCGATAGATACTCGGATCGTGTATCTGAATATCCCACGGTCGATCACCGTTGACTCGGATATCAACGGAATCCAACCAACTGTGAACCATCCTCCTGGGTGATAACCACATCATGTCGCGAACTCGTTGCTGGCTTGTCGGTCACCCGCCACCGAACGACATCTTTGGACAGCGTGTTTCCTTTGTTCGTTGTTCTCTGGGGCGCAGCCTAGGCCGCTGCCACGCGCGCCAGTATAGCAAACCGGGGGATGCGCTCGCCTCTGCCAGGATAGGTCGTGAGGCCGGTAACCAAAAAACAATGATTTTGCACTTGACGACCCTGCTAAATGGGTTTATGCTGCAACGCACCAATGCTGCAATGCACAATTTCTACAAATTCCGATAACCCTTTAATTTCAGGAGCTTAACTATGGCAAATCCTATCGAAGATTTCACCAATCAAGCCGGCCAAACCGCCTTCGAGGCCGCCAAGGAAATCGGCCAAATCAATACCCAGGTGATGGAGCGAATCTTGCAGTACCAGCTCACGTCCATGGAACGCCTGGTAGAAGCTGGGCTTAAGCAAGCGAAGCGTTACAGCACAGCCAAATCCGTGGAAGACCTCGTCAGTGCACAACAGGCCATGGTAGAGGAATCCAGTCAGAAGGGCATGGAGTCACTACGCGACTCGCTGGATTTGGTCACCGAGACCCGTGAAGCTTACACCTCGCTGTTCCAACGAGGCGTTGCCGATGCGATGAACCAGACTAAAGTCAAGGCCCCAAAGAAGGCCGCGTAATTGTAGCGCTGCCCTTGGCACAAGTACTTTAAAGAAGGCCGCGTAATTGTAGCGCTGCCCGTGGCACAAGTACTTTACTGAATTTCTATTCCTCCTCCTTCGCCCCCGTGGATCGCTCCCGGGGGCTTGTTTTTTGGTTCCCCGCCCCATCACCCCAGTCCGGAATATGCAAAGATCCACAATAACTGCAAGGCCCTTGCACCGAGTGCGTTCGACTGAAAGAATCTGCACAACAATATTGGACTAACTACCAAGAGGATTAACGATGGACTCAAAAGCAGCGGTCGCCCATGCCGCGGGCCAACCACTATCTATCGAGCAAGTGCATTTAGATGGGCCCAAGGCAGGTGAGATCCTAGTAGAGATAAAGGCCACTGGAATCTGTCACACTGACGAGTTTACTTTATCTGGGAAGGATCCTGAAGGTTTGTTCCCCGCCATACTAGGACATGAAGGCGCTGGTGTCGTCATTGATGTCGGTGCCGGTGTAACCAGCGTGAAAAAAGGTGACCACGTCATTCCGCTGTACACTCCCGAATGCCGCCAATGCGAATATTGCACCAGCGGAAAAACAAATTTGTGTCAAGCGATTCGAGAGACACAAGGACGTGGCGTCATGCCCGATGGCAGCAGCCGATTTTCCTTGGGCAAAGAATCTATCTATCACTATATGGGGACATCTACTTTCTCCAACTATACGGTATTACCCGAGATAGCGGCTGCCAAGATTCGCGAGGACGCGCCCTTCGATAAGGTCTGTTACATTGGCTGTGGTGTGACCACAGGCATAGGCGCGGTGATCAATACCGCCAAGGTTGAACCTGGCGCCAACGTGGTCGTATTCGGCCTAGGTGGTATTGGCCTAAACGTCATTCAAGGTGCCAGACTTGTCGGCGCGGACATGATCGTCGGGGTCGACACCAATCCAAAGAAAAAAGCACTTGGTGAAAAGTTCGGGATGACTCATTTTGTCAACCCCGAACAAGTCAAGGATGATCTCGTGCCTCATCTCGTTGAGATTACAAAAGGTGGAGCGGATTACAGTTTCGAGTGCATTGGAAACGTCAATGTAATGCGCCAGGCACTGGAGTGTTGCCATAAGGGTTGGGGAGAATCGGTCATCATCGGCGTTGCCGGTGCAGGTCAGGAGATCAGCACCCGCCCGTTTCAACTGGTTACTGGTCGAGTGTGGCGTGGCACCGCCTTTGGCGGTGCCCGGGGGCGCACCGATGTGCCCAAGATTGTCGATTGGTATATGGAGGGCAAGATCAACATAGATGATCTGATCACCCATACCATGCCACTCAATGACATCAATAAATCTTTCGACTTGATGCACGCTGGCGAGTCTATACGAAGCGTTGTCATTTACTGATCAGTCACTGACCTGAATGCGCCGCGCTCCTATTTAGCCCGGCGCGTCCCTGAGGCTCGGCAACGGAGAACCCTTCATCATGGCATCGCTAGAAACGGTGAGTGAACAAGTGTGTTTCGGCGGGTTTCAAGGTTTCTATCATCACCATTCCGAATGCACAGACACGCCCATGCGTTTTGCCCTATATCAACCTCCCGCAGCAAAACAGCGACCAGTCCCTGTATTGTGGTATTTATCGGGACTCACCTGTACAGAAGAAAACTTCACAGTTAAGGCGGGCGCACAGCGTTTTGCCGCAGAACATGGGCTAATCATCGTCGCACCGGACACAAGCCCACGCGGCGCAAACATCGAAGGTGAAGAGGATGCGTACGACTTTGGCACTGGTGCAGGATTCTATTTGGACGCCACCCAAGATCCATGGTCAAAACACTACAATATGTACTCCTATGTCACCAAAGAGCTTCCAGCTCTAGTCACTGAGCACTTCCCTGCAAGAGCTGACGCCCAAGGTATCTTTGGGCACTCAATGGGCGGTCACGGCGCACTGACCATTGCATTGAAGAACCCACAGTCCTACAAATCAGTCTCGGCGTTTTCCCCAATCTGCGCCCCCGCTCATGTCCCCTGGGGGCAAAAGGCGTTTACCGGGTACCTCGGAACCGACAAAGAAGCCTGGCGTGAATACGATGCCACCGAGTTAATCGCCCGCGGCGCACGCACTTCCAAGATTCTCATCGACCAAGGTGACGCCGACGACTTTCTTGAAACGCAACTCAAGCCGACATTGCTTAAAGACGTGTGTTGCGAAACAGGACAGGCACTGGAGCTACGAATGCAGTCTGGCTATGACCACAGCTATTTTTTTATCGCCAGCTTTATCGAAGATCATATTCGGTTTCATGCCGAGACCTTAAACTAGGTCGCTTCCCATCCAGCTCAACAATCTCTGTGGCCGGCCTGTCGCCGAAACCGCATAAAGGATCACAAATCCATCATGCAGAATGACCGCTAGTCATTTGCTCGCCAAGCACAAGCTGCGATGTTTGCACGCAATCGTTTTGAGTTATGCTAACTCTTTATGCTGACTTATCACTTTAGAGTACCTTTTGAACCATCACCGCTATCAACACCCTAATGGACTAACCGATGAAGTCTCTATTTGATAAACGACGCATCCGAATTTGGTTGATGGCAATGATCTGTCCTGGGCTGATCTATGCCCAGGAAGAGACCATGTTAGTACGGGTCGATGCTGTAAAAGTTGAACCTCTGGTGCAAACAGTCCCCGTGCTCGGGCGTCTGGTAGCACGTCAAGCGGGACCCATTGCAGCACGAATCGATGGCCCGCTGAAATCCATATTTGTAGAGATCGGCGAACGTGTGCAAGCCGGTCAAACGGTCGCAATGCTCGACGATACTGTGACCACCGCGCAACGTGAACTGATCACGGCACGCCTTAGCGAAGCTCAAGCCACCGTGCAAACCAGAAACGCAGAATTGAGTCTTGCCCACCAGGAGGTGACAAGACTCGAACGCTTAAAAGACAGCGCGGCTACCACCAAAGCCGCTTATGATGATGCAGTACAAGAGTCAGCCATCGCTCAGGCCAAGGTCAAGGAAGCTCAGGCCGCGGTGAGTTCCGCTTTAGCTAACCAAAAGTTGGCCGACATAAGTTTGCGAAATACCGAGATAAAGGCCCCTTACAGCGGTGTTATCACCGAGCGACTGACCGAAGTAGGCGCCTATGTCAAGGTCGGTGACGATGTGCTACGCATCGTAGCGGACCAAAATTTGGACGTAGAAGCGGACGTGCCCTTTGAACGGCTGTCGGGTCTTATTCCAGGGACAGAATTGACCATGAGCTTAGATGACGGCACCTCACATTCCGTAGTAGTGCGAACGATAATACCCCAAGAAAGTAAGCTCACACGCACTCGGGCGGTGCGTTTTGTACCAACATTCAAACAGACATCAAAACCGCTAGCGGATAATCAGAGCGCAACCATTCATATACCCGTAGCCGCGCAGCGCAATGTCTTATCAGTGCACAAAGATGCAGTCATTTCACGCGGGAATCAGAGTATCGTCTACGTGGTAGTAGATAATGCTGCAAAGCTCCGTACAGTACGACTCGGCGAAGCGGTGGGGAGTCGGTTTGAGGTATTAGAAGGACTTGAAGACGGTGACTTAGCAGTGGTTCGCGGCAACGAGCGCTTGCTCCCCGATCAAGATGTGCGCCTCGATACGTCTTCATGAATCTAATTAAAGTTGCCATAGAGAGACCCATCGCTGTGATCTCGGCGGTGCTCATGGTTGTCTTGTTCGGGCTAGTCGCGCTTCAAACCATCCCTATTCAGCTCGCCCCGGATGTTAATCGCCCTGTCATCACCATCACCACCATCTGGTCTGGCGCGGCACCTGCCGAGATCGAGCGTGAGGTCATCAATCGTCAGGAGGAGCAACTCGCAGGACTTGAAGGGCTGCGAGACATAACGTCCCGATCGGAGCAAGGTCGGGGGCGCATTACTCTAGAGTTCGACGTGAGCACGAACATGGATCGTGCGTTGTTGCTTGTCGCCAACCGACTCGATCGTGTGAGCAGCTACCCTGACGAGGCGGACCAACCAAGGCTGGACACCGCCGGCAGTGAAGACAATGCAATCGCATGGTTTATCGTTAACCGCAACGACGACAACGATCAACCGATTCACCAATTTGGCGACTTCGTCGAAGACGTCATCAAGGAACACATCGAGCGCGTACCCGGCATCGGCCGGGTGAATGTCTTTGGTGGGAGCGAGCGCGAGATTCAAGTGGTGGTGGAACCACAACTCCTTGCCCAATATAGGCTCACAGTGAGCGATGTTGTGGGTGCACTTCGAGCAGGCAACGCTTCAGTGTCCGCCGGGGATGTTGATGAAGGGAAACGACGCTATGTAGTCCGCGCTGAAGGAGAGTTAAACACATTAGAAGCGATTCGAGCGGTGGTAGTGCGCTCGTGGGAAGAGTCAAACACCGGAAGAATCGCCCGAGTCACAGTTGGGGACGTTGCTGACGTTGGCTTCAGCTATAAGGAGCCGACCGCGTCCATTCGTCTGCTTGGACAACCATCGATTGCGTTTAATGCAACGCGTCAGACCGGTGCCAACGTGATCGAAACCATGCGAGGAATTCGCGAAGCAGTCGAAGAGTTAAAAGAGTCTGCCGTGCCCAACGCCGGGCTCACTTTACGCCAGGTGTACGATGAGACCGTCTACATCAACTCCGCCATCGACCTCGTTCAACAAAATATTTGGATTGGCGGAAGCTTGGCGGCACTAATACTTTTGCTGTTCTTACGCTCCATTCGAGCGACTTTGGTCGTTGTAATGTCCATCCCGGTTTCAGTGATTGGCGCGTTCGTCGCTATGGCTGCCCTGGGACGTTCAATCAATGTGATCTCCTTGGCGGGACTCGCATTCGCTGTGGGTATGGTGGTCGATGCAGCCATCGTTGTGTTGGAGAACATCTACAGATTGCGTGAGGAGGGGTACTCGGCTCGGGAGGCGGCGTACCGCGGGGCAACACAGGTGTGGGGCGCTGTGCTTGTATCCACGTTGACTACGGTCATGGTCTTTATTCCTATTCTCGTGATCCAACTCGAAGCGGGTCAGTTGTTTCGTGATATTGCCGTCGCCATCTCTGTGGCAGTAACGCTATCGCTGATCGTATCCATAACAGTTATTCCAGCACTGTCCAAACGCTTACTTCGCTTTACCGAACGCCCCGGTTCGGATCACCGTATCATCCGACTGCGTCTTTGGGGCATCGACCACATCGCGGGATTATTCGTCGCATTATTAACAGGGTTCACCACTCAAGTGGTAAAGCGTCGCAGTCTCGCGTTGGCAGTAGTGGCCATTATTACTGGCTGCGCCTTGATAGGGGCTTGGAAATTCTTGCCCAAACTTGAGTACTTGCCTGAAGGAAACCGCAACCTGCTGTTCGGCATAATCATCCCCCCACCGGGCTATAACCTCGCCACCATGACCGAGATCGCTGAGGAAATCGAAAGGGAAGTCAAACCACATTGGGCCACTGTCTCTGGACCCGAGTCACAACCTGGACAACCGCCAAAGATCCAACGCTTCTTTTTTGTCGCCACCCGCGCAAGCACCTTCCTTGGAGCGGTATCGGTGGAACCACAGCGCGCCGGCGAGCTTAAACCGATCTTACGGGGTCCCGCCTTTCGCGAACCCGGGACCTTTGGCTTTATCAACCAACCGTCCATTTTTGGCCGAGGGATAGGCTCGGGTCGCAAGATCGACCTCGACGTCTCGGGTCCTGATTTACCTACCATCCTCGAGGTAGCAAACCGCGCGATGGCAAAGGTAGTGCAAGTGTTTCCATTTAGCGGAGGTCACGATTTAAGACCGAATCCCGGCCTTGAACTGGGCGCACCAGAGGTGCGAGTGAGTCCGGATCGACTAAGGCTCGCGGATAGCGGTGTGAGCGCCCGAGAGCTAGCAGATACAGTAGATGCCTTTAATGACGGCTTACGAGTTACAGAAGTTACCGTGGACGGAAAGCTGATCGACCTAACGCTTCAAGGACCAGTGGCTGGCGTGTCACGGACCCAAGATATCGCCAACCTGCCGATCGTGACTTCCTCCGGTCGTATCCTCCCGGCCAATTCACTCGCGAGCATCCTGGTTACTGCGGGACCCACCGAAATCCGCCACCGCGAACGATTTCGAACCATTACCTTAGAGATTCGTCCCGCTGAAGCCGTGCCACTGGAAGCGGCGATCGAATTGCTTCGTGAAAAGGTCATCCAACCTCTGACCGAGGAAGGATTACCGCCCGGGATCAAACTGAACTTTTCCGGCACTGCCGACCAGCTCATCGAGACTCGAGATGCTTTGGCGGTGGACTTGCTGCTTGCTCTGGCCATCGTTTACCTAGTCATGGCCGTGTTGTTCGAGAGTTTTGTATATCCGTTGATTATCTTGCTGTCCGTGCCCGTAGCGGGCGCTGGGGGTATCGGCGGATTAGCACTGCTCAATCAGTATACCCACCAGCCCCTCGACATGTTGACCATGCTTGGTTTCGTGATCCTGATCGGCATCGTGGTCAATAACGCCATATTGTTAGTCCATCAAGCACTGCACAACTTCCGCGAGCAAGGCATGGATGCATCCATGGCAATTCTTCGCGCAACACAGAATCGAGTGAGACCAATCTTTATGTCTACGCTAACGAGCGTGTTTGGCATGTTGCCGCTGGTGTTACTCCCTGGGGCGGGCTCTGAACTCTATCGCGGCCTAGGATCGGTGGTTGTAGGCGGACTGACCCTCTCGGCGATCCTTACTTTGCTGCTAGTCCCGCCGATGATGGCGATCTTTGTCGCGCCATTAGAGAATCGCAAAAAATCGATACGTCAGCCGCAACCGGCAGCGTAATCTAAGGTAGCGCGATAGACTGGCCTCGGATAGGCCGAGATACCTCTCAAATCGTGTGCCAAAGTGGGGCACTACATTCTAGCACTCGAGCCGTTCAACCATGATCCGTTGGCGAATTGCTGGATCTCCGTCAACGGTCTGGGTGCATCAAAGGCATAGCCCTGAGCATAATCGACACCAATATCCCTTAGCTGATCGAGCGCTGCGGAACTCTCCGCGCACTCCGCTATGGTAAGTATCTTTTTGATGTGCCCGACGCGATTTATAGCTATTGTAATGGCATGGTCAATAGGGTCCTCGACAAAATTCTGGATAAAACTGCCATCAATCTTCAAATAATCAACCGCGAGATTTTTTAAATATA
>Ga0224508_10005219_pt1 | contig 10467 bp, 7 predicted proteins | sample SF_Jan12_sed_USG_4_FD_170157 | JGI IMG/M metagenome (GOLD analysis project Ga0224508, IMG submission 170157) | Sediment microbial communities from San Francisco Bay, California, United States - SF_Jan12_sed_USGS_21 | ecosystem: Environmental > Aquatic > Marine > Sediment | place: USA: California... | reverse complement strand
GAGCGACCTGCCGTACGGGAGGACGACGCTGAATCGGCGATCGGCGTACCTGACGTAGTCGTCGTCGAAGACGACACCACGCTCCAGGAGATGCTTCGCTATTCCCTCTCGAACCAGGGATACGAGATCGTCGCTTACGCCAACGGCCGGGTCGCGCTCGATGAACTGCTCGCCATGGAAACTGACGGCCGGCGCCCCGTCGTCCTTCTTGATGTGGATCTGCCGGGCCTGGACGGGTTCAGGATTCTCCAGGAGCTGACCGCCAACCGCCCCGGCGACTTCCAGGTCATCATCACAACCATGCACAGCAGTGAGGCTGCCCAGGTGTTGGCCATCGAATCGGGGGCCCTGGACTACATCGTCAAGCCGGTCAGCATGCCGGTCACACTCGCCAAGGTGGAGCGCCTGGTGAACGGCGGTTCAGGAGGATGAACGCCGCCGTGCTGGCGGTGATCGCGATCGGGCAGGCGGTATTCATTACCCTTCTCCTGGCCTTGCTGGTGACCCGTCGCCTCGTGGGAGGATTGTCCCGACGGCGCGGGCAGGGGAAGATCGAAGCCGCGTTGGACTCTGTGAACGAGTGGCTGGCGGGCCATACCGATCAGCAGGCACTCATCATCCATCTGGAGCGACTCTCGTTTTCCGAGCTGTCAGGCTTCCTGCAGCGGCTGTCCCTCCAGGTAGGCGGCGAGGATTGGGAGCGCCTGACCGAGGTCGTGCGCAAGACATCCTGGTTCGAAGAAGTCCGTGACCGGGCCGTGTCGAGGTACTGGTGGCGCCGTCTTCAGGCGACACAAGCACTCATGGCGACCGCTGCACCCTCCGAGGAGCCTCTCATCGAGGCGCTGATCCGGGACGAGCAGCCGGCCATCCAGCGGGCGGCCGTGTGGTGCCTCCGACGAGTCCAGTCTCCGCGGCTAGCGAGAGCCGTGCTGGATCTCGCCGGAAGCCAGCCACGGATATTGCGGCGCCACATTCTCGAGGTGCTGGCTGAAAACCGGCAGCAGGTACTGGGACCGCTCGTTGACCGCTTGACGATGGGCACGAAGCGTGACGACGTGCGCACGTCACTCGCGCTGGCGGAAATGATGGGTGTGCCGGGCCTGCTCGAGCACGTCCTGCCGCACGCGTCGAGTGAGGATCTCGAAGTTCGCATCGCCACCGCCCGGGCCCTGTCGGCGTATCCACACCCGAGCTCGAGCCGGGTGCTCGTGGGCCTGTTGAACGACGACGCCTGGCAGGTGCGGGCGCAAGCCGCGACAGGCCTGGGTGCAATCGGGGCGCGTGAAGCCGTCTCCAACCTCGACGAGGCGATCACGGATCCGAACTGGTGGGTCCGCCTCCGCTCTGCCCTGGCGCTGCGTCGACTTGGAGAACCCGGCGTCACACTGCTGGAGCAGCGGCAGCGCGAACCCGACGCCTACGCCTACGAAATGGCCCAGTACGTTCTGGACCTCGAGACCGCGGCCGTTGCCGAGTACGGCGGAAGCCACGCCGTCGACTTCTCCGAAGCGCTGGCTTCGGAGAAGGCGGCATAGGAGCGCACCTGATGGCTGGAACCCTGATCAATGCTGCCGACTCGGTGCTCATCTGGTATTTCCTGGCACTCAACTCCTTCTACGGATTGCTGCTGGCGCTCTCCATACCGGAGATCTGGAAGCACTGGAAACTCTCCAGCACCGACGAGGTGAGTCGGTACCTGTCCTCGGACGCGCTGCCTCCCATCTCGGTGTTGATGCCGGCGTACAACATGGAGAGTTCGATCGTATCCAGCGTCCGCGCGCAGCTAGCGCTCCAGTATCCGCAGCACGAAGTGATTCTGATCAACGACGGTTCGAAGGACGGCACCCTGGAGCGGCTCCGCGAAGCCTACGACCTGTACGAAGTACCGCCTGCGATGCCGAAGTCGATCCCTACTCAGCACGTGCGCCGGTACTTCAGGGCCCGTAAGGCGGCTGGCCTGATGGTGGTCGACAAGGAAAACGGCGGGAAAGCGGACGCCCTGAACGCCGGTCTGAACGCCGCCCGGTATCCTCTCGCGCTCGCCGTGGATGCGGATACGATGGTCGAGCCCGACGCACTGCTGCGCCTGGCCCGCGTCTTCCTGTCCGGGAGACCCGTCGTCGCGGCCGGCGGCACGATCCGGATCGCCAACGGCTGCCGCGTCCAGGACGCCCAGGTCGTGGAGGCGCGGCTGCCCAGGCATTCGCTCCCGCTCATCCAGGTGCCCGAGTATTTGCGCGCCTTTCTGTTCGGCCGTCTGGGTTGGAACCGACTGGGTGGCAACCTGATCGTGTCGGGAGCATTCGGACTGTTTCACCGCCAGCACTTGCTCGAGATCGGGGGGTACGCGACCGACAACGTGGTCGAAGACCTCGACCTCGTCGTCCGGCTCCACCGGCACCTCCGCGAACGGGGCGAACCCTACGAAATCTCGTTCATCCCGGATCCTGTTGCCTGGACGGAGGTCCCTTCGGATCTCCGTACGCTCGGGCGGCAACGCGAGCGCTGGCACCGGGGTCTGATCCTCACCATGCTCCGGCACCGATCGATGCTGCTGAATCCCCGTTACGGAACGGTCGGCATGGTCATGATGCCATTCTTCTTCTTCGGCGAGATGCTGGCTCCCGTCGTCGAGCTGATTGGCTACCTGCTGACAGGATTCGGATTGTACTTCGGACTCATCGATCGGCAGATGGCGCTCCTGTTCCTGGCCGCCGCACTGGGCTACGGCATGATGTTGACCGTGTGGGCGGTCATCCTGGAGGAAGTGACCTTTCGGGCATACTCGCGCACGTCAGACTTCGCACGCATGCTGCTGTTCGCCTTTCTGGAGCCCTTCGGGTACCGCCAGCTGACGGTAGCATGGCGCCTGCGCAGCTTCTGGAGCGTACTGCGCCGCCGGACTCAGTGGGGCGAGATGCGCCGGACCGGATTCCAGGATGCGCAAGATCAAGCCGCGTAAGCTCTCGAGGGTGACCGCCCTCGCGATCGCCACCGTGCTCGTGTCCTCCGCCTGCAGGGACGACGAGGCGCGAGTAGCGGATTGCCCTCTGAGCTTCGACTCCCTGGTGACAGCTGGATGGGGCGCGTACCGGACCGGAAGCCTCGCGCTGGCTGCGGAAAGCTTCGCAGCTGCAGCGGACTGCGAGCCCCGGCACCCCGGAGCGACCACGGGCCTGGCGTACGTTATGCTTCGGCGGGATAGTGTCGCGGACGCGGGAGCGTTGTTCGACAGGGTGCTCCGAGCGAACGCCGACAACGTGGACGCCCTCGTCGGCAAAGCACTGGTCACGATCCGAGAGGGCGACCATCGCCGGGCGGCGGGATTATTCCGGCGCGTGCTCGAGCTTGCGCCGGACCACGTAGAAGCGCGCGATCTGCTGAGACAGGTCGCCTTCGTCGGAGAGGCGCCCGACCTGGGTCCTCCCCCGGAACGACCGGACTCGACAGTCTACCCCGCGCGCACGGCAGGCGATCAGTTCGAGATTCGCACGGCAGCGGGTTGGCAGCCGTTCTACATCAAGGGCGTGAACCTCGGCGCCGCCCTCCCGGGGCGCCATCCAAGCCAGTTCCCCGATTCCACGACCTATGCAGCGTGGATTTCCGACATCGTCGAAATGCGCGCCAACGTAATCCGTGTGTATACCATTCACCCACCGCACTTCTACCAGGCGCTGGAGGATCACAACACGCGAAATCCTGACCGTGTGCTTTGGCTCATGCACGGCGTCTGGGCCGAGGTGCCTCCGAAGGGCGATTTCCGAAACAGCAAGTGGGAGTCCGACTTCTTCGACGAAATGCGACGGGTCGTCGACTTGCTGCACGGATGGGCCGTCATTCCGCCAAGCCCGGGACACGCGTCCGGAAAGTACACCGCCGACGTCTCGCCCTGGACGCTCGGGTATCTGATCGGCCGGGAATGGGAACCGTTTTCGGTCGTCGCGTTCAATCGGCGATACTTCTGGCAGACGAAGTGGCGCGGACGATACCTCCGACTGGACCGTGGACAGCCGATGGACGTTTGGCTGGCGAAGGCGTGCGAGGAAATGATCCGGTACGAGATGGAGGTCTTCGGCACCCAGCGCCCGATCGGGTACACGAGCTGGCCCACCCTGGACCCCCAGGTCCACCCGACCGAGACGACCGTCGATGAAGAGCTGCGACTGAGAAAGGCCCTGGGCGAGAAAGTCCTGCGCGAGCCCCTGGAATACGACAACGACGCCGTGTCGCTCGATGCCTCGCTGGTGCGACCTACGGACGACATGCCGGCGGGGTACTTCGCGGCTGTTCATGCGTATCCGTACTACCCGGATTTCATCGCGCTGGAGCCCGAGTATCAGCAGGGTCGCGGACCCGAGGGCCCGTCCAACTATTTCGCCTACCTGCAGAGTCTCAAGCGGGCGCTTCCGGGTCTGCCGATCGTGATCGCCGAGTATGGCGTGCCGGCCAGCATCGGCGTTGCCCACCTCGAGCCGCACGGTTGGCACCACGGAGGTCACGATGAGGCGGCCATGGCGCGTGTCAACAGCCGCCTCACACGGGAGATCGCAGACGCGGGAATGGCCGGTGGTGTCCTGTTCGCCTGGATTGACGAGTGGTTCAAGAAGAACTGGATCGTCATCGAGTTCGAAATTCCGTTGGACCGCAATCGACTGTGGCTGAATCGCATGGACGCGGAGCAGCACTACGGCATCCTGGCCCTCGAGCCAGGCCCGAGGTTCTCCGGCGACACCTACCAGGAGCGTCGTAATGAGTGGCACGACCACGAGCCGCTCTACTTCGAAGAGGGCGGCATGGCATTGCGGGCGCTGGCGGACGAAGCGTATCTGTGGCTCTCGTTCGAGCCCGGAGCCACCGGGCACGCCGAAGAAGTGCTGATTGGGTTCGATACGAATCAGCCGGCAGGCGGCGACTTCGAATGGCCCGGCCGAGTCGGTCCACCTTCGCCCGTCGGTCTCGAGTTCGTGCTTCGGATTACCCGGGACGAGGCGCGGTTGCTCGTCGATCCCGCATCGAATCCGATCCGGATCGATACCGTCCGGCAGGGCCTGGACGCCAGCCGGCTGGCGGTGCGGAACGTCCCGGTCGATGCCCCATCGGGGTTCTTCGTCGGGCGATTGGAGAGCTGCTACCGTCGCCCGGTGCGGACGACGGCCAACCGGGACGGTCGCTACGACTCGATGCTTGTCGTGACCAACCGCCCTCGCTTCGCCCGCAACGGTACGGAGTACATGGCGGCAGGCTATGACCGTGGAATCCTGAGGCGCGGCCCGCCGCCCGATGGCTTGTGGGAAAGAGTCGGAGACCAGGGAGCGATCGAGGTCCGGATTCCCTGGACATTGCTCAACGTCACCGATCCCAGCCAGCGGCGAGTGCTGCATGACGAAACGGACGAGTCCGATCCATGCGCCGGCGCGGGGAACGTGAGCTTCGGGACCGTGACTGTCGATGAGTTTCGGGTGGTCGCCGCGGTGCGAACGGGCACGGATGAGTGGGAATCGCTGCCCTCATCGCTGTCCGTGTCCGATGTGGCCACGCTGACCTGGCCCACCTGGGAGCAACCGACCTGGCAAGCGCGCCGCAGGCCGGTGTTCGAGGAAATGAGAGCGGTGTTCAAAGACCTTCCGGCCGGGGCGCAACTGCAGGAGCTGAGTGAATGAAGATCTCGACTGGCACGTCGGCGATGAGCACCGCGATGGTCGCGCTGCTGACCTGCACCATGTCCGCGGCGGCCCAGTCGCCGGCGGACTCCGCCTGGTTGGCCGGGAACGTCGACCTGGCGGCGCAGCTGTATGCGCAGCGGCTCGATGCGGACTCGACGGATGCACTCGCGCTTCATCGAGTGGCGCTCATGCAGGCATGGGATGCCAGATATGAAGAGAGCCTGGCGTTGTTCGATCTGCTGTTGCGTCTCGCCCCGGACAACGCCGAGGCACTCCTCGATCGGGCCAAGGTCATCGCCTGGCAGGGAGACATTCCCGCAGCGATCCGGGAGGTCGAGAGGGTCCTGGAGATTCATCCTTCCTACATGCCAGCCCTGGCGGCGCGGGCCCGGTACGAGGCCTGGAGCGGCGACGTGTCGTCCGCCATCTCGATGCAGGACGAACTGCTGCAGCAGATGCCGGATGACCGGGACGCATGGATATCGCAGGCTACCTACCTCGTGTGGGACGATAGGCTGCAGGAGGCGGTGGCCATCTACGACAGTCTATTGCGGACAGATTCCGCGGATCGCCAAAGCCGCCTCGGGCTGGCTACGGCGTTGGCCTGGTCCGGCGAGCTCGACTCCGCGTCGGGGCTGTATGTCGGGATGCTCGAGGACGACCCGGGGGATGTCGAGGCACTGATGGGATATGCTCGCGTCGCCGCCTGGGGCGGGCAGCTCAAGGAAGCAGAGGAGCGATGGCGGCGGGCCGTGAAGATGGATCCCGACAATGGTGCGACCCACGCCGGTCTCGGGCAGACGCTTCGCTGGCAGGGGCGTGAGGCGGCGGCGCAGGACGCGCTGGTCCTCGCGACCCGCCTCTCGCCCGGCAACCGTGAGGCGGCGGATGAGTTGCTGGAGGTGCGGCGCGGATTCGCTCCGCGGGCCGGTACCCGCATCCTGTTCGTAACCGATTCGGACGACAACGAAACGCTCACGGTGGAAACGCGAGGGTCCTGGCATCCCGCAGCATCCGTGCTGCTCGAGGCACAGGCCTATGCCCGGGACACACGGATTGGCGGCGGTGCGCCTCTGCAAAGGGCATCCGGTGGTCTCCTCCTCGGGGCCACAGTCGAGCTCGAACCGGGATGGGGCCTCAAGAGCTCGGTTGGGGCGAGCGTCGCCGACGGAACGGGCAGTACGACGGCTGTACTCGGGGCGACCATCACGAGTCCAGGAAGAAACGCCGTCGTCGGGTCGTTGGGAGTCTCGCGAACAGCGCTCGACGAATCGGCCTTCCTGATCGAGAACGGCGTCGTCGTGGAGCAGGTTTCGGTCGGGGCCAGGACGCAGATCGGACGCGCCTGGCGAGTGGATGGCAGCGCCTCGGTGGCCCGTTTTGAGGGCTCGGCATCCAACCGGCGGATTGCCGCGACGGCCTATGCCGTGCGGAGACTGTCCAGCACATGGAGTGTCGGGCTGTTCACCAGGGCCTTCGGCTTCCAGAAGGATCTGCAGGACGGGTACTTCGATCCGGACCTCTACTGGATCGGCGAGGTGACCGGCCAGTGGAAGCGATCGGTCGGCGACTGGCGGTTCAGCGTGGACGCAGCGCCAGGCGTGCAGCAAGTAGGATCCGGAGGGGTGACTTCCGCCACGGTCCGCGCAGCCGGTCGAATCGCTGTTGGCCTGGGTCCCGGCCGGGAGATCGGCCTCGACGCTCGTTACTCCGCCAGCGGCCTGAGTAGCTTCTCGACCGGCGGTTCCGACTACGAATACGTATCGATTGGTCTGGGCGGGAGCTGGGCCTTCGACTGACCTCAGGCCGGGAGGGTGAAGAAGAACGTCGCCCCCTCGCCGGGAACCGACTCCAGCCACATGCGACCTTCATGTCGCTCGACGATGCGCCGGCACACGGCCAGGCCGATACCCGTGCCCTCGACCTCGTCCGCGGTGTGAAGCCGGTTGAACATCTCGAACACTCCCTCCTGGGACTCCTCTGCGATACCGATGCCGTTATCGCGCACCGCCAACAACCAATCCGCGTTCCTCCGCGTTGCGCTGATTTCGATGTGCGGCGGCTTCTCACTACGAAACTTGATCGCGTTTCCGATCAGGTTCTGGAACAGCTGCCCCAATTGGAGCCGCTCTCCCTTGACCGTGGGCAGACGCTCGACGGTGAGCGTGGCTCCTGATTCGGTGATGGCCGTTTCCAGGTTCGCCCGGGCCCAGGCCACAACCTCTGCGAGATCGACCGCCTCCGGATTCCCCGCCTCGAGCTGAACGCGGGAGTAGGTCAACAGTCCCTGGATCAACTCCTGCATCCGGCCAGCGCCCTCGACGGCCTGGCGCATGTACTCGTTCGCCGTGTCATCCAGCTGCCCACCGTATCGCGTCGCCAGTAGCTGCGTGAATCCCGCTACCATGCGGAGCGGTTCCTGGAGGTCGTGAGACGCCACACGCGCGAAGCTCTCGAGCTCCTGGTTCGAACGCTTGATCTCGGCGGCCGCCCGCAGCCGCTCCGTGCGATCGCGGACCGCCGCCAGAACGAAGGCTTCGTCCTCGGTTTCCATCGGGCTGAGGCCGATCTCGACGTGAACTTCCGAGCCGTCCTTTCGCAGCGCCGTCAGATCCCGGCCCGCACCCATCTGACGGGAGCCCGGATCCTCAGCGAACTCGGCCCGCAGAGATGGATGATGAGCGCGGTATCGCTCCGGAACGAGCACCTCGAGCGTCTTACCGCACAGTTCCTCCGATTCGTAGCCGAACAGCCTTTCTGCCGCTTCGTTGATCAGCGCTATCGTGCCATCCGCCCCCATCATCAGAATGGCTGTGGGCGAAGCCTCCAGGGCAATCCGAAATCGCTCGCGGGCCTTGCGAGATTCCGTGACATCGCGCGCGATGGCATACAACAGGCCCGTGTCCGGATCCGGGTGAGCCGTCCACCGAAAGTAGCGATACGAACCGTCCTGGCATTGGTAGCGATTGTCGAATTCGACCGTCGGAATCCCTTCGCCCAATTGCTCAACTACCTGGACGGTCGCATCGACATCATCAGGATGGATGAACTCCAGGAAAGGACGCGCCAGCAGCTCTTCCGTTGACCACCCGAGGATGCGCTCGAAGGACGGATTGAGCCGCTTGAAGTACCCGTCCGGACTGGCGATACAGAACAAGTCGAGCGAATCGTCGAAGAACTGTTCGAAATCGTAGTCCATGACCAAACCTTCACTCTCTCCGACTCCTGCGGCAAGGTCAGGTTTCTTGATGCCCTGTGTGGCGCGCCGTCAGGACTGAGTACGCGGAATCCAGTCGGCGAACGATTCGAGCAACGACGTGACGATGCCGCGAGCAGTCTCGTCGACCAGGACGCCGTCCGTAACCTGCCCGCTCACGCTCATGAAGTGTACCTCGGGCTTGGGCATCACGATGGCCCCTGCACCTGCCAGCGTCTGGCGCAGTTGAGGCTGGGCTCGGGCCGTTCCGAGACGACCGGGCGAGGCACCGAGCACCGCCGCCGGCTTTCCGGCGAGTGCCGCCGCCTCATCCACGCCTTTGCGTGACGCCCAATCGAGAGCGTTCTTTAGTACGCCCGGGACGCCTCCGTTGTACTCCGGCGTCGCGATTAGCAGGGCGTCCGCCTGTCGAATCGCCTGCTTGAGCGCCGTGACGCCCTCGGGGTCACCGGCCGCCTCCACGTCCTGATTGAACAGCGGCACGTCGCCGAGTCGCTCGAATGGGATGATGGACATGCCGGCGGGAGCCAGCTCTGCTGCCGCTCGCAGAACCGCGCTATTATAGGACGCTTTTCTGAGGCTCCCCGAGATTCCGCACACGCGCCAAACCCTGCCTTCGTCACTCACCTGATCACTCCCTGTCTGGTGCCCTGGTTGTTACTTTGGATTACAAAGTACTTGACAACACGATTTTCGCAACCCATCTTCCATCCCATGAACCAGCACGATTTCGGCGAACGGGCGGAGGACAATCTCCGATTCATCCGATCCACCATGGAGCGTTCGACGCGCTTCACGGCCGTCTCGGGCTGGGGCGGGGTCGGTATGGGCGTCGTCGGCCTCGTCGCAGCTGTAGCCGCGTCTCGGTACCCCGTGTCCAGTCGGGAGTGGATGATGATCTGGCTGGTCGCGGCCGCCATCGCTGCTCCGGTCGGCGCCGTTTCCATCTGGCACAAGGCGGCACGCACAAACGTGGCCTTCAACGGCGCTGCCGGACGGGCGTTTGCCCTGTGCTTCTTCCCGGTCGTCGCCGCCGGCGCGATCGTGACCTGGACCGTGGCCACGACGGCGCCCGGTGCCCTTGCTGCCGTCTGGCTGTCGATGTACGGCGCTGCAATCACGGCGGGCTCCGCTTTTTCCGTCCGGATCCTGCCCATCATGGGAATCGGCTTTTTGCTGCTGGGGGCCGCCGCCGGTCTGATGCCCAGCTGGGGGAATATGGCCTTGCTGCTGGGCTTCGGGGTTCTCCACGTCGGGTTCGGCGCATACATCGCGGCGCGCTACGATGGCTGACGGGACGGCGGCGGCTAAGGTGCACGACGATTCGGTCCCACCGGCCAAACCGGCGGAGGCTCTCGCGCTGGATTCGCTGATACATGAGCGGGTGCGCCTGGGCATCGTCAGTGCTCTGGCGGGCCACGAGAGCGTCCGGTTCGTGGACCTGCGCGATGCGCTCGGACTCACAGACGGCAACCTCAGCGCGCACGCACGAAAGCTGGAGGACGCGGGCTACGTGGCATGCGTCAAGTCATTTGTCGGGCGAACTCCCCGCACGGAGTACGCACTTACCGACCTGGGACGTAA
>Ga0224508_10005218_pt1 | contig 10467 bp, 4 predicted proteins | sample SF_Jan12_sed_USG_4_FD_170157 | JGI IMG/M metagenome (GOLD analysis project Ga0224508, IMG submission 170157) | Sediment microbial communities from San Francisco Bay, California, United States - SF_Jan12_sed_USGS_21 | ecosystem: Environmental > Aquatic > Marine > Sediment | place: USA: California... | reverse complement strand
CCCAACGGAGCCGCGCCCGCCGAAGCCCCGCCCGCTGAGAGCGCGCCCGCCGCTGCCGAGACCGCACCCTCCGCCGAGCCGGCAGGCGAGGTCGAGTTGGTGCCGATCGTGCTGGGCGACATGGAGTCGGTCACCGAAGGCACCATCGTGGAGTGGCGCGTAGCGGTGGGCGAGGCGGTCGCTCGCGATCAGATCGTGGTGGAGATCAGCACCGACAAGGTCGATCTCGAGGTTCCAAGCCCCGCCGACGGCGTCCTTGCCGAGATCGCGTTTCCCGCAGGAGAGACCTTCAGTGTCGCCGAGCCGCTCGGTCGCATCGCGGCAGGCGACGCGCCCTCAGGCGAGTCATTGGGCAACGGATCCGCGCCCCCGCAGGCCGTGGCTCCGGCGCCCCCCCCGGCTACCGCGCCCGACGGGTTGCCCGACTGGCCGGCCATTTCGCCGCTCGCCAAGCGCCACGCCATCGAGGAGGGGATCGACCTCAGCGCGGTCACCGGCGGTGGCCCGGGCGGAATGATCCGCCGTGGCGATCTCGTCGAGGGCAATGGGCGCCTCGCGCCGGAGATCCCTCCGGTCTCGGGCGAGAACGCCGTCTCGCTGCGCGGTCCGGCGAAGGCACTCGCCGCCTACATGGACGACAGCCTGTCGATCCCGACCGCCACGAGCTTCCGCACTCTGAACGTCGGTCGGCTCGAGGCGGAGCGCAAGGGGCTGAATACCGATCTCAAGACGCGCCCCGAGGGGGGGAAGCTCAGCTTCACGCACATCATCGCGTGGGCCGTCGTGCGCGCTGCTGCCGAGATCACTGCAATGAACACCGGATACGACCTGCGCGATGGCGACCCCCACCGTCTGGAGCGCGAGTTCGTCAACATCGGCCTGGCGGTCGACGTCGAGCGCAAGGACGGATCCCGGTCGCTGCTCGTTCCGGTCGTCGAGAGCGCTCAGGCAATGACGTTCCAGCAGTTCGTCGACGCCTTCGACGACCTCGTGACCCGCGCAAGAGACGGCAAGATCAAGCCCGACGAGTTGCGCGGCGCGACGGTGTCTTTGACCAACCCGGGCGGCATCGGCACCATCGCCTCGGTGCCGCGACTGATGCCCGGCCAGGGCACGATCATCGCCACCGGATCGATCGCCTACCCGCCGGGCTTCGATCGGGCGGAACCTGACACTCTCGGCCGCCTGGGCGTGGACAAGGTCATGACCATGACCAGCACCTACGACCACCGGGTCATCCAGGGCGCCGAGAGCGGTGAGTTCCTGAAGCGCGTCGACCAGCTGCTGGCCGGCGAGGACGCTTTCTATGCCGGACTACGCGAGAGCCTGGGCCTGCGGGCCCGCGAGATCTTGCTTCCGGCGCCCCAAGCCCTTGGTGATGGCGCGGCCGCGGTTGCGCCGGTCGCCGCACCGCCGGCTGCACCGGCCGTCGTTCCTCCGGCCGCAGGATCGGTCGAAGAGATGATGGAGGCGGTCTCCGCGGCGATGTCCGTGGTGAAGGCCCATCGCACGTACGGCCATCTCGCCGCCAACCTCGATCCGCTCGGTGCGCCGCCGGTCGGCGATCCGGCGCTCGAGCCCGAGACGGTCAACCTCACGCCGGAGCTGATGCGGAGGATCCCGTCCGAGGTGCTCGGCGTCGGTGTTCCTGGAGAGACCTTCGCGGAATCGCTTCACAACCTGCGCGAGATCTACTGCGGCACGATCGCCTACGAGATCGAGCACATCGCCAGGCACCAGAAGCGCTACTGGCTTCGCGACGTCATCGAGTCCGGAGAGTTCCGCAGGCCCCTCGACACGGTGCGGCGCCTCGAGCTGCTGGAGCGCCTGGTCCAGGTCGAGACCTTCGAACGCTTCCTGCGCCGGACGTACCTCGGTCAGAAGACCTTCTCCATCGAGGGCGTCGACACCATGGTGCCGATGATCGACGAGATCATCGAGCTGCTCGCCGCCGACGGCGCCGCGGAGATCATGGTCGGCATGGCCCACCGCGGGCGGTTGGCGGTCATGAGCCACGTCGTCGGCCGAAACCCGAGCGCGATCCTCGCCGAGTTCGAGGGTCACATGGAGTTCGAGGGAGTGGCCGAGGACGATCAGCGCGAGACCGCCGGCGACGTGAAGTACCACCTGGGCGCCGAGGGCACCTACACCACGCGCTCCGGTAACCCGATCCGGGTCACGCTCGCCGCTAACCCAAGCCACCTGGAGCAGGTCAACGCCGTCGTCGAAGGCGCGGCCCGCGCCGTGCAGACCATCCGGCGCGACCGGGTCCCCCGGCAGGACTTCTCGCGGGCCATTCCCATCTTGGTGCACGGCGACGCCGCCTTCACTGGCCAGGGCGTGGTTGCCGAGACGCTCAACCTGTCGAGCCTCGAGGGCTATGAGACCGGCGGCACCATCCACATCATCAGCAACAACCAGATCGGTTTCACGACCGATCCGCACGACTCGCGCTCCACCCGTCACGCCAGCGATCTCGCCAAGGGTTTCGACATCCCCATCATCCACGTCAACGCCGACGACGTGGAGGCGTGCATCAGCGCCGTGCATCTGTCGGTCGCCTACCGCCAGCGCTATCGCCGCGACGTCGTCATCGACCTCATCGGCTACCGTCGCCACGGCCACAACGAGCTCGACGAGCCCGCCTATACCCAGCCGGTGATGGCGCGCACGATCAAGGACCACAGGACCGTCGCGCAGATCTACGCCGAGAAGCTCGTCGCCGACGGCGTGATGACCCAGGAGCGGCTCGACGAGGTCTTCGGCTGGGCCGAGAAGCGCATGAGCGACGCTCATACCAAGGTCAAGGAGCAGCTCGAGCACGGCACCTTCGAAGAGGCCTCGGACGCTGCTACCGCCCCGGACGGCAGTAGCGCTTCGAGCCAGCTCCGCACCTCCGTGCCCGAGCAGACCCTCCGGAGCCTCAACGAGCAGCTGCTCACGGTGCCGGAGAAGTTCCACCTGCACCCCAAGCTGGGACCCCAACTCGAGCGGCGTCGCGAGGCAATCGAGAGCGGTGCGATCAACTGGGGTCACGCCGAGTCACTGGCATTCGCCTCGCTGCTCACCGAGGGCGTACCGATCCGGCTCACCGGCCAGGACACCGCGCGCGGCACCTTCAGTCAGCGGCACTTGGAGCTGCATGACGTCGACGAGAACGAGTCGTGGGGCTCAGGCGAGGGCACCGTGTACGTGCCGATGGCCAACCTGCTCCGCGCGACCGCGGCGTTCGAGCTTCACAACAGCCCGCTCAGCGAGGCGGCAACCGTCGGCTTCGAGTACGGGTACAGCGTGCAGGCGCCCGAGGCGCTGGTGCTCTGGGAGGCGCAATACGGCGACTTCGCCAACGGCGCCCAGATCATGATCGACCAGTTCCTGGTCTCGGGTAGCGCCAAGTGGGGCCAGAGGTCGCGCCTCACCCTGCTGCTCCCCCACGGCTATGAGGGCAACGGCCCCGAGCACTCGTCCGCGCGCATCGAGCGCTTCATCCAGCTCGCGGGCGAGGAGAACATCCGCATCGCGGTGCCCTCGACCTCGTCGCAATACTTCCACCTGCTTCGCCGCCAGGCGCTGTCGAACGAGCTTCACCCGCTCATCATTTTCACGCCGAAGAGCTTGCTGCGCCACAGGGGCGCGAACGCGTCCTTGAAACAGCTCACGGACGGGCGCTTCGAGGCGGTACTCGCCGACCCACGGGTCAGCGACCCCGGGAAGGTGCGCCGCCTGTTGATCTGCTCGGGCAAGGTCTTCCACGACTTCGAGGCTCACGAGGCGCGCGCCGAGATGGACGACCTGGCGGTCGCACGGCTGGAGATGGTCTACCCGTTTCCGACGGAGGGGATCGCCCAGCTCATCGAGTCATACCCGAATCTCGAAAGCGCGACGTGGGTCCAAGAGGAGCCGCGCAACATGGGCGCCTGGTTCTTCGTCGCCAATCGTCTGAACCGACTTCTGCCTGACGGAATCGGGATTCAGTACGCCGGCCGGCCCCGGCGTGCGAGCCCAAGCGAGGGGTACCCTCAGGCTCATCAGGTTGAGCAGCGGCGCCTGGTCGAAGAGGCGCTCGGCATTACTCGGGAGTAAGACGTTTGAGTCAAAAGGTCGTGGTGCTCGGCGGCGGTCCCGCGGGCGATGTCGCCGCGTTCAGAGCCGCCCAGCTCGGTGCGGAGGTGACGATGGTCGAACGGGCCCAGGTTGGAGGTACCTGCCTCAACTGGGGCTGCATCCCGACCAAGGCCCTGCTCGCGACGGCGGACCTGCTGCGCAAGGTGCGCCGCGCCGACGAGTTCGGCCTCGAGGTTCCCGAGGTCAGCATCAACTTCCCCCGCATGATGCAGCGCAAGGACGAGATCGTGACCGGGCTTCGCACCGGCGTCGAGAGCGTCGCCAAGCGCAAGGGCGTGAACGTCGTCTACGGGCAGGGCGAGGTCGACGGCGATGCCGTGGTCGTGGACGGCCAGAGCTATCCGTTCGACGTGCTGATCGTCTGCGTCGGTACCGAGCCCGACGGGCTGCCGATGCTGGACATGGACCACCCGGCGATTCTCACCTCCAACGAGATCCTGACTCTGGACAGGGTCCCTGAGAGCATGCTCGTGGTGGGCGGTGGAGTGATCGGCTGCGAGTTCGCGAGCCTCTTCGCACCTCTCGGCACCGAAGTCACCGTCGTGGAGATCCTGCCGCGGCTGTTGGCCGGGATCGACAACCGCACCGCGAGCCAGTTTCAGCGCGAGCTCGAGAAGGAGGACGTCACCATCCTGCTGGACCAGTCGGTGGACTCGATCGGAGAGTATCGGGACGACGGCGTGGTCGCCAAGCTCGGAGACGGCTCGACGATCGAGGCCGAGAAGCTCCTCGTGTCAATCGGGCGCCGGTCCCAGGCGGCGAACATCGGTCTGGAGGAGGTCGGCGTCGAGGTCACCGAGCGCGGCCACATGGTGGTGGACGAGTACCTCCGCTCGGCGAACCCGAAGATCTGGGGTGCTGGCGACTGCATCGGCGGCATGCAGCTCGCGCACTTGGCAGAGGCCGAGGCCCATCGCGCGATAGAGAACGCGCTCGGTCAGATCCAGCTGCCGATGGATCGCACGGTGGTGCCAAGCTGCATCTACACCCATCCCGAGATCGCCACCGTCGGCCTGCATGCCGACGCCGCCAAGGAGGCCGGGCACGAGGTGAAGATCGGCCAGGCGCGCTACGGGGGAAACGGCAAGGCCCTCGGTGAGGGCGACAGCAACGGCTTCGTCCAACTCGTGGCCGACGCGGAGACCGACCTCCTGCTGGGGGCCACGATCATGGGCGTGCACGCCGTCGAGTTGATCCAGGAGATCGGCGTCGCCATGTCCGACGGCCTCTCGATGAGCGATCTCGGCCACGTGATCCACGCTCATCCCACCGTGAGCGAGCTGGTGATGCACGCCGCCCATCAGGGCGAGGGCGTGGCGCCGTACCTGTCCTGAGCCCGGCCTGAGTATCGGCGCCTGGCGGGACATCGGGCCGGCCACGCTGCCCGCGCCGCGGGCGCTCGGTCGCCTCGAGGCCATCCTCACTGCGATGGAACCCGGCGCCAGCCCGGTCGTGAGCTGGTGCGACCTGACTGCACCCGCGTTGATCGTGGGCCGAAGCGCTGCACCGCCGCCCGTCGACTGGCAGGCGTGCACGCGGCTGGGCCTCCCGGTTCATCGCCGGGCGAGCGGCGGCGGTGCGGTCCTCTGGGATGCGGACCTGGTTGCGCTCGACGTGGTGCTGCCGCCCGGTCACGAGCTGCTCGGAGCCGATGTCGTCGCTGCATATCGCTGGGTGGGCGAAGCCGTGCGGCGGGCCCTGGCGGACTGCAACGTCGAGGCCGACCTCGTCGACGTGCGTCGGGCTCGCGCCGACACCCCCGACCAGGTGCTGGAGGCTTCGTGCTTTGGCGGGCTCTCCCCGTGGGAGCTCACGGCCGACGGCCGAAAGATCGTCGGCCTTTCCCAGGTGCGGCGTCGTACCGGTGGGGCATTCCAAGTGGGCATTCCCATGCGTTTCGACGGTGCGACACTCGCTGAGACGTTGTTCGTGGACACCGAACGGCTGGCAGCAGCGCTCCGCGCCCGCGTCGTCGACCTCGCGACGCTCCGGCCCGAGGTGCGCCGAGGCACGCTCGTTCAGCACCTGCGGGCGAGGCTGGGCGAGGCTCTCGGTGGTCGGCGAGCGCCTTCCGGCCTCACCGATACCGAGCTCCAGCGCGAAGAAAAGGCCTCCGTGAGCACCTACGCGGCGCTCACGGAAACCGGGAGATAAGAGGACCGGCGGGAGCTGCCCACTCCCGCCGGTCCTGCGCGCCACGACAAGGGGGTCGGGCGGGCTGAATGCCCCAGCGGTAGCTCTGAGAACGACCCGTTGAGGCTGCCGTAGCGAACACCGAAGGTGCCGCCGAACCGAATAAAAGCGCCAACACCCGGCGGAGTCAAGGTTCTGTCCAGAGTATTCGTGCTACGTGCGGATTGGTGTCCAGGTTTTCCCCAGAAGAGCGCGTGAATGTGGACAACGCTGTGGAGGGCGTAAAAATGCCGAATTTACAGGAATAACCTATTCATGGGGGTGGGCTGTGCCGTTGATCTATACACAGGCCCCCCGTACGCTCAGGCGCGATTACGACTACCCCGCTCGAGGCCGATATCGACACCGCGGAACCGGAGCCGCCCCAGCCCGACGAACGAATTCGGATCGGCGAGCTTTCGCTGCGCACAGGAGTCAGCCCCGAGGTCCTGCGCGCATGGGAACGTCGCTACGGGCTCTTCCAGCCGGAGCGCACTCAAGGCGGCTTCCGCCTGTACTTCCCGATGGATGAGCGACGCGCCCGCACGATGCGCAATCGCATCGACGGTGGCGTGCCCGCCGCAGAGGCCGCCCGGCGCACCCTTCAGGACTATCCGCATCGCTCCGTGGGGGAAACGGACGACTCAGCGTCGGCGCCGATCAGCACGGCCGATCCTTTCGCACACCTGCGTGCGGCGATCGAGCGATTCGACGGCAAGGGGGCCCACGAGGCGGTCGATCGCTTGTCCCGCCTGATGAGCATCGACTCGCTGCTCACCCATGGCGTGGCTCCCTACCTGGCTGAGGCAAGCGACCCCTGGGAGTCGAGCGATCTGGCCGATGCCCGGGCCCGCTTCGCGACGCCCTTGCTGCGGGGGCGCATGCTCGAGCGGGCCAAGACCTGGCATCAGGGGCGGGCGGGGCGGGCGCTTCTGGCTTGCGCGCCTCGTCAACACAGCGATGTCGCGCTGATCTGCACCGGTGTCGCGCTTAACGCACGCGGGTGGGCGGTGGTGTTCCTCGGGGCCGACGTTCGCTTCGATACCGTCGCCGCCGCCGCGGAAGCCGTGTCTCCGGATGTCGTCCTCGTGGATGTCAGTAGCGAGGAGGCTCTCGTCGGCGAGCGAGAGCGGCTGCGGCGTCTTGCGGACGGATTGACCCTCTACGTCTCGTGCGAGGGCATGGAGGTTAGCAGCGCCCGATCGATGGGAGCCCGCATACTGCCCCAGGATCCCGTGCGGGCCGCGCGGCAGATCGCCAGCGACGCCCTGGTGCCCTGACCCAAGGAGGCGACCGCGCCTCCGTCTACCATCACGAGCGTGGACGAGCGGTGGCGCGAGGACGTCTGGAAGCGTCGGCGCAGGCGGATGTACCTAGGGGCTCTGTTCGCGGCCGTGGCCGTGATCGGCGGCGTGATCGGCGCGGCGGGAATCGCGGCGCTTGGCGATGGCGGCACCACCGAGCAGGCGAGCGCGAGCGCCACGCGCGCAAAGCCCGACAAGCGCGAGCTTGCCCGCAAGCGCCGTCAGCGAGTGACGCTCAGCGCGGTGGGCGACATCGTGATGGGCACGCCCGAAGGGGGGCTACCGCCGGACGGGGGCGCGTCGCTGTTCCAGGCCGTGGATGGGAACCTCAAGGGCGCCCTCGTGCTCGGCAACCTCGAAGGCCCGCTGACCGACGGCGGTACGTCGAAGTGCCCGTCGGCTGAGGTAGCGGCCGACGACGCCGACCCCGAGCGGACCGACGAGGGCACGGCCACCGGCGGTGCGCCGCCGCCGCCCACCTGCTTTGCCTTCCGAACCCCCACCAGCTATGCGTCGCATCTCGCGCTTGCCGGGTTCACGATCATGAACCTCGCGAACAACCACGCCCTCGACTACGGCCAGAGCGGCCTCGACTCCACCATCGCCGCGCTCCGCGCCCACGACATCATGCACACGGGGCCCAAGGGCAAGATCAGCCGATTTCGCACCACCGGGCTTCGTATCGCGGTGGTCGGCTTCGCACCGTACGAGTTCGCCAATTCGCTCACCGATCTCGACGCCGTGCGGGAGATCACCAAGGAGGCCGGCCGCCAGGCCGATATCGTGATCGCCACGATGCACGCCGGAGCCGAGGGCACGGACGCCGCGCGCGTGCCGCGCGAGTCGGAGACCTTTCTCGGCGAGCAGCGCGGAGACCCCCGAACGTTCGCCCGTGCGGCGGTGATCGCCGGCGCGGACCTGGTGATCGGGCACGGCCCTCACGTCCTGCGCGGCATGGAGGTCTTCCGCAACCGGCTGATCGCCTACAGCCTGGGGAACTTCGTCGGCTATCGCTCGCTGCAGACCAGCGGTGCCCTGGGGATCGGCGCGAGCCTCACGGTCACCGTCGACGGCACCGGGCGGTTGCTCGCCGGGCGCCTGTTCCCCGTGAAGCTGAACGCCCAAGGGGTGCCCAAGCCCGGGGGCGATGCGATCGGCCGGGTGCGCACGCTCTCGCAACGAGACTTCGGCAAGAAGCGCGCCGTCACGATCACGAGCAGCGGTCGCATCACCGCTCCCTAAGCGCCGAGCGGATAGCCCACCGGGGCGGTGCGACCCTCAACTCGGGCGATCACGACGGCAGGCCCATCCGTCGCCCGATGCCAGATGCCCGCCAGCTCGCGCCGCAGCGCGTCGGCGCTCTCGGCAGTTCGCACATCTGCGCCGAATCCTCGGCAGAGCGCCACCAGATCGACCGGGGGCTCGGTCAGCGCAAGCCCTGGCCATGGCCCTTCGGCGGAGCCGGTCATGCCCTCCAGGCCCGCTCGCAGGATCTCGTAGCCCCGATTGTCGGCGACGACCATGGCGAGGGGCTGCAGGCGGTTGGCTGCGGTCCAGAGGGCGGGGAGTCCGAACAGCAGGCTTCCATCGCCGTGGACCACCATCACGCGCCGGTCGGGCTTTGCCATCGCCACGCCGATGGCGGCGGGCAGGCCCCAGCCGAGCGCGCTTCCTCGGTGCGCGAACCAGCTGCCGGCATCGCGCGGCGCCAGCGCCCGGCGCAGGCTGCGGCCGGCCGTCAGGGCCTCGTCCACCACGATGTCCTCCGGCTCGACAACCTCGGCGACGGCGCCCGCGAGCACGGCCGGGGTGATCTGATCTCCCGTGGCAGGCTCCTGGACATTCTGAGTGGGTTCCGGGGCGTCACCGGGCACCGCGTCGAGGCGTAGGGCGAGTCCCGCGAGGCCGGCGCGCGGGTCTCCGACGATTCCGACGTCCGGCCGGTGGCTGCGGCCGATTTCCTCGGGATCGACATCCAGATGGATCAGCTGCTGCTCGGTTCCCAGTGGCGAGCCCGGGCTCGGGCCGAAGAGCCGGAAGACGGGCATCCCGACGGCAAGCAGGACATCGTAGGGCTCGAGCATGGGCTGGATCTCCGCCGCGAAGCCGGGAAGCGGCCCGCCCCACAGGGGATGGTCGGTGCGAAGTGGGGCGCGGGCGCCGTAGGGCTCGCCCAGAACCGGCGCATCGAGCCACTCGGCGAGCTCTGCGAGCTCGCGCTCCGCGCGTGCATGCACGACTTCGTCGCCGGCGAGCACGGCCGGCCGGCGTGCCGAGCGCAGCAGCGCGGCGGCGCGGTCGAGGGCGTATGGATCCGGCGCGGATGCCCGGGGTCGCGGGCCCGGCAGGTGGGCAGGTGGCGCCGGGCCGGCTTGGACGTCGAGTGGGATGCTCAGGACGGCCGGGCCGTACGGCGGCGTGAGGGCGCAGCGCACCGCCGCGCGGAAGTCGCGGCCGAGCTCCGCGTGCGAGGTTGGCTCCCACGCGCCCTTGGCGAGCGGCGCCACCAGCTCCACGATCTCGCCGCCGAGAAAGGGCGCGTGGGACAGCAGCTCGGTGACCTGCTGTCCCACGGTCACCAGCAGCGGCACGCGGGCCCGGCGGGCGTTCAGGATGCCCGACAGAGCGTTCGCGGCGCCCGGTTGCACGTGGACGTTAACCGCGGCAAGCCCGCCCGCGGCCTGGGCGTAGCCATCGGCAATGCCGAGCGCGGCGGCCTCGTGAAGGCAGAGCACGTACTCGACCGAGTCCTGCCGCCCGAGGGCATCGATGATCGGTAGCTCCGTGGAACCGGGATTGCCGAAGAGGTGGTGAACGCCTTCCGCGGCCAGGGCGTCCAGCAGCCAGTCGGCGCCGGTCATCGTCG
>Ga0224508_10005217_pt1 | contig 10467 bp, 10 predicted proteins | sample SF_Jan12_sed_USG_4_FD_170157 | JGI IMG/M metagenome (GOLD analysis project Ga0224508, IMG submission 170157) | Sediment microbial communities from San Francisco Bay, California, United States - SF_Jan12_sed_USGS_21 | ecosystem: Environmental > Aquatic > Marine > Sediment | place: USA... | reverse complement strand
ACCGCCACAGAAGCCGCGTTGGCAGCCGGCACGATATCAGCCGATTGATTAATAGTCTGCCGGGCACTGAAGAACGCGAGAAAGAGAACCAGCAAAACGACAGCTGACACGGTCACATAATCGAGTTTTCTGCCGGTCGTAGCCGCCACTGAAGCGTCACGATCGACCTCATGCTCGCGCTTGATGCCCTCGGGCGTGAGCTCGTAGACCCACGATAAAATAATGGTTGGAATGAATCCAAACGCGAATACGAGAATTATTGCGTTCGACACCCAGTCAGGGGCGCCCAGGGTCGGCAGTATGGTGGTGAGAACCTCGGTCAGCAGCCAGCCAACCACCAGGTAGGCAGCAGCGACGCGAAAAACATTACGGCGTTTAAGTTCTGTAATGAGCGACATGTGTTGGTATTAGCTTTATTGCTGCGGCCAAGGTTACACCAGAATAGATCGGCACATTTTCCTGAAGTTCAGCCTGTTGGATGCCCGGCCGGCGTGATTGGTTGCCATTCTGTGAAGACGCTCACGGTGTGCGGCATCGGCACCGCCTATTCTGTGGGGCTTAGCAAAGGGACTAATCGCCATGGCCAGAATCACACTTCCCTCGATATTCGCACTACTCCTGCTGACCGTGCTCAGCGGCGCTGATGCACGCGAACTCGGTGCCGGGATCGTCTTCAGCGACAAGGAAATCTCCATTATCAGCGCCTACTATCGCGACCAGCATGTAGCGCAGCCACGCAAGTCCAGGACGAAGGGCAGGAAATCGCTGCCGCCCGGCATTGCGAAGAATCTGCAGCGGGGCAAGCCGCTACCGCCGGGGATTGCCAAGCAGGTCTTACCGGCCGGTTTGATCGATGCGCTGCCGCCGGTACCCAAAGGCTATGACCGCATTGTCGTTGCGGGAAAGATTTTGCTCGTCGAGGTTGCCACCCAAGTGGTTCACGATGTTCTCGAAGACATTATTCTCGGGCATTGAGATTGACTACGCTTTAGCAGGACGGAAAACGGCAAAACCTACCAATCCCGAATCGTGAACGCGGCGGTCGCGTAAAGCAGCAGAGCCAGTAACAGCACCGCCGTGAAACCGAAGCCGATAGCGAGCAGTGTCGCCAGGGCCGCGCTGAGCACTGAAGCAAAGCCATTGATGCCCCAGGCCCAGGGGATAAAATCCGGCGCCCGATCCGCCAGGCGTTTCAGCCCGAGCGGAAACGGCATACCCATAAAAAACGCCAGCGGCGCGATCAGCACAATCGACAGCGCTATTTTCACGCTATCGGCAAGTCCGATGAATTGTCGAAACACGATCGGCAGCGCGAAGATATAAATCGACGCAATAATGACGATTGCGCCGACCACACTAATTGCCGGCGAGCGTCGCCTCAGTCGCGCCGAATACGCGCTGCCGATGCCGGCGAAGACGAGGAAGCCGCTCAGAACGACCGCCACTGAATAGAGTGGATGGCTGAGGAACAGGATGAACTTCTGGATGAAGGCCATTTCCACGAACAGGAACGCAAGCCCGAGAAGGAAAAAATAGCTGCCCATGCGTGCGCCGGTGCCTTCTGGCCAGGTGCGTCGCATACCCGCCAGCGGCAGCAAAATCAGCAGACAGCCAGCAATCACTGCCTGGATGAAAGTCGCGACGAGCACCAGATAGCCCCACTCGATCAGCCCCGCGCCGCCCCGCTTGCGCAGCGCCATGACCTCACGCATCGTTTCCCATTTGAAGAAATGAAAGAAGTACGGCCTGTCGTCAGTCGCTGGCTCTATATTGAATTTGTAGCGCGAAAAAAACGCTTCTGCATCATCGCCGAGCAAGGCCACCGCACCATCGTGAATGTAGGCCTGATCCAGGACATTGAATCGGTTGGCTTCCTCACGCGGCATGCCCGGGTAGTAAGCCGTATCGAACCAATGCGTTTGTGCGAATTGACGAATAGTCGCTACGTCATGGGCAGTGAGATCGCCGTTCTTGATCAACAGCGTACTCGTATTCCAGCTGCGAATCATCGCGAGACGCTGCCCGGGTTCTTCGACGCCCGCCGCGCGCAGCGCCTCGATCCCGATCGCAAACAGCTTGAGGCTGTCGCGGGGCGGCAATTTTATCCAACGCGTGATCGCCAGCAGGCCACCAGGCCGCAGATGCGCCATATACTCCCGCAGCCCCTCAACGGTATACAGATAACTTTCGTGGAGTGACTGCACGCCGGCCCCGGATGCGCTGAACGAATCGAGAAGCCCGATCTGGATCAGGTCGTAGTGCGTCTCGCTACGTGCGACGAAGCCACGCGCCTCGCCGGTATGCACGGCGACGCGGGTTTCGTTATAAAGATGCCCTGCAAATTCTGCATAGGTGTCCCGCACGAGTCCGTTCATTTGCGGGTTCAGTTCGACAGCATCGACACGGCTGGCGCCATTGTGCAGCGCGAGCAAGATGTCGCTCCCGCCTCCTGCGCCCAGAACGAGTACTGCCGGTGATTCGAGCAGACCGTACGGCAGTGCCGCCGCCACGTCCCCGAGGTAGCCGAGCTTCGACAGGTCACCGTCGTAGCGCGTGATTACACTGAGTGCATCGCCATCAGTAAACACGCCGAGCTGTTCCGGCGGCACGTGCCGTGAGCCAAAACTCAAGCCAGGCGCATCGCGAAACGGCACAGTCGGACTCTCTACCACAGTCAGCACGCCCAGCGGGCTTGACGCCGTATGCGCGATTCTGGCGTCGATGACCTGCATCGCCTGGTTAAGGCCTTTGAATTCAGACAGTCGCAGGCTGAGCCAACCCTCTGGTATGCCAATAAGAACGAACAAGAGCCACACGAACTGCACGGCGAATAGCGGTCGCTGCATCGTGGAACCGAGTCCCACCAGCGCCGATGCTGTGAGCGCCAGACCGACGAGTGCCAGCAATGCGTTCTGTGGGAGGAGCATGAACAATGCCCCGATGACCAGCGCTGCACCGAGTCCGGCACCGAGCAGGTCCGCAAAATAGATGCGGCTGATATCCGTTCGACGACACGTGAATGCCAGACCGATACAGCAAGCGGCGAAAAAGAACGGCACGAAGAAAATAAGGTAGATAGCGCTGAGATAGAGAAACTGCCGTCGATCCCATACCACCTCGAGCGCATTGAACGGCACGCGCTGACCGAGCACGAAGCACAACAACATTGCGATGCTGAAGAGCAGCGCACTGAGTGCAAATGTCGCCGTAAAGTGCGGTTCGAGATGCCGCCGTAAGAGCGCGATGAAGGTGCCGCTCGCGCCGTAGCCGAGCAGTGCAAGGCTAATGATCATGTAAGCGAAGTGATGCCACTGCACGATCGACAGCACCCGCATCAACAGGATTTCGTAGCCGATCGCCGCCGCCGAAACGAGCAGAATCGCAAACAGCAGCCGGCGCAAGGTAATTAGTGTTCGCCGGTTAGCGGCACGAATCGGACCGCGGCGATCTGCCTGGTGATGATCTCATCCTGTTCCGTTTTCTCTATCAATAGTAGCTGTTGCGTCATGAATCGACCGCCAACCGGGATCACCATGCGCCCGCCGGTTTTGAGTTGCCGAATCAGAGGCGGCGGTACGTGACTCGCAGCAGCCGTGACGATGATCGCGTCGAAGGGGGCGTGCTGCTCCCAGCCGTAATAACCGTCGCCAAGCCGCGTCGTCACGTTGTCGTAGCCGAGGGTGTCTAGGCGTATGGTCGCTGTACTGAACAGGGGCTCGATGATCTCTATCGTATAAACGTGCTGCACGAGTTCCGCGAGAATGGCTGCCTGATAGCCCGACCCGGTGCCCACCTCGAGGACAACATCACTCTCTTCAGGCGCAATAAGATCCGTCATCAGGGCGACAATGTATGGCTGCGAGATGGTTTGTCCGTGGCCGATCGGCAACGGCCGGTTTGCGTAAGCGGATCGCAACTCAGTTTGCGGCACGAACTTATGGCGCTCGACCGTGCTTAACGAACGAATCACGGAATCGCTGAAAGTGCCTGCACGCGTGCCGCGGTCGAGCTCGGCAAAGTATTTGACCTCTTCGACGAGTTCGGCCCGCAGCGCCGCAAAATCCTGCGCCGCGGCAGCACAGGTGATGAGACACAGACCCAGTATCAATACTTTCATTGTTCGAGAAACATCCATGATCCGTAGCCGACAACGTGCCGTCTGTTCCCCGCCGTGTCGCCTGAATTACGCATATCGAGCGTGACTGCCTGCATGCCGCGGCGCCTGGCGGCGATGAGCAGCCCGCCTATGGGCGTGGCGCCGCAGGCGGCATCATGATCAATACGCCGATCTTCGAGATCCTCGATCGCCTGCCGCGTATCCTCGTCGATAGCGCGAGCCTGGTCGTAACTCCGGTAGTGACTCAGGTCGGAACTGATCACGATCAGTGTTTCGGGACCGTCCCAGAGCGCATCGAGCACGGCGGCAACAGCCTCGTGCGTCGTATTACCGACCACGAGCGGCACGAGCGTGAACGAGCCGAGTACCGACTGCAGGAACGGCAAGTGTACCTCGAGGCTGTGCTCGGACTGATGCGTCTCATCGAATACCTGCACGCCTCTTGAATCGAGCGCTGCAATCGCATCGTTGTCGAGCGGCACATCACCCAGTGGGGTGCGAAACACGTCTGCCCCGGATAGCGCCAGGCCGCGGACAGGCACGCGATGGCAAGGTCCCAGCAGGACGACGCGTTGATAAAAGTCCCTGAACGGGCGCAGTCGGGCGTACGCGCTCGCCGCTACCGGCCCCGAATAGACGTAGCCCGCATGCGGGACAATCAGCGCCTTGGGCGCCTCACTTGGGGCGCTCCCGACGCCATCGAGCAGGGACGCGACGGTTCGGGAGAGTTCGGCTGCGTCGCCCGGGTAGAATTGCCCGGCGACGGCAGCTTCGCGAATTACGGTCATCATGCGATTACCTGTTTCATAGTAGTGGCCGGCATAGGCCCCTACAGCCTTATATTTTACTGACTGGAAACTTCCCGGCTATAAGTAGGTCTACTGCCCTGTATGACGCTCTGCGGCAAGACAACTCGCTACTGGCACCGCCTCGAGGACGGCCGGCTGCAGTGCGACGTCTGTCCGCGTTTCTGCAAGCTGCGTGAGGGACAGAGGGGCCTGTGTTTCGTGCGCGGCCGCGCCGACGACGAAATCGTACTGACGACCTACGGACGTTCATCGGGTTTCTGCGTCGACCCGATCGAAAAGAAACCGCTCAATCACTTCCTGCCCGGCACGCCCGTGCTGTCCTTCGGCACGGCGGGCTGTAACCTCGCGTGCAAGTTTTGCCAGAACTGGGATATCTCGAAATCGCGCGAATTCGACCGTCTGCAGGACACCGCCTCACCCGAGGCGATCGCAATAGCCGCGGCTGATACCGGCAGCCGCAGCGTCGCCTATACCTACAACGATCCGGTTATTTTCCTCGAATATGCCGTCGACGTCGCCCAAGCCTGCCGTGAGCGCGACATCAAAAATGTCGCCGTGACCGCCGGGTATATCACCGAAACCGCTCGCGAGGAGTTCTTCGAGTTAATCGATGCCGTCAATGTCGATCTCAAGGCCTTCACCGATCGTTTCTACTGGAAGGTCTGCGGCGGTCATCTCGAGCCGGTTCTCGACACGCTGGTCTATCTCAAGAATGAGACAGATGCGTGGCTCGAACTTACGACGCTGCTGATCCCCGGTGAGAATGACGGCGAAAGCGAGATCCAGACAATGACGCAATGGATCGCCGAGCACCTGGGCCCCGACGTGCCGCTGCACTTCACCGCGTTTCACCCCGACTGGAAGATGCTCGATACGCCGAGCACGCCGCTCGAGACGCTGACACGTTCGCGCGAGATCGCGCTGCAGAACGGGCTGCACCATGTCTACACGGGCAACGTGCACGACTACGAAGGGTCCAGCACCTATTGTCACGGCTGCGGCGAGCTTGTAATCGGCCGTGACTGGTACGAGCTGTCGGCCTGGAACCTCAACTGCGACGGACACCACGCCGCATGCGCGAACTGCGGCACCCGCATAGCCGGTTTATTTGAGGATAAGCCGGGTAGCTGGGGCGCGCGGCGCAAGCCGGTTCACATCGCCGCTTAGACTGACACCCACGGGCCATTCAGCTTGCTGCAGACGAAGTCTGCAGCAGAATCTCTGATTATCGGACGATGCGCCCATGACAAGCCGCATCGCATGGACCTGATCTCAATCAACGTCGGGCTGCTGCTGGCGGTTCTGGCCGCGCTTTTCAAAGGCCGCGGGCATTTGGGCTACATCGTGGGACTCATCGCCGGCACGACACAGGGTTCGTCAGGCATCTCCGCCCAGGTCGTCCCACCGTACTACCATGGTCGCTCGCTGGAATCATCCGCCTACGCGTTTCTAGTGGCGTTCACTTTCCTGTTGTTCGGCAGCGCGCAAGTGACGGCTGCGATGACAACCGATTTACTAACACCGGAGCGGCTGCAGCGGAGCCTGGTGGCCCTCGTGCCGACGCTGATCTTTACTCGCATCGGCATCGGCCTTGCAGACACAATCTCGCCGGAGGCGTTTAACCGTCTACTGCCAGTGGTGTTCTGCCTTATGGAGATCAGGCAGATCACCGATGTTTTATGAGCAAGCATCGGCTCGCCACCAGGACCGACGTAACTCCCGTCACAATTGACGCCAGATCAGAATTCGTAGCCGCGCTCCTCGTGCAGCACCAGATCGAGACCTTCAGTCTCTTCGTCACCTGTAACCCGCAGCGGCATGATGAGATTGATAGCTCGAAGCAAAATGAATGTGACGCCGCCACACCAGGCTATCGTAGCAATCACGCCGAGAGCCTGTACGCCAAGCTGCTGGCCAATGCTTACATTGTCTGGCAGGCCCATGCCGCCGTAGCTGGCACTGACAAAAACTGCAGTCAACAGGGTGCCCAGAATGCCGCCGACGCCGTGGACCGGAAATACGTCGAGCGAATCATCGATATGCAATTTTTGTTTCATCGTCAGGGTAGCGAAAAAACAGATGAATCCGGCGCTGAGGCCGATGATGATGGCACCTCCCGGACCGACGAATCCGGATGCCGGTGTTATCGTACCCAGTCCCGCGACCATGCCGGTGACAATCCCCAATACGCTGGGTTTACCGAATTTAATCCACTCGGCTGTCATCCATGCCAGGGAGCCCGTTGCGGCGCCCAGATGGGTCACGAGCATCGCCATGCCAGCTGCACCATCCGCGGCTACCGCGCTGCCGGCATTGAAGCCGAACCAGCCGACCCACAGCATGCAGGCGCCGGCGACAGTCCACGGCAGATTGTGCGGCGGCATTGGCGTCGACGGGAAGCCTTTGCGTTTGCCGATCAACAGCGCGGCCACGACCGCGGCAACGCCCGCATTGATATGCACCACCGAGCCGCCGGCAAAGTCCATGAAGCCGCGCTCGGCGAGCCAGCCGCCGCCCCAGACCCAATGTGCGACGGGCACGTACACGAGCAGCAGCCATAGCATGCAGAACACCATCATCGGCGCAAAGCGGACGCGCTCCGCGAACGCGCCGACAATGAGGGCGGGCGTGATGATCGCAAACGTCATCTGAAACATGACGAACACGGTCTCGGGGATCGTGCCGGACATCGAATCAGACGCAATGCCGGCCAGGAAGGCCTTGCCGAATCCTCCAGTCAGTCCGCCCAGCGATGACCCCTCGCCGAATGTCATCGTATAGCCGACGACCACCCACAGTACCGATGCCGCGCAGGCGATCGCGAAGCACTGCATCATAACGGACAGCACATTACGATTACGTACCAGGCCGGAGTAGAACAATGCCAGTCCCGGCAAGGTCATGAACAGCACGAGCGCTGTGGACGCCAGCATCCACGCGGTATCGCCCGAGTCCAGGCCGTCTGCGGCAAGGGATGAGCCGGGCAGCATGGCTGCGATCAAAACAACAGGTTTCCTTGGATTCATGGTTTTCATCCGATTTCTTATTGATTAGAGCGCGCTGTCGCCGGTTTCGCCGGTGCGGATGCGCAGCACCTGCTCGAGGTCGGTGACGAATATCTTGCCGTCGCCGACTTTTCCGGTTCTTGCGCTTTCGGCGATGGCCTCGATCGTGCGCTCGAGCGTCTCGTCCGCAACCGCGATTTCAATTTTCGCCTTGGGTACGAAATCCACCTGGTATTCTGCGCCGCGATACATCTCGGTATGGCCGCGCTGACGACCGAAGCCCTTGACCTCGGATACAGTCATGCCCTGCACCCCAATCTCCTCGAGTGCGCTGCGAACCTCGTCGAGCCGGAACGACTTGACGATTGCGGTAATCATCTTCATCGCTTGTCCCCTGAGATGGCGTTGGCGCCATTTATAGTGTTTTTGGGCCCGCTGGATAGAGTCGCATAGCATGACGCGCCAAAACAATTACGGGCGAAATCGATGCTAAGCTAGTCGCTCACCATGACCAAGCAGAAGATTCTCTGGACGCTGATCGCGTTGCTGTCAGTTGCGACCGCCGCAAGCGGCGTCGCTGATACGGTCGCAGAGGATTATGCGCAAGCAGCGTTGAAGCGCGCGCTCGTTACGTTTGCCGCAGCGCGGACGTTAAACGGGGTCATCTCCGTTGTTCAAAGTACCGAAGTCGGCGTGGGCGTCACCGTGTCAATAGGCCAGGTTCTGGATCCAATCAACGACCTCGTCGAACGATTCTCCGCGGTCATGCTGGTGGCGGCGAGTTCGCTCGGACTGCAGAGCGTGCTGCTTAAAATGACCTCGGCGACGGGCATCACCGTGGCATTGGTTTTCGCCGCGGTGTTCGCGATAGCGGCTCTCTGGTGGCCGCAATCGACCGAGCGCAGATACGCTGCGACGGCATCGCGGTTACTCCTTGTCATGCTGTGTATTCGATTCATCGTCCCGGCCCTGGTCGTGGGCACCAACCTCGTGACCGACACCTTTTTGGCAGCCGAACAGGTCGAAGCGACGGCGGCGCTGGAGGGAACGAGCAGAAGAATTGAAGAACTGAACGAAGGCGTGGAAGTTCCCGCGGCACCCGATCAGTCGCTCCTGGATCGGCTCAGTTCGGCGATCGACGAATCCCTGGAGACGATCAATATCTCGCAGCGGCTAGGGGAGTTGAAGGAAAACGCCGCCAACGCAACCGAACACATAGTCCAGCTCATCGTTCTGTTCGTGCTGCAGACCATCCTGCTGCCGCTGGCATTCATCTGGCTGCTGATCGAGCTGCTCAAGGGAGTGGCAGCGAGATTAACAGCGAAATAGTCTAGATCGCGGCGGCGATTGCTTCGCCGAGTTCTTCGGTGCTCGCCGTGCCACCCATATCCGGCGTCAGGTTCACGCGCTCCCGCAGCGTGTTTTCGATTGCCGCGATAATAGTGTCGTGCGCATCCTGGTGCCCGAGGTGCTGCAGCATCATCGCGCCGGCCCAGATAGTGCCGATGGGGTTTGCAATACCCTGGCCGGCAATATCCGGCGCCGAGCCGTGCACGGGTTCGAACATCGACGGGTGCTCTCTTGCAGGATTGAGGTTGGCGGATGGTGCGATCGCGATCGTGCCGGTGCAGGCGGGTCCCAGGTCCGAGAGAATGTCGCCGAACAGATTGCTGCCGACGACCACATCGAAATGGTCAGGCATGCGCACGAAGTTAGCGGTAAGAATGTCGATGTGGTACTGATCGACGGTGACGTCCGGGTAGTTCTTCGCCATCGCCGCGACGCGCGAATCCCAATAGGGCATTGTGTGCATTATGCCGTTGGACTTGGTTGCAGACGTCAGGTGTCTCGCCGGCCTGCTTTGTGCCAGTTCGAACGCATACCGGAGGACACGGTCCAAGCCGTGACGTGTAAAAACGCTCTGCTGGGTAACGACCTCCTCATTCGTACCCTCGTTCTCAATCCCGCCTATGTTTGAGTACTCACCTTCGACGTTTTCGCGCACTACGTAGAAATCGATGTCGCCAGGCCGGCGACCGACGAGCGGGCACGGCACGCCGTCGAACAGCCGCACCGGCCGCAGGTTGATGTGCTGGTCGAATTCACGACGTATCGGTATGAGCAGGCCCCACAGGGAAATGTGGTCGGGTACCGTCGGGAAACCCGCTGCGCCGAGGTAAATCGCATCAAACCGGCTGAGCTGCTCGATGCCGTCCACGGGCATCATGCGACCGGTCTTCAAATACGTCTCGCACGACCAGTCGAATTCCCGCCAGCAGAAATCAACACCGTGTTTGTTGCCGGCAGCCTCCATGACGCGTATGCCTTCGGGCATCACTTCGGTGCCGATGCCGTCGCCCGGAATTACCGCAACTCTGTACTTATTCATCGAGATAACGCGTAAAAGCGGGCGCCAGAATCAATCTCGGCTGGGCCCGCTACCGAGAAGCTCATAAGGCCCACCCTTTTCGAGCGCGGTCCGGTACGCCGGGCGTGCACGAATGCGATCGAGAAACGCCGCGAGGCGCGGGTAATC
>Ga0224508_10005216_pt1 | contig 10470 bp, 7 predicted proteins | sample SF_Jan12_sed_USG_4_FD_170157 | JGI IMG/M metagenome (GOLD analysis project Ga0224508, IMG submission 170157) | Sediment microbial communities from San Francisco Bay, California, United States - SF_Jan12_sed_USGS_21 | ecosystem: Environmental > Aquatic > Marine > Sediment | place: USA: California... | reverse complement strand
CGGGGCTTTATGACACGCACGGCCTGGAAACTGCGCCTGGCGGCGGCGACGAACTCCTCGAAGCCCTCGCCCTGAAACAGCTTGATCAAGACACTACCGCCTTCTCCCAGCACGCTTTCAGCAAAGGCGAGCGCCTCTTCGGCCAGCTGCATCGCTCTGGGCTGATCAACCGCCCGATTACCTGAGATATTGGGGGCCATATCCGACATTACAAGGTCGATCCGCCTGGCCCCGATAGCGGAGCGCAGCATTGTCAGGGTCTGCGGATCGTTGAAGTCTCCACAAGTGAAGCTGACGCCGGCAATCGGCGCCATGGGCTCCCGATCCAACGCCCAGACCGCGCCGGTCGAACCCACGATCCCCACAGCGAACTGACTCCAGCCCCCGGGACTCGCCCCGAGGTCCACGCAGGCCAATCCCGGCTTGAGGAGCCTCTCCCTCGTGTGTATTTGCTCGAGCTTGTAAACCGCTCGCGAACGCCAACCTTCGCGGGCAGCGCGCTCCATGTAGGCATCGCCCGTCTGACGCTGGCGCCAATGCCCGGCGGATCCCGATCGACGTCCCACCCCTGCCTCACCTCACCTCAGCCGACACCTTATATAATTCCCCGCCATGTCTCTGACCCAATCCCAGCGGAAGTTCCTCCGTGGCCGCGGCCACGACCTGAAGCCGATCGTGTTCGTCGGCGGTGCCGGTTTGACTGGGCCCGTGCTGGCGGAGCTCGACGGCGCGCTCGAGCACCATGAGCTCATCAAAGTGCGGGTCCGCGTCGGAGACCGTGAGCGGCGCGACACGCTGTTCGAGGAGCTCCTCGACGAGTCCAAGTCCACCTTACTGCAGCGCACGGGAAACGTGGCCTTGCTGTATCGGCAAGCCGAAAAACCCAAGCTCATACTCCCGAAGACCCGGTAGACAAAAGGGGACATTCCTCTTTTCCGCGCTCGCTCGAGCCGAAAAGAGGAATGTCCCCATTAGAGGTACTCGACGGAGATGATCTCGAAGGCCTGCCGACCGCCGGGCGTGGTCACCTCCACGACATCCCCCTCTGATTTGCCAATCATGGCGCGAGCCACAGGAGAGCTGATGGACACACGGCCCTCTTTGATGTCGGCCTCATCCTCGCCCACGATCTGGTAGCGCTTTTCGGTGCCCTCGTCAGCATCGGCGAGATGCACCGTCGCGCCAAAAACCACCCTGCCACCCGCATTCAGTTTTGAGACCTCGATGATCTGCGCATTGGAGAGCTTCGCTTCGATGTCGCGGATGCGGGCCTCGGCCAGACCCTGCTGCTCCTTGGCCGCATGGTATTCCGCATTCTCGCGAAGATCTCCGTGCTCGCGCGCCGTGCCGATGGCTGCGCTGATCTGGGGCCGCTCCGCCTTCAGGCGCTTGAGCTCTGCCCGCAGTTGTTCCGCGCCCCGGGCAGTCAACGGTACCTTGGTCATCAAGCCACCTCGGCGTGAAGATCTTGCAGGCAATTGACGGTCACATTGTCCAGGTGGTCCAGCGCGTCACAGGTCGCCTTCGCGGCAGCCAGCGTCGTGTAATAGGTGACCTTCTGATGCACCGCAGCCCCACGTATCGAGTGGGATTCCCTGATCGCCTGCTTGCCCTCGGTGGTGTTGACGATGAAGCTGATCTGGTTGTTCTTGATCATATCGACGATGTGCGGCCTGCCTTCCCTGACCTTGTTCACGCGACGGCAGGGAACGCCGCCTTCGGCCAGCGCCCTCGCGGTCCCCCCCGTCGCGAAAATCTCGAAACCTCGCCCGATCAGGACCAGGCCCAGCTCCACGGCCGCAGGCTTATCCCGGTCCCGCACACTCAACAGTGCGGTACCCCGCCCTGGCAGCAAGACCCCGGAGGCCAATTGCGCCTTGGCGTAAGCCTCCCCGAACGTGCGACCGGTCCCCATGACCTCCCCCGTCGATTTCATCTCGGGGCCGAGGATCGGATCGGCGTCCGGAAACTTGATGAAGGGGAACACCGATTCCTTGACCGAGAAGTAAGGTTGCTCGCCCGGTGTCTGGACCCCCTGCTGCTCGAAAGTGATCCCGGCCATCGCCTTGGCAGCAATCTTTGCGAAAGGCTTACCGGTCGCCTTGGAGACGAAGGGAATCGTCCGCGAGGCTCTGGGATTGACCTCGAGGACGTAGACGACACCATTCTGAATCGCGAACTGCGTATTCATGATGCCGACGACGCCGAGCTCGCGAGCCATCTGCCGGACCTGCTCGCCGAGGATCTTTTGAACCTCCCCATCCAGCGTAAACGGTGGCAGGCAGCAGCCGGAGTCGCCGGAATGCACCCCCGCCTGTTCCACATGCTCCATGACGCCGGCGATGATCACATGGTGACCGTCGCAGACCGCATCCACGTCCACCTCTACCGCCAGGTCCAGGAACCGATCCAGCAAGACGGGGCTCTCGTTCGATACGCTGACCGCCTCGGTCATGTAATCCCTGAGATCCTCCTCCTCGTAGACGATCTCCATGGCCCGCCCACCCAGAACGTAGGAGGGTCGAACGACCAGCGGGTAACCCACCTCCCTGGCCATGACGACGGCATCCTCCTCCGTCCTCGCGGTGCGATTCGGCGGCTGCTTGAGACCCAGCTGAACGATGAGCTTCTGGAATCGCTCTCGATCCTCGGCGAGATCGATCGAGTCGGGGGACGTACCGATAATCGGCACGCCGGCCGCCTCCAGGGGCCTCGCCAGCTTAAGGGGCGTCTGCCCCCCGTACTGGACGATGACGCCTTTGGGCTGCTCTTTCGCCACGATCTCCAGCACGTCCTCGAGCGTGAGCGGCTCGAAGTAGAGCCGATCCGAGGTGTCGAAATCCGTAGAAACCGTCTCCGGATTGCAATTCACCATGATCGTCTCGTAGCCGGCCTCCTTCAGCGCAAAGGCGGCATGGACACAGCAGTAGTCGAACTCGATCCCCTGGCCGATGCGGTTCGGCCCGCCGCCGAGGATCATGATCTTGTCCGCCCCCGTCGGCTCCGACTCGCATTCCTCCTCATAGGTCGAATAGAGGTAGGCCGTATCGCTCGAAAACTCCCCCGCGCAGGTGTCCACTCTCTTAAAGACGGGTCTTAAGTTATACTCGTAACGTCTTTGTCTTACAAAGCTTTCTTCTCGTCCGATCAGCGCAGCGATTCGGTTGTCGCTGAAACCCTTTCGTTTCAGTCCGCGAAGCCCCGCTTCGGTGAGCGCCTCGGGTCCGGCGGCGGCAAGCTCGGTCTCCGCCGCCACCAGATCGCCGATCTGGGCCAGAAACCACGGATCGATACCGGTGAGCTCGGCCAGCTCCTCGAGACCCACGCCGTCACGCAGCGCGTCGGCGACGTACCAGATTCGTTGCCCGCCCGCCATTCGCAGCTCTCGCCGAAGTGCCGCACGGTCCTCATCCGTTTCGATCAACGTGCAAAGCGGATCGAGGCCGTTGGTCCCGGTCTCCAGCGCCCTGAGGGCCTTCTGGAGCGATTCCTGGAAGGTTCTGCCAATGGCCATCACCTCACCGACCGACTTCATCTGGGTCGTGAGCCGATCATTGGCCTGGGGAAATTTCTCGAACGTGAAGCGCGGCACTTTCGTTACGACGTAATCGATGCTGGGTTCGAAGGACGCCGGGGTTGCACCCCCGGTGATCTCATTACGCAGTTCGTCCAGCGTGTAGCCGATGGCCAATTTCGCCGCGACCTTGGCGATAGGGAAGCCGGTCGCCTTCGAAGCCAGCGCCGAGGATCGTGAGACCCGCGGATTCATCTCGATGATGAGCAGGCGCCCATCGGCCGGGTCGACCGCAAACTGGACGTTGGAGCCGCCCGTATCGACGCCGATCTTACGCAGCACCCGGATTGAGGCGTCGCGCATCTGCTGGTATTCCTTGTCGGTCAGCGTCTGGGCGGGCGCTACGGTAATCGAATCGCCGGTGTGGATCCCCATGGGGTCCAGGTTCTCGATCGAGCAGACGATGATGCAGTTGTCGTTGCGATCTCGAATGACCTCCATCTCGAACTCTTTCCAACCGAGGACCGACTCCTCCAACAGGACTTCCGTGACCGGCGATTGATCCAGGCCGCGACCCACGATTTCATCAAATTCCTCGCGATTGTAGGCAATGCCTCCGCCGCTCCCGCCCAACGTGAACGACGGCCGGACGATCGTGGGAAAGCCAACTTGCGCTTGTATCTCCCAGGCCTGCTGAAGCGTCTTCGCCACACCTGCCCTGGGTACCTCGAGACCGATCTCCTGCATCGCGACGCGAAACTGTTCCCGATCCTCGGCCATCTCGATGGCGGTTTTCGATGCGGCGATTAACTCCACGCCGTACTTCTCGAGAACGCCTTCTCTGTCGAGGTCCAGCGCGCAGTTCAGCCCGGTCTGCCCCCCCATGGTGGGCAGCAGTGCGCTCGGTCGCTCCTTCTCGATGATTCTTTCCAGGGTCCTCCAGTGAATCGGTTCGATATAGATGGCATCCGCACTCGCAGGGTCCGTCATGATGGTGGCGGGGTTGGAGTTCACCAGAATGACCCGGTAACCCTCTTCTTTGAGCGCCTTGCAGGCCTGGGTTCCCGAATAGTCGAACTCGCAGGCCTGACCGATGATGATCGGCCCGGCGCCGATGATCAGGACACTGTCGATGTCGTCTCGTCGAGGCATGAAAATAATGTAGTATCTAGGTTGTTCGTATAACGTACTGTTTATTATATATATAGGCTATCCATTAGCTGCCGCAGCCTGCTCCTGATAGGCCTTCATCGACATGATGAAACGCTGAAACAGCGGCTTCACGTCGTGGGGACCCGGGCTCGCCTCGGGGTGTCCCTGGAATGAGAATGCAGGCCGCTCGATACGTTCGATGCCCTGCAGGGAGCCATCGAACAGCGACCGGTGGGTGGCGCGCAGGTTGCTCGGCAGACTCTGTTCATCCACCGCGAAACCATGGTTCTGGCTCGTGATCATCACTCGACCGGAATCGATCTCGGCGACCGGGTGATTCGCACCGTGATGACCGAATTTCATCTTCACGGTCCTCGCTCCACTGGCGAGCGCCAGCAGCTGATGCCCCAGGCAAATCCCGAAAGTCGGAATTCCCACGTCGACCAGCGTCCGGATCGCCTCGATGGCGTAGACACACGGCTCGGGATCGCCGGGCCCATTGGACAGAAAAACGCCGTCGGGCAGGAGTGTCATGACTTCCTCGGCCGAGGTCGTGGCAGGGACGACCGTTATTCGACAATCCTCATCCGTCAGCAGCCGCAGTATGTTGCGCTTGACGCCGAAGTCATAGGCAACCACGTGAAAAGGCGCGATCCGCTTCGTATAGACCGACTGCCTGTCCGGCCAGATGCTCCGCTGATTCCACTGATAGCGCTCCTTGGTCGTGACGAGCTTCGCCAGATCCATGCCTTTGAGCCCCGGGAACTTCCGAGCCGCTTTCACCGCTTCGTCCGGATCCGAATCCGGCCCGGTGAGGAGGCAGCCCGCCTGGGCGCCTTTGTCCCGAATGATGCGGGTGAGTTTGCGGGTATCGATATCCGCGATGGCAACCGTATTGCCACGCCTGAGAAACTCCGCCAGCGATGTCTCCGCTCGCCAATTGCTGACGGCGAGTGCGAGGTCGCGAATGATCAGACCGGCCGCGAACAGCTCACGCGATTCGAAGTCATCGGAGTTCGTCCCCACGTTGCCAATGTGAGGATAGGTCAACGTCACAAGCTGGCGAAAATAAGACGGATCGGTCAGGATTTCCTGATAACCGGTCATGGCGGTGTTGAACACCACCTCACCCAGCGTTCGACCGGAAACGCCCACGGACAGTCCCCTGAAGACCGTACCATCTTCGAGCGCTAGTATCGCCGGCTCCGCCACGCTGAGCTCCTGAGTAGTCAATGCGCGCCTTGCATAAACGAAGCGGGACGGCCGCAAGGCGCGCAGCTCATCCCGCAATGGTCCTCTGGCTTGGGAGTCTCAGAAGGAGATTGTAATCCGTTGCCGCAGCGAAGGACACACTTCCCCGAGTCTCTGATCGATACCCTGCGCGGCGTTCCGGGCCCGCTGGGCATGGGTCTCGGCACTCGCGCTGCGCAATGCTCCTGCCAGGACTCATGCCCGGCGGGCCCTCACCTCACTGCAGCGCCGAGCTCAAGTGAGCAAACGCCAGCCCTACAAACCGAGAACGTCCACCATGGTGTAGAGTCCGGGCGCCCGTCCGGCGGCCCAGCGCGCCGCTCTGAGCGCACCGCGGGCGAAACTCATGCGATCGGACGCTCGGTGGACGAGCTCGACGCCCTCCTCGGGCCCGCCGAACATCACCACGTGGTCGCCGACGATATTGCCCGCGCGGATGACGGAGAACCCGATCGTTCCGGGTACGCGCGGCCCGATCTGGCCGTGGCGTTCATAGACGGCCAGTTCTTCGAGACGATGACCCTTCGCTTCCGCCACACGCTCCCCCAGCGCGAGCGCGGTCCCCGACGGTGCGTCCACCTTCTGACGATGATGAGCCTCGATGATTTCGACGTCGTAGTCCTCGCCCAGCGCCTTCGTCGCGCGACTGACCAGGTCCATGAACACATTCATGCCGACGCTCATGTTGCGGCCGTAGACCAGGGGGATTTGGGCTGCGGCCGTCTCCATGGCCTTCAGCTGCTTGAGCTCCAGACCGGTCGTGCCTACCACCAGGGCAGTGCCGCTCTCCACGCAGGCCCTGGCATTCGCCTCGGTCACCAGGGGCAGCGTGAAATCGATCGCCACGTGCGCTTCGTGAAGACCCTGCGCGCGATCATCGGTGAGGGGCACACCCAGCGAACCGAGCCCGCAAACCTCACCCGCATCGCGGCCCAGGGCCGGATCCGCGGGTTCGGTAACGGCACCGGACACCTCGACGTCCCCGGACTCGGCGAGACAACGCAGGACGGCATGGCCCATTCGGCCCGACGCGCCCAAGACGGCGACTTTCAACACGGCCTAAGCTCCCATGCGCTCGAAGAACTGTTTGACACCGTCCAGCCACGAGCGAGCGCGCGGGCTGTGACGCGAGCCGCCCGCGCTTACGGACTCCTCAAAACGCTCGAGCAATTCTTTCTGCTCCGCGGTCAGCTTTACGGGCGTTTCGATCTGAATCCTGCACAGGAGATCCCCAACTCCGCTGGAGCGAACTGAACGCACGCCCTTGCCGCGCAGTCGGAACACCTTGCCCGACTGCGTCTCGGGGGGGATCTTCAGGACGACCTGTCCGTCCAGCGTGGGCACCTCGACGGAGCTCCCCAGAGTCGCAGCCGCGAAGCTCGTCGGCACGTCGCAGCTCAGATGCTGCCCGTCCCGTTCGAAAATAGGGTGAGGCTTGACCGAAATATCAACATAGAGGTCGCCCGACGGGCCACCATTGCGTCCCGCTTCGCCCTCCCGGGCCAGTCGAATTCGATCCCCCTCGTCAACGCCCGCCGGCACCTGGACCGCCAGCGTCTTGACCTTGCGGACCCGGCCCCGGCCGGAGCACCCGGTACACGGCGTGGTGACGATCGTGCCCAGCCCCCTGCAGTTAGGGCACGTCTGCTGGATCGAGAAGAATCCCTGCTGCACGCGAACCTGCCCCGCCCCGTTGCAGGTGGCGCAAGGCGTGGGTTGAGTGCCCGGCTCGGCGCCCGCGCCGTGGCAGCGATCGCACTCGACCTGGGTAGGGACGTCGATGTTGACGGAATCCCCGGCCACCGCCTGCTCCAGCGACAACGACAGGTCGTAGCGCAGGTCCGCACCGCGAAAGACCTGGGTCCGTGCGCCGCGACCGCCACCGAAAATATCGCCGAAAACATCACCGAAAATATCACTGAAGGCATCGGCACCGCCGCCGAAACCGCTCCCCGCCTGACCCGCTTCCACGCCGGCGTGCCCGAATTGATCGTACGCCGCGCGCTTGCTCGAATCGGTGAGCACTTCGTAGGCTTCTTTGGCTTCCTTGAACTGCGCTTCTGCTTGCGGATCATCCGGGTTGCGGTCCGGGTGATGCTTCATGGCCAGTCGCCGGTACGCCTTCTTCAGCTCGGCGTCATCGGCATCCCTGCCGCATCCTAAGACCTCGTAGTAGTCCCGCTTCGCCATGCCTAGTCCTAGTCCTTCCCACGCCTTCCCTGGCGACTCCTCCATAAACACGATTGGAGGGCGCAGTCTCCCGCGCCCTCCACAAGTGTCATCAGATTTTTCGTGGGTCTGCGCCCGTTACGCACTCTTTTGCTCGTCGTCGTCGTCGCTCTTGACCTCTTCGAATTCGGCATCCACGACATTGTCGTCGTCGACACCACCCTCGGGTGCCCCTGGGCCACCTGCCTCCGGCTGCTCCGCTTGCTCGGCATAGAGTTTCTGGGCCAAGCCGGCGGAGGCTTCGCTGAGCGCCTTGATCTTGGCTTCTATAGCGTCCTGGCTGTCACCCTCGACAGCTTCTCTCAGCTCGGACAGCGCCGTCTCTATTCGAGCTCGCTCCTCGGGCTCGGCCTTCTCGCCCAGCTCGTCCAGCATCTTCTGCGTGGCGTGCACCAGCGCGTCACCCTGGTTGCGGGTCTCCACCAGTGCCCTGAATTTCTGGTCCTCGGCCGCATGCGCCTCGGCGTCCGAGACCATGCGCTCGATCTCATCATTGCTGAGCCCCGAAGACGCCTTGATGACGATCTTCTGCTCCTTACCGGTCGCCTTGTCCTTTGCCGAAACATTCAAGATACCGTTCGCATCGATGTCAAACGTAACCTCAACCTGAGGCATGCCACGCGGCGACGGCGGGATGTCGGTCAGATCGAATCGGCCCAACGACTTATTGTCTTCGGCTCGCTCACGCTCACCCTGCAGGACGTGGATCGTCACCGCGGTCTGGTTGTCTTCGGCCGTCGAAAACACCTGGTTCGCCTTCGTTGGAATCGTGGTGTTCTTGTCTATGAGTCGGGTCATGACCCGGCCCAGTGTCTCGATTCCCAGTGACAGCGGCGTCACGTCCAGGAGTAAGACGTCCTTGACCTCACCCGACAGGACACCAGCCTGAATCGCCGCGCCGATCGCAACGGCTTCGTCGGGATTAACGTCCCTTCGCGGCTCCTTTCCAAAGAAGTTCTGGACCTCCTCTTGAACCTTTGGCATCCGAGTCTGACCGCCCACGAGAATGACATCCTCGACATCGGCCACCTTCAGGCCCGCATCGTTCAACGCGGTCTTGCAGGGGGTCAGCGTCCGCTCCACCAGGTCCTCGACCAGGGACTCGACTTTCGCACGGGTCAGATTGATGTTCAGATGCTTCGGTCCGCTTGCATCGGCCGTGATGTACGGCAGATTGACCTCCGTCTGCTGTTTGGACGACAGCTCGATTTTTGCCTTCTCCGCCGACTCTTTGAGTCGCTGCATCGCGAGCGGGTCCTTGCCGATATCGATACCGCTCTCTTTCTCGAACTCCGCGGACAGATAGTCGATGATGCGCTTATCGAAATCCTCTCCGCCGAGGAACGTATCCCCGTTGGTCGCCAAGACCTCGAACTGATGCTCGCCATCGACCTCCGCGATTTCGATGATCGAAATATCGAAGGTCCCGCCACCCAGGTCGTAGACCGCTACCTTGCGGTCACCGCGCTTCTTATCCAGCCCATAGGCGAGGGCCGCTGCGGTAGGCTCGTTGATAATGCGCTTGACATCCAGACCCGCTATGCGACCCGCATCCTTTGTCGCCTGGCGTTGCGAATCATTGAAGTACGCCGGCACCGTGATCACGGCTTCAGTCACGGGCTCGCCGAGATAGTCCTCCGCAGTCTGCCTCATCTTGGCAAGCACGCGGGCCGAGATCTCCGGCGGGGCCATGCTCTTACCGTTGGCCGAGACCCAGGCATCACCGTTCTCCGCCTTCACGATGCCGTAAGGCACCATTCCAACGTCCTTTTGCACGACGTCATCGTCAAAGCGGCGACCGATGAGGCGCTTGATCGCAAACACGGTGTTGGTCGGGTTGGTGACCGCCTGGCGTTTCGCCGTTTGCCCCACCAGGACCTCGTCGTCCTTGCCGAACGCGACCACTGAAGGCGTCGTTCTATCGCCCTCGCTGTTCTCGATCACCCTGGCCTTGTCGCCGTCCATGACGGCGACGCAAGAGTTGGTCGTACCTAAGTCGATACCGATCACTCGTCCCATGGCTGCAGTTCTCCAAAAACCATCAATAGCGTCCTGTTGTAGATGGGGTAGCTTCCACGTAATTCAAGGCATTCGCCCCGTTTCCAGCCCCCCGGCCTCAGTGGTCGTCCTCGTTCGGCTCCCGGGCCACGATGACCCGGGCCGGGCGCAGCAGTCGGTCGTGAATCGCATAGCCCTTTTGGACGACAGTCAGCACGGTGTTGGGCTCTGCGGTCTCCGACGGTGCCAGCGTCATCGCCTCATGTTTTGCCGGGTCGAACGGCTCGCCCAGGGGGTCCAGCTCCTCGATCCCGGACTGCTCGAGC
>Ga0224508_10005215_pt1 | contig 10471 bp, 4 predicted proteins | sample SF_Jan12_sed_USG_4_FD_170157 | JGI IMG/M metagenome (GOLD analysis project Ga0224508, IMG submission 170157) | Sediment microbial communities from San Francisco Bay, California, United States - SF_Jan12_sed_USGS_21 | ecosystem: Environmental > Aquatic > Marine > Sediment | place: USA: California... | reverse complement strand
AGGAGGAAAACGTAGTGATCGATCAATCACTTCCCGATCTTCCGATCCCTTTGGCCAATACCACTGGAGCGCTGATCGATGGAGTGGTGTATGTTGCAGGAGGAACTTCCTCAGCCTCCGGCTTATCACTTAAACGCATGTTCCAGCTCGATCTCAATGTTGCCGGCCCTGACAGACAATGGGTTGAGGGGCCCGCCTGGCCTGGGCCTCCCAGGATGCAGGCCGTCAGCGCCGGACTGAAGGGACATTTCTACCTTTTCAGCGGGTTTCAATTGAAGAAAAAGGAGGATGCGGACGGCGGAATTGAAAGGATCCTGCTGCACGATAGTTACAGGTACATTCCAAATGAAGGCGACCCTACCACAGGAACATGGGAGCTACTTCCGGATGCCCCCAGAGGGATAGCTGCAGCTCCAGTTCCTGCTCTGACCCTGGGTCAATCTCACATTCTGATTGCCGGTGGTTTGGATGCACAGACACTGCGACATACCGACATGGCCACCCATCCCGGTTTTGTGGAAGACCTGATCGCTTTCCACGTCGAACGAAATGAGTGGGTCGACATGGGGCGCATGCCTTCCGGAAGTGCCAGGGTAACGGCTCCTACCGTTCAATGGAATGACCTGCACCTCATTATAAATGGTGAAAGCGGCCCTGGAGTTCGATCACCGGAAGTATATGCCGTGGATACCGGCTTAGATTTTGGCGTGGTGAATTGGATCGTGCTTTTGTTGTACCTAATTGTTATGGTGGTAATGGGGATTTATTTTTCTAAAAGAGAACGCAGTACCGCCAACTATTTTCTTGCCGGTGGCAGAATTCCCTGGTGGGCGGCGGGCATTAGTATTTACGGTACTCAGTTAAGTGCCATCACTTTTATGGCCATCCCTGCTGTAGTATATGTATCGGACTGGCGCCTAAGCGTGGGATCAGTTATGATCTTACTGATCGTTCCCATAATCATCAAATATTACCTGCCTTTTTTCAGAAGATTGAATATTACAACTGCATATGAATACCTGGAGCAGCGTTTTGACCTGAACGTGCGGATTTTGGGAAGCCTTACCTTTATCCTGCTTCAATTGGGTAGAATGGGGGTGGTGCTGTATTTGCCCGCAATTGCCATCGCCTCGGTGACCGGGATTGACGTTTACCTCTGTATCCTGATCATGGGAACAATAAGTACAGCCTATACCGTTTTAGGAGGAATCGAAGCCGTAGTTTGGACTGACGTGATCCAAGTGTTCGTACTCTTGGGCGGTGCCATTACAGCCATTATCATTGCCATCGATGGCATTGATGGGGGAGTGGAGATGGTTTGGGAGGTTGGCATGCAAAGAGAAAAATTCAGATTTGCAGAGCTGAGCTGGGATCCGACTCGTCTGGTGCTGTGGGTAGGGATTGTCGGCTTTTTTTTCCTTAACCTGATTTCCTATACCTCCGACCAAGTGGTCATCCAGCGGTACCTGACGGTAAAGAGCGAAAAAGAGGCAGCCAGAAGCCTTTGGACCAACGGTCTGATAACGATACCCGTAATTCCGGTTTTTTTTGGCCTCGGTACGGTCATTTATATCTATTATCTTTTGAACCCTACGGAAATCACCAGCACGAATATCGACGAAATCCTGCCTTTTTACATCGTTACAAAAATGCCCATTGGTGTTGCGGGCCTGGTGATTGCTGGAATTTTTGCGGCCAGCATGTCGTCTTTGGATAGCAGTATGAACAGCATCTCCACTGCCTATATTACAGATTTCCACAAAAGGATACGGCCTGGTCGAGAGGATCAAAGTTATCTTCGCATTGCTAAGTACGTCACCGTATTGATGGGATTTGTGGGCACTTTTACGGCTATGTGGATCGCCGCCTCCGATGTTCGCATCATCTTTGATTTCTTCCAGGAATTGCTCGGCATGATCGGGGGAAGCCTGGCCGGGGTTTTTGTTCTGGCTGTATTTACCAGAAGTGCAAATGCTCCCGGTGCTATTATCGGCACTTTTGCCGGGGCGGCCATTACCTTGATGGTCAAATATTTTACCCCCATCAATGGTTATCTTTACGGGGCAATAGGTGTGATCAGTTGCGTTTTGGTAGGGTTGGTGGCGAGCCGTTTTTTTACGAGCGAGAAAAAGCAAATCGATGGGGTTTATAGGGCCGAAGCAAAATAAATAGATTTTATTTCTGATCTGGCAGCCTTACCACACACCATTTTTAAACAAAGCCCGTATCTAAAAATTGGTTTTTTTTAACAGCTCCTTGTCTTGGATTAGGGTCAACCGGATCGGAAATGGAGAAGCGTTGCCTGAATCATTCAATACTCAATTATAAAACTGGGCTACAAAACCACAGGAGTCAGGAATGATCTACAAAATATTTGGAAAGCCAAAACAGTCTGACTCGTCCACCATTTGAAGCCTTTATCTTCCTAGACTAATTGGGCAACCATGGTATTTGAGCAACCTCCTTAGGCGCTCCACGAATTTAACTGAGTTGAGGGTGCGGTAATCCTTGGTATTAAAAACCCTGAGATTAAAACTGTAGAACTCAAGGTGAATTCGATAGCTCCAGATCAGTACAAGATTAGGCGGATATTAACTGAAAAGCATTCTGTGGGTTATTTAAATATATGTATGACATAATACACGAATTTTCCTATATTGTTCCAAATCTTGCTTTATACCATGGTGATATCATATTTAGTTAAATATTTAAAGGCTGGATTGCGGTTCAAACTGATTACCCTGCTTACTGCCGCAACATTATTAGTACAAGCACAAACTCCTCAAGAGATCATACAATGGGAAGAGCTTCCTTCAATACCGGATGCTATAGGATACAACGGTTCTTTTATAGGGATTCATAATAACGCCTTGATCGTGGCGGGAGGGGCCAACTTTCCTGACAAGCCGGTATGGGAGGGAGGGGCCAAACAATGGCATGATAATATCTATGTATTGGAATCCAGCCAATCAGGGGATTATCACTGGTACACCCATGAAAATTTAAAATTGTCTCAACCGCTAGCGAATGGAGTTTCTATTAGCACCGAAGAAGGCCTGTTGTGTATAGGCGGTAATAACACTCGGGGAACTTACAAAGATGTTTTTCTGCTTAAATGGAACTCTGATGAGAGAAGTGTAGCTATCGAAAAGCTGCCGGATTTACCAATGCCATTGGCAGCCATGGGCGGTGATATTGTTGATAATACCGTTTACGTGGCGGGAGGGCTTGAAAAAACCAGCGGTTCAGCGGGCAAGTATTTTTTTGAATTGGACCTCTCGAAAAAGAGCAATTCAACTCAATTCAAATGGGAGCAACTGGATCCCTGGCCGGGCCCGGCCCGTATGAACCCGGTTGTGCGAGCGCAGAACAACGGACAGGTTGAGGCTCTTTACTTGTTCAGCGGCAGAAATTATACTCCTGACCAAGAAATTCCACATCAGTTATACAGCGATGTGTACATGTACAATCCTAAATCCGGAAAATGGACCCAAAAATCCGATATCCCATCAAATGGTACTTATGGAATTGATGGTGGTTTTATGGGGGCAGCCCCCGCTATAAGGCATGGTGGCTCCCACATCTTGATCTTTGGCGGGGCTGGAGGTCCCAATCAAAATTTGGTTAAGCGCATGCAAGTTCAGGCTCAAATAGACCGGATTGAAGAAAAACCAATAGCTGACACCGTAGGGCGTGCGGATTCTTTGCGGATATTGAATGATCAGTTGAAGCAGTTGGTAAGAAACACCTCTTTTTCAACCACCATATGGGCTTATCATACCATTACCGATACCTGGGTCAGGGCCGGATCTTTACCCGGGCCCAGTCAAGTGGTCACTTCGGCAGTTATATTCAATGATCAAATAGTCATTCCCGGAGGAGAAATTAGCCCCGGTGTACGAACCACCCAGGTAATCAGTGGAACGTTTAAACCCTATACTGCCAATTTCGGATTGGTTAATTATATTACATTGGCCGCTTATTTGGGTTTAATCGTATGGATGGGTTGGTATTTCTCCAAGCGCAATACCAGTTCGGAAGACTTTTTCTTAGGAGGGAAAAGAGTTCCTTGGTGGGCCGCGGGATTAAGCATTTATGCGACTATGCTAAGTGCCATCACCTATCTATCCCAACCAGCGTTAGCCTTTTCATTTGATTGGCAGGCGTATCTGGGCTACTTTACCATTCTTATTATGGCCCCGGTAGTAGTTGCTTTCTATTTACCCTTTTACCGGAGACTGAACATTACCACTGCCTACGAATATTTGGAAAAGCGCTTTGACCTGGCTACCCGTATGTTTGGCAGTGTGTCTTTTGTATTGTTCCAATTAGCCAGAATGGGAATAGTAGTGTATCTGCCGGCTCTTGCCTTATCCACAGTTATCGGTATGGATATTTTTGCTGCCATTATCTTGATGGGTGTACTGGCCATTATATATACGGTACTTGGAGGAATTGAGGCAGTGATATGGACCGATGTGCTGCAAGTGGCGGTATTGATTTTAGGATTAGTGGCGGGTTTATCCTATGTGTTGTTGGAAATCGGCAGCTTTTCATCGATACTTGATGCCGCGGTTCAAGACCAGAAATTAAGGATGTTTGATTGGAGACTTAGTACCACCGAAGTAGTCACGTGGTCCCTGTTTTTAGGTTCAATTGCTTTAAATATTGCTCCGTACACGGCAGATCAAGCAGTTGTTCAACGTTACCTGACTACTCCCACAGAGCATGAAGCAAAGAAAAGTATTTGGCTAAGCGGTTTACTGGCAGTCCCTGCCGGTCTGTTGATATTTGGAATGGGTACATTTCTATATGTATACTTCAAAGGACATCCTGAATTATTGAACATCGGTATGGAAAATGACAGAATATTTCCCCTGTTCATTGCAAACCAACTCCCGGCCGGTGTGGCAGGTTTGGTAATTGCCGGCATCTTTTCAGCATCCATGTCCAGTCTGGACAGCAGTATGCACAGTGTGGCTACGGTAGTAACTGTGGATTTTTTTCAAAGATTTAAGAAAAAATTAACGGATAAGTCCAGCTTGTCGACAGCCAGATGGGTAACCATTATTGTGGGTATATTAGGAACCATCGTTGCCTGTATCATGGCTATTTATCCCGTAACCTCCTTGTTTTTTCTCTTTCAGGAAATTGTGGGTTTGTTTGGAAGCGCCTTAGCAGGGGTATTTATTCTAGGTATTTTTACTAAACGAGCTCATGGAGCAGGGGCCTTACTGGGTGCCCTGGTTAGTGTATTGATGTTAGCCTATATTAAATATTTAACCCAGTTAAACTTTTACATATATCCGTTGATTGGTATTCCGGTATGTGTGATTGGTGGTTATTTAATAAGCAGAATTTGGCCCTATAAATTGAAGGACTTGACAAACCTTTCACTACACACGCTTCCCAAAAACCCTTTGTGACAGGAATTAAATCTTAAGATTGAGTACACCCAGCATGGAAATTAGAGAAAAACACCCCATTCACCATTAATTAATACCGGTATAATTGTCAAAAATCACATGACCAATAATCAGAAAATACGACCTTATGTTTTAGCCGAATCCAATTGGAAACACGTTAAAGAGACGGACTTTAAGGTGGTTGTTTTGCCATGGGGAGCTACAGAGGCACATAACTATCACCTGCCCTATGCCACCGATAATTATCAAGCAGAATATGTGGCGGTTGAAGCGGCGAAAATAACTTGGGAAAACGGGGTTAAGATCGTAGTGCTGCCTACTGTACCCTTTGGAGTCAATACCGGTCAGATGGATGTTGACCTCTGTATTAATATGAATCCCACCACCCAATTATTGGTACTAAAAGATATTGTCCATGTCCTTTCAAAACAGGGAATTCAAAAACTTGTTATAGTGAATTCTCATGGTGGCAATAATTTTAAGCAAACTATCCGGGAACTTACCATAGATTACCCGGATGTTTTTGTGTGTTCCCTGAACTGGTGGCAGGTTGTGCAGTTTGCAGGCTATTTTGATGACCCGGGAGACCATGCCGGCGAACTGGAAACCAGTGCCATGCTGCACATTAAACCGGATTGCGTATTACCACTTTCCGAAGCCGGGGATGGGGCAGCGAAAAAATTTAAAGTTAAAGGATTAAAAGACGGGTGGGTGAGCGCTCAAAGACAATGGACTTCTGTGACCAAGGACACCGGTGTTGGAGATCCCGCCCTGGCAAGTAAAGAAAAAGGCACACAATTTTTGAAGGTGGTGGTCAATGAAATCGGAGATTTTCTGACGGAGTTGGCCGGTGCGGATTTGAATGATATGTACGAGTAAGAGACATTAGGAGTGTTAAATAACCAGCAATCATAATAATTCCGCGACCATGAAAAACATAATAATTCTATCACTATGAAAAACGAAATATTCCTATTGAATTTCTTGCTCTGGTCATTTGTTAGCGCATTTGGACAAGCTGATAATATCCCAAGCATCCAAGGAGCAAGGGGTTTAGCAGTCTTTGAAATAACAGACATACCTCCAAGCACTCCCAGAGAGGGTCACGGTGAAAATGCTGAAAAATACGGGTATCGTATTCCTTCTTTGTTGGTTTCAAATAAAGGAACAACTATAGCATTTGTTGAGCGTAGGTTAGGACTACACGATCATGCACAGAATGATATAGTGCTAAAACGCAGTACCGATGGTGGCAAAACCTGGGGGCCAGAGATAGTGGTCTTTGAAGATGGAATGAATTCGATTAATGATCCGCTGACTGTTCAGCTAACTGACGGACGTATCATGTTAATGTTTGCTCGCTTTCCGTATGGGAGGCATGCACGGAATTCCGGTTGGATAAAGATGGCTGAACTTGGTTATGATGATCCTGCTGTTAATGTTCTAACCTACACCATGTTTAGCAATGACGATGGACTGACTTGGTCCAAACCAGTTGATATTACCAAATCTGTCAAACCAGCCCATTGGTTAAATTCGAATACTCCCGGAGCAATGATTCAACTGGAAAAAGGGCCTCACAAAGGCCGCATTATTGCTTCTCTTTGGGGAACGGTTCCTATTAAATCCGAAGACAAGGTTGAGCGATCTTGGGAAATTATATCAGCCTGGAGTGATGACTTGGGAGAAACCTGGCAAAGATCGAAGCCTCTGGTGGATCCAGAATCAGGCTTTCCTAATGAATGCCAAATTGTAGAAGCAGCTAATGGTGATTTAGTTATTGTTTCTCGTAACCAGTCCGGTGAACCGAAGCGCAAAAAGGCCTTTTCTCAAGATGGTGGTAAAAGTTGGACTAAGCTCAAGACAGACCCGAGCTTGCCGTCGGTTGCTTGCATGGGTTCTATAATCAAAGGACCTAAAAAGAAGGATGGATCTTGGGATTTATACGCAAGTTTTCCATCAAAAAGTGGGCGTAAAAATGGACAGATAGCAGTATCCACAGATTTTGGACAAAGCTTTCAGATAAAGAAAATTGTGACCGGCCCATTTGCCTATTCAGCATCGCAAATTTCTTCTGATGGGAAGAGGTTAGAATTATTATATGAGGCAGATGAATATGAAACGGTGCGATTCCTAAGTATTCCATTGAAGGAACTGAATTAAGGTAGCCAATAGAAGGAGTTAGGATCAAAACGTTAGGGTTATTTTGATTTGCAATGGCCGTGAATCTAGAGGTGAGTGGCCTTCACATATACACATATTCATATCATGACAGATCTTTTTTCAGTATTAAAAGAAAATGTTAAAGGAGAGGTGCTCATGGATGAGTACACCTTGGGCATGTATGCTACTGATGCAAGTATATATCAGATTAAACCAAAAGCGGTGGTATTGCCAAAAAATGAGCAAGATGTAAAAACTGCTGTACAAATAGCACGTGACAATGGGATAACTATTCTACCTCGTGGCGCCGGTACCAGCTTAGCGGGCCAAACTGTAGGCAGCTCCCTGATATTGGATTTCTCTAAATACATGAACAAAATCTTAGAGATAAATGCCAAAGAGAAGTGGGTACGGGTACAGCCGGGAATGGTTTGCGACGACCTAAACGCAGAATTAGCTGAGTACGGTTTGCATTTTGCTCCTGATCCCGCCACCAGCAGCAGGGCCAATGTTGGCGGGATGGTAGGAAACAATTCTTCTGGCACTAAAAGTATTATCTATGGTAAAACGGTTGATCATGTGTTGGAAATGAAAACACTGCTGGCGGATGGTACGGTATTAAACCTTAGTAAGAAGTCCCAAGCAGAAATCGACCACATCATTGCCGTAGGTGACCGGGAGGGTGGTATCTACCAAGAATTTAGAAAAATTGTTAATACCCATAAAGAAGAGATTATAGCGCGGTACCCTAAAGTGATGCGTAGAGTGGGGGGATATAATCTCGACGAGTTTGTTAGTACAGATAATTGGAACCTCAGTAAATTATTGTGCGGAAGTGAAGGAACTCTGGCCACCTCATTGGAGGTGAAGTTAAATCTGGAACCTCTGCCCAAATATAAATCGGTATGCGTAGTGCATTACGCAGAATTATCAGAGGCTATACAAGCTGTGGAGACTATGCTCCAATTCAACCCTTCAGCTGTGGAGATTCTTGACAACACGGTAGTAGCATTAAGCCGTCAGAATCTTACTACCAAACGCCATTGCCATTTTATTGAAGGTGATCCCGCGGCTATTCTGATCGTGGAGTTCTATGGGGATACATTGCCTGAAGTGATGGAGAGGGCCCAGGCCATGATTACGGACCAGAAATTCCAGAATTTGGGGTATGCTTATCCACTGTTTCCTGAAGGATCGGATTATGATGATGTCTGGGTGGTTCGGAAGAAAGGATTAGGATTGATGCTGGGCTTAAAAGGAGACAAGAAACCCCTGCCTTTTATAGAAGATGCCGGTATACCTTCTGAGCACTTGCCTGAATATATTGACAGAGTTTTACAGATATGTAAAAAATATAACACAGAAGCGGCCATGTATGCTCATGCCAGTGTGGGTGTGATTCATGTAAGGCCCATTCTTGACCTCCGACAAGCGGAAGATATTGAACGCTTGAAAAACATAACAGAAGATACTTTTAAACTGGTCATGGAGTACGGCGGCTCCTGGAGTGGAGAGCATGGGGATGGACTGGTACGAAGTGCCTACAATAAAAGGTTTTTTGGCGATCGAATATATGGGGCTTTGCTTGAAGTTAAGAAATTATTTGACCCAAAAAACCTAATGAATCCTGGTAAAATTCTGGAAGCTCAAACTATTGAAAACAACCTTCGTTATGGAGTCGAATATCGCGATAGGGAATTAAACACGGAGTTTCATTATCGCCTGGAAGGCGGCTTTAAAGAATCCGTACATATGTGTACCGGAGTAGGGGAGTGCCGTAAAATGCTAGGCGGTACCATGTGTCCCAGTTTCAAAGTAACTCGCGATGAAGAACATTCCACCAGGGGCCGGGCCAACGCCCTTAGAATGGCTATGTCCGGACAACTTAAGGGAGAGGTCTGGGCACCAAAAGATTGCACCAAGTAATGGAGTTATGCTTGGCCTGTAAGGCGTGTAAATCTGAGTGCCCAAGTAATGTGGATATGGCCAAAATGAAGGGTGATGTTTTACAGATGTATTACCATAAGCATGGAATTTCTGTAAGAGATAGGTTAATCAGGGATTCATCCAAAACTGCAGCCAAAATAGCGGGTTGGAAAGCAGGAATAGTAAATGCCGTTCAGAAAACGGGCCTCTTTAGATTCTTATTGGAGAAACAAGCCAACTTTGACAAGCGAAGAACGCTTCCGGATTTTGCAACAGAGCCGTTTTTCAAGTGGTTTGAGAAAAATGTAAATGGAAATAATAAAAATGATAAGAAAGTAGTGCTCTTTGCCGACACCTATATCAATTTCCATGAAGTGGAAGTGGGAATATCTGCTTATGAGCTTTTACGGTCATGTGGGTATGAAGTTATTCTTGCTAACGTTGGGTGTTGTCAACGACCTAAAATTTCCCATGGATTTCTGGAAGATGCCAAACAGGAAGGGCTTAAAACCGCTATGAACCTTAAACCCTACTTTGATCAGGGGTTGACCGTAGTTGGTTGTGAACCCAGTTGCGTCTCCGCTTTAAATGACGACCTGCCGGATCTCCTGGACGATCAGGAATTGGCAACCCAGTTAAAGAACGGGGTGGTGATGATTGATGTATTTTTGGCCCACGAAATGGATGCGGGAAACCTGGATGTTGAATTTGAATCCACGGTAGGTGACGTAGCAGTTCACGGTCACTGTCATCAAAAAGCGCTTTACGGTACCCACTCAATGAAAGCCATATATAATACCACAAATAACCATGTACACGAGATTCCATCAGGTTGTTGTGGCATGGCTGGCTCATTTGGCTATGAAAAGGAACATTATGAATTGTCCAAAAAAATTGGGGAGGCTGTGTTGTTTCCAGCCATTGAAAAGTATAAAAATGATCACACCATAGTTGCA
>Ga0224508_10005214_pt1 | contig 10474 bp, 3 predicted proteins | sample SF_Jan12_sed_USG_4_FD_170157 | JGI IMG/M metagenome (GOLD analysis project Ga0224508, IMG submission 170157) | Sediment microbial communities from San Francisco Bay, California, United States - SF_Jan12_sed_USGS_21 | ecosystem: Environmental > Aquatic > Marine > Sediment | place: USA: California... | reverse complement strand
CGGCTCGAGGTCGCGCGCGAATCAGCTGATTCATCACATGATGGGTAACTCGTTGGTTAATATTTTGGATCTTCGTATGGCGCTCATGACCGCGAAAGCGGAGCACCGGATCTATGACAAGACGGGTACGCACTGGAACTGCTATGGTGCACTGGTTGGTTATGAGCAACTCATGTTGGTTGTGGCGCAATGGTTTCCGTCCATGCGCGTCAGCCCGCGACAGGCTTTTGTAGTAGACACGAAGGAGCATCAAGGTGGCGACCTTGCAAGGATGCTGAACCTTGCCGATGTTTTGCCAGAGCGAGTAGTTACGGTAGAGAAAGACTCTGAGATCTGCCCTCGGGGAGAAGAAGGCAAGCCGCGACCGCATGCAAAATCGCGGGTTATGAGGGTCAGGCGTCCGGGAGTAATGTTGCCACGGCTACTCATGTTTGGCGATTCGTTTGGCGGCAAGTTGGTGCCGTACCTCTCGGAGCACTTTTCGGAAATCGTGTTTGTTGGAAGCGGGTTCATTCCGGAGCTGGTGCACACCGAGCATCCTGATATCGTGGTTGAGCAGATGGTTGAACGGCGCCTGATGAAGTACCCATAGCAGACATGACCCAAACCTACTTCAATCTAGACGTGGGATTTCCGGAGGTGTTCTACGTTGGGGAGGGCAACGTACAGCTAGTACGCGGATGGTGTTTTCATCCCAGATGGCAGATTGAAGAGATATGGTTAGTGATTGGACAGGACTCATTTCGAGTTGAGCGAACAAAAGAACCGCGTATCGATGTCGCATACCACTATAGGGATATAGATCACAATGGCCACGCACTACATTCTGGTTTTTATGGCGTAATCCCAATCGCCAAGGACCTTGGCGAAACTCATCAGGTGATTAGGCTTCGTCTAGAGTTCAAAACAAAGGTCGTGGAGGAACATGAACTTGGATCAGTACACCTTGTCCGTGAAACAAGGGCCCCTATCAAGACACGTAACGACGGCAACCGGAGTCAGCCACTTGTCGCCATATGTCTACCAACGTTCAACCCAGACGTGGGAAGATTCGTAAAACAAGTTGAGTCGATAAAGAATCAGACCTATGAGAACTGGTGTTGTATTGTAAATGATGACGCGTCACCGAACGATAAGTATGCAGAAATTAATAGCATCTGTGGTGGTGACGATCGGTTCCACGTGTATCGTAACAGAGAACGGTTAGGTTTCTATCATAACTTCGAGCAATGCCTAAAGAAGGTGCCAACGTCCGCAGCCTTTATCGCACTGTCGGATCAAGATGACTATTGGTACCCTGACAAACTAGAGAAGTGTATAAGGGCCTTCGAGGAAAACACTGTACTCGTATATTGCGATATGCGGGTTGTTACAGACCGTGACGATATAATCGCGGAATCGTTTTGGAATAGCCGAAAAAATAATTATGAAGATTTAGATATTCTGCTCCTGTCAAATTCAATAACTGCAGCGGCGGCTGTTTTCCGCTTCCAACTTCTCGATAGAATATTACCATTCCCAGAGAAATTCCGCCTTTCCTTCCATGACCATTGGATTGCATGTGTCGCTTTAGTGAGCGGCAAGATCCGTTATATCGATGTGTGTCTTTATGACTATATTCAACACGATAAGAACGTAATTGGTTATGTGAATGGTGATGGTGCTGATAGAGGACAAATATTTTCCAAGCTATGGCAGCCTTGGCACTATCTAAGGTATCTGAGAGGAACTGCTCAATATCTCGCAGGGCTGAAGCGACGTCACTTAGATGTATATCAAAATGAGTATCTTATGCTTGTCGTAATGTCATCGGTCCTTAGACTAAGGTTTCCGACAGTTGGTCGAATGCAGAGGCAGGCGCTTGCCATTTTCTCGGATGACTGGAGGACAGTGTTCTCGCTTCTCGGTGTGCACGTTAAGGTGCGATGGAGAGGAATGACTACGGCGGGGGCTGAAATCATTTTGGTGATGGCCTTTATGGCGAAAACAATTAGTTCTATATCCGCCAAAGTTTTCAAGCGACGATTGATGAGGAAAATTAGGTGTGAGCAATGGAGCGAAGACAGCACGCACTAATAATCCTTGGTATGCACCGCAGCGGAACATCGGCGATGGCAAGAATAGCGAACTTGTTAGGTGTTGATCTGGGAGAGAGATTAGTACCCGTATCGCCTGATAACGAAAGGGGTTATTGGGAACATATAGACGTAGCAGCGCTGAATGAACTAGCGCTAAGGGCCATGGGGCTTAGCTGGAAAGATATCAGGTTTTTGCCCGCGGAATGGTGCATGAGTGACTCTATTAGGGAGATACAGCGGATATTGGTACTCATCTTGCGGCGGGATTTCGCCGGATCGCCACTGTGGGCGTTGAAAGATCCACGACTTTGCCGACTAATGCCAATGTGGCAAGGCATCTTCGATGCGCTGGAATGTGAGCCAATGTATATCGTTACGTTGAGAAACCCAGAAGAGGTCTGGCGGTCGCTGGAAACACGGGACGGGATCCCTTCGGAGGATGCGCACCTGCTCTGGCTACAATATATGCTTGACGCAGAAAGGTGGACTCGAGGTTGGAAACGAATCTTTGTCACATATGATCAGCTGTTAAAGGATTGGGAAGGAACATTGAGGGATACGGAGAGAACGCTTGGCCTATCTTGGCCAAAAGATATCAGCGCTGAGAGGGGGGAAATTGAGAGCTTCGTCACTCCATCTCTGCGCCATCATGTGGTGAGCGATCAGGTTATTGGTCTCGGTGCCAATGTGAACAGTGACATTTTGGATCTGCTTAATAAGACATATCTTTTGCTACGAAAGGCTGCCGAAGGAAAGGAGATCGATTGGCCCAATGAACTTGCATCGGTTTATGGCCAGTTTGAACAAGTAATCGGACGCAAAGCTGTGGAATACAGCAGAAGGATAACTGTCGAGCCGTTAGTAGAAGAAGAACGTAAAACAAGCATGGGGTTCGCGACTTCTGTGATGGAAGCTCGCAAGCATATTGAACTGGTTTTCCCTACCAAGAATAGCCTGGTTGCCTTGAGAGAATGTTCTAATACGCTGTACGAAAGGATTTGTGGTCCGAGTACAGAGCTAGTGATTGTTGATAACAAATCCAAAGATTGTGAGATCAGGGACTATTTAGTCCAATTTGGGAGTAAGAACGGCGTGAGGGTAGTGAGGCTAGCAGAGGAGGCTTTCGACATAGCGATGATTCGTAGACCAGAGTTGCAACATGTCTATATCTGTGTGTTCAATGTGGGCGTGAGTGATGAATTTTTTCAAGTGTTGGCTCAATATGGAGATCTCGATTGCTTTTTCAGTGCATACGGACCGAATATGGTCTTAACCTTTGGCAGGCAGTACGCACAGTGATGCGAAGACGGCGATCTCGCCTCTTCAGGGGTTTGGTGAGTGAAATTCTGCAGCTAGGCGGAGTGAACGCATATAAATGCTGTTGAGACATTCGCGCGGACATACAAATATGCAAAGTCGTCTAAACGCTGAGGCCGAGAACAACTAACCCGCTTGAGCGGCCGAGCGGATAAGCAATACTCGCCTAATGGAACACCTCCTAATTCCCTATGAAGCTGTCCGACACGTCGGTGAGGGCGTGGCGCTGGTTCTCGCGCCGCATCCGGATGATGAGGTGTTTGGCTGTGGTGGTGCGATTATGCGCCATGTGGAGGCGGGTGATCCGGTGCACGTCATCATCGTATCGGACGGCGGCTTTCAGGGCGTCATGAACGGTGTAGACGAGACGGGCTATGTCCAGCGACGGCAGGAGGAAAGTATTAATGCCGGACGTATTTTAGGTTATGGCACCCCGTTATTCTGGGGATTAGCGGACAGGGATATCGAATATAGCGAGAAACTGGTACGGCAAATCCTATCCGCCATTGATTCGACTGGTGCGACAGTGGTCTATGCCCCATCGATCTTCGAGATACACCCTGACCACCGGGCCTTGGGGATGACCGCTATCGAGGCGGTGCGACGAAGCGACAAAGCACAACAAATAGCAATGTATGAAGTAGGCGTACCGTTGCGCCCTAATGTGCTTTTGGATATCACCGATCTCATAGAACGAAAGCAAGCCGCAATGGCATGTTTCGCTTCTCAGCTGGATATTCAGGAATACGATCAGCATATCACTGCGTTAAACCGGTACCGCACTTATACATTACCCAAAAGCGTGAAGGCTGCGGAGGCTTATTTGTTGACTTCAACAGAAGAGCTCCGCGGCAATCTTCTTAGGCTCTATGACTCCGAGTTCAAACGCCAGAAGAAACTGGGGCGGGCCGTCGATACCCGAGATATTCCGCTCGTGACAGTGATCATCCGAAGCATAGGCCGGGAAACCCTGAGCGAGGCGCTGGATTCGGTGGCGTTGCAGACCTACCCGAGTATTGAGGTAGTTGTCGTCAATGCCAAAGGCGAGGGTCACCCCGAGATCGGGGAATGGTGTGGACGCTTTCCATCAAGGCTATGCGGGACCGGTCAAGCGCTGGGGCGAAGCCGGGCGGCCAACACGGGACTCGACAACGCGCACGGAGAATACCTCATCTTCCTCGATGATGACGATTTGTTTGATCCGGAGCATCTTGCAGTACTGATGGATGCAGCCGGCCGGAATCGGCGGGTGGTGTATTCGGGGGCACAGTGTATCAACGAACGCGGCGAAATATACGACCGTGTGTTTAACGAGACATATAATCCCGAGCTAATGCTGGTCGGTAACTACATTCCGAATCACACCCTCTTGTTTTCAAAGGAATTAGTGGAAATCGGTTGCCGATTCGATGAAAGCCTGGATTTCTATGAAGACTGGGATTTCCTGGTACAGCTATCGCGACACTGTGATTTTTCGCATATTGATCGAGTCGGCGCGCGCTATCGAGTTACAGAGAGCAGCGGTATTGGCGTGCAGCCGAACAAGCTGATAAATGAAGACTATCATCTCGCGCGTTTCTTTAATAAATGGAAATCTCTTTGGACAGACGAGGAGTTGTGCGAGCTGATGAGTCGTGCACGCAGTTACACAGGGATGGCAACGCAGCTCGCAGAGAAGGAAGCTCTGCTTAAGAACAGGGACGCACAGCTAGCAGAACAGGACGCACAGCTAGCAGAACGGGACACACAGCTGAGGGAAAGGGGCGAGGAGCGGGACGCGCTGGCAACGGAGCTGGAAAAGGTCCGTGAGACTGCAAAGGCGACGATAACCGTTCTTGCAAAACAAACCGATAATCAACAGCGGGATATCCGATATAAGGATGCGCAGCTGGCGGAAAGGGGCGAGGAGTGGGACGCGCTGACCACGGAGCTGGAAAAGAGTCGTGAGACCGCAACAGCAACGATTACCGATCTGGAAAAACGAAGCCATGATCAACAGAGAGACATCCGACATCTGGAATACACTCTTTCCAGTATCGAGCATTCGAAAATATGGCGCCTGACCTCACCCGTTCGAAAATTGGGGACCGTGATTAAATTCTCATATCGGGCATTGCGGCGGCGTAAGTGTGTGCTCGAGCTCCAGCCGTATCACCAGGTGGAGCGGCTGAAGGAGGGCGGGTTTGGTTGGGCGTCGACCGGCGATGATCCGGCTTTTTTGTTGGTTCCAAGGAATGGGCGTTACCCGGAGGGGTGGGCCCGTATCCGTTTTCCTTTGAAGGCCAACCCAATTCGCCTCGAACCAAAACTCTACATCCAGACAATGGATGGATTTACCGAAGCGGCCTGTATTAGTCTTCCGGACCCGGCGGACGGGGTGGTAGACGTGATTGTCCACCTATCGTTCGGAGTTCAAGGCCTTCGGCTCGATCCGATGGAAAGGTCCGGAAAGTTCGATTTGCAAAAGGTCGTCATCACTGACATTGGCGGAATAGAAGCCGGCTTGCGCATCACCCTTAGCGTCGCACGAACTGCCGTGCGCCAGGGAGCGCATGTGCGCTCACTTGTACGCAAGACGGCGGACCACCTTCGGCGGAAGGGGTTTCAAGGGCTAAGGGATAAGCTGGAAGAAAAATATGAATTAGGCTGGCGCAAATATTCCTATTCTCAGAAATCCGCCTCTACTGGACGGTATGAATACGATTCCTTGAAAGAATCGGATCGGCAATCGATTCGGGCATATATTGATCATTTCGCCCACAAGCCATTAATTTCAGTGCTCATGCCGGTGTACAACACGCCAGAACGGTTGCTACGCCATGCCATCGAGTCCGTGCGCGGCCAGCTGTATCCGAACTGGGAGCTTTGCATCGCCGACGATGGCTCGACCGCTGCTCATGTGGGGTACATCCTCGATGAATATGAGAAGTTGGATTCACGCATAAAAGTCGTCCGTCGGGCCGTCAATGGCCATATCTCGGCGGCCACCAACACCGCAATGCAGATGGCCCAAGGTGAATTTGTTGCTCTGCTCGATCATGACGACGAGTTGACGGAGGACGCGTTGTTTGAAAACGTGAAGTTGTTGAACCGTGAACCAGGAACCGATGTCATTTACAGCGACCAAGACAAGATCGAATCAAACGGTTCTTCGAGCGAACCGTTCCATAAACCGGATTGGTCGCCGGAGCTATTACGCGGCGTGATGTACGTGGGGCATCTCTTGGTGCTGCGGCGCAAGTTGGCCGAGAAAGTAGGGGGGTTCGATTCAAATTTTGATAAGGTTCAAGACTTCGAGTTCCTGCTGCGCGTATCGGAAGTGACCAACCGCATAAAACATATCCCGAAGATTCTTTATCACTGGCGAAAAGTACCGGGAAGCCTCGCGCAGGGTTCCAAGGAGAAATCAGAGATTCCCAAACTGCAGAGCGAGGCCGTCAATGCCCACTTACGGCGGTGTGGCGTGCCGGGTGTGGCAAAGCCCCATCCTACCATAGGACACCGCTTGACAATATATCCGGAACCTAGAGAAACGTGGCCGTTGGTAAGCATCCTTATTCCCACGAAGGACGCGCCGCAGCATTTGGGGCGATGCCTTCAGTCCATTTTTTCGCGCACGACTTATAAGAACTTCGAGGTGGTGGTTATCGACAATGACAGTACGGACCCGGAGGCACTAGTCATCCTAAAAAAATTCCCGATCCAGATTGTCCCGTTTCCGGGACCGTTCAATTTTTCCCGCGCAAACAACCTGGGAGCGGAGCAATCGCGTGGTGAGTATCTTATTTTGTTAAACAATGATACCGAAGTCGTGACGCCCGACTGGATCGAAATCCTGATGTTCCACCTGGAACTTCCAAACGTCGCAGCGGTAGGACCGCTCTTAACCTATCCCGACAATACCGTGCAGCATGCAGGCGTTGTGTTAGGCTTTCGTGGTACAGCCGACCATGTCATGCGTGGTCTTCCGAAAGATAGCGATGGTTACGCGGGCTCGCTTTCCTGTACGCGCGAAGTCTCCGCCGTGACGGGGGCGTGCATGATGATTCGGCGAGATGAATATATCAAAGGTGGGGGGATGGTGGAGGATTATTCCACCCATTACCAGGACGTCGATCTCTGTCAAAGGCTAATCGCCGGTGGCCATCGCATCCTATTTACCCCGCGTGCTCACCTGATCCACCACGAAGGTAAGACCCGTGGCAGATTCTACGACCATATGGACCGCGCGCTTCTGTTAGACACCTGTGGAGATGTTATTGCCCAAGGCGACCCATATTACAATGTTAATTTTTCGCTTTCGCACTGGAATTATAGCTTGCGATCTCAGGAGAGGAATGAACATCGTTTTCGTCAATTATCATAACTTCACCAGTAACAGCGCGGTGCACATATTTAGTTTGGCTAATCATCTGGTTGAATTTGGCACTGACTGTGCCGTTTGTGTGCCAGACGAAAAGAAAACGGTAAGATCTATCGGTAAGCCACGGTTTTTAAATTTGAATTTCCGGGAAGTGCGCAAGTCCGGCATCCGATTTAAGGACGGCAATGATGCAACGATCATCCACGCCTGGACGCCACGTGAACTGGTGCGCGAGCTGACCGAGGAGCTTGCTACACGTTATGGCTGTCCATACATTGTCCACTTGGAAGACAACGAAGAGAGTATCGTCGCCGCAACCTTAGGTATGGGCATTGATCACGTTAAGAGCCTACCTCCTCAGGAACTTGACCGGCTTGTCGGTAAAGGTTTATCTCATCCGACACGTTACAAAGATTTTATCAGGCGAGCGATAGGGGTAACGGCCCTGATTGATCGCTTATTTGAATTCAAGCCTGAAAGTGTCCCCGGTAAAGTGTTCTGGCCAGGGTTCGAGGAGCAGTTTCGCGGCCCTTTATCAGTCGATAACGCTAAGCGTCGGGAACTTGGAATAGGCGAAGACGAATATGTGGTTGTCTACCCTGGCAACGCCCACGCAGCTAATCGCAAGGAAGTTGGCAGTCTGTATCTTGCTGTTGGACTTTTGAATCGCCGGGGTATTCCGGTTAAGTTGATAAGGACTGGTACGGACTATGTGCAGTTGTTCGACGACAAGTTGGAGATGTTGAGACAGCACTGCATTGAGATGGGATATCGTCCGCGCCGTGAGATACCTAGCCTTATGGCATTGGCCGATATTCTCGTGCAGCCAGGCGGACCAGACGATTTTAACGACTATCGTTTTCCATCCAAAATTCCAGAGTTTCTTGCGACAGGTAAGCCCGTCATACTTCCGAACACTAATATTGGCAGATGCCTAAAGAATGGTGAGGAGTGCCTTCTGCTCGAGAAAGGCAACGCTCTGGAGATCGCTGACAAGTTGCACATGCTTGGGAAAGATGCTTCGTTGCGCGAACGAATCGGCCACGGAGGACGGATGTTTGCGGAAACGAATTTTAGCTGGGCGAAAAGTGCCACGCGGCTGAATAAATTTTATGAGACGGTGCTTGCCCGGCCGATTGCGACACGTCTTAGGAAAGATAAGGAAGAACGTGACTCCCAGTTACGCGCAACAAGTTTTCGCTGTAACACTGCCAACGCGGAGCAGAACATTGCCGCTGAAAAGGCGAACATTCCCACAGCAATAACTGAGAGCCGCGTTTTATGGAAGAAAAATACATTGGAGACGATATATCGGCGATACTCAATGTTCAAAGCCCCGACACTTAGCTATGCAACAGTGAGGGATTATTGCGATAGCATGGACCATCTCCCGGCTCTCACCACGATAAACAGAGACATGAAGGACGTGCAGAGAGCATGGGTGTTCAAGGCAATGTTGGGGACAGTGAAGCGCGGAGCGAGGTTATTGGAAATCGGAGCAGGCGAACCCTTTGTCGCCGATCTCCTGAGCCGTCTCGGCTACGAGGTGTTAATCATCGATCCTTATGACGGTAGCGGCAATGGCCCACGTGCATTTGAAGCTTTCACGGCCGCATATCCTCACATCAGATTCATTCGAGATTACTTCACAGACGATCTGCAAGGAATCGATCCCGGAAGCTTCGATGGCATTTACTCGATTTCGGTGCTTGAGCATATTCCAACCTCGGAGATCGACAAGGTGTTCGCCGCCGCTCGCCGTTTCTTGAAGGCCGGCGGATACTCCATTCATGCGATCGACCACGTGCATAAGGGGGACGGCGATAAGTACCATCTGGAAAAGTTGCGCATGATGATTGAGGAGATGGGAATTCCTATGGTGAAGCTTGAGGAGTTGTTGCGCTGCCTTGACGATGATCCCGAAGCCTATTTCTTGTCAGCGTTCGGTCACAATTTATGGCGTGGGGACATTGCTTACGATAAGTTTCCCATGCGCCGGTGTGTTTCGATCCATACCTGTACCCATGTTGATTCGCCTCAAGAAAGGAAGAGCCCACTGAAGTCAACGGAGGTATTGAGCATGTTTGGATCGGTTCGTGAAGTGAATGTTACCAACGTTGACTTAGCGCGCGGATATTTCGAGAGGCTTAGCCTGGCTGAGGGCACGCTCCGAGTGAGCGGCTGGATACTGCTGCCTAATCGCCCCTTTAGTTCGATTCGCATGTACGTCGACGGAGAGCATGTCGGTTTTGCCGAGGTAGAGGAACGCGCAGATGTGGCAAGGGCATTCCCATGGATCCGGCATGCAGAGAAGTCAGGTTTTCGCTTCAAGATGGATGGACAGGGAACTGGGCAGGAAACACCGATACGGATTGACGTTCTGGGCCTCGACGGAAGTCAGCCGGCAGGGCGAATGAGTACTTTGTTTGTGGCGGACCTCGTCGCGTCAGTGCCGACACCACCCAACCACCTCATGCACCGGGTTTTACATTTGGAGGACTCGCATTATTTTAAGATAAGCGGACTGAAGTCGTTGGGGGAGTATCTGGAGGTACTTTCACGACATCACGATTTGAACCGCATTCCCCGTATCCTCGATTGGGGATGTGGATGCGGACGCGTAACGGCTTATTTGCTCTCGCTGCCATGGACACCGGAGGTCTTCGGGTGCGACATCGATGGAGAAGCAATTACTTGGTGCAAGAACAATATGCAT
>Ga0224508_10005213_pt1 | contig 10474 bp, 8 predicted proteins | sample SF_Jan12_sed_USG_4_FD_170157 | JGI IMG/M metagenome (GOLD analysis project Ga0224508, IMG submission 170157) | Sediment microbial communities from San Francisco Bay, California, United States - SF_Jan12_sed_USGS_21 | ecosystem: Environmental > Aquatic > Marine > Sediment | place: USA: California... | reverse complement strand
ATGCCCTGCTGATAGGTGTAAAGGCCCATCGTCTCCCACGTTTTTCGGTTTGGTTCGACACCGAAGGGGAAGGGGTCGTCGCCGAAAACGTCCTGCATTTTGCGTCCGTACGTCGGGAGCCAGGCAAGTGGATAGCGCGAGACGGCCGGATCCAGAAGGCGCTCGACGCTTCGGCGTTTCGATTCCTCGAAGGCATTGAACATGTTTCGGGCGACCCATGGGTGGGCCTCGTGCACCGATTTCTTCATTGCAACGATATGCATGATTGGCCAAACGCCGGTGTTGGCGTATTGCTGTTCTTCGCGCTCCAGAAAGTCGGGGAACAGCCGCACGACATCGGGGTGACCTTCGAGGAAACAGGTCGGAGGGCGGGCAATGATGGCGCATTCCAATTCGCCCGAAGCCAGCATTTCAGATAGAGATTTGTCCTTGATGCGGGTGATCGAGACGCCATCGGGCAGGTTCAGTTCGACTTTCTCTTCGCGGCCTGCCGAATTGGCCCCCGCCTGCATCCATTTGATCCGGGTCATGTCCATTGCCAGATCGTTCTGCATCCAACCGCGCATCCAGACGGCCGCAGAATGTGCCCACTCAGGCGAACCGACCGTTTTACCGTAGAGGTCCTCGATCTTCTCGATGCCGGATTTGCGGTTAACGTAGAACGACGAGAACCGAAACAGCCGTGAGCAGATGATCGGCAGGCCGATCAGGTCGCTGTCTTCGCGCGTCACCTGTGTCGCGAACTTTGCGAAGGACATTTCGGACATGTCGAATTCGCGGTTCGCTGTCATCCGGGCAAAGCATTCGTGGTGGCCTAGAAGGAACCAGTTGAGGTCAATGCCCTCGGGCTGAACCGCTCCGGTCCGTATGTCCCGGAAATGGTCGTAATCCGTCGTGGCAATGGTCAGCGACAAGTGCGTCATGTCAATTCCTGATCGTTTGCAGGATCCACGCGTCGGGGATCTTGCGGCCCAATCCTTGTGCCTTGGCCGCTTCATAGGCGCGAGCGGCAACCGCATAGAACTGGGCGCCTTGCAGGTTCCCGCGTTCGGACCATGTGATCTGGTCGTCTGACGTGCGGCCCGGCTTGCCGTCGGCCAATTCTTTCAGTGTCACGCGCTTGTCCGGCAGCATGTTGCCGTGCGCGCGTTTCTTTTTGCGTGGGGCATCAGTTTCGCCGGTCACACGCCAACTGAGATACTCGTCGTCGAAAAAGTCGTGTCCTTCGGCGGGCGGTGCGTCGCCCATGCGCAGATAGACATCCACGCGACCCAGCGTTGCGTGGTCGGGCAATCCGCCGCCACCGATGTTCACGACATGCGATCCGGGTTCCAGCAAGTCACCGTTCAGCACCGGTTGCACCGCATCCGTGCAGGCGGCGACAATATGCGCGCCCTTATAGACGTCCTCTGGCCGATCGCAGATCGCCGCCTCAATGCCGTGCCGATCCGCCATGCGGGCAGCGAATGCTTCGCGGTTCGTTGCTGTGGGGCTGTAGACTTGAAGCCGCTTGATCGGACGCGCGGCTGTGAACGAAAGCATATGGGTGTCTGCCATGCCGCCAGACCCCAGCATGCCCACAACCTCGGCGTCCTTGCGTGCCATGTGTTTCACGCCCAATCCGCCGTCGCCGCCAACGCGCATGTGCTGCAACACTCCATCGTTGATCAATGCAAGTGGCATGCCGGTTTCTACGCTGGTCAGGAAGATCAGACCGCAAAACAGCCCGGGCTCGCCGCAAAACTTCTCTTGCGTGCGGGTGCCATCAGGCGCGGTCTCATAGTGCAGGATGTCAGACTTCATACGGATTGCGAAATAGCCATCCGTCGAGCCTCCCTCCATCGTGCCCCAGCGATATTCTTTTGCGATATCCGACGTGGGAATACAGACGTCGATGCGGGGTCGACACGTGGCGGTGCCATTGGCGATCCCGAGATAGGATTTCTCAAGCGCGGCCATGGTCGTTTCCATGTCCAAGACCTTTTCAATCACTTCGTTGTTCAAAAGCAGCATGGCGTCTGCCTCACAGGATGGCTTCAAGGATCAGGCCCCGGAACAGCGTCAGCTCCAGAAGCAGGATGAACATGCCATAGAGCAAGGCAAATGTTCCGGTCGCAGCGAATAATGCGCTCTTCCAGCTTTCGCCACTTGAGAACCGTACAAAGGCAAAAACAATGACTGGTCCGCCGACGATGAAACCAAAGCCGATCAGAGCCACTGCAAAAAGCCCGAGCCAAAGGAAGGCCTGCGCCTCGGACTGGCCTTCTTCGCCTGTGTTGTCCTCGGGTGCCTCGGCAATGTCGGGGCTGCGGCGCAGGTCGATCACGACTTGCCAAAGGCACAACAGCGCGCCCGGCACACCGATCAGAAGTGGCATGAAGGCGGCCTTTTTCGGCAAGTCCAATGCCAGAAAACAAGCGCCAACGAATAGAGCCAACATAACAAGGCTGGTGGCGATGCGACCATTAAATGTCATAGTGCACTCCCGGCCCGCCTGCGGTCTTTCGTTGTCGCCAAATATAGGCACCGATTGTCAGGACGATCAGCGCGATGAAGACCAGTGACAGGGGGCGTAGGAAGAAGGTCGGACCCCAGATGGCCAGGGCCTTGTGGATCGAGTCTTCGGCAATGTGACCCAAAACAAGGCCGATGACGAAGGGCGGGCGCGGCCAGCCGTACTTCTTCAGGAAATAACCGAGAACGCCGAGGCCGATAAGCAACAGCATGTTTTCCCAAGCAGATTCGGAAAGGTACGCGCCAAGGAATGCAAGTACGATGACGAAGGGGATCAGCAAGGCACCTCGCACGAAGACCAGCAGCGAAAAAGCAGGTGCCATAGCAAGGAAGACGAAGACAGACAGAAAGTTCGCCAGTGCCAGCGCCCAGATTAGCGACCAAACAAGGTCCATTCCGGTCAGCGCGATGTGCGGGCCGGGTTGGATGCCGAGCATTACGAAGGCTCCGATCAGGATCGCCATACCTGAAGAGCCTGGCACTCCGAAAAAGAGTGTCGGCAACAGCGAGCCGCCTTCCTTCGAGTTGTTGGCCGTCTCGGGTGCAATGACGCCGCGCACGTCGCCTTTGCCAAAGTTTTCGGGGTTCTTGCAGGTCTGGACCGCGTGGCCGTAACAAAGCCAGGATGCCGCATCGCCTCCAAGACCAGGGATAGCGCCAATTGCCGCGCCGATGACCGAGGTTCGGAATGTCAGCCAGGGATGGCGGAAAACGTCCCAAATGCCTTCCAGCACTTGGCTTATGTCGTAGCGCGCGGCCTGGCCTTCGACTTTGGCAATTGAGCCGCCTTTGACACCAAGCGCCAGCATTTCAGGGATGGCGAAGATGCCGAGGACAGCTGCAACGACGCTTACACCGTCCCAGAGCCAGAGCTGGTCGAAAGTGAAGCGTTGCGATCCGGTGTGCGGATCGAGGCCAACGAGCGAAACCAGAATGCCGAGAAAACCGACCGCTATGCCCTTAATTAGGCTGCGCCCAGACAGCATGGCGATAAACGTGATTCCGAACAAAGCGAGCAGGAAGAATTCGGCTGGTGAAAAGGCCAAAATAACTGGCTTCAGCACCGGAAGCATCGCCGCAAGGAAGATCGCACCAATGACACCGCCGACGCCAGATGCGCCAAGCGATGCGCCCAGTGCGCGACCCGCTTCACCTCGTTGCGCCATCGGAAAGCCGTCGACTATGGTGGCCGCGTCCGGGCCCGTGCCGGGAACTCCGAACAAGATCGAAGGGATCGATCCGCCCGTGTGAACAACCGCGTGCATGGCCAGCAGGAATATTGCGCCTGCCAGTGGTTCCATGCCGAAAACAAAAGGAATTAATAGGACGATACCCAGTTTGCCGCCAAGGCCGGGAACGGCTCCGAAGAACATACCCAAGGGTATCGCCAGAAGAATTAGACCCATCAAATAGGGAGACGTGACGATCGCAAATAGTGGCGCGAACATTGCGTCTAAACCGGTCATATTACCCTCCCGGCATTGGATAGGTGACGCGGTTTTTACCGAGTTGTATCCAATGCCCGTTCTGCACCGTTTCAGGTACTTGATGATCCTAGTCACGCAGTCCTGCATGCGTAAACGCATTGTGGACCAGCGTTCCGCATACGAGAACCGGTGGTTCAGACCGGTTGAATGGTGGCTGGCCTGGCCTTTTCGTAAAGGCAGCTAACGCAATGAAGGGAAGTGCCATGGATGTCGGATTTGTTGGTGTCGGCGCCATGGGGGCGACCATGGCGGGGCACGTGACCAAGGCTGGATATTCTGTCATGGCATATGACACCGATGATGCGGTTCTTGCTGAGGCGGCGACGGGAGGGGTGGTAGCGGCTGCTGATTTGGCCGTCATTTCCACTGGGTCCGATGTAGTGGTTGTGGTCGTCAATACGGACGCGCAATCACGTGGGGTTGTCAGCGCATTGTTAGAGGCCGGACCGCGGGAAGGTCAGGTCGTTGTCATCGCTGCGACGAACCATCCGGGCGTGATGGTCGAGCTTGCGGACCGTTGTAGTAAAGCGGGTGTCGGACTTGTGGATGCGCCGGTTTGCTACGGGCTTCAAGGGGCGAAACAAGGCAGCTTGATCTCGCTTTGCGGTGGGTCCGAGAAGGACATCAAGAAGGTGACGCCAGTTTTGTTGGCCTATAGTCGTAGCGTCGAGCATATGGGTCCCGTAGGTACAGGTCAGCTCGGCAAAGCCTGCAACAACATGATGCATTGGGCGGCTTGTGTGGCGAATTACGAGACGCTGGCGTTGGCGAAGGCGTGCGGGATTGATGCGCAATCGATGCGGGAGACCCTGTTGAAATGCCCGGCCCGCAATACGACACTGGAGCGGTGGGATACATCGAAATTCACCTGGCATCAAAAGGACATGGACGTGGTCCTTGATCTTAGCCAACAGGCTGGATTGGCCTTACCGCTGTTTGGTACTGTGGATCAATTGGTAAAGCGGTTGGGGCCGGATCAGGTCAAGGCGCTGCTTTACGGCGATAAGGCCGAGTATCTGGGGCAGCCGGTATTTGGTCGTCCGATTGCCGAAGTGACCGGCGTCGATTGAGGCAACTTTCAAGACAACGCACCAGTCGAAGACATGTTAGCCAGACATGGCATTTGGCCGGGAGGCTGCCAACACATGTGATCGGCCAGTTTGAGACCTTGTTTAGTCGACGGAAGTTCGAACGTCACCGTTCCCCTATTCGGAACGCCGTGCCATTGACGGGAACCGCGACCGCGCGCTAGCCTTTTTACAAGTTAGGGAGGACACGCCATGTCGGAAGATGCAGGCGTCGGACACAACAGCGAAAAACGCGAAAAAGTAGTCTGGGAGCGCTGGACCAAGAAGCGCACATTCGTACGGGCGCTTGAAGGCACCTATGGCCAGATGAAAGACGAGCTTTATGCGCAGCCGCGCGTTTACCGAACGTCTGACATGAACTGGAAGGGCGGGCCGCATAACTTTGGCAAGAAGGTGATCAACCCGCAGGCCAACAAGATCGCTCAGTCGATTGAGGCGCATGTGGATGCGTTCGCGCCGCATGGATATGGCCAGATTCACGGACACATGAATTCGGCTGTTTTCTTTGTGCTGAAAGGCAAAGGTCACGACATTCATGACGGGCGTAAGCTGCCGTGGGAAGCAGGCGATGCTCTGATTGTGGAAAATGCCTGTGTGCACCAGCATCTGAACGACAGCGATGACGAAACCTTTGTTCTTGTCCTAAAGGCCAAGCCGCTGTTCCTGTTCATGCACATGATTTTCCAGAAAATGGTGAAATTTCCGCCCGAAAACCCAGTTCCGGGTCACGAGGACTATGCGCCTCCGGACAGCTTGTGATGTGGAGATAATATGAGCGTAGATCCATCGACTTTTGCTGACGCCATCGAGCGGGAACGTTCCAGACAGGGCGCTCCTGAAGTGTCGTTCTATAAAGATGCATTGGCAGAAAGCCAGAAATTCCGCGCCGAGTACCAGGACCGCGTCAACGTCGTCAAATGGGATACCATGCCGATGGAGCGGTCGGCTGACGGATTGATCAAGCACGTCATCAACGAACGTATGGACACCAAGGAATGCTGCATCGATATTTATATGCAGTTCATCGAGGCGGGGAAGGCGACGGGGACGTCGCGCCACTTGTCCGAAGAAATTGCCTTTATAATCGAAGGTACCGGGCAAGACCTGCACTACGATGTGCATTTCGAATGCGACGTCGAATTCGAGTGGACATGGGACACCACGCCCAAGGTCTATGACTGGGGTCCAGGCGATTTCATCTATGTGCCGCCTTACGTGGCGCACAAGCGAGTGAACACGTCTGACATCGAGGCGCGCGTCATTGTCTGCAACAGCCGGGTGATGAAGGCGATTGGACTAGACTGGTTTGACCAGTTGGAACCCGCAGAGGGGTTCGAGGAACATTGGATACCACCGGCTGACGAATAGCCGTTGGCAGGACCCGGGCGACGGGGCCGATAGACGCCCCGCCCTGGCATTGACCCAAGGGAGGGTGAAACGAAATGAAAAGTTACCTTTTGGCTGCGGCTCTTGGCTGTGCGGCGGCTTTGCCCGTTTCTGCGCAAGGCTTTTTTGAAGGCAAGACAGTTACTTACATTATCGCCACCAACCCCGGTGGCAACTATGACGCTTACGGTCGCCTGATCGGGAGGCATCTGGAAGGCAAGCTTGGCGCCGACAAGGTCATCTTCAAGAACCTGCCGGGGGCCGGGCATATCATCGGGGCGAACACGCTTTTCGTGTCGGACCCTGACGGGTTGACGATTGGCACGTTCAATACCGGGCTGATTTATGCGCAGATCCTGCAGACCGAGGGGATTACGTTCGACCTGAACGAATTCAGTTGGATCGGTAAGGCAGCAGCAGATTTGCGGGCGATCGCTTTGGGCAACAACTCAGGGATGGCGAGCTTTGAGGATTTGTTGAACAACGATACGGCGGTGAACTTTGCGGCCTCTGGTGTCGGATCAGCTTCGTTTAATGAAACCAACATGTTGGCTGACGCTTTTGAACTGAATATCAACATCATTCCAGGCTATCAGGGCAACGAAGGTGAAATGGCCATGCTGCGGGGCGAGGTCGTGGGTCAGGTTGGCTCGAAGGCATCATTGCAGCCGTTTGTCGATGCCGGAAACGGTTATTTTGCTTTGGCAGTGGGGGACGCCGAGGGCATTCCTTCGGCCATCGACTACGCGGAAAGCGATAAGGCGAAGTCGATTGTCAGCTTGATCGCTGCCAACTCGAATCTCGGGCGGCTGACGGCGGCACCTCCCGGCGTGCCAGCGGAGGTGCTGGACGAACTGCGCAACGCATACATGGCTGTGATGGAAGACCCGGAGTTTCTGGCAGAAGCAAACAAGCTTGGTTTACCGATCCAGCCTGCACGGGGTGGCGAAGTTGCAGAACTGATGGCAGCCGCACTTCAACAAAGTCCGGAGACTGTTGAGATTATCTCGGCGGCGCTGAACGTCGAAATCCCGACGATCAAGGTTACAAGTGCCATTCTGGCATTGGAGGACCGCAACAAAGTGGTCACCTTCATGTCAGGCGATGCCGAAGTTATGGGCGAGATTTCAGGCTCGCGCACCAAGGTAACGTTGAACGGCGAGGGGGCCGAGCGCGGTGACCTTGCGGTCGGCATGAACTGCGAAATCGAGTTCGATCCGGCGCATGAGGCTAATGAGTTCAAGGTCATGTCCTGCACGGGCGAAGCCATGGCCGCAGCCGAATTGATGATGGTTGAAAGCGCAATCGTTGCCCTGGGAGACGGCGGTAAGGAGGTCACCTTCATGGTCGATGGGATCGAAGCGATGGGCGAAGTTTCCAGCTCGCGCACCGCGTTGACGATCAACGGCGCCGAAGCCAAGCGCGATGCGCTTGTTGTCGGTATGTCATGCGAGATGGCCTATGAGGGCGGCGTGGAGATAGAGTTCAAGTCGCTGGCGTGCGGCGATGCGATGGTATTGACGATGGTCACATCGGCGATCATGGGTTTGGAAGATCGCAACAAGATGGTGACCTTCACCATGGACGGCAAAGAGATGATGGGTGAGGTTTCGGGTTCGCGCACAGTGCTGACCATCGACGGGGCCGAGGCCAAACGCGATGCGCTGTCAGTGGGCATGAACTGCGAACTTTCCTATGAAGACGGGGAAGAAATCGAATTCAAAACGGTGACCTGTAAATCCAATTAAGCTGAATTCATGCTAGTCGGACGGGGCGCCCAACGGCGCCCCGTTGTTTTAAAGGCCCGGAACATGACCGAACAATGCTTCGACGTGGCCCATCTTGGGCATATAGAGATTTTGACCGACCGCTTCGACGAAAGTCTTGATTTCTTTACCCGCATCTACGGTCTAACCGAAACCGAGCGTGACTGTACGTCGTCCTATCTGCGCGGCTGGGACGATTACGAACATCATTCGCTGAAGCTGACCGCGGCCGATACGACCGGGGTGGGTCACGTTGCCTATCGCGCGTCGTCTGAAGCCGCGTTTCAAAGGCGCGTGGCGGCGATCGAAGCGGCCGGGTTTGGCATTGGCTGGCAGAACGATAATACCGGCCACGGGCCTTCGTTTCGGTTTCGCTCGCCTGATGGGCATACTTTCGAGATTTACTGGGAGACAGAGCGCTACAAGGCGCCTCCCAACGAACGCCCCGCACTAAAGAACAACGCCCAACGTTTCCACGGACGAGGCTGTGCGGTGCGCCGGATTGACCATCTGAACTTGATGGCCGTGGACCTGCTCGCCCTGCGCGATTTCATGGTCACTTGCCTTGGCAGCCGAATTACAGAACAGATCGTGCTCGACAGCGGCGATTTGGCGGCCTGCTGGTTCACCGTGAACAACAAGGGGTATGATCTGGCGTGCACCGTCGATCATACCGGCGCGCGGGGGCGATTCCACCATGTCGCTTATGCCGCCGACCACCGCGACGACATCCTACGCGCGGCGGATATTTATCTGGAGAACGGTGTTTTCATCGAAACCGGCCCGCACCGGCACGCCATCCAGGGTACGTTTTTTCTTTATGCATACGAACCCGCGGGCAATCGGGTGGAAATTGCCAATGCAGGAGCGCGGCTCGTGTTGGACCCGGAATGGAAAACGGTTAACTGGACCGAGGCCGAACGCAATAAAGGGCAGGCTTGGGGGCTGAAAACTGTCGAGACATTTCACAGTTACGGCACGCCCCCATTGAGCAAATGACACCGCCTAGCGGTGCTGGCAAATCACATCGATTAGTGCCGGTTTGCCGGATTTCACGATTTCCAAGGCTCGGGCGACTGCGGGAGCGATGTCCTGCGGTTGCTCAATCGGGCCTTCGGCACAGACGCCCATGGATTTGGCCATAGCGGCGAAGTCGGGTTCGGGGCCGAAGATGTCCATGCCGATATGGGCCCTGTCTTCGTCCGTGCCGCGCAGGCGCGCCATGCGGATCTGGTGGTGCCAATCGTTGTAATAGGCGCGGTTGTTGAACATCACGATCAGCAGAGGGATGTCGTGTTTGGCGGCTGTCCAGAGTGCACCTGCATCGTACATCAAGTCACCGTCCGGCTGGAACGTGACGACGACTTTTTCCGAATTTTTGTGCGCCAATGCGACCCCCAGTCCTATGCCAATCTGGGTTGAGGTGCCAAGACCCTTGCCAGGGTGGCGGTATTCGGCATCGAAGTCCCAAAGCTTGCGGGTCCACTGGCGCAGCGTGCCTGCCGCCAGCACCCAGTCCTCGGATTTGACGACTGACCAGACTTCGTCGGCGAGGCGCGCAGGTGTCACGGGCGAGGCGTCGCGATTGTCATTGGCGCCTTCGGCCCAATTAGCGAAGATCGTTTTGTGCCGCGCGGCAATGGTGGATTTGCGGGCTGCGATCTTGGCGGGCAATGTGGGGTCCGCTGCGATCAGTCGGGCGGCAATTTCCGTCATTTGTGGCATGGCAAGGCGCGGGTCGCCGAGGGCGCTGAGCGTTTTGGGCAGGTAGCGGCCATAGTCCAGCGACCACGAGCCGATGCCGGTTTCATGGAATCCGACCTCCATCCAAATGCAGTCGTCCGAGACATAAGACGTCAGGTCGCGGGTGGTGGAATTCAGTTTGGCGGTGGCTTTTTCCCAATCTACCACATCAAGCGCGAGGATAGCGTCGGCCTGAGCCAGACTTTCGGTGTCCATTGAGAGCGCCTGCGAGTGGCAGTTCGGAAAACAGAGCGCCGAGTTCACGTCCCAGACGGCAACGCCGAGGGTTTCGGCGAGTGTCACCAGTTTGTCGAAGTTACCGGGGTGGCGGCCTGAGAATTCAGCCATGATCCAAGGGCGTTCGGCATATAGCAGTTGATGGGTGATAGCCTCTAGCTTGGTTGGGTCGGCGGCCATCGGGGCTGGGGCTTTGTCAAATTCAGTGGCAGGTAAGGTGATGTCCGCCGTCAGAGGAGTTTCCTGAAGCATG
>Ga0224508_10005212_pt1 | contig 10475 bp, 8 predicted proteins | sample SF_Jan12_sed_USG_4_FD_170157 | JGI IMG/M metagenome (GOLD analysis project Ga0224508, IMG submission 170157) | Sediment microbial communities from San Francisco Bay, California, United States - SF_Jan12_sed_USGS_21 | ecosystem: Environmental > Aquatic > Marine > Sediment | place: USA: California... | reverse complement strand
CTCCCACGAGACGGCACACATGTGGTTTGGCGACCTTGTCACGATGGAGTGGTTCAACGATGTGTGGATGAAGGAGGTGTTTGCGAACTTCATGGCGGCGAAGATCGTGAACCCGTCGTTTCCCGATGTCGACCACGATCTCCGGTTTCTGTTAGCACACTATCCCGAGGCCTACGGCGTTGACAGGACCCTCGGTGCGAACCCGATCAGGCAAGAGCTTGGCAATCTAGACGAGGCGGGGACGCTATACGGCCCGATCATCTATCAGAAGGCGCCGATCGTGATGAAACACCTCGAGCGGCTCATTGGGGAGACGGCGTTTCGGGACGGTTTGCGCGACTACCTTCGTGCCCATTCTTTTTCCAACGCGACCTGGCCCGATCTCGTCGATGTCCTCGACAGCCGGAGTCAGGAAGATCTGCGCGCCTGGAGTCAGGTCTGGGTTGAAGAGAGCGGGCGGCCGACGGTTGGCGTGGTGATGGAGGTAGAGGGTGAGGTCGTGAAGACCTTGTCGTTGCAGCAGTCCGATCCGGCGCAGCGCAATCGGCGCTGGAATCAGCGGCTGGATGTCGTGCTGGGATACCGCGATCGCGAACCCTTTTCCATACCGACACAGTTGAGGGAAGCTATCGAGCGCGTGCCTGATGCCCAGGGGCAACCGGTTCCGGACTTTGTCCTGGTGAATGGGTCAGGTGTCGGATACGGCCTCATGGCGCTCGACGAGCGCTCGCTGGACTTCCTTCTCGCCGACCTCCCGGCGATCGATAGCGCGATGACACGGGCAATAGCGTGGGTGTCGCTCTGGGACGCGCTCCTGGAAGAACGTGTGGAGCCGGAAGCGCTGATCGCGCTTGCCGTTCGAGCGCTGCCGGTCGAATCGGACGAGTTGAACGTCCAGCGCATTCTTGGCTACGTGACTGCCGCGTACTGGCGTTACCTCGCACCTGACCGCCGGTTGGAGCTGGCGGGGAGATTGGAAGGTGCCCTATGGCAGCGGGCGGAATCGGTCGATCGGCCGAGTCTGGCCGCCGCCTATTTTGGCGCCTACAGAAGTGTTGTCCTGACGGCTGAAGGAGTGGCGCGGCTGGAGCGGATATGGCGAGGGGAAGAGGCTCTTTCGGGGTTGCCGTTGGCCGAGCGTGATTTTACGGCCATGGCTCAGGCGCTTGCGGTCAGGGAGGTCGCCGGCAGTGAAGAGATCTTGGCCGCCCAGCGGGACCGAATCGAGAACGCCGACCGGAGGGATGCGTTCGAGTTCGCGATTCCTGCGTTGTCTCACGATCCGCAGGTGCGTGATGCCTTGTTTGCATCGCTCGCGGATGTTCAGAATCGTGCTCGAGAGCCGTGGGTCCTGACGGCTCTTGGCTTCCTCCATCATCCCCTCCGCGCGCGCCGAGCGGAACAGTATGTTCGGCCGAGTTTGGAGCTACTGGAGGAGATTCACCGAACCGGCGATATCTTCTTCCCGGAGCGATGGCTGGGTGCCACGCTGAGCGGCCACCAGACAGCCAGCGCCGCTGATATTGTGGCTGGTTACCTCGACGACCATGAAGACTTGGCACCACGGCTCCGCGCCAAGGTCCTGCAGTCTTCAGACGGACTCTTCCGGGCGGCTCGGATTACCGGACCACACACGCCCGAATAGGGATCGTGAGTCTCCTACCTCGATGCAGCGACGGTGTAGCCAAGCCATACGAAGGTCAGCCCAAGAATGACGTGCAGGCCAACGTTGATGACGGCCCTGAGGTAGTCGCTGTTTCTGAGCATCCCAAAGGTGTCGTACCCGAGTGTCGAGAAGGTGGTAAAGCCGCCGAGGACACCAATGATGACGAATGCTCGCGCCTCCGGACCCAGCACGTGCCGAGACTCTGCGAGTCCGCCAACCACGCCGATTGCGATGCAGCCGAGCAGGTTGACAGCCAAGGTTCCGTACGGGAAGGTCGCGAGCGGCGCGTATCGCTGCACGAGTCCACTGAGCCCATACCGGGCGAGTGCGCCCAGGAATCCGCCGGAGCCGACGGCCGCTGCGCTGATCAGGGCCGTTCTCACCTCGTCACTTCCGGTGTCTGGAGTGGACGTTCGGCAGGGTGGTTCCGGTGTCTCGTCGTACCGGAACGCGCACGGAGCGAAATTCGTCGGGGCGGCTCTCGGTGGGGATGCTTGGACACGCAACCCCCAGCGTGCGAGAGCCTGGGGCGATCTAGAATCCGCGTTTCCGACCGCGGATGCCGCGGCGGCTCCCTTTCGGTTTTCCAGGCTTAAATCGAGGAGCGTCGTCGAACTCTCGCGAGAAGCCGCCCCCGCCGCCGGCTGGACGTGGTGCTCGCTCGCGAGCTTCGTTGACCTTCAGCATTCGGCCCTGCAGCTCGGTGCCGTCGAATTTGGATATCGCTTCTTGAATAACCGACGCGTCACTGAACTCGACGAACGCGAACCCGCGTGGCTGGCCGGTTGCGCGGTCAATGGGAAGAAAGACTTCGTTGACCTCGCCGACCTGAGCAAAGAGTGTCTCGAGTTCTGATTGAGTCGTGCTGAAGTTGAGGTTACCGACAAAGACCTTGGCTGAAATGATGCCCCCCTAAGGTTTCAGTGACAATGCTGAGCGTTATGCCTGGCGGCGTGATCGCCGATGACAGGCAATGATTCCCTGTCACTATAGCCCACCAGCGCCGAAAAAGCCCTTCTCTCGCATGCCAGCGCGCTGAGGACGACCGTAACACCGGCTACCTTCACTGAATGGGATTCGGACACCGCCTCGCCAAGACTCGCAGGACCGACTGGACACTCGCGGCGCCTCTTCGGGCGTGGGGTTCGCCGACGCGGGCGCTACGTTTGGGTTACCTGCTCGACCGACTGTTTCAGATCACCCAGATCATCGCTGAGTGCGTGCTCGACCTTTCCACTAATGGCCCATTCCAGCGGTGACAGGAGCCCCGGCGGGAGCCCTTGGCTGTTCAGCTCGAACTCGATGCTGACCTTCGTGCCGGCTGGAACTGGGTCAAACGTGAAAATGGTGTCGATGCGAACGCCGCCCTTGTGGTGGGTCACCGTATAGGTGCGGTTGTGTTCGAAGGACGTAATCTCCATCTGTGCGTCATCGATGCGGCCGATAACCTCTCGGGTTTCGACCCATCGTGTGCCCAGGTTGAATGGGCCAGTCGACATCATCTCGATCTTCTTGATAGCCGAGACACGCTGAGGAGCGTTCTCGATATCGGTGAACAGCTTGAATACCTCCTCCACAGGGGCATTGATTTCGTTCGACACGCTTACCGTTGCCATGTTGCACTCCTCCTGGTCGAGCACTATACAACGCCCGTGCCATTCATCCTTGCGCAGGAGGCTCGGCGACGTATTTTTTTGAGCAAACAGGACTTACCTTGGACGCACACGTCCCGAGCGTCGACCAGGGTTGGGTACAGGGTGCTGGCTTTCTCGTGGCTGTCTCGAAGTTTCCCGCAGCGATGAACCCTGTCGGCACGAGACGCGTGGGTCCGCACGCAGGGCGAAAGTGACGCCTGCCAGGGCTAGGGTCGTCGACTCAGCGCGATCTCTCTCACCTCAATTGCCCGTTCGCGGGTTGACGCGTCTGTGCCGTTCTCCCCGGCGAAGATGTTCAGAAAGGCCTGGTTCAGTCCTGTGCCCGCCACTGTCGAAGGCAGTTCCCACTCGTAGCGGCCCCAACTCGCTCTGACGGCGCGTCGACCCAGTGCGTGGCCGTTCAGCTCAAGCTCGAGCAAGACAGGCGCCCCGCTCGTGCTCATGGTCGACAGTTCAGTGCTCGACCTGGCCGTGACGGACAGGTGCAGGGAGTCAGTGCGCCAGAGAGGCAGAAGAAGCTCCGCCCTCGTTGAAGCCCAGCGAGTCCGATCGGGGTAACGGTTGGACCATCCGGCACCGAGCAGTTCGTCGTTGCCCGCGCGCGTCCAGTCGAGTTGTTCGACCCGTCGGCTCGGATCACCGAACAATCCGTCATAGCCCAGTGTCGCCGAGCAGAGGCGCGCAACGCCATCGCCAGCGGAGTTCCGACGTGCGACCGCGAAATCTGGAATGCCTCCAAACGCCAGCATTGCGCTCACACCCGTCGCGTCGAGGACGGTGTTGTTGACGGTCACTCGATAGACAAACGAGGCGTCGCCGACATCCGAGATGTCCCGAATACCGTCGCGGGCGAGCTCGCGACGCAGCGTCATGTCAGATGCGTCCTCCAGCGCAAAGGACCGCGTGTGGAGGCCAAGCTCGCCATCCGCCGAGACAAACATGAATCGTGGGTCGAGCGGTGAGTGACGGCCAACGTAGATGGTCATCGCCGTATTACCTGGGAGTGAAAGCGAGAACTTGCCGGCCTGCGCCAGGGCGCCGATGTCAACCCACTCGCCCGATGTCACCTCTTCACATCGGCCTGCGTCGAGAAGACGAAAGAGCCTCAGATCGGGAATGTGCGAGAGCCCGTAGCCCTTCCGACGTTGGTCCAGGGCCACCCCGTTTCTCGTGTCGCGGTCTACGACGTGCGTTTGCCTCAGCGTGCCATCGGGGTCGAGCTCAACGAGGACAGCGCCCGAAGCCCCCTCCAGGCTTCGCCCGTCCCCCCATGAGACCCTGTTCACGGTCGAGTCGGCACTGATCGCGAGCCGAGTGGGGAGTGCGGTGCCCGTGGTCCCAATCTGATCGCCTGCCTCAATCTCCATCTGAAGCCCGTCCGCTCGCCAACCCTCCAGTGGCACGCCGTCGGCGTTCACGACGCCGACGATACCGCCATACGCGCGTCGGGGCAGTACGGGACCTTCTCCGGAAATAGGGGCGAGCACCGTCCCGCTCAGCAGATGACTCGCGGCACGTGACGACGCTATCGCGATCACGGTGCCGTCCGGCGCGAAATCCAGATGTCGCGCGACAGACTCGAAGAGGGGCGCCTCTGCGAATCGGAAACCAGCCAAGCGGAGCTGCATGGCAGGTCGAGCGAACGCAAAGACGGCGACGCCGGCCCGATGAAGCGTTCGGAGTTGCTCAGGGTTGGGCGGCACGGGCCCCTGGATGTCGCGTTGTCCAGCGGCTTTCTCGCCCAAGAGCTTGTAGCGCAACATCGAGTCGAGCACGTAGTCGTTCGACACAATCACGCTGTGCGGGGGAAGGCCGCGAAATAGAGCGTCGAATCGGCGAATCTCCTGGAACTCACCACTGCGATCGCTGGCGACGAAGCCGCGGTTCACGTGCCATCCGGCCCAGCCCACGAAAGCTACAGCGACGAGGGTTACTCCGACCTGGCCGAGATGCAGTCTGGGAAGCAGACGGGCATGGCCCACCAGTATCGTCGCGCAAAGCCATCCGGCCAGTGCAGTTGGAAGGAGGAAGACGGCGATGTCCGCGATGTCGTAGACCAGGACGAAGAGCAGATTGAGCAGGCCTGCACCTCCGAGGAGGACGCCCAACGGGCGGCTCGCCTTGAGGAGATAGATGACGCCGCCAGCGGCAGCGATCAGACCGACCCATGAGAGTTCTCGAGCAAGCGTCGCCACGACGAACGGGATCCGCTCTCGCAGGAGTGTCTGCACGTCGAATGCAAACACTGAGGACTGCCAGCGACGGCTGAGTACCGCCGATGCGAAGTCGGCAAAGCTCGCGATCGGCGTTTCGACGAAAGGCGCTCCCTGGAGGGTTCTGACCGCGACGAACGCGTACGGAACAAACCCGAGCGTGAGGACTGCGAATACGAGCGCAAGTCGCCGCGGCCGCAGAGCGTAGCGTGCGTCGACCAGGAGGACGTAGGCAGCGAAGGCCGGGGCAAGGAGGATCATCGTTGTGTGATGACCGATGCTCACCGCGACGCATGCAGCGGCTGTGTAGTATGCCGTCGCAGACCGGGTCGTTGCCCAGCGCATGAGCGAGAGGAGAATCGCGGCAAGCAACGTGGTATGCAGCGTGTAGACCTCGGCAACCACCGATGTGCTCCAGAAGAGCTGGCCGCATCCCAACCCGATCGCTCCAACCGCGCTGATGAGCCGGCTGCACCTTGCTTGTCGTCCGCACAGGAAGATGAGTGCGACTGTGAGGGCGCCGAAGACGGCGGACATGAAGTTGATGCGATACGCGAGGGTTCCGAACGGGAGATGGGAGAACCCATGGGAGAGAAGGACGTATACGGGGTAGCCGGGCGCATGGGGCACGCCCAGGACCGATCCGATGAACTGGAACTTCGGCGTGTCAATCAGACCGATTAGCCCGGGAGCAAGGGTCGCCCAGTAGAGGCCCAGGGTGGCGAAGAAGACTGCCACGACCCAGGCTCTGTCGGTCATCCCCGTCAGGGGAGAAGCGCCGCCAGTGCGCACAGTCTGAGCTCCGTTCGAGAAAGAATCCATCCCTGGACAGTCAGAGTGTTCGCATCTGCGAAGTCGCTGGCAATCTTTGCCCTGGATCTCTGTCGCAGTTCGTCGTCGCTCACTCCGTACGGGAAGAGACTCAGGTCTCTGGCGAGCAGCCGAGTCAAAGTGTCGCGGTGAGCTTCCTCCGGTTGCCTCTCGAGATATGCCTGTCCGATCGTCGTGACATCTTCCGACCTGGCGACCCAACCTGCGAGGCGAAGCACGAGACGGTTCTCCATGCTGGCATGGTGCCACCAGGTGGCACCGACCCCGAGCACGCCACTGGCTGCGAGCCCCATCTTCAAGAGCGCTCGCCTGTCCAACAACGGCTTATCCATCTCTCAGTTCGTCCCTCAGGTGGTCGGCCAGCTTGACCGCGAGTGCAACGATCGTGAGTGTCGGATTCGCGAACCCAGCAGTAGGGAACACCGAGCTGCCAGCGACGTACAGGTTGGCAACACCGTGGACTTGGCAGTCAGAGTTCACGACTCCCTCGGTGGGTGAGTCGCTCATGCGGGTTGTTCCCATGTGGTGATCGCCCCCCTCGACACCCTCCCATGGGCTGAGCGCCTGTATCCCCTGTCGGGCTCTGCCCCGTCCTGAGCTGCCAAGCTCGATCCCGAGCAGTTCCATCGTACGCCGGATGCTTTCGATATCGGCCGGCGTCATCTTCCATTCGAGGCGACTACGTCTGATTCCCATCGCATCGCGCTCGGACGCAAGCGTCACTCGACTCTCGCGGTTCGGACTTTGCTCAGCACGGACGAAGCATCCGGACCAGGCCGACCCTATATCGCGCCGCTGGTTCCGGCCCAGAGTGTCGAGATCGCGCAGCATGTTCGCGACGTGCCGAACTGCAGGTGGGGGCGGTGGCATGTCGAACTCCAGCATTATGCTGCTGTTGAGAAGACGGTGCTTCCGCTGGAGTGCCTCGGAGGGGCAGATCACCGCCCTGCGAGGTCCCCGCCGGGAATAGGCGGCGCGATCGGCAAGCCCTCGCGGCATCACGACTGCTCCGGCATTCCGCACATGAGGGTGCTCCATGAAGTATCGCCCAACCAAGTCCCGGTCGTTACCGAGCCCGGCACGATGAACACCGTCAGAAATCAGTAGGAGCCTCGCGTTTTCGATTCCGCCGGTCGCAAGGACGTAGCGTCGCGACTCGACGTCAAAGCGCCGACCCGATAGGGTCGCGACACGCACACGGTCAATCCTGGTCCCAGCCTCATTCGCCTCGATACAGACAACGTTGGCGCCAAGGTAGACGCTGACGTCACTGGCGTCCGCCAGCGCCTGTCCATACCGCTCCGCGAACCGCGTCGGAGGGCTCATGTGAAACTGTTTGGTGACGAACGCGTCACTGTCGCGGACCAATGGCTCGGTGTGCTGCCTCTGAGCGTCTTCACCTTCATCGAAACTCGGAATCTGGACGATCGCGGCAGCCCCGTCGTAGTACTTGCTGAGGGTCGCCTTCCGATACGGCCAGCCGCTGTTAGGCACCCAGGGACGCGTGCGGAAGTCGAGATCATCCAGAGGCCGGCAATAGCCTGCCCAATGGTTGGTCGATCCGCCAAAGTAGCGTAGACGCGATTGCGAGAGGTACGGGCTATTGGGTGGCAGCACCGTTCCGTCCGCGGCACCCCCATACAGCTGCTGGATGTCCGGTGCGTAGGTCAGATCGCCGCTTTCCAGCAGGCAGATATCGAAGCCGGAACGGCGGAGCGTGTGAGCGACCGTGAGGCCGGCAGCCCCGGCCCCGATGATGCACAGGTCGGAACGAACAGTCTGCGTGTCGACATCATTCGCCCGAACTAGCATCTCGAGAACCGTAAACGCTCGACGCCAGGCATGCGGCTGCCTCGTTCCGCGATCTTGGTGATTCTACAGCGGCCGTGGGTCCTCACGGCCTGTTCCAGGGACCGCAGTGACGGTGTCTCACGACTTGAGGCCTTGTCGGGCTGCGCTGAGAAACGCCTCGGCCGCATGCGTCATCTCACCCGATGCCCGGTACACGAGCCGAACGTCCCGGGGGAGCTGAAGCTGCGGGATGTCCAGCGCGGCGAGTTGACCTCGGCCGATCTCGGCGAGGGCGCAGCGGCGCGGCAGCAGGGCGACACCGAGCCCCATCTCTATCGCATGCTTGATTCCATCAAGACTGGGTAGCGCGATCTGGATATTGATCGCCGCGTGGCGTTGCTCGTACAGATAGAGCACTCGCTCTCGCGCCGGCGATGGATCGTTGTGGGCGATGACGGTCTGCTGTCCGAACTGCTCCATCGTCACTTGCCGGTGTTTGGCGAGCGGGTGGTCGGGGCGCGTGAGCATGACAAGGTCGTCTTCGCCGAGGGCCACACTGGCGAGCCCGCCATCACGCGGTTCGAAGGTCACAACCCCAAAGTCGAGTGACCGGTTTAGTACCTCGCCGGCGATCAACCGTGCAGGAGTCCGAACAACTTCAACCTGGGCCTGAGGATGCTCCTGGCGAAACCGCTCGATCACTGGCAGCAGGATGTGGACTGCGGCTTCGTTGGCCCCGACCAAGACGCGCCCGCGTCGCAGGTCTTGCAGCTCTCGAACGGCGCTCTCTGCTTCTTCCTTCAACCGGACCAGTTGTCGCGCGTAGTCGAGCAGGATTGACCCAGCTTCTGTCAGGTGACCGCCTTTTGATGAGCGATCGAACAAACGCTCGCCGAGCTCTTCCTCGAGGCGTTTCACCGATTGGCTGACCGCTGGCTGGGTGCGATGGAGCTTGGCGGCGGCACGGGAGAAGCTGCGTTCCGACGCCACTGCGAGAAAGACCTGGAGCTCGGAGAGGTCCATGGGCTCAAGATATTAGCAGTATTTATCAAAATATCATAACTACTACTTATGAAGTCGTAACATTCATAACTTTGACTTGTTGTGTGGGATGAGTGTTAACTACAGGATACGTGTCAACTGCAGTCAAAGGAGTGAGATAGAGCCGTGCGAGAGACAACGGAGAGGCGTCCCGAGAAGTTGATCGTTTTCGACACAACCCTGCGTGACGGCGAACAGTCCCCGGGGTTCTCGATGAATACCGCGGAGAAGCTTCAGCTTGCCCGTCAGCTCGAGACGCTTGGCGTTGATGTCATCGAAGCTGGTTTCCCGATCGCCTCTGAGGACGACGCCCACGCCGTCAAGCTTATCGCAGCCGAGATCCGACGACCTGTCGTTGCCGGTCTTTCGCGATGCATCCCGGCCGACATTGAAAGGGCAGGCGAATCGCTCAAGCCCGCCGAGCGATCTCGGATCCACACGTTCATCGCGACTTCTGATCTGCATCTCGAGCGCAAGCTGCATATCAGCCGCGAGCAATGTATGGACGCACTGTCGGCCGCGTGCAAGCAGGCGCGCCAGTATACCGACGACGTTGAGTTTTCGGCCGAGGACGCGACACGAACCGAGATGGAGTTCATGTGTCGAGTTGTCGAGCGAGCGATCGCGATGGGGGCGACCACGATTAACCTGCCAGACACGGTCGGCTGCTGTACGCCTGAGGAGATCGAAGAGTTCTTTACGGAAATCCGAACGCGTGTGCCGAATGCCGACAAGGCGATATTTAGCACGCACTGTCACGACGACCTTGGACTGGCGGTGGCGAATTCGCTCGCAGCGATTCGGGCCGGCGTTCGGCAAGTGGAGTGCACGATCAACGGCATTGGTGAGCGAGCTGGAAACGCGGCGCTAGAAGAGGTCGTCATGGCAACTCGGGTCCGTCCCGACCGGTTGCCCTACGAAACAGGCATTCAGACACGGGAGCTGTTTCGTACCAGTCAGCTGCTCTCGTCGCTCACCCACGAATCGGTTCAGTCGAACAAGGCGATCGTCGGTCGAAACGCCTTCGCGCACGAGGCGGGGATTCACCAGGACGGTGTCATCAAGGACCGACGCACGTACGAGATCATGAAGCCAGAGGATATCGGTGTGGAGTCGACGCTCGTGCTCGGCAAGCATTCGGGCCGGCACGCCGTGAAGCAGCGATGCGAGGAGATGGGACACCAGCTCACGCGCTTCGAGCTCGACCGCGTGTACCGCGAGGTGATTCAGCTTGCAGATCAGCAAAAGAGTGTGAGTGACGGCGAACTGACGTCGATT
>Ga0224508_10005211_pt1 | contig 10476 bp, 9 predicted proteins | sample SF_Jan12_sed_USG_4_FD_170157 | JGI IMG/M metagenome (GOLD analysis project Ga0224508, IMG submission 170157) | Sediment microbial communities from San Francisco Bay, California, United States - SF_Jan12_sed_USGS_21 | ecosystem: Environmental > Aquatic > Marine > Sediment | place: USA: California... | reverse complement strand
CGGTCAAGAAAATCATACTCGGTGAAGAGTAAACTTAGATTGGCGGCAAATCTGGGCATGACTCAGTATAAAGTGGCTTGGACGTGTTAAGGTAATACGATATGTTATGGTATCGCGAAAGTTAAAACTTCTACTATCAGCAATTAGAACGATAATGAATCTCGCACTCGAACAAACATCGCAATCAGTGGATCGTACGGCATTGATTAAGCGCCTCAATAACGCTTTGCCGAGCGATGCCTTGCTCACCGAACATGAAGAACTAGTCCCCTACGAATGCGACGGACTCAGCGCGTATCGCACCGTGCCTTTGCTGGTTGTATTGCCTTACACGGTGGAACAAGTGCAAGCTGTTATGCGCATTTGCTCGGAATTTTCCGTGCCGGTGGTAGCGCGTGGCGCGGGTACGGGATTATCCGGTGGTGCTTTGCCATTGTCGAATGGCGTGTTGTTGAGTTTGGCGCGGTTCAATCAAATCTTACACATCGACCAACAAAATCGCACGGCAAGTGTACAACCCGGTGTCACAAATTTGGCCGTGTCGGAAGCGGTTGCGCAATTGGGTTTGTATTATGCGCCTGACCCGTCGTCACAAATTGCCTGCAGTATCGGCGGCAACGTCGCGGAAAACGCCGGTGGTGTGCATTGTTTGAAATACGGATTAACCTTGCACAACATCCTGAGTCTTGAAGTGATTTTAGTCACTGGGGAACGCGTGACCATCGGTGGCCAGGCGCTCGATTCACCCGGCTACGATTTGCTGGCCTTAATGACAGGCTCGGAAGGAATGTTGGGCATCATTGTCGAGGTGACGGTTAAGTTATTGCCCAAGCCGGAAATCGCTAAAGTCGTTATGGGTGTATTCGATGAGGTTGAAAAAGCCGGTGATGGTGTCGCCGCAATAATCGCTGCGGGCATTATCCCGGGTGGCCTGGAGATGATGGATAACCCCGCGATACGCGCCACGGAAGATTTTGTTCATGCGGGTTATCCGACGCAGGCCGCGGCTATTTTGTTGTGCGAATTGGATGGCACGGCGCAGGAAGTCGATAGCCAGATCGCGACGGTATCGGAATTGCTCAAACAAAAAGGCGCGCGTGAAATTCGTTTGGCGCAAAACGAGAATGAACGTCTACTGTTTTGGTCCGGTCGTAAGAATGCATTTCCAGCGGTTGGCCGTATTTCACCGGATTATTATTGTATCGACGGCACCATTCCTCGCCGTCATCTCGGCAAGGTGTTAGGTGGAATAACCGAATTATCCGAACAATACGATTTGCGTATTGCCAATGTTTTTCATGCCGGCGACGGTAATCTGCATCCGTTGATTCTTTACGATTCCAATCATCCCGGTGAGTTGGAACGTACCGAAGAGTTAGGCGGGAAAATTCTTGAGTTGTGTATTGAAGTAGGCGGCACGATAACCGGTGAACACGGCGTGGGTTTAGAGAAAATAAATCAAATGTGCATCCAATTTCAAAAGGCCGAACTGGAACAATTTCACCTTGTAAAAGCCGCATTCGACCCCGATGCCTTGTTAAATCCCGGCAAGGCGGTGCCGACACTGGCGCGTTGCGCGGAGTTTGGCGCCATGCATGTGCATAATGGCGAGTTGCCTTTCCCTGAGCTCGAACGTTTTTAACTTTTTCGTGCCGGATAATGACTTAGCCGCCAAACTGAGCGGTGTGATTCAACAGGCTAATCAATCAGGGGAAGCCCTGCGCATTGTCGGGGGAAATACAAAAGCATTTTATGGGCGTCGGTGCCAAGGCCAGGCGTTATCCACCACAGAGCACAGTGGTGTAATCAACTATGATCCAACGGAATTGGTGATTACCGCACGTTCAGGTACGCGTCTAACCGAGCTTGAAAATGTTTTAGCCGAACAAAACCAAAAGTTGCCTTTCGAACCACCGCACTTTGGTGAAGCAGCAACTCTCGGCGGCACGATTGCGTGCGGATTGTCCGGGCCACGCAGACCGTATACCGGAAGCGCGCGTGATCTTGTATTGGGTATTCGTTGTATTACTGGACGCGGAGAGCACCTGCAGTTCGGCGGGCAGGTGATTAAAAACGTCGCGGGTTACGATGTATCGCGTTTAATGACCGGGGCGCTGGGAACACTTGGTCTCATTACTGAAGTGTCATTAAAAGTGTTACCGAAACCGGAAACGGAAATCACCTTGCAATTCGCAATGGAACAACAACCTGCGATTGATCGTATGAATGAGTTAGCCGGCCAACCGGTTCCGTTAAGCGCGGCCTGTTGGTACGATGGCGTCATGCGCTTGCGTTTGTCCGGCACGGAACAAGGCGTGCGGGCCGCCCAGCAAAAAGTAGGTGGCGAATTAAATGATGAAGGCGACAAATTCTGGATGCAATTGCGCGAACAAACGTTGCCGTTTTTTGAAAATGATGCCCCGTTATGGAGATTGTCGGTTCCGCCTGCAACAAAAGTACAAGAACTGGATGAAAATGTTTTGCATGATTGGGGTGGCGCGCAACGCTGGTTATTCAGCAGTGAAGACCCCAGCAAAATCCGTGAAACAGTTACCCAAAACGACGGCCACGCAACATGCTTTCGCAATCACGGCGATATTGACGACGTTTTTCACCCAATACCTGAAGCAATCATGCAACTGCATCGCAATCTGAAGCAATCATTCGACCCAAAAGGCATATTGAATCCGGGAAGGATGTATGGAGATTTGTAGTTGTTAGTTGTCAGTGTTCAGTTATCAATTTGCAGTTATCAACTATCAGAATCACATACCACTAAATGTTAACGATGTTTCAAGAAATGTTGCCATAGAACTGAAAACTGTTAACTAAAAACTAGTAGCTAAACCATGCAAACCTCCCTCGCCGATTTCATTAAAGACACGCCGCAAGGTGATGTTGCGGATTCTATTTTGCGCAAGTGTGTGCATTGTGGGTTTTGTACGGCGACTTGTCCGACATATCAGTTACTAGGCGATGAACTCGATGGGCCGCGCGGTCGTATTTATTTAGTAAAACAGGTATTGGAGGGCGAGCCGTGTACAGAAAAGACACAGTTGCATCTGGATCGCTGTCTAACGTGCCGCTCCTGCGAAACGACTTGTCCATCGGGCGTTGAATTCGGTCGATTGATGGATATTGGTCGTGAAATTGTCGAGCAACGTGTAGGACGGTCAGTGACTGACAAAGTGGTCCGCCGAGGAATTCGCTCGGTTATTCCTCATGCAGAACGATTTTCTGCTTTGTTGTCGCTAGGACAGGCGGTGCGACCAGTGCTTCCTGGCGCTCTTCGAAAAAAAGTGCCGCCAAAACGCAAGGCGGGCGTGTGGCCGCAGAGCCGGCATGCGCGTCGTATGCTGGTACTGGATGGCTGCGCACAATCCGGTGCAGCGCCAAACATTAATGCTTCCGCTGCCCGCGTCCTGGACACACTCGGTATCAGTTTAATCGTGGCCAAGAACGCGGGTTGCTGTGGTGCAGCGAGTCTGCACTTGTCCGCTCGGGAGGAAGCACTTGATTATATGCGACGTAATATTGACGCTTGGTGGCCATATATTGATCAAGGTGTCGAGTCGATTGTGATGACGGCCAGCGGTTGTGGTGTCACGGTTAAAGAATATGGTGAGTTGTTAGCGCACGACACAAATTATGCAGAAAAGGCTCGCCATCTATCGAATCTAACTTGTGATTTAAGCGAGATAGTGGCCAATGAATATAAAAATGTTGAACCTGTTGCTGCGAGAAACCAACGTGTAGCATTTCACGCGCCTTGTACCTTACAGCATGGGTTAAAGATTCGCGGCAAGGTTGAAGGCATTATCAGGCAGGCTGGATACATTTTAACCCTAGTGCCTGATGCGCATATGTGTTGTGGTTCGGCGGGTACGTATTCGATTTTACAGCCTGAATTGTCGGGTCAGCTGGTAGAGCGAAAAGTGCGTGCGCTCACCATTGATGCGCCCGATGTAATTGCGACAGCCAACATAGGTTGTTTGTTGCATATCGAATCCGGCACGGAAGTTCCTGTGAAACACTGGATTGAATTGCTCGATAACTAAGCGCTTTTGCCAACGAACGTAAACTAATGATTGCCTTGATTTATGAGTGAAGAAAATTATTACAATCATCATGTTTTTTTCTGTATCAACAAACGCGTTAGTGGAAAAGAATGTTGTGCGGACAAAAATGCGATCGCCATGCGTGACTACGCTAAACAGAAAGCCAAAGAACTGGGCATTCACGGCAAAGATGGCGTGCGCATTAATCAGGCCGGTTGCCTGGATCGTTGCGAGGAAGGGCCGACAGTGGTGGTTTATCCTGAAGGCGTCTGGTACACCTATATCGATGAGACGGATATCGATGAAATTATCGACCAGCATTTGGTGAACGGGAAGGTCGTCAAACGTTTGCGAATTTAGCGATCGTTACTTTCGATTATCGGATTGACCTGAATCGCATTCGCATTTAAATTTAACTGGTTTTCAGCCAATTTTTTTATTAAGCAAATCGCTATTAATAAGGCGGAGCTTGACATTACTTTTTGGCGGGCCTTTTACTTCATGGGCGGTTTTAGATTTTCGCTCCCAATACCCAATATAAGGCTGAATGCTGCGCACGGAACCAGCGGATTTAAATGGGCTGTCCTCGAAAAATTGTTTTATGTCATCATCCTCACATTTCACTTGCCGTGCCGAAACGAGAATAAACGAGCGTGAATCCTTGTGCCTTTCAATTACTTCCTCAGCCGGTAGATAATCTTTTTTATTGCTACAGGTCTTCCAGTGGTAAATTTGATTTACTATTCCGTCTTTAATATCGAATAAGTAGAACCCGTTACCGCTTGGATAGCCGAATTTATGCTTGTCCAACTTCCGGAGTGTAAGGCGCTGCTCCATAGTTGGGAACGGTTCGTAGTCAAACAGATTAGCTTTAACACTCATGGTGGAGCGCACTTCGACACTGGCGAAATCACCAATCGAATTGGCTGTTGTATAGTCAACCACCGTCTGGCTCCCTCGTTGGTTTCGTTTGTACAGGCGATCATTAAGCAAGTCGTTGTCAGTTTTTGCATTCAGGAATTTGACGTAATCCTGATACCGTATTGTTGTTGATTCTTTAATGACCGTGGAAAAATAATCCTCATTGCCCAGGTTGCCCGCAAACAGACAAAAGTCTTCATCCCTACCCTGGATTTGAACAAGGTTGTTTAAGTATTTGCATTGACCGACCCAAATTAACCTTGGCGAAACCTTTAACAGAGAAATTTTATCAGCTGTTTTTTTGCCATAATAATCGATTATTTTCCCATTCTTATCCAACAGTAAGCCGACCGGTATGGCGTATTTACTTTCCTCAATCGTTAGAGTCTTTTTTGGTAGATCAACAACAATCTCAGAGCTTTTGAATGAAGGCATTTGCCACATTTTTCTGCCTATTTCCATATTGCTCGCTTGCAGCAGGGAATTCAACTTCTCCTCACCTTCTTGCTCAAGCAGGTTAGGCTGAGTGGTGTCGAAAGCGCTTGATCCTAACCCTATGGCGTTGAGACGATTTCCAGTAATGTAACCTAATACTGTTGCCCCTAAGTCCAAACTGGTAAAACTACGCGGTATGCTTTGTGGTTTCTTGTTTTTGTCGAAGAAGGAAAACAATAGTCGGCGGTGGTTTGATTTTTCTGCCTTCTTCAATCGTTTGCCAACGTTAAACGGGTAAGCCGCATGGTCATTCAACATGACGATTAATAATTGTTCTCCCCATTTTTCCTTAATCCGCTTAATGAATCTACTCAACATTTTGTCGCTGCAATACACCGCATGTTGAATGTCGTGGTCGGCATCAGAATATTTATCGTAGTCATTTTCACTGCACCAAGTCGAAACTCGCTGATCACCGAATGCGTCATGCGTGTCCAAAGTCAACATGGTGAAAAAGAACGGATCTTTACGTCTCGATTTCATCAGATCATCTAGTCGGTCTTCAACTTTTTGCAATAGAATGTCATCGTGTAATCCCCAAGGTCCGTAGTGAGACTCATTCAAACTTGGATCGTGGAGTTCTTTACGCCCATTGACCTCGGTAAATCCATGTGAGCGCATGAATCCGCCTTTGTTAGTAAAGGATAAATATGCACCTTGATAAAAAACATTGTAGTAGCCCAACTTTTTCGTAATGTCTCCCAGGCACTGTGCCTTTGGCATGTATACATCACTATCTCCGCTTTGAAGCGTTCCTCCCGTCGGCGAATTGATAGGTACACCACAAAGCGAGGCGATCATGCCTGCAATTGTATGAGTAGCACCCCATGTCATCCGCACATCGGTAAAATCTATCGCTTGTTTTGATAACTCCTCGAGTTCAGTCATCAAATTTTCATAGTACCGGTTATCAAAGTAGGTGCGCTCAAGGCTCTCAAGGTAAATGAATAGAACATTGGGTAACTTTCCGATCTCTTGTTTGACCTGATTGATCTGTTCGTCGGAGTAATAGTTGTCCTTAATGGTTTGCAGGACAAAGCCGGAAGATGCTGAGTTAGTAAGGCGATAGAACAGATTCGCGCTGGTTATGGCAAAAGGATGCAAGGCCAACATTAGTACCAGACATGCTGAATAAATTAATTTCTGCTTATTTGATGAATTCGTTTGTTGATGCTGCTTCGACGCAAAATAGATAACAATGAATAGCGCGATCAGTAACAGACCTGCTTTTTGATAATTTTCAAAGGTGTAAAACGCTGCAGATAAGGAGTGGTGATTCAAATGGGTGAGTACATCGAATGTGATACCGTCGCCGGTGAAATAATTGGCGACAAAATACGCGATTGTCATAAACGCGAAAGTAATAAATGCCAGAGTACGTACCAGACCACCCGAAAAAGAACGTTGGCGCAAACTAAAAGTGATGAAGGCGTTAAAAAATACGAATACGGCAATTAATAAGAGCGTATGAGACCAATGCAGTGTGGTCATAAAAAACAACAAGCTCAGTATGATTGCACTGCCAATGAGTGGTGTGTAACTAATAATGCGTTTTATCATCTAGGATATTGCGTGCCGAAATCAGAACGATTGTGTGCGAGCATCCCCAAATAGTTGTTGTTAACGAATACATGGTGAGATCGAATGCTCTGTAGGAAGATATTATGCCTTATTGATATGTGGGCGCAGCAATGAATGGCCAAGCTCTCCATGCAGATATTTTGTACTGAAGCACTATTTGTCCGCTGTAGCACATAGGAAAATTATTGAGCGATTGCTAATGAAATGCTTCAAGTGAACGGGTTAATCTAAAGGGTTGGGTTCTGGCTCCATACATGTCGTGGAGTTGCCACTAACATTAGTGTGCCATTTGAATTAATAGTTTATAGGCATATAGCGCTAATACCGGGGCATTAGGTTCGTTAAATCTTGGTAGTATTGACGCTTTCAAGTATTAAGACGTCATTTTGAATATGCCTTGTAAAACATTGTTAATTCAGGCTGTGTTTAGGATAGGTTAGGGTAAAATACACACATCTGGAGTTGACAGAACCATAAGAATATAAGAGAATTAGAATTTACTAATATTTGTGTTGGAATGGATTCGGACACGTAATCGAACTTTAAGGCTCCTCCATCCTCCTTTGGTGGTTTGGGCGTGGCACACTCTGCCACGCCTTTTTTTTGCCCGGTGTTTAGGGGATTGAATCCGCGGATGTGGCCAACATCCCGATAAATTCAGGATAAATCCCTGTTTTTCTTTACACAAAGCCATTGGTTTTGTAGTATCCGCCGTCCCCGAATTTGTTGTGTTCTAACGGAATATCCATGAAAACATTCGTAGCTAAGCCGGAAACCGTGCGCCGGGAATGGTTGCTCGTCGATGCCCAGGACAAGGTTTTGGGCCGTTTGGCAACCGAAGTCGCGCGCCGTCTTCGCGGCAAGCATAAAGCCGAATACACGCCCCATGTCGACACTGGCGACTATGTGGTGATTATAAACGCAGAGAAAGTCTACGTGAGTGGGAATAAGGAACAGGACAAGGTTTATCATCGTCACTCCGGCTTTCCGGGCGGTATTAAATCAGTCACCCTGGACAAGGTGCGTGCAACTCACCCGGAACGAATAATCGAAACGGCAGTAAAAGGCATGTTGCCGAAAAACTCCCTCGGTCGTGCGATGTTCTCAAAACTGCGTGTTTATGCCGGGGCAGATCATCGGCATCAGGCGCAACAGCCAAAACTCATGGAGATTTAAAAGAGATTTTATAAATATGGCAGCTACACAAGACACTTATATTGGTACCGGACGGCGCAAATCATCGACCGCTCGTGTCTATTTGCGACCCGGCAGCGGTTCCATTACCGTCAACAAGAAAGCCCTGGACGACTACTTTGGCCGCGAAACTTCGCGCATGGTCGTGCGTCAGCCGTTGGAAACCGCCGAGCTTTCGAATCGATTTGATATTCAGGTCAATGTCGCTGGCGGCGGTAACAGTGGTCAAGCGGGTGCAATTCGTTTGGGGATTACTCGGGCGCTGATGGAATATGACGAAACATTGCGCGGCCCACTGCGTAAAGCAGGGTTTGTTACCCGCGATGCGCGTGAAGTCGAAAGAAAAAAAGTGGGTCTGCACAAGGCGCGTAAACGACCGCAGTACTCCAAGCGTTAATCGCGCGATTGGTATACTGAAAAACGCCGCTACTAGCGGCGTTTTTTTGGTGCACCCAGCCTGGGCGCTATCTTGGAGGTTGACGTGCGCCGCCAAGCTGACCGCAGCGAGCGAAGCGAATCGCAACTGCGTAAGGGTGAGCGAGCGTGGGGAGGAAGCGAGTAGCGAAAGCGTGAGCCGATGGACAAGCATCAGAGACTAAGGCGTTGCCAACCAGGGCGAGCAGGCCAAAGAGTGTGAAGCGGTTGTGGTCAAGGGTTGATGGGGTAAATCTGACGGTTGTGCGGGGAAGGATCGTGTTCTTAGCTGGGGAGATCGTGCCTGGTGTGTGAAAGGACGACGGCGATGACCCGGAGCAAGCAGTCAGCAGAGGCCCTAGTAGTCGGTAAGACGAAGGGCTGAACGAGAAGGAGAGCGGGAAGTTATGGCGCTTGAAGGGGCACGGCATCACAAGCCCGGGCACCCGGGGTGAGCCGCACGACGACGAGGTGAAGCCGAGTGGGCAACGGGACGTGAAGAAGCCGCTTCAGCGCGCGGTAATCGAGAAGGCTCGGGGCAAGATGATCTGCTGGTGCAGGCGCTTGCAAGAGAGAACTTGGTGTGAGCTTGGAAACGAGTTAAAGCCAACAAAGGCAGTGCCGCAGTGGCTGGTCTGTCGATTGATGACACCATCGACTAGTTGAAGACCCACTGGCCCCAGATACGGGCGGACTTGTTCTGCGGATTGCAAAGTCTACTGGGGGTATGAGGGATCTTGGGATACCGACAGTGACGGATCGACTGATCCAACAAGCGTTGCTGCAAGTTCTGCAACCGCGTATTGATCCCACCTTTTCAGAATACAGCTACGGATTCCGGCCGGGCCGACGTGCGCACGACGCGGTGCTTCAAGCGCAGTGTTATGTGCCAGACGTGGATTTGGAGAAGTTCTTTGATCGGGTCAATCACGATGTGCTGATGCATCGGCTGTCGAAGCGTATTGAGGATAAAGCCGTGTTGCGGTTGATTCGTCGATACCTTCAGGCTGGCGTGATGCACCACGGTGTGGCGATGAAGCGTGACGAAGGAGCGCCGTGGTCATCGCTTCGTTCGCTACGCTGAGGATTGCAATGTGCATGTACGCAGTCAAAAGGCGGGGGAGCGAGTGTTGCATGCACTGCGTAAGCTCTATAAGCGACTGCACTTGAAAGTCAATGATGCCAAATCGGCAGTGACCAGTGCGTTTGGTCGTAAGCTCTTGGGCTATTGCTTTTGGTTAGGGCCCGGCGATGAGGACAAACGTGCTGTTGCTGATACGGCCATCGACGCGTTCAAGCGGCGCATCCGACTGATCACACGTCGAAGTGGTGGGCGCAGCCTGCCAGTCGTTGCGATGGACCTGCGGCCATACTTATTGGGTTGGAAGGCGTATTTCCATCTAGCCCAAACGCCGAGGATCATTCGCAGCTTGGACGAGTGGTTGGGTCATCGTTTGCGTGCGATTCAACTTAAGCATTGGCGGCGTGGGACGACGGCTTACCGTTCCCTGTGCTCGATGGGTGCGACACGCGCTCTGGCTGCCCGAGTGGCCTCTGGCGCTCGTCGTTGGTGGCACAACACCAGCCAAGGGCTTCATCGCGTTTTACCCCTTGCCTACTTTGATCGCTTGGGTGTTCCACGGCTCTGTTGCACCTCAACGTCTCGAACCGCCCGGTGCGGACCCGCATGCCGGGTGGGGTGGGAGTTGCGCCTTGAAGCGCATAAAGTACAGTTGCCTGAGATGGCAACCACGGTAAAGCGTAGCTTGCAGCCGTGTACCGAGTCTTGCGTGGTGTGAGGTAACGATCACTG
>Ga0224508_10005210_pt1 | contig 10476 bp, 7 predicted proteins | sample SF_Jan12_sed_USG_4_FD_170157 | JGI IMG/M metagenome (GOLD analysis project Ga0224508, IMG submission 170157) | Sediment microbial communities from San Francisco Bay, California, United States - SF_Jan12_sed_USGS_21 | ecosystem: Environmental > Aquatic > Marine > Sediment | place: USA: California... | reverse complement strand
GTGTAGGGGCGCGATTCGTGCCGTGCGACTCGCGCGACCTGCCAGGGGCTGAGCTTCGCAAAGATGCTCTTGGTCAGCGACTGGCTCTTGCTCTTGAGCTTCGCGACCTCTTCGTTAATATTTATCTCCGAGTCGTCGCCTACATAGCGCAACTCGTCGATTTTCGCCTCGAGCTCGGCGATGGGCTGTTCAAAATCAAGGAATTTCATATCCATAATCGGACGCGCACATCGATTCCTGTTGCGGATCGCGCGACACGCTTGCGAAACACCGCTTGCTGGAGAGGCCCCAACATTACATGATTTCGTGGCCGGGAGCGTACAGTAATCGGACATTTTTGTGCCCCAGCAGGTCGTTGAGTTTGTCGCGTAATTCGCGGCTCGGGCGTACCGCCCACTCCGGACCCAGCGACAGCCGCGCCGATGCGCTGTCGCCGACGTAGCGCACTGAGACATCGCAACTGCCTTCACGAAACGGCAGCAGCAAATCGTGCAACTGCAGCAGCAGCTGCTCGCCCTGACCGTTCGGCGCAAGATTAAGGACCATGCTCTTCGCGCGTGATTCGATGACGCGATCGATATGCAGCACGGTCTTCGCGTTAATCGTCCAGCTGCCGCTGAAGTCATCGTAACGCAGGCCGCCGGAGACGACGACGATTTCATCCTTGACCAGCAGGTGGCGAAATTCCTGGAAAGCTTCGTTGAAAAGGGCGATTTCCATGCGTCCGGTATCATCGTCCAGGACGACGCTAACGCGGTTGCCGCGTTTGCGCACGTCGACGATCAAACCGGCCACCGTAACTTCACGGCGTGATTGCGCGAAATTTCGTTCCTTGCGGTTATTCTGTGGCGGCGGCTCTGCCATCAGCTCGCCCAGCCTGCCGTCGACGAAAAATCCCGCATCAGACCGAACCGCGTCGAACGGATGGCCAGTCAGGTACAGACCGAGCGCCTCTTTTTCATTGCTGAGCAAAAGCCGCTCCTGCCATTCGGCCAGTTGCGCCGGCTCGACAGCGGCTTCTACGATTTCCGGCTCGGCCAGACCAAACATGTCGTTCTGGCCGGCGGCGGCGGCACGCGCTTCCTGGTCGGCCGATCGCAGGGCCTCGGGTACCTGGTGCATCAGGCTGCGGCGCGATTCACCGAAACAGTCCATCGCGCCCGACTTCACCATCGCTTCAAGCGCTCGGCGATTGATCTTCTCGTGATCACCACGACGACAAAAGTCCTTCAGGCTCTTGAACGCGCCGTTAGCCTTGCGCTCGGCAAGCAATGAATCGACCGCCGCGTGGCCGACACCCTTGATCGCGCCCAATCCGTACAGGATCGTATGCTCGTCCGAGACGCTGAACTGATACTCGGAGCGATTGATGTCCGGGGGTAGCAGAGTGATCCCCAACTGCCGGCAATCGTCCTTCAGCGTAACGAGTCGATCCGTATGTTGCAGGTCGGCGCTCATAACCGCGGACATGAAAGCTGCCGGGAAATGCGCCTTCAGGAATGCGGTCTGGTAGGAGAGCACCGCGTACGCAGCCGAGTGCGACTTGTTGAAGCCATAGCCGGCGAACTTTTCCATCAAGTCGAAGATGCGCGTTGCGGTAGCGCCGGTGACACCGCGTTCGGTAGCGCCGTTGACGAAAATCTCGCGTTGTTTTGCCATTTCTTCAGGCTTTTTCTTACCCATGGCGCGACGCAGCAAATCGGCGCCGCCCAGCGTATAGCCGGCGAGCACCTGCGCGATTTGCATCACCTGCTCCTGGTACAGGATGACTCCGTAGGTTTCCTCCAGCACGGGCTTCAGCTCGGGATGCAGGTAATCAATGTCCGCTCTGTTCGCGGCGTGCTTGCGTGTGATGAAGTCATCGACCATACCGGACTGCAGCGGACCCGGCCGAAACAGCGCGACCAGCGCGACGAGATCATCGAACTGATCGGGCCGCATTCTCTTGATCAGGTCCCGCATGCCGGTCGACTCAAGCTGAAATACGGCCGCCGTTTTTGTGCTCCGCAACAGCTCAAACGTCTTCTCGTCACGATCGGGAATGTGGCTGATATCGAGTTTTCGATCCGGGTAAGTATCGTTAATGATGCGAACAGCCCAGTCGATGATTGTCAGCGTCTTGAGACCAAGAAAATCGAACTTGACCAGGCCGACGGCTTCGACATCGTCCTTGTCGAGTTGCGTAACGACATTGCTGCCGCCCTCTTCGCAATACAGCGGCGCAAAATCAGTGAGCGCGACGGGCGCAATGACCACGCCGCCCGCGTGCTTGCCGGCGTTGCGCACGAGGCCTTCTAGCGAGCGCGCCAGATCGATGATCGCTGCGACTTCCTCGTCGTCGCGATACATCGCAGCCAGTTCGTCCGATTGCTCGAGCGCCTTGTCGAGCGTCATACCGATTTCGAAGGGCACCTGCTTGGCGATACGATCGACGAAACCGTACGGCTGACCCAGGACGCGTCCCGTATCCCGTATCACGGCTTTTGCAGCCATGGTGCCAAAGGTAATGATCTGCGACACGCGCTCGCGTCCATAAAGCTCGGCGACGTAGTCGATCACCGCGTCGCGACCTTCCATGCAAAAGTCGATATCGAAATCCGGCATCGACACACGCTCCGGATTCAGGAAACGCTCGAACAGCAAATCATGTTGCAGCGGATCCAGCGCGGTAATGCCGAGCACCCAGGCGACCAGCGAGCCGGCTCCGGAACCCCGGCCCGGACCGACCGGAACGTTGTTGTCGCGTGCCCAGCGAATAAAGTCCGCGACAATCAGGAAGTAACCCGGGAATCCCATCGATCCGATGACCTCGAGCTCGGTCGCGAGGCGCTGATCGTAGGGTGCCCGGCAGGCTCCCTTCTGCCTGTCCGGAATATTCTCGAGGATAAATTTCTTCGCCAGCGCGTCATCGAGTCCGCGCCGTGCGACCGTTTCAAGATAAGCGCCCTCGTCCTGGCCGTCCGGCACCGGGAATGCGGGTAACACGCTCGCGCCAAGCTTAAGATCGAGCGTACAACGGCGGGCGATCTCAGTAGTGTTCTGCAATGCTGCCGGCACGTCGGCAAACAGCTGCGCCATTTCCTGCGGCGACCGCAGGTACTGCTCGGCGCTGTAGTTTTTTGGGCGGTCGGGGTCGGCAAGGCCGCGGCTATCATGAATGCAGACGCGCGCCTCATGGGCATCGAAGCCATCGGCAGTCAGGAACCGAACATCATTACTGGCAACGACCGGGACCTTCAGGTCGGCCGCGAGACCCAGGCTGGCCTGCACGCATTTTTCCTCGCTCGCTCGGCCGGTACGAATCAGCTCCAGGTAATAGCGGTCCGGAAAAACCTCCAGCCACGACTCCAGGCAATCGCGCGCCTGATCCGGACGTCCGTTAAAGAGTGCCTGCCCGACATCGCCGTGCAGGCCGCCCGACAACGCGATAAGTCCGCTGCAACTTTCCGCATCCAGCCACGCACGCTGTGCCATAGGTTCGCCGCGAACCTGTCCCTCGAGATAGCAGCGAGTCACCAGTTCGCAAAGATTGCGGTAGCCCTCGTTGTTTTGACAGAGCAGCAACAGCCTCGTTGGACGATCCGAATCGGGACCGGGACGCAAACGCAGGTCAGCGCCGATAACGGGTTTGACCCCCGCCGCGATGGCCTTGCGGTAGAACTTGACGAGTCCGAAGAGATTGTTCTGGTCCGTCAGGGCGACAGCAGGCATGCCGAGTTCCACACAGCGCTCCATCAGCCGCGGAATGCGCAGTGTGCTGTCGACCAGCGAATACTCGGTGTGCAAATGCAGGTGGACGAATTCAGGCGCGCTCATGTTGCGAATTTAAGGGGTGCGAAAGTGAACCGGTGCTCGCGGCAGGGGCCGAATTCAGTCAGACGAGCACGGTGCGCCGCCGTCCCATAGCCTTTATGGCGGGCGAACTCGTAACACGGGTACACGCGATCGAGGTCCAGCATCATGCGGTCGCGGACTGTCTTCGCCAATATGGATGCGGCGCTGATACAGGGGACCCGCGCGTCACCGCCAACGATGGCCTCACCACGAATCTCATGTTCCGCGAAGACCAGATTCGGCAAACGATTGCCGTCGATCTTGACGCAGCGCGGCGTGATCCGCAGCCCGAGTATGGAGCGTCGCATAGCCAGGAACGTTGCCTGCAGGATGTTCAACGCGTCGATTTCAGCCGGATCGGCCCAGGCAACGGACCACGCAATGCTGTGCCGTCGGATCTCGTCGGCCAGGGCATTTCTTTTCGCCGCTGACAACTTTTTTGAATCCTCGAGCCCGTCGATCGGCCTGTCGGGATCAAGAATCACCGCCGCCGCCGCAACCGGCCCGGCCAGGGGCCCACGCCCTGCCTCGTCGATGCCGGCGACGAGTCCATTGAGATCGTACGATTCAGCTTGCTGCATTATTGGTCTGCAATCCGACCTTCAGTTGACTGTGCGAGCCCGAGAACCGCCTCAGCCGCACGCTGGTTTGCATTCAGTGCCAGCTCGGCTTTGAGTTTAGCAAATTCATCGCTGATGAAACGCCTGCGATCCGCGTCATCCAGCAGTTCGACGACCGCCGCGGCGATCGCATCAGGGTGGGCTTTATCCTGAATGAATTCAGGCACCAATGGCTGCGGCGTCATCAGGTTCGGCAACGTGAAGTGGGTCAGCTTGACCAGTCGCAGCCCTCTTACCAGGGCCGCTGTCAACGCCGCCATGCGATACACGGCGACTATCGGCTTGCACAATAATGCGGCTTCGAGGGCCGCGGTGCCCGACGCCAGCAGGACCAGGTCTGCCGCTGTCATCGCCGTCTGAGCATCACCGTCCAGTAACAGAAAATGCTCTGCGACCCCCGCTGCGTTCAAGCGCAGCTCGATCAGCGCCTTTAAGGACGGCGCCGCGACCGGCGTAACAAACCGAATGCCGGGTCGCGCTGCGATCAGGCGCTGCGCCGTGTTCGCAAGTATGTCACCCAGATGCGCAACCTCGCCCCGGCGACTTCCTGGCAAAATGGCGACTACCTCGCCGTCACCGATATCAAGGGCGCGTCGCGCTGCCGCCGTGTCGATCAGTGCCGGGGCAGCATCGGCTTTAGGATGGCCGACAAAAACGGCGTCGATATCATGTTCGGCATATAACGGCGCTTCAAAAGGCAACACGCAGAGCACGACGTCGGCGGCGGCGGCCACTTTCCTGGCGCGCCCGGCACGCCACGCCCATATCGAGGGACTGACATAGTGCGCGGTGGGTATGCCGCCACTACGCAACTGTTTCTCGAGTCCGAGGTTGAAATCAGGCGCATCGATGCCGATAAACACGTCCGGCGGTGCCTCCCGCCAGCGCCGCACCAACGATCGGCGCAGGCGCAGTAGTCGCGGAATATGTGCCAGCGGTTCCACGAGCCCCATCACGGCCAGCGAATCGGCAGGCTCCCATTGCTCACAACCGGCTGTCAGCATCGCCGGGCCGGCGACGCCTTCGAAGTTCGCGTCGGGTATGCGTTTGCGAATTGCCTCGATCAGGCCGGCGCCGAGCAGATCGCCAGAAGACTCACCGGCTACCAGACCGATCTTCATCGGCATCAGTCTAGCGAGTCAGACCACGCTCCGACGAGCGCAGTGAGTCCAGGAAGATGAGCAGCTCAGGCTGCTCCTTGCTGAGCTCCGCTATTTCGACGACGGCGTCCGCCAGTTTCTTACCCTGCCGAAACGTCAGCCGGTAAGCATGCTTGATGTTGCGAATCTGCTCAGCCGAAAAATCGCGACGCTTCAGACCTTCGCTATTGATTCCCCGCAGCGACGCAGGCTGTCCGGACGCCACTGTGTACGCCGGCACGTCTCTGCTGATCCCCGCGTACATACCGAGGAATGCGTGGGCGCCGATTCTGCAGAATTGGTGCGCACCGGAAAACCCGCCGCAGATCACCCAGTCGCCGATTTGCACATGTCCCGCCAGCGTCGTGTTGTTGGCAAAAATCGTGTTGCTGCCGACAACGCAGTCATGCGCAATGTGCACATATGCCATGATCCAGTTGTCGTTGCCGACCAGCGTCGTGCCAGAGTCCTGCGCCGTGCCGCGACTGATCGTGCAAAACTCCCGTATCGTATTGCGATCACCGATCTTCAGAGCTGTCGGTTCGCCCGCGTACTTCTTATCCTGTGGATCGTCGCCGATCGAAGCGAACTGGTAGATATGGTTGTCGACGCCGATCGTTGTCGGGCCGTTAATGACGACATGGCTGTCGACTCGAGTGCCGCTGCCAATCTCGACATTATCTCCAATTACGGCATACGGCCCGACTGCGACGTCACTCGCAATCGTGGCGCTGTCGGAGATTATCGCTGTTGGATGAATCATTGACTGAATCCGTCGTCGGGCAGCGTCTAATCGCTGCCCTTTTCCAAATCGCTGACTCTGTCGGTCAACGCGTCAATACGCCTGAAGCGAGCAAGCTGTTTCGCCCAGGTCCGTGCCGCGACGGCAGGAAAACTGCCGGCGTACGTGCCGGGCTCTGTCGTGTCCTTTGACAAAAAGGACTGCCCGGCGACGGTAACATCATCACAGATAGTAATATGACCAACCGCGCCGGATCTTCCTGCGAACAGGCAGCGCTCGCCGATAGTGACGCTGCCCGCAATAGCAGTCTGACACGCCATCGCCGTATGTGCGCCGACCTGCGAGTTATGACCGACCATGCAAAGGTTATCGATACGTACCCCGTTTCCAAGGACCGTGTTGTCCAGCGCGCCGCAGTCAATCGTCGAATTCGCTCCGATCTCTACATCACTGCCAATGCGCAGTCCGCCCAGCTGCGGGATCTTCACCCAGCCCTCCGGGGTCATCGCATTGCCGAAACCGTCAGCACCCAGAACAGCACCCGGATGGAAGATGCCGCGTGCACCGATCTTCACATCACGAACCACGGTTACGTTGGCAATGAACCTGCAATCGTCATCGATAACGCAATCCGGACCGATTACCGTACCCGGCCCGACATAGACTCTTTCGCCAATTCGGGAACGCTCTCCTACGACGACGCACGCCGCCAAATGAGCGCTGTCAGAAACCGTGGCAGTTTCGTCGATGACGGCAGAAGAGTGAATAAACGGCGCATACACCGGCGGCGGACAGATGGCGGTGGCCATGCGTGCATAGCACGCGTACGGATCGTCATGAACAATGACGGCAACCGGCGAATCGGCGGCATCTTGCGGGCGCAATATAACGGCGCCCGCCTTCGTCGAGCACAGCTGCTTCTTGTAGACAGGATTGGATATGAAGGTCAGAGCGTTCGATCCGGCATTGGGCAGCGATGCGACGCTGTTAATTACGGTATCGGGGTCGCCGATCAGCTCACAGCCAAATTGTGTAGCGAGTTCTCCGAGGCTGATCGGCATTGGATGTCAAACCTTCCTGAGTAACAGACGCCGGTCTAGGGAGTGTTGCTTGCCTGATAGTTGGCTTCGACCGCGCGCAGGACCTCTTCAGTGACGTTGACCGCACTGCTGACATACAGAACACCGTCGCCCACGATCAGGTCGTAGCTCTGCTGCTGCGCGTAATCCTGTACTTCCTTGAGCACGGCGCGTTGCAACACACCGTATTCTTCGTTCTGTCGAAGATTGAGATCTTCGCGCAGTTCGTTCTGCAGCCGTGTTACTTCGCGTTGCAGATCCCTGAGATCCTTCTCGGCGTTGCGGCGTTCCGTTTCGCCCATTACCGCGAAATCCTTTTGCGCTTTTGCCGCCAGATCTTCCAGCTCTTTCTGCTTGGCCACAAACTCGCGCTGACGCGGAGCAAATTCTTCCTGCAAAGCATCCATCGCTGCTTTGGTCTGTGGCGCCCGCTCGATCAGAGCCGGCAGGCTGACGAAGCCAATTTTCAAATCCTGCGCTGCGGCCGGCATTGCAAACGCAACCACGAGCACCGATGCCAGAACTGCTTTAACCACTAAATGCTTTACAAAGTTCATAAACTTTCCATTCCTTAAAACGCTTGTCCAATAGAGAACTGGAACCGTTCCAGTTCGTCTCCGAAATACCTGTCATTCCCAACATACTCGTTCAGCGGGTACGCATAACTGAAACGAAAGAGTCCCAGCGGCGCCAGCCACTGCACGGCGACACCTACCGAACTTCGCAGATCGTTGTAATCGGGCTTGTACTCGATCGGAGCGCCCAACTTGTCGGTAAAGTTTACCTCGCCCGAGTTAAAGACGTTGCCGATGTCGTAGAACAAACTGGCGCGCGCCTGGCTGGCAAACTTGGCCGGCATCGGGAGTATAAGCTCTAGCTGACTCGCAGCCAAAACGTTACCGCCGTAGGGACGTCCGAAACTGTCGCGCGGCCCGAGATAAGACTCTTTGAACCCGCGAACCGACTGCGGACCGCCACCGTAAAACTGTTTGTAGGGGGGCAAGGCCGTCGTTTCGCCGAGGCCCTCACCCATACCAAGCTCGGCATTCAACCGTAATGTCCAGCGACGGGCGATCGGGAAATACTTCGTGAAGCTATAGCGCGCCTGATAATACTCGACATCACTTCCCGGCACTGCGAACGACAGGAACAGCTGCTGGCGCATGCCGCGGTTGGCGAACAGTGATCTGTTGCGGCTGTCGTAGGTCCAGCCCGCGATCAGTTCGACAGTGTCGAATTCGGTGCCGAAAATCGACTGGCCATTGCCAAGATCCTCAACGAACTGATTGCCATTATTCAAAACCCAGTCGCGCGCTTGCTGCGTGCTATTTACCGACGAAATCAACTCCGAATGCTGAAAATTGGCGCCGATCGACAGCGACTGGTATTCCGTAATCGGGTAGCCATAGTCGATCGTCGCGCCGGCGCTGGTCGTGGAAAAATCCGACGCCGCTGACGTGAACTGGGTAATGTCGCGATAGTTGATACTGACGGTGCGACGAATACCGTCGAGCGTGCGATATGGATCCGAGTGCGACAAACTGTAGAGTTTCTGGAATCGACCCGAATTCAGCTCAAGCGCGACACGATTGCCGCTGCCAAGGAAATTCGTGTGCACGATGCTGCCGTTGAGCAGCAGTTTCTGCGACTCCGAGTATCCGACGCCGCCCGAGAACTGGCCGGGCATGCGGTACTTCAGGTCAAAATCAATATCGACAAGATCCGGACTGCCCGGGACCGGCCGATTATTAACCTCCGCGTCCTCAACATACGGAAGCCGTTGCAGGCGTACTTTCGAACGATCGACCAGTGAATTGGACAGGTAGGAACCTTCCATCTGCCGCATTTCGCGGCGCAATACCTCGTCATCGATCTGGTCGACACCGTTAAAATTAATGCGGCGCACGTACACACGGTTTTCCGGATTCACGTAAAACGTGACGGCCGCCTCCTTCTTCTCTCGATCGAGTTCCGGCACCGGCTCGATCTCGGCGTTGGAGTAGCCCTCCTCGCCGAGACGGTAAGACATCAGTTCGCTCGACTGCGTCAGCAATTGCTGATTAAAAACGGAGCCGGGTTGTGCAAGGACCATGGCATTAAGAAACACCTCGGGGATGACCATCTCGCCGACAAGACGCACTTCGGAGATCGTATAAATATCGCCCTCGTCTATACCGATCGTGACGAAAATGTCCTTCTTGTTGGGCGAGATAGCTACCTGCGTCGATTCGATCTTGAAGTCCGCATAGCCACGATCCATGTAGAACGAGCGTAGCGTCTCCAGATCTCCTTCGAGTGCCTCCTTGGCATAGCGATCATCCTGCCGAAACCACGATAGCCAGTTGGCCGTATCCAGCTCAAATCGCTCGCGAATGTCCTCGTCTGAGAAACTGGTGTTACCAACAATGTTGACCTGGCGAATCTTGGCCCGGTCACCCTCCTTGATATCGATCCGGATGCGCACCGTGTTATTCAGGCCTTGCTCGACCTGCGGATCGATCGTCACGCCATACTTGCCGCGATCGTAATATTGCTCGCGTAAGAACATTTGGACATTGTCGAGCACCGAGCGATCGAACGTGCGACCCCGCGCCAGACCAACACCGCGCAACGATTCCGTCAGGTCCTCAGTCTTGATGTCCTTGTTACCCTCGATCTCGAAACTTTCAATCGACGGTCGTTCCTTCACGACGATAATTAACGTGTCTGCGTCTCTGCGCATTTCGATATCGTCAAACAGGTTCTGGCCGTACAGCGCGCGGATAGCTTCGCCGATCCGGTTCACATCGACCGTGTCACCGATGTTAATCGGCAGGTAATTGAAGACCGTGCCCTCGGAAATGCGCTGCAGCCCTTCAACGCGCATGTCCTTGACGACGAAGTCGTCGGCCAGGCTCGTGAGCGGCAGCAGAAGCAGCAGTGCAAGTATTGTGCGTCTAATGTGCAATGTCATTTATCCGTTCGGTCAGCCGAGAATTCTGGCGATATCGTTATAGAACGCGAAGCTCATTAACAAGAGCAGGGCAAATATCCCGGCCTGCTGTCCTAACATCTGCGCACGC
>Ga0224508_10005209_pt1 | contig 10476 bp, 8 predicted proteins | sample SF_Jan12_sed_USG_4_FD_170157 | JGI IMG/M metagenome (GOLD analysis project Ga0224508, IMG submission 170157) | Sediment microbial communities from San Francisco Bay, California, United States - SF_Jan12_sed_USGS_21 | ecosystem: Environmental > Aquatic > Marine > Sediment | place: USA: California... | reverse complement strand
ACTCTTCCCCGGCGCTTTTCATAGCTCGCGCGCAGGTGAATATCGCCGTTCTGGGTGAATTTCGACGCATTGGTCAACAGGTTCAAAACGATTTGCCGAAAGCGCAGCGGATCGGAGTAAATGAATTTCACCTCGTCGGAAATATGTAGGTGGATGCGATTGTTATTCTGCTGTATCAGGTGCTGCGCGGTGGTAATAGCGTCGGTCAGCAGCGTTTCTATCTCCACATGCTCAGGGTACAGCGCGAGCTTGCCCGCCTCGATGCGCGACAGGTCGAGCACGTCGTTGATCAGGTTCAGCAAATGCTTGCCGGCGCGGGAAACCCGCGTCAACGGCTCGTTAAAGGCTTCGGGGCCGTCTTCGGCGACATCTTCACGCAGCATTTCGGTAATGCCGATGATCGAGTTCAGCGGGGTACGCAACTCATGGCTCATATTGGCGATGAACTGGCTCTTGAACTGGCTGTTTTGCTCGGCGATTTCCTTCGCGTTGCGCAGGGTAAACTCGAGTTGCTTGCGCGCCTCGATTTCGCCAACCGATCCCGCCATGCGATAAACCCAGCCGTCCTCGCGACGTAATCCGGCACCCCGATGCTGCACCCAGTGATACTCCCGGTCGGGTCCCAGCATTCGATATTCGACATCGAAAAAATCGGCCCTGCCCTTGACGTGCTCGATCAGCGCTTCGCCGATTTGCTCGCGATCCTGCGGATGAATCAACGCCATCCATTCTTCCTTGCTCAAACCCTCCTTGTGCGCGGGCAGGTCGGCGATTTCGTGGAAGCGCTGCGAAACATAAATCTCGGTATTGCCCATTTCCCACTCCCACAGCGCTTCGTTGGCGCCGCTCAGGGCCAGCGCATAGCGCTCTTCGCTAAGCCGCAGCGCGTCCTCGACCCGTTTGTGCGGCGTAATGTCAAAGTAGGTCAGCATGCGCGAGCCGTCGGCGATGGCGACGCATTGGTGCAACAGGGTTTTTCCGTTGCGGGTGGTTACTTCGTGGGCATCGAAGGAACCCTGCTCAACTTCGGCAATTCTCGCTTCGACGTATTCCTGCCAGCCCGTGTCAGAAGACTCAACCACGCTGTCGCCGTAATTCAGATCGAAAATATCGCGATAGGATTTAGCCTGCTTGATTTCTTCGCTACTCAGTCCCCAGATCTGGCGAAAAGCCCAGTTACAGGAACTCACATTTAGATCTTTATCGAGGAAAAGAATACCGTAATCGATGGCGTTCATTACCGCCTCGAGACTGCCCAGGGTCTCGTCTCGTTCGCCCAGCGCGCGGTCGAGCGCCTGCTCGTGCTGCTTGATTTCGGTAATGTCCGAGTATATCGCCACCGTGCCGAGGTTCTCGGCCTTGCGCTCGGTTATCCGCAGCCAGGTGCCATCCTGCAGCTGCTGAACAAACGGTCCCGGCGCATCGCGATGATGCAGTAGTCGTTTACGAAAGTACTCATCGCTGTCCATATCGGTCTCGATGCGCGATTCCATCGCGCGTCCAAGCAGGGTTTCGAAACTGCTGCCGAGGTGGCTGTCGTCGAGACCGAACAGTTCGCGGTAATGGTTATTCTGCAATACCAGCCTGTCGTCGACGTCGAACAGGCAGAAACCTTCCGAAATACTTTCAATCGCGTTATAGAGCTGCAGCCGGGCTTCGTTGATTTCGCGCAGGTTGGATTCCTCGACCTCGATTGCCGTCTTACGGAAAACTTCGAGCGCGCTGGCCATCTGCGCGATTTCGTCGTCCGCGTCATCGCTGATCCTGCCGTGCAGGTCACCGCCCGCGATCGCGGACATGTTGTCGCCGAGCAGGCGCAGGCGCCGAACGATACGCCGATCGACATACAACCAGACAATCAGCACCGAGCACAGCAACGCCAGCAGCACCACGCCGAGCATGATCATCTGCCCGTCGCGCTGCACCTTCAGCGCCTGGCTGTTGGCGCTGTCGATATCGTTCAGCGCGCCGGAGACCAGTTCGTCGACGACCTCGGTGAGCTGCAGCGACAGCACCTTGTTCCTGGCGGCAAACTGGTTGCCGCGTTCGATCAGCGCCAGTTCCCGGGAGCGTTCCGACACCAGGCTCCGCGCACCGGACATGTAGCGGGCCAGCGCCTCGATTCGGGGTGAGATCGCGATCACGGCATCGTCCGGCAAATCCCTCAAGAGGACGTTTATCCGCTGCATCGAGCGCTGCAGCGGGAAGGTCAACAGTTCGAGATTGTTGATCTGCGGCTCGATCGATACCAGCAGCAGTCCGTCACGAAAGGCGCTGGTCTCGAGCTGCAGCTGCTGCAGCGGCTGCGCCGCGCGAGTCGCTGCGAGCAATTCGTCGACATCGACCGGCTGCTTTCTCGCTGCGGCATTTTGCAACTGCTGTAACCTGGCCTGCGCGCGCAACAGGCGCGGCGCTATGCTGCGCTCGAAGGAAATATAATCCTGCTCCAGCTGCTTAAGCAGGTCTTCCTTATTCGCCACCAGCCGCAGGGTTTCTCCGACGATGGCGTCGATTTCATCGAGATTATTCTGCAGGGTCGCCACCGCGGGCGACAGCTTCTCGAAATCGGGCGAATCGAGCGTATTACGCAACCGCGTTACCAGGCGATTCAGCTCGGCGGTCTCGAGGTCCAGTTGATCGCGCACGCTGGATTTTTCGGCTTCGTTGCTGGCGTTTAACAGGCGCGGCGCGGTGGCGACGATTCGCTCCACCGAACGCGCCAGTTCGCTGGCCGAAACCGCACCCGGCACCCGTTGCGTGGTTATCAGCTGTAACACCTTACCCACTTCGTTGAACGAGTAACTGGCCGCCAGCGCGGCGACGATGGCGAAGCCGCTGACCAGGGTAAAGGCGAGCAGTAGGCGAATACGTAAGCTGGAAAGCTGGATCTTCATCGGCTGCGATTAAGCCGCTTCATTGCCTGACCGGCTTGCCCTGCTGCCAGCGGTACCAGGCATAGGCGTGCTGCACCAGATCGCCCTTGTGATCGAAGGAGATCTTGCCAAGCACCGTATCGAACTCCGTTTGGTGCATGACTCCGGCCACGGCTTCACGATCGAACTTGCCGGCCTTTTCGACCGCCGCCGCCCACACCTGTATGGCGGCATAGGTGTGCAGGGTATAGCCTTCTGGTTCGTATCCGTCGGCGCGAAAACGCTCTACCAGCGATCGGGCTTCCGGCCTGGTGCGCGGATCTATATCGAAGGTGAACACCGAGCCGATACCTGCATCTCCGGCCACCAGCCAGAAGTCCGAGTTGTGCAGCGCGTCACCCGATACCAGCTGAAAATCAATTTGCGCGTCCCGCGCCTGGCGCACGATCAGGGCAGATTCCGCGCTGTAGCCGCCGATGTATAAAACCTCGACCTGGCGGCGCCTGATTTCATCGAGCAAATCGCCGTAATCGAGTTTACCGGGTTCGAAGGCCTTGAACAGTACCTCGCTGACGCCCGCTTCGTTGAGCTTGTCACGCGTGAGCCGGGCCAGTCCCTGCCCATAGGTGGAGTTGTCGTGGATAATGCCAATCGCCTTCCCGTCCCAGGCGCGCTGAAGGTATTCGCTTGCCAGCAGCGCCTGGATATCGTCGCGACCGCAAACCCTGAAAAAATTATCGAAACCGCGTTCGGTCAGTTCAGGATTGGTTGACGAGGGGGTAATCTGGATGATCCCGGCGTCGGCATAGATCGGCGCCGCTGCGCGTGTCATGTCGGAGGCGCGGTGCCCCACCACCAGTAAAACACCGTCGGAGACCAGTTTGTTGGCCACCGCCTTCGCCTGTTGCGGATCGCTGGCGTCGTCACCGACCACCAGCTTCAGCGGCTCGCCGAGAACGCCGCCGGCGGCATTGAGATCGGCCACGGCCTGTTCGGCGCCGCGCTCGAACTGCTGCCCCGACCATGCTCTCGGCCCGGTCATCGGCCCGGCGAATCCAACCAGGATTTCGGCCCGCGCCGGAACCAGGCAGGTCAGCAGAAAAAACAGAAGATATATCCTCGCGTAGCTGATAATCAAACTCCTCCCCAAGCGTCTGACCAAACCCGGAATGCAGGTGAACCACAGGTTTTATGAACTCAGATGCTAACGGTGTTAGCCCCATGAAACAAGTACTTATGGCCGGTCCGGGCATCGGCCGCCGGCGCTTCACGCCCGCGAAAACAGCCTCCATAGGGGTGCTAACGGAAACAATTGAAACAATAAAACAAGCTTCAGACATCGGTCTGAAACACAGGCGGTCAATAATGAGGACCATCTAAAACGACGATCGGATCGTCATAACATTGAGGAGAACAGGAATGAAGACAGCAACAACACGACACCGATACGATCTGCCGCACCAGGGCGAAAAGTTATTTATTACCGACGGCGGCCTCGAAACCACGTTCATCTTCCACAAGAATTTCGACCTGCCGCTATTTGCTGCATTTCATTTACTGAACAGCCGCGCGGGAATCGAGGGCCTCAGGTCCTATTACCACAGCTACATCGATATCGCCCTGCACAACCGGCTCGGCGTGGTCCTGGATACGCCGACCTGGCGGGCGAGCACCGGCTGGGGAAAACAGCTCGGTTACACGGCGCAGGAGATTCGCAGCTATAACGAGCTCAGCGTCTCCCTGCTCGAGGAATTGCGCGACAAGTACGCCACCGCGGAAACCCCGATGATTATCAACGGCGCGGTCGGGCCGCAGGACGACGGCTACAATCCAGCCGCCCTGCTCAGTATCGACGAAGCGGTGAAATACCATAGCCACCAGGTCGAGGCGCTGGCCGAGGCGGGTGCCGATATGCTGACCGCGGTCACCATGACTTATGTCGAGGAAGCGATCGGCATCACCCGTGCCGCCCAGGCCGCCGGGATTCCGGTCGCCGTTTCCTTCACCGTCGAAACCGACGGCCGGCTGCCCGACGGCATGTCGCTCGAAGAGGCCGTTTCGGCTGTCGACGCGGCGACCGGTGGCGCGCCGGAATACTTCATGATCAATTGCGCGCACCCGTCCCATTTCGATCATGTCTTGCAGGGTGAAGCGAGCTGGACCGACCGTATCTTCGGTATTCGCGCCAACGCTTCCTGCAAGAGCCATGCGGAACTGGACGAGGCGGTGGAACTCGACGAGGGCAACCCGGTCGAGTTCGGTCGGTCCTACGGGGCACTGAACCGCAGCCTGAAAAACCTGCGAGTGGTCGGCGGCTGCTGCGGCACCGACCATCGTCACATCGGCGAAGTCTGCAGGACCGTGTTGAACAAGAAAAGCAATCCGCCCGTCGCCGCCTAGGCGGGCTGGCGATAACGACGCAGCGGCCTCGTTTCGATCAAGCAGCCGCTGCGCCTGATTACTAAAAGACCGTAAACATGCAAGAACAGGAACCATTACTTCTGATCGTCGACGATAACGAGGATAACCGTTACACCTTGAAGCAGCGATTGGCGCGCGACGGTTACCGAAATATCCTGCAGGCGTCCGACGGCGGCGAGGCGCTGCAACTGCTGGTCAGCGAAACGATAGACCTGGTTCTGCTCGACGTGCTGATGCCGGAAACCGACGGCTACCAGGTGCTGCAGCGCATGCGCGACGATGCGCAACTGCGCAACATCCCGGTGATCATGATCTCCGCGGTCGACGAAATGGAAAGCGTGGTGCGCTGCATCGAAGCGGGCGCCGACGATTACTTACCCAAACCCTTCAATGCGATGCTGCTGCGAGCCCGGCTGCGCTCCAGCCTGGAGAAAAAACGCCAGCGCGACGAATCCCTGCGACAGCTCGGCGCGGTCAGCCGGGAGATCGGCAGGTATGTTCCCGAACGCGTGGTCGAGGCAATCGTATCGGGCCAGGTCGAACCCGAGTCGGTACAGGGCGATGCGACCATACTGTACACCGATATAGAGGATTTCACTCGTATCGCGGAGTCGATGCAGCCGCGGCATATCGTCGACATGCTGAACCAGTACTTCGATGCGCTGATCGAACCGATTACCGCCCTCGGCGGCATCGTGCATCAATTCCAGGGCGACGCCATGCTGGTCAGCTTCAACGAGTCGACCGACGACCGCTCGCATGCCGACCGCGCCGTGCAGGCAGCCGCCAGGATTCAGCAAATGCTGCTCGAGCGCCGCTTCGCGGGTATCGGCCTGCGCACCCGCATCGGCATCACCAGCGGCCAGGTCTTCGCCGGCAATGTCGGCGCCGGCGATCGGCTCAACTACACGGTACACGGCAACGCGGTCAACATGGCCGCGCGCCTCGAGCAGCTGAACAAGGAATTCGGCTCCAGCGTTCTGATTTCAGACGAGACCGTGCGCCGCCTTTGCGCCGCCCATCCCATCGAGTCGGTAGGCCGGGTGCCGATCCGCGGCAATTCCCACGACGCCGAAATTTACCGGCTACAGGCCGCCTGAGTCGCCCGCTCGCGGTGACCGTCGACAAATTCACCACGCCGAAACAATTGAAACAAAAAAGCGGCGCATGGAAATCAGACTGAAACCCGGCGCCGCTAAAGTGACCAGCGTCAACTAACCGATCAACAACAAACACGAGGAAAACAGTTATGACAAACATTACCACTTCTGTAGACAACGGCGTCAATGTCGAAGCCCTGCTGGGCGCCCGCGAAGCGCTGACCGAAATGCCCGAGGCGGCGGCTTTCAAATGGCGCGCCTCCTGCAAATGGATCAAGGGTACTCACAGCCGCTCCACCGTGCAGGGTTTCTTTGGCCTCGGCGAAGCGCAAAGCCACAAAACCGAATTCACTTTCGAAGCCGACCATCCCGAGATTTTCGCCGCCGAGGACAATGGCGCCACGCCGGTGGAAATGGTGCTGGTGGGGCTCGCCAGCTGCCTGACGGCCGGCGTTGCGGCGGTCGCGCAGCGACGCGAAATCCAGCTGCATTCGGTTTCTGCAACGCTCGAGGCCGGCATGGATCTGCAGGGCATTCTCGGAATCGACAGCGACGTGCGCAACGGCTTCGACGGTATCAAGGTGCATTTCGACATCGACGCCGATGCCTCGGAAGACGATATCCGCGCGCTGGTGGCGCAGTCGCAAAAGCGTTCAGCGGTGTTCGATATCGTCACCAATCCGACCAACGTAAGCGTCGAAGTCAACTAGGCGCGGGACCGGGAACGGGACTCCCGTTCCCGGTCTGAATCCATCTAAAAAACGCATCATAAGGAGCAAACACCATGCGAACCCGCTGCATCATTATCGGCGCCGGACACTCCGGGCTCGCGATGAGCCGTTGCCTGTCGGCGCGCTCGATCGACCATGTCGTACTCGAACGCGGTGAAATCGCCAATTCGTGGAAGCAGGAGCGCTGGGATTCGCTGAAACTGCTGACGCCGAACTGGCAAACCCGTTTGCCGGGCATGGCCTACGACGGCCCGGACCCGGACGGTTACATGGCGATGCCCGAACTGATCGCCTTCCTGCAACGCTATGCCGGAGAGATATCGGCCCCGGTGGAGCAAAACACCCGGGTCAGCTCTGTGCACTACGACGGCGACACTTACCGTGTCGCCACCAGCCGCGGAAACTGGCAGAGCGATGCGCTGGTGGTAGCCAGCGGCGCCTGTAACCGGGCACAGGTGCCGGCGATGGCCGCGACGCTGCCGGCGTCGATGGTCATGACCACCCCCCTGCTGTATCGAAATCCCGATCAATTGCCGCAGGCTGGCGTGCTGGTTGTCGGCGCCTCGGCGACCGGATTGCAACTTGCCGAGGAAATCCATCGCTCGGGCAGGCCGGTCACGCTCGCGGTGGGCGAGCACGTTCGCCTGCCACGCGTCTATCGAGGCAGGGATATCCAGTGGTGGCTGGATGCGCTCGGAATTTTCGACCAGGGCCATGACGAAATCGACGACCTGGCGCGCGGGCGCAGCCTGCCGTCGCCGCAGCTGATCGGTTCGCGCGAGCATGAAATTCTCGACCTCAATCGCCTGAGCGCGCTCGGTGTCGAGCTGCGCGGGCGCCTGGCCGGCTTCAATGACGGCAAACTGCAGTTTTCGGGCTCGCTCGGCAACGTTTGCGCGCTGGCCGACCTGAAGATGGAACGGCTGCTGAACTCGATCGACGAATGGGCGACGCGGACAGGCCTGGATAGCGAAATCGATGCGTCGCATCGCCACCCGGCAACCCGAATCGACGACTCGCCCGCATTGATGATGGATCCCGCCAGGCAGAACATCAAAACGATTATGTGGGCGACCGGCTATCGACCCGACTACTCCTGGCTGCAGGTGCCGGTCCTGGACCGCAAGGGCATGATTCGTCATCAGGGCGGTATCGCCGACTCTCCCGGCATGTACCTGATGGGCATGCCGCTGCTGCGCCGGCGCAAGTCCAGCTTTATCCATGGCGCCGCGGACGACGCGCTCGAGTTGAGCGCGCACCTGGCCGGCTTCCTCGAGCGGAAAAGCCGCGCTGCGCGCGTCCGGCCGATAGCGGGCAACCTGCCCCAGCGCGCCGACAATCCGAAACCGGGGCTGTTTATACCCCGGCCTTCGTCACCGATGGGCGCGGACCTGCCCGCTTAAACGGAGTAAAAAATGACCATTTCCAGTCCGTTCATAAGATCAGTCGGCGAGGGCGAGAATGTCGTTTGCCTGCACAGCAGCCTGGGTTCTTCGAAACAGTGGTCGGACCTGATGGAACGGCTGCGGCATCGCTATCGCGTTAGCGCGACCGATTTGTTCGGCTACGGCAAAAGCCCGTGCTGGGATGCGGGCCGGCCCTTCTCCCTCGACGACGAGGTCGACCTGCTGGCGCCGGTGCTGGATTCGCTGAGCGGCCCTATACACCTGGTAGGCCATTCCTATGGCGGCGCGGTCGCGCTGCGAACCGCCCAGCGTTACGGAGATCGAATTCGCAGCCTGTGCGTTTACGAGCCGGTGGCTTTTTCCCTGCTGTTCGCCGAGAGCCGCTCACGGCGTGCAAGCCGCGAGATCAGGCGGATCGTCGATATCGTTGGACAGGACTATCGCGCGGGTCGTCATTCACAGGCGACCGGAAAATTCATCGATTACTGGTCCGGCCCCGGGGCATGGAGCCAGTTCTCCGGCCAGCAACAGCAATCACTTAGCGCCAGGATCGGCACCGTGCTGGCCAACTTCGAGGCCCTGGCCTCGAACCGTGGCAACCTGACCCGGCTTTGCGATACCAACGTTCCGACCCTGTGCCTGCACGGTATGGAGTCACCGCGCCCGGGAGTGGAAATCGCCGCCATCCTGGGGCGCGAGTTACCCCGGGTCAGCGTGAAACCGCTGGCTGGGATGGGACACATGGGGCCGATTACGCACGCCGGGCCTGTAAACCTGTTGATCGAAAGCTTCCTGCGCGATCGCCAATCCGATTACGCAGGACAGGCGGTGCCGTTGGCCGCCCGAACTCGAGCCTGTCGATTGGCGGCTTGACGCAATCGACAACAACCTGTTACCAATCGCAACAAAGGATACGACGATGAACGACAAACTGACTCTGACCAACACGCAAATCAACCTGATCAAACAAAGCTGGGAGAAAGTGGTGCCGATAGCCGATATCGCTTCCAGCCTGTTTTACGAGCGGCTATTTGAAACCAGCCCGCATTTACGCCCTCTTTTCCACAACGCCGATCTGCAGGCACAGCGCAAAAAGCTGGTCAAGGCAATCAACATGGTGGTGGTTTCGCTCGAGCGAATCGACACGCTTTTGCCAACGCTCAAGGATCTTGGCATGCGGCATGTCGCCTACGGCGTCGAGGACCGACACTACGACGAAGTCGGTGCGGCACTGTTGTGGACGCTCGAAGCCGGCCTGAAGGACGACTGGAACGAAGCGCTGGCGGAGGCCTGGACTCGCGCCTATTACATCATCGCCGGCGTCATGATCCTGGGAGCAAAGCTCGCCCCCAGCGCCCAGGCGGACAATGCCACTCAAACCGGGGAACGGAATTTTAATGGTAGCTCCGCGCATGCGAAACAGACCGCAGGTATAAAACCGGGGCTGCGCGTCGCCTGAGCCGCTTACTCTTTCACCACTGTTTTCAATCTGGCCTGCAGTGAATCGCAGCCATTCCCCCTGGCCGTAATACAGGAGTCAAACATGAATGTTCATAAAAACATACTGGGCACCATCGGCAACACGCCGGTGGTCAAAACTAACCGACCGGCGCCTGCTCGTGTCAATACTTGTCGAGATCTACTTTGGTTGCGCCTCAAACTTGATACCAAGTGACTAATGCAACCGCGAATAGATCTGACTAAAGCCATTCATCGAGAAACTCGCGAGTTATTTGTCTGGCTTCGGCGGCGGCCTCCGGGTTGGAGCGGACAATATAGCCAAGTTCTACAATGTCGATTCCGGGATGATCAAACGCGCGGTAGGCACCTGCGAACACTTTCAATCTTATTTCATTTTGCGTTTGTAATTTAGCAACATACGGCTCGCATATTACAGCGGGGGTCCAGTTGTCTCTATCTCCAGTCAAAATCAAGGTAGGGGCGT
>Ga0224508_10005208_pt1 | contig 10478 bp, 8 predicted proteins | sample SF_Jan12_sed_USG_4_FD_170157 | JGI IMG/M metagenome (GOLD analysis project Ga0224508, IMG submission 170157) | Sediment microbial communities from San Francisco Bay, California, United States - SF_Jan12_sed_USGS_21 | ecosystem: Environmental > Aquatic > Marine > Sediment | place: USA: California... | reverse complement strand
GCGGAAACCACAGTGCGGATCTACAACGACGGTTGTACGGTCGGTGGCTCCGCCCGGTTGTGGACGATCCCCGGTGGACCGCACGGTCCTTCGTTTACGTCCGGCTTTCAGCAAGGCATCGTCGAGTTCATCTTGAGCCACCGCAGGGCCGGGCTTCGTTTCGACGACAAGCAAACGCTGGTGTGGCCACCGATTCGCTGGGCGCAGGAGTATCGCGTCTATCGGGGAGCACTTTCCGATCTGTTCGACAACGACGCCGACGGTCTCGCGGACCCGGGCTACGGGGCGTGCGCCAGCGGCACCGAACCCGATCCGACCGACACGACACTGCTCGTCCCCGGCATCCCGGCACCCGGGACCGGTTACTTCTACGTCCTTGGCTTTAGCGACGCGGTGGGGACGGAGAGCATGCTCGGCACGAGCACAAGCGGTGAGCCCCGTACCCCGACGCTCGTTTGTCCCTGATCCCTCGTCGGATCAGTCCGGCACGGGGAATCCGCGATCGCGCATCAGCGCGGAGATATCGGCGTCACGACCGCGGAACGCACGGTAAGCCTCCGCCGGATCCACCGCGTTCCGGACCGCGAACAGGTTGTCGACGAGTTTCTTCGCAAGATCCGCGTCGTAAAACCCACCGGGCGCTTCGGCAAACGCCTCCGCGGCGTCGGACGTCAGCACATCGGCCCACATATATCCGTAGTAGCCGGTCGCGTATCCTTCCCCGGAAAAGATATGGCTAAAGTGCGGGCTGCGGTGTCGCATCACGATTTCGTCCGGCATGTTCAAGGCCGCCAGAGCTTCACGCTCGAACGCGTCCGCATTGAGTCCCGCCGGATCGATCGTGTGATAGCGCATGTCCATCAGCGCGGAGGCCAGGTATTCGACGGTCTCAAAACCCGAGTTGAACGTCGCCGCCTTTTTGATCTTGGCCACCAGGTCGGCCGGGATCGGCTCGCCGGTCTCGTGGTGTACGAGGTACTTCTCGATCACCGCATCGGTCGGTAGCCAGCGCTCAAGGAGCTGCGACTGGAACTCGGTGTAATCCCGAACCCCGCCATTGAGCGTCGGATACGCAACGTTGGACGACAGCGCGTGAAGGGCGTGACCGAACTCGTGGAAGAACGTCGTGGCGTCGTCCCAGGAAATCAGCACCGGTTCGCCTTTCGCAGCTTTGATGAAGTTCGAGTTGTTCGAACTGAGCACCGTCTTTTTCCCGTTGAATGTTTCGTGGCTGCGGTAAGACGTAGCCCACGCACCCGAACGTTTCCCGGGTCGAGCGTAGGGGTCGAGGTACCACAACCCGATGTGGTCACCGCTGTCCTTGTCGGTGACTTCCCAGACGTTGACGTTCTCGTGGAATACCGGCACCGAACCGCGTTTGACCGGCTCGAACTCGAAGTTGAACAATTCGCCGGCGACGAAAAACATGGCGTCGCGCAGTTTGTCCAGTTGTAGGTATTGCTTGACCTCGTCGGAATCGAGATCGTATTTCGCTTTGCGGACTTTCTCGGCGTAGTAGCGATAGTCCCACGGAGCGATCTTGATCCCGGCACCCTCGGCGTCGGCGATCTCCTGCATATCGGCAACTTCCTCGGCGACGCGCGCAATCGCCGCCGGCCAGACCGCTTCCATCAATTCGAGCGCGCGCTCGGGATTCTTGGCCATCCGATTTTCGAGCCGCCACTGAGCGTAGTTGTCATACCCGAGCAGTCGAACGCGCTCGTGGCGTAGTTGGAGGATCTCGGCGATGAGCGCGTTGTTGTCGTTCTCGTCGCCGTTGTCGCAACGGGAGTAGTAAGTACGCCACACCTTCTCGCGAAGATCGCGCTCGTCCGAAAAGGTCAGGAACGGATCCATCGAGGAACGCGTGTTGGTGATCGCGTACTCGCCTTCCCGATCGCGTTCCTTCGCCGCGGCGGACGCGGCCTGAGCGAACGACGACGGTAGACCGCCGAGTTGATCCTTCGTGATGTAGAGGACGTATTTTTCTTCATCGGCCAGGATGTTGTTGCCGTACTTGGTATGGACTCCGGCCAGCCGTTTGTTGATTTCCGCGTAACGGTCCTTGGCTTCGCCTTCGAGCGTCGCGCCGTTTCGGGAAAAACCCTCGTAGGCCAAGAGCGTCAGGCGTTGCTGATCGGGGCGCAGCGAAGCCGTCCCGTTCTCGTGCACGGACCTGATCCGATCGAAGAGCTTTTGGTTTTGCGTGATCTTGGACTGGAACTCGGACAGTCGTGGGACCATGGCGGCCTGGATCTCGCGAAACTCGGGACTCGAGAGATTCGAGCTCCAGATTCCCCAGTACGTGAACACGCGGCCGAGCGGCTCACCGGCCCGCTCCATGGCTTCGATCGTGTTCTCGAACGTCGGCGGCTCGGGGTTGTTCGCGATGGTCTCGATTTCCTCGAGCTGTAGCGCCATCCCCTGTTCGAGCGCGGGCTTGAGCGCCGCGAGATCCATTTTGTCGAAGGCCGGCACACCGCTGAAGGGACCGTCCCAACTCGCCAGCAGAACGTTGTCTCCATCCACGGCTCCGGTCGCCTCCCCGTAATTTGTTTTGGAACCAGCACAGGCCATGACGAGCACGATCGTGGCCATCAAAGCAGTTCTCAGGAGATTGCATCGCATGATTTTTGACCTCGGATTCGGATTCGAGCCGGAATTCTAGCAGCCCCGACTCCTTTGGATCAGCTAACGAACTTAGAGTATTAGAGGAGACATAATTATGCGACTTACGTTGCGACGGGAGCCTTCGGCGGCCGGCAGGCCAGGATCGTCAGGTCGTCCGCGTGCGATAACGGTCCGTCCCCGGTCATCCGATCGACCGCCAGGGCCACGAGGGCGTCGACCGCGCGCACGAGCGGGCGGAGCTTCGCCAATTTGGCGATCTCGTCGAATTGCACGTTGTCGAACAGAGCGTCGGAGGCGACCAGCACCGTGTCTCTGGGGGCGAGTTTGAGCGGGATGCCGACTTCGACGCGCATCCCCGCCAGACCGAGCATGTTGCTGACCAAATGCCGCTCGTCGTGTGTCAGGGCTTCGCCCTGCTCGAGCATGCCGGCCTCCTCGGCAAAGCCCGTCGGGCCGTGCGCGATGCTGCGGTACTTTATTTTTCCGCGACCGCCGATGACGGCGCAGATCGAATCGCCGACGGATATGGCGCGAGCGGCACGTCCGTCGAGGATGAATGTCGCCATCGTGGCCAAGGCTCCCGGGAGCTTTTCGCGAATCGACGTGTCGGCGGACTCGATCGCATCGAGGATGGCGGCTCGGACGTCCTGAACCTCCGTTTTTTTGCATGCCGCCTGCTGTAGAATCTCGACGGCCATGGAGGCCGCCAGGGCGCCGCCCGCGGTACCGCCGGCGCCGTCCGAAACGGCAAGGACACCCCACGTGTTGCGAGCAATGACAACGGCGGAATCTTCGTTGCTTTCGGGATGGTCCGGCGAGGGGGCTGAAAAAAAAGCGACCTCTCCGAACGCAAAACACTTGGACTCGGCCGCTTTCATTGCCGGATCGACACGGAAGGATCGCTGTTTGACGGTGTCCGACATGTCGTGCTCGAGTATGGCACGCGCGAACTTCTATGAGTAAAACGATTGACAGTTTCGACTTCGCGGTTGGCCGCATACTCGCGGGAAAGTACCGTATCGAGAGGATGTTGGGCCGCGGCTGGGAGGGAGAGGCCTACCAGGTCACCGAGGTGGCGACGGGCGTTCAACGTGCCGCCAAGGTGTTTTACCCACACCGAAACCAGGGCAACCGGGCGCTACGCACCTACGCGCGCAAGCTCGAGAAGCTCTCCGACTGCTCCGCACTGATTCGCTACCACCACACCGACACATTCCGACAATCCGGCTCGACGATCTCGTTTGTGCTCAGCGAGCTGGTTCGGGGCGAGATCCTCGAGGAGTTCGTCCGACGCCAACCCGGCAAGAGGTTGCCGACGTTCGACGCTCTGCACCTCCTGCGCGCCGTAACGCGCGGCGTGGCGCAGATCCACCAGCGCCGCGAATATCACGGAGATCTCCACGATCGCAACGTACTGGTGTGGCGCCGTGGCGTGCACTTCGAGATCAAGTTGCTCGATCTCTTCTCGGACAAATCTTCGACACGGGAGCGACAGCGTGACGACGTCGTCGACCTGGCGAGACTGCTCTTTGACATGGTCGGGGGGCGAACCCGATACGTTCGCCAGCCGCCGGAAATCAAAGCGATCTGCCGTGGTTTGAAACGTTCGCTGATCCTGGACCGTTTCCGGTCGAGCGCGGATCTCGTCGTGCATCTTGACGGCTTCGAATGGGCCTCCGGGACCGGCGGAAGTAGCGGTCTTTCCTAACTGGCAGGTCGGCAGAACGTCCTCTAGCCTGTCATTTGCGACCTGCAGTAAACTCGGAGCACCGATGAGCACGAAAGCAAGAACTTCACCGGATGCGACCGATTTTTACGATGTCCGAGGCCTGCTCAGCGAAGAAGAGAGACAGATCCAGGACGCCACCGCGAGGTTCGTGGACGAACGTGTCCTCCCGGTCATTGCCGAGGCCTTCGACGAGCATCGCTTCCCGGCGGAACTGGTTCCCGAGATCGCGGATCTGGGCCTGCTCGGTTGCAACCTCGAGGGCTACGAGTGCGCCGGGTTGAACCATGTGAGCTACGGGTTGGTTTGCCAGGAGTTGGAACGCGGCGACAGCGGCGTGCGCAGCTTCGTCTCGGTCCAGGGCAGTCTATGTATGTGGCCGATCTTCACCTACGGTACAGAGGAACAGAAGCAACGCTGGCTCCCTGCGATGGCGCGCGGCGAGGCAATCGCGTGTTTCGGTCTCACCGAACCCGACGGCGGATCCGATCCCGGGACGATGAAGACGCGCGCCGTGCGCGACGGAGACGATTGGATTCTCGACGGCGCCAAGATGTGGATCACGAACGGGACGATCGCCGACGTCGCCGTGGTCTGGGCCGAGACCGAAGACGGCGTGCGTGGTTTCCTGGTCGAGAAAGGCATGCCCGGGTACACGGCACGCGACATCCTCAAAAAGTACTCGCTACGTGCGTCGATCACTTCCGAGTTGTTCTTCGACGGCGTTCGTCTCCCCGATGCGAACCGGTTGCCCGGTGCCAAGGGACTGGTGGGTCCGCTGAGTTGCCTGACCCAGGCCCGTTACGGCATCACCTGGGGAGCCATCGGTGCTGCGATCGCCTGCTATGAAGAGGCGCTCGATTTTGCGGGCAAACGACGCGTCTTCGGCAAGACGCTGGCGGAGACGCAGACGATCCAGCGTCGGCTGGCCGATATGGCCCGACGAATCACGACCGCCCGGCTGCTGTCGCTCCAGCTCGGCCGTCTTAAAGACGAAGGCAAGATGCACCACTCCCAGGTTTCGATGGCCAAGTGGAACAACGTTCGCGCAGCGCTCGACATCGCCAGGGACGCCCGGGACATTCTCGGTGCGGGCGGGATCAGTATCGAGTTCTCCTCGATTCGTCACATGCTCAACCTGGAGAGTGTGATCACCTACGAGGGAACCGAAACGATCCACGAACTCGCCGTGGGTCGTGAACTGACGGGTCACGCGGCGTTCTAATCAGTTCCTCCGGTGGTGGCCAGCGCTCGCGGGAACAACACGTTGTTCTCCAGATGAATGTGCTGCTTGAGTTCCTGTTCAAACTCGCTCAATCCTAGATAGAGTGCTCTCCAGGTCTTGCAGGCTTCCTCCGGTGGTGTGAAGTCGTGGGCCAGTCCGCGCAACTTCGCCAGTTGCTCTCCGGCGCCGTCGTGCTCGTGTTCCATCATTTGGATGGGCCCCTCCGCCATGAAGCCGCGGCCGCCGCGGATCATGGGGAACAGGATCTGCTCTTCCTTCTGCATGTGACTCTCGAGCTCGGCCTGCATTTCTTCCAGCACACGACCGACGCCCTTAGGGCAAGACGGTTTCTCCGCGTGGACCTTCTCCACGCGGTTTGCCATCTCGGCCAGGCGTGGGATTTCCTTGCGATGGGATTCGTGGAAACGGGCGAGGATGTGGTCGATCAGGGTGTCCATCGGTTGTTCGTCCCAGCGCTGGAACGAGCTGTCCTTGTTGTGTTCTTCTTTTTCTATCTCGGCGACGATTGCGCGAGAATCGAGTGCCCGCTTTTCGCAAGCCTGGTTCAGGCTGACGTTTCCGTGGCAGCAGAAGTCCAAGCCATGTCGATGGAAGACACGGGAGGCACCGGCGAAAGTCACGGCGAGGTCGGCAAGCGTGGTTTTTTCGGGGTCTATCGGAATCACGGTCGTCTCCTTGAAGACCGGACTTCTCCGGCCGATGAATCGTGTCCCGTCAAGATACTCCACGGAGACGGGCCGGCGTATCGCATGAATCCGAACCGAAGGTTGCGGGAATCCCCTATTCTCTGGTTCACGTCGTGCAGATATTGCGACGCGCGGTGATCTCGCAACCGGCCAGCCAGGTCAGGCCACCGACGAGGAGAAGCACCGCGACGTCGCCGGACGCCAGCGACCCGGTGCGAAGGATCGAGGCCGGTTGGTAGTACTCCAGCACGCTGACGAAGGCGAGCGACTGCGCCGGGCTCCAGAATTGCGCCAGGAAATTCGCCAGGAACGAGGCCACGACGATCGCAAAAACCGTGAACACGGCGCGACCCCGCCGCTCGCTGAGCGATGAGATCAGGAACGTGACACCACCGACCGCAAAATATACGCAGTACAGGTTGAACAGGATACGTAGCACGAGTCCGAACTCCGGGCGGTTTTCGAGGGGCATCATCTGCGAACCGATCGTGTAACCGATCGCTCCCGCACCGATCATGAGCGCACCACCGGCGAGCCAACCGATCGTTTCGCACAAGTAAATCGTGCGCCGTGAGACCGGGAGTGCGAGCAGGACATCGATCGTGCCACGGTCGATCTCCCCCGCCGGGAAACGGGTACAGAACATCGTCTCGTTGGCCCACAGCAACGTCATGACGGTCGGATGGACCCAGACGAACGCCTGCATCAGTTGCGCGGTGATTTCGCCCTCGATATCGATCCCGAGCAACGCGGCGACGAAGTCCCGCATGAAAGGCATCCGCTCCAACATCACGTCCATCTGATCGAGAATCTGCGGCAGGACGAGTGTGAGCATGACCTCGACGAGCAGCAGCGCCACGCTGAAGAGCAACGTGCCGAGCCAGGTCTCACGTACGATCTTGAGCAACACGCCGCGCATCAGGACGATCCATCCTTATTCCGGTAGAACGCGCGAAATATCGTCTCCAGATCGGGAGGCCCGATGAGGAAATCGCGAACCGGTTGTGTGCCGAGCCAACCCGTCAGGGGGCCCGCCTCGCCGTCGAATTCGGCATACCATCGATCCTTGTCGCGTCGGACGATGTCGAGGTGCGTCGGCGGAACGATCGTGGAGGCAGCTTCTTCCGTTTGGAACCGAACCTCGACGCGACGCCGCGCGCGACGCCGCAGGTCGTCAAGCGGCTCGTCGGTGACGATGTGCCCGTCTCGGACGATCGCCACACGGTCGCACAATTGCTCGACCTCGTTCAGCGTATGACTGGAAAAAAAGATCGTCGAACCGTTGGCGGCGCGTTCGCGCAATAGATCGGCGAGACTCAACTGCATCAACGGATCGAGCCCGCTGGTCGGTTCGTCGAGCACGATCAGCTTCGATTCGTGCGCCAGGGCGAGAATCAGCCCCAGCTTCTGCCGCATCCCGCGCGACATCTTTCTGACCGTCTTGTCGGGATCGAGTTGGAAGCGTTCGGCCAACGCCATCCCGGCTGAAGTCAGTGCTTGCCTGCGCGCGCCTTCGAGGATCGGAAGTGCCCGTCGAACGGTCAGCCAGGGATAGAGCCGGACATCCCCGGCGAGGTAACCGACGTCGCGTTTAATCCGGTGGCTCTCGCGCCAACAATCGCGTCCAAGGATCCGCGCCTCGCCGCTGGTCGGCCTGAGGAAACCCAACAACAACCGGATCGCGGTGGTTTTGCCCGCGCCGTTGGGACCGAGGAAACCGAAAATCGTCGCGGGTTCAACATTCAGATTGACGTCCTCGACGCCGACCTTGCTTCCGTAACGCTTCCCCAGGTTCCGGGTTGCCAGGATGGTCATGACCCAGAGTCTAAAGGAAAGAGCTATGATTCGGTTCGGGAGACTTGAATGCGCCGCCCGGTTGCCGTCTACATCCTGTTGTTGTGCAGCCTCATTCCTCTCGCGGCGGCGCTTCGCACGGATCATCGCCTGCTCGGAGACGATCCGCTGATCACGCTGACCTACGCGAAGAATATCGCGGCCGGCAACGGCTTCGTCTTCAACCAGGGCGACCCGGTTCTGGGGACCACGACGCCGTTGTTCGCCCTGGTGATCGGCGGTTTGATGGCGCTGCTCCCGGGTGTGGCGGGCACCGCCATCGCGGTGGGCGTAACCTCGCTTTGCTGGCTCGGTCTGATCTGGAGCTTCTACGCGTTCCGCGAATCGTTCGGACTCCCGGCGGCAACCGCCGCTTGGATCGGGGTCGTCGTCGCGGCCGCCGGATGGGTCCCGTACCTCGGGATGGAGGCCTACCCCTTTGCGCTGTTGCTCGTGGTGACCGCCGGCGCCGCCTTTGGTCGGGCCTGGTTCGTCGCCGGCGTGATGGGTGGCTTGCTGTTCCTGACGCGCGGGGAGGGCATTCTTTTTGTCGGCCTTGCGGCGCTGGCCGGTTGGCGGTTCGGCGGCCGGGGCGAAGAGCCGGGACCGTCTTCCTTACTCCGATCTCCCCCGTTCTTGATGGCCGTGGGGTTCCTGATGCCTCTCGCGGCCTGGTCGCTCTACGCAATCCCGACCTTCGGGAACATTTTTCCCAACACACTCTCGGCCAAGATCGCGCAAGTGGATTCGGGTTTGTGGCCCGCGTTCCAGACGCGCCTCGTCGGCGATTGGATTCCAAGCTGGAAGATCGGGCCGTCGTTCGGACTACCGGTCTTCAACTTGTTCTTCGCTCTCGCGGCCGCCGGTCTGGTCCGCGTCGTGCGGCGCTACCCGCGTCTGCTGGTGTTGCCCGCCTGGGGACTGGCCTATGGTGCGGGCTACGCGTTGCTGGGTGTGCCGGGCTACCCGTGGTATCGCCTGCCGATCGAGTTCGTGTTGATCGTTCTGGTGGCCCTGGCGCTCGATGGGTTGACGCGGCTGTGCGGCGCGGATCGCTCGGTGCGGTGGAGACAAGCGTTGGCGTACGTTCCGGTACTGGCGATCGTGGTTGTCCTGTCGCTCGCTTCGATCGGCGCGATCCGTTCTCCCCCCGTCCGCGAGAAAGATCAGGCGTACTACGAGTTGGCCGCCTGGTTCGCGGAAAACGGGCGCGAGGGCGGGCGGATCGGTTACATGGAGATCGGCTACCTGGGGTACTACACCGACATGGGCATCGTCGATCTCGTCGGACTGGTGACGCCGGAGATCACGTACCGCGTCGCGATGAGGGATTTCACGTCGGGCTTCTGGGAACTGAAACCGGAATACCTGGTCTCGCTGGAGAAAAGCAAGTTCATCCTGCCGATCGTGAACAATCCGGATTTCGCAACCCAGTACCACCGGGCCGCCGAATTCGAAGGTTTCGACGGGCTGAGCCTGACGGTCTTCGAACGGCGAACTCCGTAATTCCAACTTCGGGCTGGAACCCATCGGCAATCCGTATCAGAATCCCCCCTCGATGAGCTTGCAAACGGGTCAGAGTCTCGGACCTTACGAGATCGTGGAATCGGTGGGTGCCGGCGGGATGGGCGAGGTGTACCGGGCCCGTGACACCCGTCTCGGTCGCGATGTGGCGATCAAGGTCTTGCCGGAGAGCGTACGGTCGAACCCCGAAGCGCTGGCGCGTTTCGAGCGCGAAGCCAAGGCCGTCGCCGCGCTCTCGCATCCGAACATCATGGCGATCCACGATTTCGGCGAGCACGAGGGAACCGCGTACGCGGTGGTGGAGTTGCTGGAGGGCGAGACCCTGCGCGATGCGTTGGTGCCGGGCCCGCTGCCTCAACGCAAGGCGATCGAGTACGCGCGGCAAACGGCTCGTGGGCTCGGTGCGGCGCACGACAGCGGTATCGTCCACCGCGATCTCAAACCGGAGAACGTGTTCGTCACCCGCGATGGCCGGATCAAGATCCTCGATTTCGGTCTGGCGCGCAGCACGGAGACCGCGGAACCGACGGACGATACCCCGACATTCACACACCTCACGGGACCCGGCGCCGTACTGGGCACGATCAATTACATGTCTCCCGAACAGGCGCGCGGGAACCCCGCCGGGCCGGCCTCTGACATCTTCTCCATCGGCACGGTGCTGTTCGAGATGCTGACCGGAAAGCGTCCCTTCGAACGCGAAACCGCGCCGGAGACGATGACGGCGATCCTACGCGAGGACGCACCCGAAGTTTCCTCGGCCGATCATGCAGTCGGCCCCGCGATCCAGCGCATCGTTCAGCGCTGCCTGGAAAAGCAGCCCGAGGAACGA
>Ga0224508_10005207_pt1 | contig 10482 bp, 9 predicted proteins | sample SF_Jan12_sed_USG_4_FD_170157 | JGI IMG/M metagenome (GOLD analysis project Ga0224508, IMG submission 170157) | Sediment microbial communities from San Francisco Bay, California, United States - SF_Jan12_sed_USGS_21 | ecosystem: Environmental > Aquatic > Marine > Sediment | place: USA: California... | reverse complement strand
ACCTTGGAGGCGACCTACGATCTGCAGTCGGGCCGCTATCTCGCGATAGGTCTGAACAACGAGGAATCCCGGACCTACGACTTCGACGTGAAATACGATCTGTCCGAGTTCAGCACCGGCGCCCTGCGGCGCGCCGGTACCCGCTAACGTGTTTCCCTGCGGACGAGCATAACCTTGCGAGCCGCCGACCTGAGCCTGCATACGCTGCTTCTGGCCGGCGCGTTGCTCGGCGGCGCGGTGGGGCTGGCGTGGGCTCAGGATTCGGAGTACACCGAGTCAGCGGTAATTGCTCCGCTGGCGTCTGAGTCGCTGCTGCTGGATGCCGCGGTCCGGGGACGGTTGATGGTCAGCGTTGGAGAGTACGGCCACATTCTGGTTTCTCGCGACGCCGGGACCACCTGGAAGCAGGCCGAGGTGCCCACCCGCGCCACGCTCACGGCCGTGTATCTCCACGACGATAAGCTGGGCTGGGCAGTAGGCCACGATGCCGAGATACTCCATACCCGCGACGGCGGAACTACCTGGGAGCGGCAGTTTCGTGCACCCGAGCAGGAGCGGCCATTGCTGGACGTGTGGTTTCAGGATGCGCAGCGCGGCATCGCAATCGGTGCCTACGGTCTCTATCTCGTCACTCAGGACGGTGGCCAGAGTTGGGATGAGCAGGTTTTCGAAGCCGAGGATCTGGTTGCAGAAGCGGGGTCGGCCGAGGACGACCTGGATGACTGGGAGGGAGGGCTCGACTATCACCTGAACCAGATCCGGCAGTCAGCCGACGGGCGGCTCTATATTGCGGCCGAGGCAGGCGCCCTGTACCGGTCGGATGACCGGGGCGAGACTTGGGCTTCGCTGCCGTCCCCGTACAGCGGTTCTTTCTTCGGTATTCTGCCCTTGAAGGGAGATTCGGTGCTTGCCTACGGTCTGCGCGGCCATGTGTTTCGAAGCGAAGACGCGGGCAGGAGCTGGGCGGAGATCGAAACCGCCACCGAGGCCATGCTGACCGACGGCTTCACCCTGTCGGACGGTTCCGTCGTTATTACAGGCATGGCCGGCGTCATCCTGATCGGCCCCGCCGGGGGCGCGAGCTTTGATCCGCGGCAACTTCCCGAACGAGAGGGCATCGCCACCGCGCTGGCAGGCGAGAGCGGCCAGCTCATCCTGTTCGGCGAGTCTGGAGTCAGGGCCCTCGCGTCCTCGGAATACCGGTGAGCGCTGAGTCACTGATCGCTTCCGCGGATCGGGCGATTTTCGGCCACCGGCGTCTCGTGATCGGTGTATTCGCCGCGATCACTCTGGGAATGCTGTATTCGACTCTCACCGGGCTTCGCGTGGACGCCGGCTTCACCAAGCAGCTGCCTCTCGAGCACGAATACATGCAGACCTTCGTCAAGCACCAGCAGGCGTTCGGAGGCGCGAACCGCGTCCTCATTGCCCTGTTGGCCCGCGACGGAGACATGTTCACGGCGGAGTTCTTCAAAGCCCTGGAGATCGCGACGGACGAAGTCAAGTCAATTCCCGGCGTGGATCAGTCGCGCGTCAGCTCGCTTTTCACACCGGACGTGCGTTTCACGGAAGTCGTGGAAGACGGGATCGATGCGGGCAATGTAGTCCCCGCAGATTTCCAACCCACGCCCGAGAGCCTCGCCCAGGTGCGCGAGAACATACTGAAGGCCGGCATCGTGGGCAGGTTCGTTGCCAACGATTTCTCCGGCGCCATCGTGAGTGCCCAGCTTTTGGAAGCCGACCCCGGTACCGGGGAAGCGGTGAACCCCATTCGCGTCGCCCAGGACCTCGAGTCCATGGTGCGCACCCGCATTAGCAGTGAATTTGTCCAAGTCGAGGCGGCCGCTGCGGGTAGCGGCGTCGATGTCCACATGATCGGCTTCGCCAAGGTTGTCGGGGATATCTACGACGGCGCGCTGCGCGTCGTGCTGTTTTTCGCCATCGCTTTCGGCGTCACCACGTTGCTGGTGTACATGTACAGCCAGTCCTTGAAGGTGACGATCATCCCCCTGGTCTGCTCGCTCACCGCGGTCATCTGGCAGCTCGGCGCGCTGACGCTGCTCGGATTCGGCATCGATCCGATGGGTATCCTGGTGCCCTTCCTGATTTTCGCCATAGGCGTCAGCCACGGCGTCCAGATGATCAGCTCCGTTGGGTCGGATGTCGTAAGAGGCAACAGCGCCTACGACTCGGCCCGCAGCAGCTTTCGAAGGCTGTGCATACCCGGCGGCATCGCACTGGCCAGCGATACGATAGGCTTCATCACCATCCTGCTCATCAACATTCGCGTGATTCAGGAAATGGCCATTACAGCCAGTCTTGGCGTGGCGGCAATTATTTTCACCAATCTCGTACTGCTACCGGTGCTGGTGTCCTACTTGCGCGTGGACGATTCTTATAGAGACCGGCTGCTCGACAGAGCGGCCCAGCTCGCGCCTTTGTGGAAGAGTCTGGCGAGGGCCACCCGCCCGGGCGTCGCCGCGGGGATCATTCTGGTTGCGGTTGCCCTGATGTTTTTCGGCTTGTGGAAAGGCTCGCAAATCAAGATCGGCGATTTCCATTCCGGCGTCCCCGAGCTCCGGGCGGATTCACGCTACAACATGGACAGCGCCATCATCACCGATCGCTTTTCCATCGGCGTGGATATCATCTCGGTCATCGTAGAGACGATACCCGATGGCTGCATCGAGCATGAGGTCATCAATGCGGTAGATCGCTTCGCCTGGCATATGCGCAACGTGCCCGGTGTCCAAAGTGTGATCTCTTTACCGGGTATCATGAAAGTGGTCAGCGCGGGTTGGAACGAGGGCAGCATGAAGTGGCGTGTGCTGTCCCGCAACTCGTCGGTGCTGGTTCAGGCACAGTCCTATGTGCCAACGACTACGGGATTGTTGAACGCCGACTGCAGTGTGATGCCGGTCATGCTCTTTACTACCGATCACAAGGCCGAGACGATCGATACCGTAGTTGCTCAGGTCAAGGACTACCGAGCCCGGCATGAGACGGAGAAGGTGAAGTTCAAACTGGCAACGGGGAACGTGGGCGTCATGGCCGCTACCAACGAGGAGGTGGACGCTGCGCAGTTTCCGATTTTGTTTGGTGTGTTCCTCGCCATCATTCTGCTGTGCTGGATCACCTTCCGGTCTTTGCGGGCAGTGCTGTGTATCGTTTTGCCTCTGGCGCTGGTCTCTTTGCTGGCCTACGCGCTCATGACGCTGCTCGAAATCGGGCTAAAGGTGTCGACACTGCCGGTGGTTGCTCTGGGTGTCGGGATCGGTGTGGACTACGGGATCTACATCTTCAGCCGCTTTCAGGGGTTTCTGAAGAGCGGTCAGTCCATCCACGACGCCTATCTCAACACGCTGACGGTAACGGGGTACGGCGTGGTTTTCACCGGCATTACGCTTGCCATAGGTGTCGCGACTTGGATTTTCTCGCCGCTCAAGTTTCAGGCAGATATGGGAATCCTGCTCACCTTCATGTTCCTGGTAAACATGCTGGGTGCCATCTTGTTGTTACCCGCGCTGGCGAGCTGGCTGTTTCCGGCAAGTCGCCGGGCAACGAACGCTCCCTCTCCTTCGTAGAACTCTAGACCTCAGGCATTCAGGTCCGGAATCAGCTCGCTTTCGAGCTTCGTGATCAAATCCTTGAGCTGGAGCTTGCGTTTCTTCAAGCGGCGCAGCTGTAGCTGATCAACATATGGGTCCAGGGCAAGGCGGGCGATAACGTCATCCAGGTCACGGTGTGCAACTCGTAGTTCCTTCAACTTGCACGCGTTTTCGAACGCCTGGGTGTCGATTTTCTCGGTCATCGTGGTCGTGGTCTGATTTCCGTCCATTGACACACCTTATGATTATGCCGCTTTTCTGCAGGTTAGACCCTTTCTAATTTCCTGCTGAGGCCCGCGACGCGGGTTCTGCGGTACAGAGAAAGGTTCCAGTTTTCCATGGTATTCCCTAGCGGGCCTCGGGTCCAGGGTTCTCGTTCGGTCCCCGTAGAAGGGGATTCTCAGCCTCGCTACGATCTCCTGATTCCGACAGGGTGCTAGCCCGGGACGTGCGCGGTCCAGTCCTGGCTGGAATCGCCGAAAACGAGAAAATGCGGGTTCAGGATATCGTCCTTGGTGTTGTAGAGCAGGGGCGCGCCGCGGGTATCGGTCACGCTGCCGCCGGCCGCCTCGACTACCGCCTGGGCGGCCGCAGTGTCCCATTCCGAGGTCGGCCCCAGACGCGGATAGATGTCTGCCTTGCCCTCTGCAACCAGACATAACTTTAGCGAGCTACCCATCGGGAGAATCTCGTGAGGGCCCAGGTGCTTCAGATACTCTTGCAGCGACGCGCTCGGGTGGGAACGGCTTCCGACCACCTTGACCGGACCCGATCCTCGCTTGGCCGCGTGAATGGCCACCGGATCACAGTCGCCGTCGCGTAGGAAAGCACCGTGTCCGGCGCAGCCGTAGTAGCTCTTGTCCTGCACGGGGACGTGCACGGCCCCCAGCACGGCGCGGTGGTCCCTTATCAGGGCGATGTTTACGGTAAATTCGCCGTTGCGCTTGACAAACTCCTTGGTGCCGTCGAGCGGATCCACTAGCCAATATTCTTTCCATTGGCTTCTAGTGGAGAACGGAATTTCCCAGGATTCCTCCGAAAGCGCGGGCACGTCTGGCGTGAGCGCCGCCAGGCCCTCGATGATGATTCGGTGAGAGCGCATGTCTGCTTGCGTGAGCGGAGAGCGATCTTCCTTCGCCTCCACTGAGAAATCGGTGCGATACACTTCCAGGATTGCCCTACCGGCCTGCCTGGCGAGAGCTACTACAGGTTCGAACAGCGCCAAGTCTTTCTGCATTCCAAATACTCCGTTCCGGGTTCTCGCGAGGGTGCTCACGAGTATATGATACCGCCGTTGGTTAGAACCTTGTCACAATTCCCCATGAGCCCCGTCGAACCACCTTCGCTGCGCTGGTCAGACATTGATTGCGTATTCCTCGACATGGACGGTACCCTGCTCGATTTGCGATTCGACAATGACTTCTGGCTCGAGATCGTGCCGCGCCGCTTTGCGGAGCTGAACGATCTCGGGACCGAGGAAGCCCGGCGACTCGTCCGGTCCAAGTACGACCGCAAACGCGGGAGTCTGGACTGGTATTGCCTCGACTACTGGAGCCGGGAGCTGGGCTTCGACGTTGCCGGGCTGACGCATGCCGTGCGCAACGGTATCGAATACCTGCCAGAGGTGCCGGAGTTCCTAGTTAGACTGGTGGCGACCGGCAAGCGGATCGTGCTCGTCACAAACGCCCATAGAGACACACTGAGTATCAAAGTGGAATGCACGGGATTGGAGCGACATTTTCATGCCATGTACTCCACCCACGATTTCGGTTTGCCCAAAGAAGAAGAGCAGTTCTGGTCGCGGCTTCGAGCCATAGAAGACTTTCACCCGGCCCGCACTCTGCTGGTGGATGACAGCCTGCCGGTGATGCGCTCTGCGAAGGCCTACGGGATAGGGCATATAGTGGCGATTCGGCAACCGGATTCGAGTGCCCCACCTCGGCAAATAGACGAGTTTCCCTCGGTCATCGCGCTCTGTGACCTGCTCGGCCCGGATGACTCGTGAGTTCCTCAGGATCCGTTGCGCCGACGCCTGCCGTGTCGCTGGCGTTGCTTGGGCTTTGACGAGCCGCCTCCGCTGGGCCTCTTGGCGCCTTTGGGTCTGCGCGGGCGCATTGTAGGGCGGGCGACTTCCGCCAGGAGCTTGGGCTCCACGGTGCCAACCGGGATCTTATGTCCGATGTAGTCCTCGATTTCGGGTAAGGACATGACATAGTTCTCGCAGCCGAAACTAATGGCATCGCCTGCAGCGCCGGCGCGGGCAGTGCGCCCGATGCGGTGAACGTAGTCTTCGGCGTCCTGTGGCAGATCGTAGTTGATCACGTGGCTGACATCCGGGATGTGCAGGCCGCGGGATGCAACATCCGTCCCGATCAGGACCGGCAACTCTCCGGTCTGGAACTGTCGCAGCATGCTGAGCCGTTTACGCTGCGGAACGTCACCCGAGATTGCCAGGGCGTGGATCCCGTTGCCGTCCAGGAATGCCTGCAGACGCTCTGCCTCCCGCTTCGTGTTGACGAAAACCAGCGTGCGGGTGGCGGCCATAGTCTTCAGAATGCCGATGAGCAGTGGGATCTTCTCCTGATTCGAGGGGAAATAGATCAACTGGCGAACCCGATCGGCCGTGACCTTGTCCGGCTCTATTTGTATGAGCTGGGGATCGTTCATGTGTTCGTAGGCCAGCTCCATGACCCGGTGAGACAGCGTGGCCGAGAAGAGCATGTTGAGGCGCTTGGCCGGAGGCGGCATCCGCCTGAGGACATAGCGAATGTCTCGAATGAACCCTAAGTCGAACATACGATCCGCTTCGTCCAGCACCAATACCTGGACCGCCCGAAAGTCGAATATCCCCTGTTTGAAGTAGTCGATCAGGCGCCCCGGCGTTCCGATGAGGATATCGAGACCCCGTGTCAGCATGTTGCGCTGTTTCTCGTAGTCGGCCCCGCCGTAGACCACGCCGATCGAGAACCCCGTATCCTGTGCCAGGATCTCAGCGTCGTTGAAGATTTGTACCGCAAGTTCCCGGGTAGGTGCAAGGACGACGGTTCTGGGGTCGACTACGCGGCGGTTCGGATCAGCCGGCCGGGCCAGCAGGTGATTGAGCGCGGCCAGGAGAAAAGCTGCAGTCTTGCCCGTGCCGGTTTGCGCCTGGCCGGCTACGTCGTGCCCCTCTAGCGCGAGGGGCAGCGTGCGTGCCTGGACAGGTGTGCACCACTCGAAACCGGCTTCCTCGAGGCCCGCGAGCAGACGTGGGTTGAGATCTAGCTCGCTGAAGCTTAGGTCCGTCAGATGGGTCTCTGGCATACTCGAGCGACTTTCTTCGCTAAAAAATTGACATAAAGACTGAGTCGGGGTCAAAATAGGTTGAAACTACCGCGGCCCGTTCCGCGCCTACCAGATCACTCTATCACGAACACCAGACGAAACTGTAAACTGAGCTGCTAGAAAGCTTTGTCATTATGCCTTGATCAGGCCGCGGACTTCATTAGTCCATCAACATCTAGCCCGGATTTCTACGATTTACGGAAATACTTCCCGTCATTTTTTTGACAACCATTCACTTACCAGCGGAGGAATTTGAAGTGAGTGATCATATCCTGCAAACCAACGACGACAATTTCGAGGAAGAAGTACTGAAGGCGGAGACGCCGGTGCTCTTGGACTTCTGGGCCGAGTGGTGTGGGCCGTGCAAAATGATTGCCCCTATCCTCGAGGAGATCGCGGCTGAATATGATGGCAAGATCAAAGTGGCAAAACTGAACATAGATGACAATCCTACTACGCCGCCCAAGTTCAACGTTCGGGGTATCCCGACGCTGATGCTGTTCAAGAACGGCACCGTAGAGGCCCAGAAGGTGGGCGCCGTCTCGAAGTCGCAGCTGGCGGCATTTCTGGATGCAAACTTGTGAAAGGCTATTTAGGGAACACGACCCGCGGTCGGGCTAAATCGTCCGGCCGGCCGAGCCGCCCGGAGGGGAACACAAAAAAGAGGAGTCGCCGGAAGCGTAGCTCCGCTCCGGAAGACTTTCCGGACAACGACGATGTCGAAATAATTCCCAGCAGCGAGCTGGCGCAGAGCAAGAGCGCCATGAACCTGACAGAGCTCAAGACCCGCCCGGCATCGGAGCTCGTCGAGCTTGCGGAGTCGATGGGGCTTGAGAATCTTGCCCGCTCCCGTAAGCAGGACATAATCTTTTCCGTACTCAAGGCGCACGCCAAGAACGGCGAAGACATCTACGGCGACGGGGTCTTGGAGATTCTCCAGGATGGGTTCGGTTTCCTGCGATCGGCCGATAGCTCCTATCTCGCCGGTCCCGACGACATATACGTATCGCCCAGTCAGATCCGCCGTTTCAACCTCCGCACCGGAGATACGGTCTCAGGCTTGATTCGTCCGCCGAAGGACGGTGAGAGGTATTTCGCGCTGCTCAAGGTGGGGGAGATCAATCTCGACGCTCCTGAAAGCGCTAGACACAAAGTCCTCTTTGAGAACCTGACTCCACTATTCCCCGATGAACGCCTGAAATTGGAACGGGGCAACGGTAGCAAGGAGGACCTGACAGCGCGGATCATCGACATGGTGGCCCCCATCGGCCGGGGTCAGCGCGGGCTGATTGTATCGCCACCCAAGGCCGGTAAGACCATACTGCTGCAGAATATTGCGACGTCGATCGCAGCTAACTGCGCGGACTGCTACCTCATCGTTCTTCTGATTGACGAACGGCCGGAGGAAGTCACCGAGATGGAGCGTACGGTGCGCGGTGAGGTCGTCTCGAGCACATTCGATGAGCCTGCCAGCCGCCACGTGCAGGTGGCAGAAATGGTTATCGAAAAGGCCAAACGTCTGGTGGAGCACAAGCGGGACGTCGTGATCCTGCTGGATTCCATTACCCGCCTGGCGCGTGCCTACAATACCGTCGTGCCGTCTTCGGGTAAGGTGTTGACCGGTGGTGTGGACGCGAACGCGCTGCAGCGCCCGAAACGTTTCTTCGGCGCCGCACGGAATATCGAAGAGGGCGGTAGCCTGACCATCCTGGCCACCGCGCTGATAGATACCGGTTCACGCATGGATGATGTGATCTACGAGGAGTTCAAAGGCACCGGCAATATGGAGATTCACCTGGACCGGCGTATTGCTGAAAAGCGCATATTCCCCGCTATCAACATCAATCGCTCGGGTACCAGAAAGGAAGAGTTGCTGACAGCCCCCGCCGAGCTGCAAAAGATGTGGGTGCTCAGAAAGGTCTTGCATCCCATGGATGAGTTGGCCGCCATCGAATTCCTGCTCGGGAAGATGATCGATACCAAGACGAATGCACAATTCTTCGACGCGATGAAGAGATAGACCAACGCGTTTATGCAAAACGCCTAGGGTGGCTTAGCGGCTTCCCTCTTGACGGCTCGATAACCGATGTCCGGCCGCCAGAAAGCGCCTTCCCATTGGATTTCACGCACCAGCTCATAGGCTTGTCGTTGAGCGGTGGTCACGGTTTCGCCTAGAGCAGCCACGCAGAGCACGCGACCGCCGGCGCTCTCGATGATGCCATTCACCTCCCGAGTCCCCGCATGGAAAACTTTGCCGCGCGCATCGTCGAGTGATGGCAAGCCGCTAATGGGATGACCCTTCTCATAGCTGCCGGGGTAGCCGCCGGCGGCCATGACAACCCCTACCGCGGCGCGCGGATCCCACTCGACAGATGACTCGTTGAGGCGTCCCTCGAGTGCTGCCTCGCAGAGTGCTGGGAGATCGGTGTTCAGACGCATCATGATCGGCTGCGTTTCGGGATCGCCAAACCGGCAGTTGAACTCCAGCACGCTGGCCGCGCCGTCGGGAGAGATCATCAGTCCGGCGTACAAGAATCCGGTGTAGGACGTGCCGTCGGCGGCGAGCCCCGCGACGGTGGGCTCGATCACTTCCTCCATGACCCTTCGATGCACGAAGGGCGTGATCACCGGGGCGGGCGAATAGGCTCCCATACCGCCGGTGTTGGGCCCTTCGTCGCCCTCATCTCGCGCCTTGTGATCCTGGGAACTCGCCAGAGCCAGGATCTGCCTGCCGGCGACCATAACGATGAAGCTTGCTTCCTCGCCTGTCAGGCATTCCTCTACGACAATGCGGCTGCCGGCCTCCCCAAAGCTGCGTTCGGCCAGCATGCTGCGTGCGGCATCCTCCGCTTCCTCGACGGTACGTGCCACGACTACGCCCTTGCCGGCTGCCAGGCCGTCGGCCTTGACGACGATAGGTGCCCCCTGGCTTCGAATGTATTCAATCGCGGGGGCAAGCTCGGTAAAGTTCTGGTAGGCGGCGGTTGGGATACCGTGGCGGGCGAGGAAGTCTTTGGTGAAGGCCTTGGAGCCTTCGAGCTGCGCGGCCGCTGCGGTAGGCCCAAAGCACGGCAGGCCTGCTGCCGAGAATCTGTCGGTAACGCCTGCGACCAGAGGGCCTTCGGGGCCGACGATGGTGAGCTCTATTTCTTTTTTCCGCGCGAAATCCGCCAGGGCCTCGATATCTTCGGCCGCGATCGGTAGGTTTTGCACCTTCGGTTCGAGTGCCGTACCTGCGTTCCCCGGGGCGACGAACACGCGCTCCGCTCTTGCGGATTGGGCCGCCTTCCATGCCAGTGCGTGTTCACGGCCGCCGCCCCCGATGACGAGTATCTTCAAGGGTTCTCGATCCTAGTGTCTGAAATGGCGCATGCCGGTGAATACCATGGCCAGGTCGTGCTCATCGGCTGCGGCAATCACCTCGTCGTCGCGCTTCGATCCGCCGGGCTGAATGACGGCGGTGATGCCCGTGGCAGCGACGCTGTCGATCCCGTCCCTGAATGGGAAAAAGGCGTCCGACGCCATGACGGAGCCCTTTACTTCGACCCCC
>Ga0224508_10005206_pt1 | contig 10482 bp, 11 predicted proteins | sample SF_Jan12_sed_USG_4_FD_170157 | JGI IMG/M metagenome (GOLD analysis project Ga0224508, IMG submission 170157) | Sediment microbial communities from San Francisco Bay, California, United States - SF_Jan12_sed_USGS_21 | ecosystem: Environmental > Aquatic > Marine > Sediment | place: USA... | reverse complement strand
CGCGGGCACTCCCGGCGGGAGGACACTGTCGCGGTAGTCGGCGGACTGGCTGTCGAATCGAGACCAACACGGCAGGCTGACGACCTGTGCGACGATTCCATCGGCCGCCAGTTCACCGGCTGCCACCACGCAGTGCTGGAGCTCGCTTCCGGTGCCGACGAGCACGACATCGGGGTCGTCGGCACGGTCGAGCACGTATCCACCTCTGGCGACATCGTCGTACGCGCCGGTGCCGGCGAGGGTCGGAACGTCTTGTCGGCTGAGAACGAGCGCGGTCGGACCATCGTGTTGGGCCGCGATCATCCACGCGGCGGCCGTCTCGTTCCCGTCGGCCGGGCGGATCACCTGGAGGCCCGGAATGAGTCGGAGCGCGGCGATCTGTTCGACCGGCTGGTGAGTCGGTCCGTCTTCGCCGACCCCGACGGAGTCGTGGCTCCACGAGTAGATGACCTTGAGACCCATCAGCGCAGCCAGGCGCACCGCGGCTCGCATGTAGTCGCTGAAGACGAGGAACGTGCCGCCGACGGGCACGATGCCACCGTGAAGGGCGAGGCCGTTCATGATCCCGCCCATCCCGTGCTCACGGACGCCGTAGTAGAGCTGCCGTCCGGCGGGATCAGCAGCCGACAAGGGAGTGGTGGCTGCGAGCTTCGTGCCGGTGTTGCCCGTCAGGTCGGCGGCTCCGGCGATCAGACCCGGCAGTGCATCGGCGGCGGCTGCGAGACCGGCCTGGGAGGCTTTCCGGGTGGCAATCGAGGACTCGACGTCGTACATCGGCAGCGCCTCGGACCAACCGTCGGCAGGCACTCCGCTCATGCAGGCGTCGTAGGCCTCACGGTCGCCATCCCACGCGTCGAGCCGCTCGATCCAGGCCTCTCGCGCCTGCCGTCCACGCTGACCGGCCTCGCGGTAGTAGGCGACCACGTCATCGGGGACATGGAACGACTCGTCGACGGGAAGACCCATCGCCGCCTTGGTCGAGGCGATCTCGTCGTCCTTGAACACGTAGCCGTGAGCGCCGGGGTCGTCGGTGTGATCAGGCGATGGAAAGCCGATGTGGCTGCGGAGCACCAGTAGCGACGGTGCGTCGTCGACCGCCTTCGCTCGCGCCAACGCCGCTTCGAGCCCATCGAGGTCGTCGGCGATCTCGCCGAGATTCTCGACATGCCAGCCGTATGACTCGAATCGTGCTGCGGCGTCGTCGGACAGCGCCAGCTCGGTCGGGCCGTCGATGGACACGTGGTTGTCGTCGTACACGGCAATGAGCCGCCCGAGCTGCTGGTGACCGGCGAGCGAGGCGGCCTCGTGACTCAGCCCTTCGGCGAGATCACCGTCGCCGCAGATCACGAAGGTCGAGTGGTTGCACACGTCGGCGCTGAATCGGGATCGCAACCAGCGCTCGGCAATTGCCAGCCCGACGGCGTTCGCGAACCCCTGGCCGAGCGGACCCGTGGTGGTCTCGACACCTGCGGTGTGGCCGACCTCGGGATGGCCGGGGGTGGCGCTGCCCCATTGCCGAAAGGCTCGTAGGTCGTCGAGCTCCAGCCCGAAGCCGGTGAGATACAGCATCGCGTACTGCAGGATCGAGGCGTGTCCGGCGCTGAGGACGAATCGGTCGCGGTCGGGCCAGCGGGGATCGGCGGCGTCGTAGGTCATGACCCTGGTGAAGAGGACGTGGGCGAGCGGTGCGAGGGCCATCGCAGTGCCCTGATGACCCGAACGGGCCCGGTGCGGCGCGTCCATGGCGAGACCACGGACGACGTTGATGCCTCGGGACTCGACGTCTGCGGTCATGCTTCCTCCGTCTACGACCGGTTGTCTCGGGACCCTAGTGGGCCGATCGGGCTTCGGCGCGGCTCCCGGAACCTGTTGGCGATCGATGTCGAGCGGCGCCACCGCGTGACCTCACGATCTGTCGAAGAGCGCGAGCGAGGCCGTGAAACCATGCAGGAAGTTGCGGTCGCCGACGGGGCCGATCTCGCCCGAACAGGCCATGCCGGCGACAGGTACGTGCCCGATGGTGTCCTGGACGAGCGAGGCATCGTGGTCGGGGACTCCGAAGAGCCGCTCCCCCCGACCGTTGCAGGTGAAGAGCAACCCGGAGCCCGGACGACGGTCGCTCAACATGCCGGTCAGGTCGGCGGTCGCGCTGGCCGCGTCTCTGACGTGGAACTGAACGGTGTCGCCAACCTCGACGCGATCGCCGATGACGACGGCGCCCGCGGCGGTGCGAGCGCCGAGGACGCCGCGAATCAAGAAGTCGCCCTGGGTGAACTCGGCCTTCGACTCGTCGATCACGATTCCGGCATGGAGACCCTTCGCCGCCAGGGCGCGATCGTCGTCGTCGGACTCGGCGATCATGGCCTCGAGCCGTTCGAGCGCGGGACGCCCGCCCAGCTCCTCGATGACGTTGCCGTGGCCTCGGGTGACGATGAAGGGCTCGCCGATGGGCCGGCATCCCTGGGACACGACGGTTGTCACCGACACGTCGGTGCCGAAGAGGAGTCCGACGGCCCCGTCGTCGAACAGATTCTCGTCGTGGATCAGCCGACCGGCGCCCGGACCGGGAGCGCCCGAGAGCATCCCGCCGACCACGGCAAGGTCGGGCGCCGTCTCGGCCAACCGGTGGACCGCTTGATCGGCCGCGAACGTGAACGGATCGCCCAGCAGGATCAATGTGCCGTCGAGACGGGCGGGCGGCATCCCGGTGAGCGTCGCGACCTCACCCTCGGGAAGCGTCCGGAGACGAACGGGTTCACCCGTGAGCCCGGAGGCGGCCCAGAGACCGATGGCGGGCCCTGATGCCGCTTCCCGGCTGCCGGCAATCACCGTGTCGGTCGACGCGCCCACGAGCGCTCGTGGCTCGAGGATGTCGTGCACCACCGAGGTGATCTCGCCGAGGTGACGAAGGTGGTGCGGTGAGACGAACAACAGCGCGGCCCCGGGCGCCCGACCGACGCAGTCGAGGGCCTGACCGACAACCTCGGCCACGGCAACACGGGTGTTCGGATGCTCGGAAAGCGCGCCGACGAAACACGGCGAAGACTCGCCGCCGATCACACGGGGTCCAGCACCGTGTACGGCACCGAGAGCACGGGACCGCCGTCGATCCGGCAGCGGGCGAGAATCGAACCTGGTTCGTCGAAAGCGAGCTGGGCCTGGACGAGCTGGCGCGTGAACCGGCCCGGCTCGACCTGCACCGGACTCACGTTCCGGGCGATCTCCTCACCGCCGCGCTCGAAGGTGACCTCGAGAGCGCCGAAACCGGTGCCGTCGGCGGGGCAGTGCACCAGCACCACGAGGTGGGGCGAGATGGTGACGGGGAACTCGCCGGGGGCCACCGCGGAGAAGTGGACACCCGTGAGATCGATCCGGGTCGACGGGCCCTCGGCCTGCCGCATCTCGATGCCTTCGATGAACAACGCTGCGACGATTTCCATCTGTCGACGCTATCGGGATGCCATCGGTGCCAGCCGAAGACCCGGCGCGCCTCGCTCTCTCGCAGCTGAAGCGTTCGGCTCCTCAGATTCGCTGGCCGGTCGCGGCAGCGAACTTGGTCGACTCGTGGCGGAGCTTGGCCAGCCGGACCGACTTCGCGAGCCAGATGAACATCCAGCCCGGGTCGATCTCCCACCGTCGCAACGAGAATCGGGCCGACGTCGGCGCCGCATGATGGTTGTTGTGGAGTCCTTCGCCGAACGTGAGCCATGCCAGCCACTGCAGGTTCGTGGCCGTGTTCTGGTACCGCCGGCGGCCGAACGTGTGCCCGATGGCGTTCACGGCCCCGCTCAGACCGAGATAGGCGACCAGATGAAAGGCCGCAGCCACGAGCGGAACCCAGAAGGGGAAGTCGAAGACGATGCTCAGCAACAGGATCAGCAGTCCGAGACCGGCCCCGAGGCCGACGAGCGCGCGATCGAGCAGAGCCCGGTCGAGCGGCGTTTGCGGGAAGTCCTTCGCGTATCGCCGAACGGCGACATCGTCGTTGGCGACCCGTCGGTACAGGGCGACGTTGGTCAGCTGCACCCGCACCCAGCCGAGGACGATCGGCGAGTGGGGGTCGCCCTCCTCGTCGGTGAATGCATGATGCTTGCGGTGCACGGCCACCCACTGTCGCGGCCGTATCCCGGTCGTGAGCCACAGCGTGACGCGGAAGAAGATGGGAAGCGGCTGGCGCAGCTCGAGCGCTCGGTGCGAGAGCGAGCGGTGGAGGTAGACGGAGGTCGCGAGATTGGCGATGAGGGTGATGGTGAGGCCGATGAGGAGGGCGATGGCGAGGTTGGCGATCATTCCGTTCACAGATTTCGAGGGGATGTGGTCCCCCGTATGACCGCTCGCGGCTGGATCCGGTTACGGATTATCTTCGCCGCCGGGCCGCCACTATCTTGCGGCGGATGACGCCGCCGCCGACCACGTGGTCCGAGCACGAGTCGAAGCGCCTCCTGGCCCAGCACGGTGTCGCTGTCGCAGCTGAACGGTTGGTGGCGTCCGGCGACGAGGCCGGGGCGGCCGCCGATGAGCTGGGCTATCCCGTCGTCGCCAAGCTCTGTGGTCGGGCGATCGCCCACAAGACCGAGCGGGGTCTGGTCCGGCTCGCGCTGGGAGATCGATCGGCCGTGGAAGCGGCAGCGGCCGACCTGCTGGCAGCGGCCGAGCCCGACGACGGCGACGTCGGGGTCCTGATCGCCGAGATGGTGAGCGGACGCCGTGAGCTCATCGTCGGCGTGGCCATCGACGAACAGTTCGGACCCAGCCTCATGCTCGGCATCGGCGGGATCTTCGCCGAGGCGTTGGCCGATGTGACGTTCCGTCTCCTGCCAATCTCAGAGTCCGATGCCATGTCGATGATCGACGACTTGACGACACAGGCACTCCTGGGCGTATTCCGGGGGGAGGTGGCCGTCGACCGCCGAGCCGTCGCGACCGCGCTCCTCGCCGTGGCGTCAGCCGCCGGTGCGGTCGAAGGGCTCGAATCGATCGACGTGAACCCGCTCATCGTCGTCGACGGCCGGCCGGTCGCCGTCGATGCCCTGGTGGTCACGCGATGACACGTCCGGACCGGACCGCAGCGATCTGGCCATGACACGCGACCTATCACCGCTGTTCGACCCCGCAGGTGTCGTCGTGGCCGGCGCGAGCACACACCCCGGCAAGTTCGGGTTCGTCGCGCTCCACAACATCCTCGCCTCCGGATACGAGGGGCGAGTGTTCGCGACCAATCTCGAGGGCGAGCCGGTGCTCGGCGTCGACACCGTCGCATCGATCGACGAGATCCCCTCGGGCGCCGCCGACCTCGTGTTCGTGTGCACGCCGGGTGGAGCGGTGCCCGAGGTGCTCCGCCAGGCCGCCGGCCGCGGCATCCGGGCGGCGTTCGTCACATCGGCCGGCTATCGCGAAGCTGGCGACAAGGGTCGAGCCGCCGAGGACCAGCTCGTGGTGCTCGGCGAGGAGCTCGGCATGGTGATCGCCGGCCCCAACGGACAGGGAGTCGTCTCGACGCCGTCCCGGTTGTGCGCCCAGATCGTCGCGCCCTATCCACCCGCGGGGTCGATCGGTGTCGTCAGCCAGTCGGGGAACCTCGTCTCGAGCTTCCTGAACCTCTCGAGGGTTGCCGGCGTCGGCGTCAGTCGTGCCATCAGCGCCGGAAACGCCGCCATGCTCGACGTCAGCGAATACTTGTCGTGGTACGGCGACGACGCCGAGACGTCCGTGGCACTCGCCTACGTCGAGGGCATGTCCGATGGTCGCGCCTTCGCCGAACGAGTGGCCGCGGTCACGGCAGTCAAGCCGGTCGTGTTGTTGAAGGGTGGAGCGACGAGCGGCGGGCAACAAGCGGCGGCCAGTCACACCGGTTCCCTGGCGACCGACGACAAGGTCTTCGACGGCGCGATGCGCCAGGCCGGGGCCATCCGCGCCCATTCCGTCGACGAGGCGTTCGAGGCGGCGGCAACGATGGCCAGCCAGCCCCTGCCTCGTGGTCCGCGCGTCGCGGTGGTCACGACCGCCGGCGGCTGGGGGGTGCTGACGGCCGACGCGCTGGCCGGGACCGATCTCGAGCTGATCGATCTCCCCGACGATCTTCGGGCGTCGATCGGAGAGCTGGTGCCACCGCGATGGAGTCGTGCGAATCCGATCGACCTCGCCGGTGGCGAGACCAGGGACACCGTTCCGGAGGTCCTGTCTCTCGTTGCGTCACACGACACAGTCGACGCTGTCATCTTCCTCGGGATCGGTATCCAGTCGAATCAGGCCCGGCTGCTGCGCGAGGGTCCGTTCTACCCTGATCACGGCATCGAACGGATTGCCGGCTACCACGAGCGCCAGGACCAACGGTACGCCCGAGCTGCCGTCGAGGTCAGTGAGACCACCCGCAAGCCGGTGCTGGTGGCAACCGAGCTAGCGGTCGCAGATCCCGCCAATCCGGGGCCCGCCACCTTGCGGGCGAGCGGGCGCCTGTGCTACCCGTCCGCACAACGGGCCGTCACCGCGCTGGCGCACGCGTGGGATCACACTCGGCGGAACGGCCCGAGGTCCGAGCGCGGCCCCACCTGACCTAGAGTTGGCGATCCATGCAGCGTGTCATGCTCCCAATCCTGCTGCTCGCGGCGGCGATCGCATCGTTCACGGTCAGTGATCGGCGGGGCGAGGAGACGCCGACCGCGGTCGCGACGACCGACGTCGTCGAGGTCACGACGCCGATGCTGTCGGCGCGCCGCGTTCCGGGGTATCTGAGCCTCCCGCAGGCCCAGAGCGACCTCGACGTGGGCATGCGCGACATCGCGGCCCGCTCACCCCAGCTGAGCTGCCTGATCGTGCACGACACCGAAGGGGTCGAGCTGTTCACGAGCAACCCGGACGTCGGGTTGGTTCCGGCGTCGGTGCAGAAGCTCGTGACGGCGACCGCCGCGCTCGAACAGATGGGACCCGATGCGCGCTACCGCACCGTTCTCGCGGCCGGCGCCGCCTCCGTCGACGGAATCATCGAGGGTGACCTCTACCTCATCGGCGGCGGCGACCCGCTGTTGCACACCGAGGCCTACGCCGCATCGTTTCCCGAGGACTTCACCCACACCCGCTTCGAACAGCTCGCCGACGACCTGGTCGCGTCGGGAGTCATCCAGATCACCGGTGGCGTGATCGCCGACGAAACCCGCTACGACATCGAGCGCGAGCCGAGCGCGTGGGCCGAGTCCGAAGGGTTGGCCCGGGACGGGTTCACCGGACCGCTCAGCGCGCTGATGCTGAACGACGGATTCTCCTCATTCCCCGAGATCCGGGAGCCGGGCGTTTTCCCGACGCCTGCCTCCGATCCGGCGCTGTTCGCAGCCCAGGAGTTCGATGATCTCCTGGAGGAACGAGGCGTCGTCATCCTCGGCGGGTCGCGCAACGAGCCGGAACCCCCGCCCGGCCTCGTCGAGCTCGTCGCACTCGAGTCAGCACCGATGTCGGAGATCGTCGCCGAGATGCTCACCTTCAGTGACAATACGACCGCCGAGCTGTTGCTGAAGGAGATCGGTCTGGCCACCTCCGGCGAGGGGAGCACCGATGGTGGCGGACTCGCCGCGCTCGAGATCCTCGGCAACCTCGCCGTCGACATCGCGACGGTGCGCGTCGCCGACGGGTCCGGGCTCTCGGACCGGAACCGGCTCTCGTGTGACGCGGTCATCGACATGCTCGAGATCGCCGGAGCGGATTCCCCGCTCGCGAATGGCCTCGCCATCGCCGGGGCGTCGGGGACACTCCGAGAGCGTTTCACGAGATTCCCGCTCCGCAACCAGGTCAGGGCCAAGACCGGAACACTCTCCACCGCCACCGCGCTCGCCGGCTTCGTCGAGACCCGGTTCGACGCCACGTTGGTGTTTGCATACCTCGCCAACCTCGAACCCGAGATCACCGAGGATCTGCTGGCGCTGCAGGAACCGATGCTCGAGCGCATGGCCGACTACCCGGACGGCCCCCCGCCCGAGGAGCTCGAGCCGCTCGGGCTCGACGAGGAGCCCGCAGCCCCCTATCTGGCTCCCGAGGCTCCGACCGGCGAAGCACCGGCCGACCCGGGGCCGACTCCGACCCCCGACGACGGCAGCGGGCTCGGACCCGACGAGTGATCCCGGTGGAGCGGCCGATGTTCCCGCTGGGCTCCGTGCTGTTGCCGACCGCGGTGCTCCCGCTCCACATATTCGAGGAGCGGTACCGGCAGCTCGCCCACGACTGCCTCGCGGGCGACCGGGAGTTCGGCGTGACGCTGATCGAGCGGGGCTCGGAGGTCGGAGGGGGAGAGCTCCGCTCCAGGCTCGGCACCCTCGCGCAGATCGTCGATGCTCACGAGCTTCCCGACGGGCGCTGGGCCGTGGTCGCGATCGGCACCCGGCGAATCAGGGTGCAGCAGTGGCTGGACGACTCCCCGTATCCCCGCGCCGAGGTCGAGTACTGGGACGACGCCGCCGATCCCCGTCCGCCGAAGGTCTCGCTCGCGGATGTGTTCGACCGCTACGCCGAGGTGACCGCGCTCCTGCACGCGCTCGGCGCCGCTCCCGATCGGGGGCCGCCGGAGTTCTCGAACGACGAGGCCCTGGCCAGCTACCAGGTGGGCGCGGTGGCACCGCTCGGCGCCTTCGATCGACAGCGTGTCCTCGCGGCGCCGTCGGTCAGCGCACGGCTCGACCTCGTCCACGAGCTGTTGACCGAGCAGCGACAGCTGCTCGAAGCGGAGCTGGGAACGAACTGAACCGGCGAGCGGCGCCCTGCGCGCCGGGCTGTGTAGGATTCCGCCCGGAGGACTCGATGACCGACACCAAGAACACGGTTGACCCGTCGCCACAGGACACCTTCACGGAGCTCCGCGGCATGGTCACCCAGTACGCGAAACAGGAGACCGTCGAACCGCTGAAGCAGCTCGGTACATGGGCTGCCTGGGGTCTCGCCGGTGCAATATGCCTCTCGGTCGGTGGTTTCTTCATCGCGCTCGGCCTGCTCCGGTTCACCCAGACCGAGATCGGCGATGGTTGGACCAACGGCGCCGAGTCGCTCCTGCCATATGCCATCGCCATCGGCGTGCTCATGATCGGCATCGGGCTCGCAGCATGGGGCATGAAGCGCCGGCCCGCAGATCTCGGAGGGACAAGCTCGTGACCGATACCCAGGAACACATCAGTCGAGACGACATCGAGAACAAGTTCGTCGAGCTCCAACAGAGCGTCGACACCGCCAGCGCCGGCGCCCGCGACACTGCGAAGAAGGTCGGTCTGGTCGCGTTGCTCCTGCTCCTCATCCTCGCCTACATACTCGGGCGCAAACGAGGCAAGGCGGGCAAGACCGTGGTCGAAGTCCGTCGTCTCTGACCGATGCGGTCGTTGCTGAAGTTCCTGCGGCCCGCGGCCTACATCCGCCGACGGGCGGTCTACGCCGGGCTGCTCGGGGGCAATCGCAAGTGGCTCATGTTCGGTGGCATGGTCTGGGGCCTGCACTGGCTCGGTCGCATCGTCGGAGCCGGCGAACCGACCGCAGTCTTCACCCAGGAGCTCGACCCGGGCGAGCGCTTCGTCGTCGTGCATGGCGAGAAGCCCACGCGACGCCGTCGGGGCTCGACGAGCTGACCGCCGGATGACGGGCAGCGCACAGCTCGCCTCGGGCGAGCGAGTCCTGCTGTTCGACCGCAAGGACAGGCGCTATGTGATCACGCTGGCAGCCGGCGCCGAATTCCACAGCCACACCGGCATCGTCGCCCACGACGCCATCATCGCCGCCGGAGAGGGCGGACGAGTCCGCACCACCGGGAACGCCGAGTACACGATCATGCGGCCGACCCTCAGTGACTTCGTCGTGAAGATGCCTCGCGGCGCGCAGGTCATCTACCCGAAGGATCTCGGCGCCATCCTCATGCTCGCCGACGTGTCTCCGGGGGCGAGGGTGTTCGAGTCGGGCGTCGGATCGGGTGCACTGTCGATGACGCTGCTCCGGGCCGGCGCCGACGTCGTCGGCTACGAGATCCGCGAAGACTTCCGGAACCGAGCAATCGGAAACATCGAGTCGTTCCTCGGAGCCGACGCCTTCGATCGCTACCGGGTCGAACTGCGCGACGCCTATGACGGCATCGACGAATCCGGCTTCGATCGCATGGTCCTCGATCTACCCGAGCCGTGGCAGGTCGCGCCCCACGCGGTCGACGCGATGCGTCCCGGGGGGATCCTCGTCGCCTACACGCCGAGCGTCGCGCAGGTGATGCAGCTACGAGCCGCGTTGCAGCGGTTGCCGTTCACGATGATCGCGACGCTCGAGGTGCTCCACCGCGGGTGGTACGTGGAGGGCGAGGCGGTCCGGCCCGATCACCGAATGGTCGCCCATACCGCGTTTCTCACCCACGCTCGGCTGCTGGCAGGCCCAGGGCCCGAGCGGCCCGTCGCCGCAGGCGACAAGAGCGGGCACTGAAAACGGCCGTAGACCTATCCGCCGAGTCCTACGGTGCCCCCGAGCGGCCCGTCGCCG
>Ga0224508_10005205_pt1 | contig 10486 bp, 7 predicted proteins | sample SF_Jan12_sed_USG_4_FD_170157 | JGI IMG/M metagenome (GOLD analysis project Ga0224508, IMG submission 170157) | Sediment microbial communities from San Francisco Bay, California, United States - SF_Jan12_sed_USGS_21 | ecosystem: Environmental > Aquatic > Marine > Sediment | place: USA: California... | reverse complement strand
GTATTTTCATGTTCAAAAATAACACGACTCTGGTATTTGATCCAATTGTCTCTTGGACCCGGATTAAAAATGCTGATTTCGCCTTTAGCCGCATTGTCATATACAGCATATCCTGGCAATATTGTATCAGGAAAAGGAATCTGAATGAAGCTGCTTCCCAAACCGGAGGTAACATCCACATCATCAATTATCATTTTCATATTCAGATTCCCTAAATTTTTTGGAATATACGTCATGTTTATCATCAAGCGTTCGCCTAAATCTACAACTCTTTCTTCAGTTGTAATAGCCGTAAAATTAAATTGTCCCCAAATATCTGTCAGTGGTGCAGAGTATTCTCCAAAGTCACTTGTATAAGGTAGTGGAAAACTAAAGGTCTGCACAATGGTTTTATTTGAAAATCCGAGATCATTTCCTAAAGGATCCACTATTCTAATATCAAAATCTAAGAGATGTGCATCAGAACCATAATTCGTATTAAAAAGATCCGTTACTTCTTGTTCAACATTTTCATCTAAGGCATAATCATCCCAATGAATTAAATCATCAATAAATCCATTAAATCCATTTGCTCCATTTTCATCACTTGCACCAACATAGATATTTCCTTGGAGAACAATGTTGCTATTTCCACCATTTGTGTCTGAATCCATTAATATTCCATCAACATACAAATCACAATCATTATCTCCAGGCATCCTTGCCACAAAATGATGCCATGAATCATCTTTGTAGTTTGTTGCTCCCGTACAAGTCGCTATTGTCGAACCAGTATCCAACTGAAAAATCAAATGGCCATTTTGATTTAAAAAGATTTGATATGATTTTTGTCCATTGTTGGTATCTCCAAAATATATCGCCTGATCACTTGCAGGACCGGAACTATAGGCATAAAACCATGCCGAAGTTGTAGAAGGGCTATCATCAAGGTCGTTATCATCATTTGTTAAGATTGACGCATATTGATTTCCTGAAAATTCATATGCGGCAGCACCCTGATGCGCTGTTGCGTTCCAACTAGGTCTGTTTGTAGCACTACCTAAAGTCATTAACGTGTTCGTGGTTGAATCCAACGGTGAGTCTAGATCAATTTCAAAATGATATGACATTGTTTCGCTAGTGGTTCCAGAATGCATCAGACTTTCTGGCATTGGACTGCTGATGTACCTTAGAGTTGCATTCCATTTTCCATCAGGAATATTTACGGTTACATTATCATCTGTGTTTGTGTAAAATATCGGATTTGTTAAACTGAAATCAATAATCTCCTCCAAATTGTCCTCTGGTGCAGATGACCACATTTGCCTTTCTCCCAATGCATCTAGTGTTTCTTTATGAAAAATCAAAACATTCTCTGGAACCAATCCAGAGGTCAGGAAATTGCTTCTTAATGAGCTTACACTCTGTTCAGCAATTTCAATTTTTTGGACCTCGACATTTTTAATTACTAGATTTCCGGGAATTCCATTTAGAACTTCAGCTTCAAATCTAATTTTATCTCCGTCCTCACCAGAAATTCTATATGACCATTCAAAAATAGCAGTCTCTCCTTTTTCTAATACTGGATGCGGTTCAGGCATTGAACCTTCAAACTCTGCAATTGCGCCAAGAGGAATTACATTTAGAATAGGTTGAATGTTTGTGTAAATTGTATTTTGGGTTGAATTGTTCGTAACTGACAATAGTATCGTCGATTTAAAATTAGTTGGAATTTCCTCAGGTAATGCAAATAATTGTAAATGTAGTGGATTAGTTGAGGCGTTTACAGAGAATTCCTTTGTAGTGCCTCTATCTGTAACTAATTTCATTTTATAAGATTGAGTTTCCAAAGCTATGAAAGGCAAGAATTGAAGGATATTTTTTGCAGTAGTTCCAGTAGTTACTGTATTGTTTAAATCAAATCTATACACCTGGTCTACACCGGTCACATTTTCTATCCATATTCTGGTAAAAGATATTGGAATATCTCCAGAATTATGTATATCTAAATTAATTTTGTTGTTCTCTATTGTTAATTTTGAGATGTCAAAGGATTCTTTTTTTCTATTTTCTCTTTCTTGATCAGCTGCAAAAACATTTTCAGAAAAATTCTCAAATAAATTCATGCTATAAGTCAAATAACTAGCAGCAGTAATGATCACAATTAAGAAAAATACTCCTCCCACAACAGTAGTTAGCGCTCTTCTTTGCTTCATGGTCCCATAACATAGGTTTGGTAGATAGAACCTTTTTCAGTAATTACAGTAACTTGAATAGGGTCAGTTGATGTCCAGTTATAGATAATTTCAGATGAAAAATCATCATTAACTACCATTCCACCATTTGTTATCATCAAATCAATTTTATCAATAGAATTATCTAAAGAGATTTTTGTAATGTTTAACCCAATATTTCCAACATTACTCATAGTCAAATTAACAAATTTACTTGGATTGTTTCCAAACCAAACATGCTCGATTACTAAAAACTCGTTTAACTTGTTTACCCCTTCTGCATAAACTTCATTAATTTCATTTTGCTCATTTGCAAATATGCTATTTGACCAGGCAGTTAACATGCTTCCCATAATTGCAACAGAAGAAAGTAAAATTCCCGTAGTTACTACCGTAGCTAACGCTCGTCTATTGGTATTCTTTACCATATAAAAAAAATATAAAATTCAATATTATCAATCTGGGTGTATTTTCCAAAACTTACATTAATCAACACAGGTCTAATTATGTCCAGAGCACGTTTTTCCACATACAGAGCACGAACTGCAGGTTAAATCCACTCTAAACAGACCAATATGGTTTGAGATTCCGAATGCAAACATTATGTATGTCCATAAAAACAAGACTTCAACTAAGTGTCCTGGATAATAGATGTTTTGAAGTGATAGAAATAGAATACTGTTATCTCCTACAACCTGAGCAATTATTCCTAAACCCAATAAAGACATCATAAAATTCACACCTCCTTTAAAAAATAAAATTATGCCAATCAAGGCAGGAATTAAAATAATTGAGTCTAAAATTGGATATGAAAATAATACTAGCATATTCTGATTTGAAATATTGGATTGTGAATCAATTATCATTATTAAAGATGGAATTAAAAGAAAAATTGATCCTATTGTTATCACCAATACCAGTTTTTTTGAAATTTGTTTTGTAAACGGTTTTAAATAAAAAATAAGTGAGGCAAAAAATAATTGATACCCAGTAATATAGAAAAAATCATCAGCATATTCCCAGGAATCCATACCCAATACCAAATCATATAGTACATCTACAGTTTCTGCGCAAAACCAATATGCTGAAAACAGCATAAACAAAATCCATGCTTTTCCGTGATTTCCTTTTATTCCATATTTTGAAACCATAAAAAATGACAAAACCATAACAAAGGCACAAAGAATGATTCCACTCCAATTGATTACATTCTCTGCAATGTTTTGTCCTATGATATTTCCTATTAAAACCAGAGATGTTATTCCCAATAAGGAAAAAAGAAGATGCTCTTGTACACTGAATCGTTGGTAAAATAATTGCAAGTGTTTACCTCGCAATTACTTTGAGGAAATCTTGTACGGGTTTGGATGTTGATGCACTCTCAAGATTCTTCTTTATTGAATCAATGATAGTTACATGCGCTTTACCATAAATGTCTTTTAGAATTCTATTTAGAAATTCTGGCTCATCAAAACAATCAGATAATGTTCGATTATAATCTTCCATCAATCTCTGTTTAACTTTATTTAGATCAGGTTTTCCCATCTCCAAAAGCGATTTTTCAATGGCAGAAATAATTAAAACCTTAGGATCATCACTTGTTTGGATCACTCCCCAATCAACAGAATTTATTATTTTTCTTACTTCTTCTTGAACCTCATAATCATCACTTGTCATAGCCACAAGAGTCTCATTACCGGCATCTACCGGAGATGCGCCATCGGCTATTATTCGTGCCCAGTTTGCCAAATCACCTACGGATGGACCATAAGGTAGATCCCCCGATTTATACTCCTGGCGTAATTTAGCTGCAACATGAACAATATTAGTTGCCGTCTCTCTTTGAATACCTGAGCGCTCCACAAGAAGATTGACTTCCTTTTCATCAATGTAGCTCCCCACACTCATATAATCAAAATTCAGCCATACACTCATCCTTCTTCTAAAAGCAGCGTTAAGAGGTTTAGTACCAGTAAATTCAGCTGAAAAAGGGTTTAAACTAATAATCATATATGCATCTTTATGTCGTGAGATAAGCTCGTTATCTTTTTCATTTAATACCATGTGTCCTCTAGCATCCAAAATTGGATTTAGTTTTGTTGCGACATCTTGTTTCATCATGTTTGCTTCATCCAGATAAAGGATTCCACCATATCTACACCATGAAGTGATAATGCCATCAATCCAATTTTCTTTTCCTAGTCCAATATACCGTCCAAATAAATCATATGCCGAAGTTTGTAAACCACAATTAATTTCCCATAATGGAAGTTGAGTTAATTCTGCTACTAGATAAATAATATGAGTTTTACCAGTTCCGCTAGGTCCAATACATGCACACTGTTTGAAATAACCAAGCGCCCTTACAATTCTTTCAACATAATTGTCTCCTTTATCATAAAATGGTGGAGTGTCAGTTGGAATCAATTCCTGCATTTCAGATGAGAAGTTAAAATTATCAGGATTGATGTATTTTTTAATATCATATTGGTGTAATTTCGTTGAATCTACTTTTTTATTTTTTGAAAAATTTATTTTTAAACTAAAAGAATCATTATTAATTCTAGATGTTTGCAGCTTCTTTACATTACCTTCAGATACTCCTGAAATCATAAAATATTGTAACTCCAAATAGGTTAAACCAAAGAGATGTATTGTTATGCTACAGACAGGCGGTTAATTACCAATTATTTAGATTATAGTCATGATTCATGAGGTGGAAGTATCTAATTTGATGTTCAATAAGACCAATGATGATCAAATAAATTTTAAAAAATATAATATTAATGTCGAGTTGGAAGAAGAATCAAGTAATGAAAAGGAAACGGTTCTAAAATATTCTCTTGATTTAACATCTAATCCCAAAAATTCAGTTATTAACATAAGTGGAAATACCATATTAAGTGGAGAACAAGAAGAGATTGAGGCGTTCTTAAAACAAGAAGAGCAAAAAACTCCCGAAGTAGTATCCATAATTTATCAAGAATTATTTCCGTTAATGTATATTATTTCTAAAAACATGAATATTCCTTCACCTGCCCATACCTTATCTCAAAACAATGTTAAGGAAGCTGAAGAAAGTGAAGATCCTGATGAACCTAATGAAAAGCACATTGAAACGAAACTAATTCAAGAAAAAGATAAAACAGACAATATCGATCAAACTATGAAAGATGAAACAAAAACGGAATCTAATATAGAATCAGATGAACAAGAGGAACAGAATGACGAAAAAGAAACGCAATGATGATATTTGCAACAGACATTTCTTGATATAATCTATAAGATTTTTTATGATACCGCACAAAAAGATTTCAAAGATGTAAGGTTACTATTATCTGAAAAAAATCTTTTCCCTTCAATAGAATTTGAACCGCAAATTGTAGTAAAAATCCCAATTCCAAAAAAAATAGATAACGGTATAATTTACTCAGGATGTTTTTTTGGAGATTCTCCTAAAGAAATAACTACTGTATGGGGTCTTTTTTTAGCGACAGTATACCATCTTGCAGCCCATGTTGCAGTTTCAAACTATTCTTTGTATAATAATTGGATTAGAAACAAAACTCCAAGAACTTTTTGGAAGGTAATCGATTTCATTGAAGATGAAGCCGTTGAGCGTTATCTTTCTACCATTTATCCTGATACATGGAGTAATTTATCTGCAATAAAGTATAGTTATGAGGAAGATTACAAACCTGAAATATCAAAATCAAAATATGCCCTAAAAATAGGCTCAAAAATCATCGATTCTATCAAGAACTCTATGAGTAATGAGATTCTACAGTGTTTTGATAAGAAACATGAGCGCCATATACTTGATTGGGCATCACAATTATACTACAATCAACACATCTTACATGAAGATAGGCCTTTTTATTATGAGCAACACCATGTCAATCAATCTATTATATTAAAACAAAATAAAATAAAATTTAATCCTACTGGAAAATTTGAAAATACCATTAAAAAATTAAATTTTTTATATTTCGAAGAAAAAGACAGGCTTGAAACTATTTTACATCAAATTCGCAAAGATGTTTTAGGACTAAATTTTGATGAAGTAATATTACCAACTGAAGATATCTATGAATATTTCAAACTTAAAGAAAAAAATAAAAAAATGATTAAAAAAATTAGAGAGCAAATTAGATCCGTTTATAATAATTCCGAAGATCCTCGAACCAATTTTTATGGAGAAATTGATATGGAGTTAGCTATTCAAGCAATTGCAAGTAATTCCGAAAATTATGCCGAAGTTTTTAATAAACAAGAAGAGCAAAGAATTGAAGAGACATGGGCAATACTAATTGATAATAGTGCAAGTTTAAGATTGCGGTTTGAACCCGTCAAAGACTTTATGCTTTGTCTTGCAGAAGCATCAGAAGAGCTAACAGGACCTTCTGGAACTTGGGGTTTGTATAGTTATGATCAAAGATTTTCAATATTAAAGGATCACAAAGGAAAATACAATCAAGATGTAAAATCTAGAATTGGAGGGTTGCATAGTGGAGGTCTTTCATATACTCCTGATGCAATTTTATTGACTGGAAGAATGCTTGCAAAAAATCCAGCAGATTTAAAACATATTTTTATTTTTACAGACGACTTTCCTACAGGGTTATGGAATTATGACAAAAAACTAAATCTTGCAATCAAAGAAGTTGAAAGGATGGGAATTGAGGTAATCGGCATTGGTTTGTCATCAAATATTCAAAAATACTTCACGGATGCCTGCTGGGGTATTAATATGAAAGAGCTTGTTGACCAATTTGTACGAATATATCGTATGAAATCAAGTAAATTCTTGTAATTTTCTTATTTTATGTAAATAATATAAAAAAATTTCATGATTATTTAGGAAAAGTAATATTCCTAACTTTTTTTTAGATTCATTTTAGGCATGAAATAAAATGTCTGTGCAAAAATGTTACACATCAGATCCTATAACCTCATTTGATATTCTCTTAGTAATAATGAAAAACCACGTTTTCACAAAAAGAAAAGGTATCAGTACAGTACTTACTACAGTTATAATTCTAGTAGCTTCTGTAGTTCTTGGATCTGGAGTTGTTTTGTATGGAACAAGTTTGTTTCAAACAGTCGCCCAAGAAGAGAGCATTGAAGTTCAAGGAATTCAGGTCTGGGTAAACGCAACTGATCCATTGGGTGATGCGTGGGGAGCCGCAGGGGTTAGAAACAATGGGGATCAGATATTAGCAGTAGACACCATTTCTATCAAAGGTACAATAGTTCCCTTTTCTAGTTGGTATTGGGATACTGATCAAACCAGAGTTACTGCAGAAAACTGGCAAGCCGCCTTTATTCACGAAGGAACAGACGGTGCTGGAACCTTAATGAATGATTCTCCAGAAGTAACCACCGCTTGTCCAACTCCACCTGCAACAACATTAGAGATTGATTTTGATGGTGGTTTCAGTAATCCAAACGACGCCCTACCTACTCTTTGTCTAGAACAAGGATCAGGTCCAGTTGGACTAAAACCCGGAGAGAGAACAATCATCTATTTCCAGATACCACTGGAAAAAGTAACAACGCTTGATGCAGGAGCTTCAACAACATTGAAGATATTTGCAGATAAAGCAGGAGCTCCCATAAGCATTATCGTCCAAAACCCATAGGGAGAGTATTTTTTTATTGTATCTCTCTCTATATTTTATTTTTAATTTGGAGAATAAAAATTGAAACCAGTAAATAAAAATCAAATTAATTTAAATAATATCCTTGATCAAAATCTTTTAGATAGAAGCACCATTAATAAAATACCCGATAAATTTCAAGCAGTCAAAGAATATCCTCTTAATGCGCCTTTTAGTTATGCAAAAATTTTGTTTGATGAAAGAAATTCTAGTTTTCAATATTTTGTAGACGAAATTAAATTAAATTTTGAGGAAGAAAAAATTTACAAAGACTTGTACACCTTTGTTGAACAAAGTCTAGATTCAATTGAGAATACAAAAGAAACAAAATTTGATGAACATCTAAATGATGTTATAAAAAAACATCGAGGTTTTTTTATATCCAATCCTGTAGCAAGTATGGAAAAAGTAAAGTATTTTCTTAAAAGAGATATTATGGGTTATGGAGAAATTGATGCTTTAATGCATGACCCTAATATCGAGGATATTAGTTGTAGTGGACCTAACATTCCATTATACGTATGGCATAGAAACTATGATAGTTTGTCATCAAATATTTTGTTCACGTCTCATAAGAAATTAAATTCGTTTATTACAAGAATTGTATTCAAATCTGGGAAACATGTAAGCACAGCACATCCAATTTCTGACCTTGCCCTAACTGGAAATCATAGAATTTCTGTTTTGTATCAAAAAGAAATTACCCCAAAAGGAACTAGTTTTACCATAAGAAAATTCAAAGAAGATCCCTTTACAATTGTGGATCTGATAACGTTTGGTACAATTGATCTTGAAACTGCAGCATTTCTTTGGATGATGATTGAGGCAAAAATGTCAATAATGATAATTGGTGCTACTGGTAGCGGAAAAACAACCGTGCTAAACGCCATTGCAGGGCTAGTTAGTGAAAACGATAAATTGTTTTCAGTGGAAGATGTGGCTGAAATCAATCTCCCTCATGATAATTGGTTTTCATTAATTTCAAGGTCAGGATATGGATCAAATGATGAAGGAGAAATAGGATTATACGAACTAATAAAATCAGGAGTAAGGCATAGACCTGATTACATTATTGTTGGTGAAATTAGAGGTTCAGAAGCATACGTAATGTTTCAAGCAATGGCCACAGGCCATGGCGGTTTATGTACAATGCATGCAGATAGTTTAGAATCTGCAAGTAAAAGACTGCAGCAAAAACCAATGAGTATACCTCCAGCATATCTGTCTTTGATGAATTGTGCCCTTGTGATAAAAAGAGTGAAAGATAGAACCACAGGTAAAAGTATGAGACGTGCAATATCAATCGAAGAAATCTCTAGCGACATTACATCAAACTCAGTAGTAAAATGGAATCCAAAATCTGATTATTTTGAACATTTCTTTGATTCAAGTAAAAATCTTAAAAAAATATCAGAACATACCGGAAATGAATTTGATGAGGTAATAAACGAGCACCTTAAAAGAACTAAAATTTTGAAATGGATGTCAGCTAATAATATTCGAGGACATAAAGCAGTTACTGAAATGATTAGGAAATATTACAATGATCCTAAATCAGTTTTAAAACAAATCAACTATGGTGATTAAGGCTAATGCTTTCTATAAGTAAAATTAATGAAAAGGGATTTGAACGAAAGCAAGGAAAGAAAATCAACAACGAGCTTCCTTATTTTATCACCATCGTGACTTTGCTTAGTAGTGCAGGTATTGGACCGTATCTCATGCTTCAAAGGGTAATGTCTATGGAACTGTTGCCTACAATTAGAAAAGAATCTCAAAAAATGATAAAACGCATTGATTTGTTAGGTGCAGATCCTCTTGAGGTTATGCGTCAAGTACGAACTCATTCTAGCTCAAAGGCATTAGGAGAATTTTTTGATGGTTATGTATCAACTGTGGAAAGTGGTGGAAATGTGGTTAATTATCTTAAAAGTAAAATGAAAACTGTATATGATAGACATACAGAATCACAAAAACAATCAGTTGTAAAATTAGGAGCTCTTGTAGAAGCATATATGACAATTCAAGTTGTATTGCTAGCTGTATACATTATTAGTGCAGCAGTTATCTCAGACCCATTTTCATCCTCAGAAACAGGAATTAGCGGAGAAGTAATATTTTTGATCTTAACCCCTGTAATATCCATTCTATTTCTTTTTGCCGCAAATAAAAATGGAGTCTCAAAGAATCCTGAACTACACATGAAAAAAATAATTATATTTGGAGCACCTGGATTAATAATAAGCGTGATAGTAATTGGATTGAATTTAATTCCTGATCCTTTAATGGAGCCTTACTTGTTAGGTGGTGCGCTTATTGCATCTTCAATTATGCCAACAATTTATTTTAAAAAACTATATGCAAAAACCATTGCCTCAGAAGACTCTACACCTAAAATATTACGAACAATTTCTGAAGCACGTAAAACAGGTATGAGTCCAGAAAGTAGTGTCATTCATGCATGTAAAAGAAAAGAATATGGTCTATTTAATTCAGTAGCAAATGGAATTGCAAACAAGATTGAATGGGGTGTTGATTTTAAAACGATTTTTCAATACCTCCAAAAAGAAATTCAGACTTTTAATGTTTTGATTAGTTTTAATATTTTGTTTG
>Ga0224508_10005204_pt1 | contig 10487 bp, 9 predicted proteins | sample SF_Jan12_sed_USG_4_FD_170157 | JGI IMG/M metagenome (GOLD analysis project Ga0224508, IMG submission 170157) | Sediment microbial communities from San Francisco Bay, California, United States - SF_Jan12_sed_USGS_21 | ecosystem: Environmental > Aquatic > Marine > Sediment | place: USA: California... | reverse complement strand
TTCGACGTCACCGATGATATCAACGTCTACGCCAGCGCCGGCACAGGCTTCAAGGCAACCTCGTGGAACCTGTCGCGCGACTCGCGCCCGTTCCCCGAAGATCAGGCGGCTATAGAGGCAGCGGATCTGGACGTACCGAACCTGAACTACTCGACGCGTTTCGCAGAGCCCGAGGAGTCGACCGTGTACGAGATCGGCATGAAAGCCCGCTGGGATACGGTCGCCGTGAATCTCGCTTTCTTCGACCAGGAGATCGATGAGTTTCAGTCCAATACTTTTGTCGGTACGGGCTTCGTCCTTTTGAATGCCGGCAAACAATCGACCACGGGCGCCGAAATCGATATCCGCTGGGCGCCGACGGACAACTTCCAGGGCACACTCGCGGCAACGCTCATGGACCCAGAATACGATTCGTTCGTACAGGCGGCCTGCGTTCCGCCCCCCGGCAGCACGTCCGCAAACTTCACCTGCGACCTCAGTGGCGAAACGCCGGCGGGTATTCATGAAACCAGCATCACGGCTACGGGTATGTACAACTTCATGGTCGGTAACGCCGCGGGCTTCGTACGCGCGGAATACATTTACGAGGATGAAATCCAGGTCATTGACAATGTGCCGGCAGACGTCGCCTCGCGCGAGGTCAGCACGTTCAACGCAAGCATTGGCCTTGCCTGGGAGAACGGTTTCGAAGCCTTGCTGTGGGGCCGCAATCTCAATGACGACGAGTACCTGCTCAGTGCGTTCCCGTCAGTGGCACAGAATGGCAGTTACTCGGGCTACCCGAATCAGCCACGCACTTACGGACTGACCATACGCAAGTACTTCGACTGATCGCCAGCCATAGCTAGACCGGGACGGGCCCCTGTCGGGGCCCGTTCCGCTTTTGCTGATCCCCGGGCTCAATATCCGCTGAGTTTCGCGAACCGCTCCGAATGATAGTAGTAGTCGCCGTATTCCTGGCAGGCTGCCCCGGCACGCTTCATGAAAAAGCCGATATCGAACTCGTCCGTCATGCCGATGCCGCCGTGCATCTGTACAGCCTCGTTGACGGCCAGCCTGGCGGTCTTTGCCATCTTCGCTTTCGCCAGGCTTGCCAGCAGCGAACGATCAGCCGCATCTTCATCGATCGCCTGTAGTGCCTTGAGCACAACGGACTTGCAAAGCTCGAGTTCGCAAAAAAGCTGTGCGGCGCGATGCTGCAAAGCCTGGAAACTCCCTACCGGTACACCGAACTGCTTGCGGTCTTTGAGGTAGTCCAGTGTTCTTTCGAACGCCTCCTGGGAGATTCCCAGCAACTCTGCCGCAGACAGTGCCGCACCGATGTCGAGCGCCTTCTGGACGGCCGGGGCCGCCGCTCCTTCTTCGCCAAGCAGCGCATCCGCCCCCACATGGAGCGACTCGAACGTTGCAGTCGCCGTGTTGCGATTGTCGGCATTGAGCGTCGCCTCGATCTGTACGCCATCCGCATCGCGATCGACGAAAAGCAGGCTAAGTCCGGCAGCGCTCGTCGCTGCAACAATCAGCGTGTTGGCGATGCCGCCATCGAGCACGTGCAATTTTTTGCCATCGAGCACGTATCCGTCGGCTTCCGCGACGGCCGTCAGCGCGACGCTCGATGGATCGAACCTGTCGCTTTCGCCGACTGCAAGGGTGGCGATCGATTCGCCGCTCGCGATCGCCGGCAGCAATGTCTGTTTTTGCTCATCATTGCCGAGATCGGCGATCAGTGAGGCACACACCATCGACGAGGACAGTAACGGTGATGTTGCCAGCGTGCGTCCGCACTCCTCGAAAATGAGCCCGGCACCCACGTAACCGAATTCCAGCCCGCCGTAGTCCTCCGGAATCGTGATGCCGGTCCAGCCCATCTCTGCCATCCCGGACCATAGCTCCGTGGACCATTCCTTGCCCGAATCGCGGAGTTCGCGTAACAGGCTTACGGGCGAGCTTTCCTGAATGAAGGATTTCGCCGAGTCACGCAGCATCTGCTGCTCTTCGTTGTAGACCAAGGCCATTGTTCAGCTCCTGTTACGTCGCTCAGCCCGGCAAGCCGAGAATTCGCTTGGCGATGATGTTCAGCTGGATTTCCGAGGTGCCACCTTCGATGGAATTGCCTTTGCTGCGCAGCCAGTGCTGCGCCAGCGTGGTTCTCTCGCCATCACCCCAAGCCAGCGCTTTGCTGCCGCCGACGGACATCATTAATTCATTACGGATCTTGTTGAGCTCGGTGCCATAGAGCTTCAGGAGCGACGACGCCGCACCCGTGCCCTGCCCGGCCCTGGCCTCGTCGACGACGCGCTCTACGGTCAGCGCGAAACCCATTTCGTCGATCTCGAAGGCCGCAATGTCGGCGCGAAGGCCGCTGTCCGCGAGTTGACCGTCCTTATCGCCGCAAGTCTCGAGCGCCGTTTGTCCGAGTGACTTGCTGCCCGCCCTGAGCAGCCCGAATCCGCCAATCATTTCACGTTCGTGCGTCAGCAGGTATTTCGCGATGTCCCAGCCCTCGTTCAGCTCGCCAACCAGGTTCTCTTTCGGAACCTTGACATTCTCGAACACCGTCTCGCAGAACGGCGAATTACCGCTGATGAGTTTGATCGGGTTGGTGCTAACGCCGGGCGATGCCATGTCAAACAGCAGGAAACTGATGCCCTGGTGTTTCGGCACATCGAAGTCGGTGCGCACCAGGCAGAATATCCAGTCGGCCTCGTCGGCATGAGACGTCCAGACCTTCGAACCGTTAACGACGTAATGATCGCCCCTGTCCTCTGCACGGGTCTGCAGGCTTGCGAGGTCAGATCCGGCGTTGGGTTCGCTGTAACCTTGGCACCAGCGTATCTTGCCGCGGATTATTTCCGGGATGAAACGCTGCTTCTGCTCTTCGCTGGCGAACTTGAACAAGGCAGGGCCAAGCATGTCGATACCGAAACTCTCCAGCGGACGGCGCGCAACGACGCGTGCCATCTCCTGCTGCAGGATCTTGGCTTCCTCCCGAGACAGACCGCCGCCGCCGTATTCAGTGGGCCACTGCGGTGTTGTCCAGCCACGCTCCGCCATGCGCTCGAGCCACAGTCGCTGTTCCTCGCTCTCGAATACCCAGTTGCGCCCACCCCAACACTGATCTTTATCGGACTTGATCGGGCGTCGCATCGAAGCCGGGCAATTCTCTTCCAGCCATTCGCGAGTCTGGTGTCGAAATTCTTCCAGGTTGGCCACGTTGGGATCCTCTTCGGAAAGTTTGACTTGTCGCAGAGGAACACTATAAACCAAGGAGAGCTGTTCGACTGTCACTCCGCCGAGATCGTCAGGGCTTTATGCGGCTGCCGATCAGTTTGCGGAATTTTTCCCCATAAGGAGGCCGAATAACACCAAGAAGATCCGCCGCTATCTGCGTATAGACCGCCTTCTTGTGGCTGAACTCATCGAAGCCGTCTTTTCCATGATAAGCCCCCATGCCCGACATACCGACGCCGCCGAAGGGAAGGTCTTCCTGAGCCACATGAAAGAAAACGTCATTTACCGTGACGCCGCCCGAGGTAGTGTTATTCAGCACGTACTCGCGCTCCCCGGCATCCGTACCAAAATAGTAAAGGCCCAGTGGCCGCGGATGCGCGTTGATGTAAGACACGACGTCCGTCGCATCTTTGTAGGATTTGATCGGTAGAATCGGTCCGAAAATCTCATCCCGCATCACCTTCATATCGTCCGTCGTATTAGCAATGATATAGGGAGCCATTTTGTGGTGAGATTGCAGCGAAAAATTCTCGGCCTTGGGGTTTATCTCGATGACCTCTCCGCCCTTCGACCGGGCATCCTCGACATAAGACTGCAGCCGATCGAAATGGCGCTGATTTATTACCGATGTGTAGTCGTCATTTTCCTTGAGACCGCTCGGGAACATTGTCTCAACCGCACTCTCCGCCGCCGCGACGAACTCAGCGATCTTTCCTTCCGGTACGAAGACATAGTCGGGTGCAAGACAGATCTGCCCGGCGTTCAAGGTCTTGCCCGACATTATACGAAGTGCGGCCTTTTCTATATCGGCCGACTTGCCAATGACCGTGGGTGACTTTCCGCCCAGTTCCAGAGTAACGGGAACCAGGTTGTCGGCAGCCGCGCGCATCACGTGATGAGCAATTGAAGTCGCTCCGGTAAATACGAGGTGATCAAACGGCAGCCTGGTAAATTCAGCACCGACCTCGGGTCCGCCAGTGATAACGGCAACTTCCTTGTCCGAGTAGTACTGAGGAAAAAGCTCCGCAAGGAGTTGTGACGTGTGCTCGGTAAACTCGGACGGTTTGATCATTGCCCGGTTACCTGCCGCGAAAATTCCGGCCAGAGGTGCGAATGTAAGATTCACAGGAAAATTCCAGGGGCTGATTACGCCAATCACGCCTTTTGGCTGGTAGTGAACCGCCGCCCTGGCACCAAGGAGACCCAGCGGAAACTGCGTGGATCTCTTGCTGGGCCTCATCCACGCACGCACGTTCTTTTTCGCAAATTTTAGCGTTTCTACTGAGCCCGCAATGTCGGAGAGTCTCGACTGATCTTTTGAACGGTGACCAAAATCGGCAGACATTGCGTCGCACAGTGCTTCGCCGTGCGTGCACAGCAGTTCTATTGACTTATCGATCCACTCGACACGCTTTTCGGCTGTTGGTATGCCGTCACGAATACTCGCCTCCTTCTGCCTGGCGAGCGTTACGTTCATTTTGACGTTATCGGTTGTCATGACTCTCCTCGTTATTCCTCTTCCGGCGGTTCACTCGATGGTGTTTCAGCATGGTCTCACGTAACAGGCTCGCGCGTTGCATAGTATACGGGTTAGGCTATGCCAATTATGCGGGCACAAACTCGCGTCCTTTAACAGGATGACAAAGGAAAAAAGCCATGAACCTCGGAGTAACCGATCGTCTCCGTCCCTTGCTGGGCGCCGTGAAGACATTTATCGACGAGCGCGTCATGCCCGTTGACCACGAGTTCCTCGCCGAAGTCGGTAATGGCGATCGCTGGTCACTCACCGATCGCCAGAAAGAGATTCTCGACGATCTCAAGTCGGCGGCTCGCGAACAGAACCTCTGGAATTTCTGGTTAACCGACAGCGACAGCGGCTACGGCCTGACGACGGTCGAATACGCCTACCTTGCCGAAGAGACCGGCCGCGCGCATCTCGCCGCCGAAGCTTTCAACTGCAGTGCACCGGATACGGGCAACATGGAAGTGCTCGAACGATACGGTACCGATGTCCAGAAGAAAGAATGGCTCGAACCGTTGCTCAACGGCGAAATTCGTTCGGCCTATGCGATGAGCGAACCCGGCGTCGCATCGTCGGACGCCACCAATATTTCGACGTCGGCCATACTCGAGAACGGTGAGTGGGTGATTAACGGCGAGAAGACCTATATCTCGGGCGCCGGCGACCCTCGCTGCAAGATCATGGTCTGCATGGTGAAGTCGAATCCCGAGAACGGCCGCCACAATCAACATTCGCAGATCCTGGTACCGATGGACGCGCCGGGTGTCGAAGTAATCCGACCGATGAATGTATTCGATAACGACGACGCACCCCATGGCCATATGCATATTCGATTCACGGATGTGCGCGTACCTGAACAGAACATTATTCTCGGCCCCGGGCGTGGATTCGAAGTTGCCCAAGGCCGGCTCGGCCCCGGCCGCATACACCATTGCATGCGCGCTATCGGCGTTGCCGAGCAGGCGCTCAAGCTGATGTGCGAACGCGCCGTTTCGCGCACGGCATTCGGACGACCGCTGGCAAAACTGGGCGGCAATTACGACAAGATCGCAAATGCCCGCATCAACATCGATATGGCACGCCTCCTGACCCTGCAGACCGCTTACGTGATCGACACGCAGGGCGTGCAGGAAGCGCAAATCTGGATTTCGAAGATCAAGGCACTCGTTCCGAATGTTGCGCTGCAGGTGCTCGATGACGCCATTCAGATACATGGCGCGGCTGGAATTTCGCAGGACTTTCCGCTGGCCCGGATGTATACCAATACGCGCACCCTGCGATTCGCCGATGGACCCGACGAGGTACACCGCATGGTCGTCGCGCGCAACGAGCTACGTCCCCATATCAAGGCTTCGCAGTAATCAGGACGACATCAATGAGCGAAACAATCAGAGCGGAAGATCTTGCGGGTCTCGTCGGCAAGGAACTCGAGCCATCGCCATGGCTGGAGATCACGCAGGAACGCGTCAACCAGTTCGCCGAGGCGACCAACGATCACCAGTTCATTCATGTCGATCCGGAAAAGGCGGCACAGACGCCTTTCGGTGGACCGATCGCCCATGGCTTCCTGTCACTATCCCTGCTGTCTTACCTGAACGCGCAGACTTCGATCGTGCCCGAGAACCTGGTGATGGGCATCAACTACGGCTCAGACAAAGTTCGTTATCTGGCACCCGTTCGCGTCGGCAAGCGTATTCGCTCACGTCAGAAAGTACTCGAGGTGACGGAGAAAAAACCCGGGCAATGGCTGATCAAGAACGCTGTCACCGTTGAGATCGAAGGCGAAGAAACGCCGGCACTTGTCGCCGAGATTCTGTCGATGATGGTTGTCGCATAAACCGAAACACACGAGAGGCAAACAAATGAGTATCAGACTTGATGGCCAGGTGGCTATAGTCACAGGAGCTGGCCAGGGACTCGGCCGCTGCCACGCACTGGCATTGGCCGAGCGCGGCGCGAAAGTCGTCGTTAACGACCTTGGCGGTGACAATGGGCAATCGGCGCACGCCAATGCCGTGGTAGAAGAAATCCGGGCAGCCGGGGGCGAAGCCATGAGCCATGGCGCGAATGTCGCCGACTTCGAGCAAGTGGAAGACATGGTCAAGAAGACCATAGACAAATGGGGGCGCGTCGATATTCTTATCAACAACGCCGGCATCCTGCGCGACAAGACATTCCTGAAGATGCCGTTGGACGACTTTAAGCTCGTTGTCGAAGTGCACCTGATGGGTACTGTCAATTGCACCAAGGCAGTCTGGGAGATCATGCGCGAGCAGAACTATGGCCGTATTGTATTGACGACGTCGAGTTCCGGACTGTACGGCAATTTCGGTCAGTCCAACTACGGCGCCGCGAAGATGGCGATGGTCGGCCTGATGAACACCTTGCATCTCGAAGGCGCAAAAAACGATATCCGCGTCAACTGCCTCGCACCAACGGCCGGCACCGCCATGACCGAGGGCCTGATGCCCGAGCCCGTCTTCAAACTGCTGTCACCCGAAGTCGTCAGCCCGGCAGCGGTATTCCTGGCCGGACCCGATGCCCCCAGCCGCAAGGTACTTGGCGCCGGTGGCGGCAGCTTCTCGATATTCAAGGGCTTCGAGACGGTTGGCGTGAACCTGCTCCCCAACGCCTCGGCCGAAAGTATCGCAGCAGCCTGGGACACCATCAACAACGAAGAAGGCATGCAGGAATTCACAGGCGGATTCGAACAAACCGGCAAGTTCGCACAACAAGGCGCCGAGAAACTCGGCATGGATATGACCTGACAGGTCGGCCAAAGGAACACACATGAGAAATGCAGTCATCGTTTCGACAGCGCGCACGCCGATTGGCAAAGCCTATCGCGGCGCATTCAATAACACAGAGGCGCCGACACTGGGTGGTCATGCCGTCAAGCACGCCGTGGACCGCGCCGGTCTCGATCCGGCTGAAGTCGAAGACGTCATGATGGGTTGCGCATTGCCGCAGGGCACGCAGGGACAAAACATCGGCCGACAGATTGCGCTTGCGGCGGGTCTGCCCGTCTCCACGGCAGGCATGACGGTCGACCGGCAATGTTCGTCAGGGATGATGGCAATAGCTATGGCCGCGAAAACGGTCATGGCCGACAACGTGGATATCATGGTCGGCGGCGGCCTCGAGTCGATCAGCCTGGTACAGAACGAGAATCAGAATATGTACCGCATTGCCGATCCACGCCTGCTCGAAGCCCACCCGCACATTCTCATGCCCATGATCGACACGGCCGAGGTCGTAGCCAATCGCTACAAGATCAGCCGTGAAGCGCAGGACGAGTACGCATTGCAGAGCCAGATGCGTACAGCAGCCGGCCAGGAAGCCGGCAAGTTCGACGACGAGATCGTGCCGCTGCCCTCGAACATGGGCGTCATGGACAAGGAAACCAAGGAAATATCGTTCCACGACGTGGTTCTCGAAAAGGACGAAGGCAACCGACCCACAACGACGCTCGAAGGTCTGGCAGGACTGAAACCCGTTCGCGAGAACGGCTTTATTACCGCCGGCAATGCCAGCCAGTTATCCGATGGTGCGTCTGCCGCCGTCGTAATGGAAGCCAGCGTTGCCGAAAAACGCGGTCTGGACCCACTGGGCTTGTACCGCGGTACAGCTGTCGCGGGCTGCGAGCCCGACGAGATGGGCATCGGCCCGGTATTCGCCGTGCCGAAGCTCTTGCAGCGAAATGGGCTGACGATGGACGACATCGATCTCTGGGAGTTCAACGAGGCCTTCGCGGTGCAGGTCATTTATTGCCGCGACAAGCTCGGTATCCCGAACGAGATACTCAACGTTGACGGCGGCGCGATCTCAATCGGACATCCCTACGGCATGTCAGGCGCCCGCATGGTCGGGCACGCACTGATCGAGGGCAAGCGGCGCGGTGCGAAACTTGTCGTCTGTACCATGTGTGTCGGTGGCGGCCAGGGCGCCGCCTCACTGTTCGAGGTATTGTGATGCGCGCTCTTGTTTGTAAGGAATACGGACCACCCGAGTCGATGGTCATCGACGAACTCGATGATCCCGTTCCCGGTGAGGGTCAGATTCTCGTTGACGTCGCCGCGGCAGGCATTAACTTTCCCGATGTGCTGTCCATCGCCGGCAAGTACCAGGTTAAGACGCCGACACCGTTCGTGCCTGGTAATGAAGCGGCTGGAGTCGTTTCACAGCTTGGCGAAGCTGTTACCGAATTCGCGGTCGGGGACAAGGTCATCATCAACACAATGGGCGGTGCGTTTGCCGAAAAGTGCGTCGCTGATGTGCGTACGACAGCTCCGTTGCCTGATGATCTGAGTTTCGAGCAAGGTGCCGGTTTCTCCGTGACGTACGGCACGAGTGCGCATGCGTTAAAGCAAAGCGCAGATCTACAGCCTGGCGAGACCGTGCTGGTACTTGGAGCAGCTGGCGGCGTCGGCATCACGGCCGTCGAAATCGCAAAGGCCATGGGCGCGCGTGTCATTGCGGCCGCAAGCAGCGATGAGAAACTGGAATTCGCAGTCGAGGCAGGTGCGGATGAAACCATCAATTACTCGAACACGCCGTTGAAAGAGACCGTAAAGGAAATGACCGGTGGCAATGGCGTCGACGTCGTCTACGATCCCGTCGGCGGCGAACTCGCCGACCAGGCATTCCGGGCGCTGGCATGGCATGGCCGCTACCTGGTAATCGGTTTCGCCTGCGGCGATATTCCCAAGTTTGCAGCGAACATTGCGCTCCTCAAGGAAGCCAGCATTATCGGCGTTTGGTGGGGAACCTGGGCGGCAAAGAATCCGAAGCTGCAAATTCAAAACATGATGGAAATGGCTGCGCTGGTTGCGGACGGGACCCTGACGCCACGGGTTACGGAGTCGTATACGCTTGACGATTATGCCGATGCCTTCAAGGCAATCACCGAACGACGGGCGCGCGGCAAGGTCACCCTGCGGATGAGCTGAGGTTCAGGCGCCAGAGAGACAAGCTATCGACACGCAGCAGGCAAATGCTTATCCGCGATCTCTGCTCCGGCGCTGGCGCAATTCCACTCAACACTCCCGAGGTTCGTACTGGGTGATATCTGAATGGCCATGCCATCAATTGCTGCATGCGCCCTGCGACCGTACTCGACGTCAATGACCCCGTTTGTAATGGTGACTTGAGTTACGTAAGTACCCACAATATCGGTGTTCGAAGAAATTCCTGCTTCGCTATTGTCTACCGGCCAGGCACCACGATCGGCGACGTAGGTGCTGATCGAGTTTTTTGCACCACCGGCCAGGGTCACGCCTTCGGCGACCTGGGCGCGGATCGTGTAGTCCTGGTAAGCAGGAATGGCGATCGACGCGAGGATTCCGATGATCGCGACCACGATCATCAATTCGACGAGTGTGAACGCCTGTTGTTGATCCTTCATTTGCGATTCCTCCAGACTGTATTGTTCTTTTTTTTCAGAATGGGTGGATTCAGCCTGTCGCCCGTCACCGGAGGACCCGGTGGGCCAGACCGGGCGCGTTATGTCAAAAGCATAAAAAGTATGGCAGAAGTCGCCGCGTATGGTTAGTGTTATTTTTCATCAATATAAACTTAATAACAACAATATATTATGACCCTTTTCTAAACTAGAACTTAAATATAAAACCGTAAGCTGATGATGACTGGCGCCGCGCCGTATCTGCTTTCGACGCATTGAAGACATGACCACACGCAATCGACCGGTCTCGACCAGTCGCTCACGCTCTACGGC